>Ga0307510_10004038_pt1 | contig 17212 bp, 14 predicted proteins | sample 12_EM_MG_FD_207224 | JGI IMG/M metagenome (GOLD analysis project Ga0307510, IMG submission 207224) | Populus trichocarpa ectomycorrhiza microbial communities from riparian zone in the Pacific Northwest, United States - 12_EM | ecosystem: Host-associated > Plants > Roots > Unclassified | place...
ACAAAATGAAAGCAGCCGGGGAGGGCACTCACGTGCCGAGAGGGAAACGGATTGGCCTGCAGAGCAAGCAAATCACACTTGCTGGAAAGTTGCGTGAAAAAAAGTGATAAGTCGACTCGAAACAGAATGCAAGCGACACGCTGGAGCGTTGGGAATTCTTCGTCCGAATTAGGCCTTGGCCATGTCAGGAGCGCCTAATGAACACCTAATCGGGAACAGTCCTGGTTTCCTCACACGGATTATCATTGTTAGTATCGCTTAGCTCAGATTATGATCGCGTAGCTCGGATTATCAACTGAGGGTTTTCCTGATGCTTCGGACCACAATAATGCCCTTCCTCGTTCGAGGGTCTCGATAGCCCGCTCGAGTTGATTTATGTGGATGAGATGCGATGCGTAGTCAACCGGCAACTGCCCGGCCTTCCCAAGCTTCGCAACAAGTGTAGTGTGTTGTGATTGGAGATTTGGGGCAAAAATGACCAGGTCCTCCATCAATGACATGGCCTTTTCATACGCAGTTGAGACTGAGGGATGACCCACTCCGCGAGACCAATGGGCCCAATAGCATGAGTCCCTGAGCCGGCTGGGTAGCGATGAGTATCTGCTGTCCATTGCCAGGGAGGAATATTCATCGAAGGTCTCTATAGTGTCGGGGATGTACTGGTAGCCGTGGGACGATGTGTGGCGTTTCAGTAGAGACGAAATCAATACCGGGAATACTTCATCGCACCAAACCTGTCCCATTGGGGATTTGATAACACCACGCAGTAAGCCAATCGATTCGTTGATATCCTCGATTCTATGGGTAAGCTCAAATACACGTTCAAGTAGCCTGGCGAGGGAGATAGATGAAGAAGTTGAAGACACACCACCTGAAGGAGTTGAATGAAGTAACAATCGACAGTACTTGATAGCCCCTTTGATATCCGTAACATTGCCAGTGAGATCAACCTTGGTTTGATACAAATCTACTAGCTGAGCAAGGATGTCTAGGTAGAGTGGTGTCCCGGGTGAGGTCGTTGAGAGGCGCTCGTTGAGAAGGTGTATCCTCGCCTCCAATGTCTCTGACGAACGAGCATTCATGACAACGTCCGACTCTGGGACTTCGCCTCTCGGTGGATCCAGGTGCGGTGATGGTGAGGTGTCAACAACTTTGGGGGTACGGAAAACTGGCTCCTGATGGGCTGGGGATTTTCCGATACCGAAAAGCTCTAAGCGCTGTTCTTCCAGAAGTCCCATGGTCACGACGGCGAAGAAGCTATCACCAGACGAAGAGCAACTAAGGGAGTGTAGGTGGGACATAGCTTCCTCTGCATACTCTGGGTTTCCATAGATTCTCGACCGAATGGTTGCAGCTGCTATAAGCCAAGTCGAAGACCTGTCCGACCATAACTCAGCACTATCTGCACGGCTCGAGGAAATGAGAATTCTGTTTAGTACCGCAACTGCCTCGTTGTAATCATCATCCAAGCACGTTTGAGCGAAGCGATACGTAAGAGAGGTGGCAAGTGCGAATGAAAATGCGAGACAACTTGGCCAGCGCATGCTCGCCCCACGCAGGCTTTCGATAGACTTGTCTGATGGTGGGTTTAAAACTTGGTTGGTCGAAGAATCGCCGCGAACAGCCAGGATCAGGAATTCAAGGGCCCTGTTCGTGAAGTCCGCCGGGCCATGCTGTTTGAATTCTTCGCAGAGGGCGATCATATCTTCGATATCCTGCGTCGCATCTCCGGACCCTAAACGAGTCCAAATGGAAAATGCCTCTACGAGTGATACCATCACGCCGTTCCGTGAGATACTATATGCTTCAAGGGGATGATCTTGGAGACAATGGAAGTAGTCAATAGCAGAATTGACGTCGTCTGGCTGCTTGGACTTCTCGGACCGTAGAAGAAGGGCCGTCGCGAGCAAAAAGAAAATCCGGGTGGTGATTTCCCTGGGTCCACCTGAGGGCCGATGCGGGAGGAGGATTGCTTCAGTGAGTTGAAGGACGCATTGGTCTAGTTCATCAGCTAGTTCTTCATTCTGATGCGATAATTCATAGCGCAGGAGCTGCCCACAACCCAATAAATAGAGATCGAAAGGGCGCGCAGGGTGGGATCGAGGTAATAGGTGGAGCCTATTCTGAATGAGAGGTATTTCAATGTTCAATTCATGGATGGTGGCTGTGAGAACCGAACGTAAGCTACGGACAATAATAAACTTGAGACCTACTTTGCGGGGTGCCCATGTTTCAGCGCTTGAAAGTAAGGTGGGACAGATGACTGCTTGACGTGGGGGACAATTAGGAAGTAAAGCAAAGTATGCGTCGCAGAAAGGTGAGCGTACCGCGACTGGTATGGAGCCGCGCGGTATTTGAGACGGCGACAAGGCCTACAGCCCTCCAACGCGTGTCGGCTAGAAGCACAGCCTCTACGTGTCTGGACTGACTGGACAACATCCGAAGGACCACAAGTGGTGTAGCTAATGACACAGGAAGTGATCCTGGAAGCCAGCCTGAGTGCCTTCGGTGAATTGGTACCATTCAAGCCGTTCGACTCTGAGGCCGAGCGTGGCTAGGGTTGGTCGGATAGAGGAATCCGCACCGTCGCTGAATCATGTTAGCCATCCGTAAAATGAACACAATCTGGGATGTTCCACCATATGTGCTTTACAATAGATTTCCAGATGATAGATAGTGGGAAGTATATAAAAGCTGAGAAAGGAAAGTCAGATTCAACAAGGTCAGGATCTTCCGAGACTGACACAAAGTTTTCGCATTGTGATAATGTGGATTGACTACTCATGGTCACGAATGGGACCAAAAGCAAATTGAACAGTAAAGGATAGCGTAGACCAAAAAAAAAACAAGTATACAAGGCATAGAATATGATGAAGTCACAACTCGTGTTAAGGATGGATGTGTGACATGAGTAAAAGCAGGAATGTAACTGTATTGTAGGTGATGGATTAATAAATAAAGTTATCGATTTGGGTTCGTCTCGTCCCACGCCGACATGTCTAGTGAAAATAGGATGTTGCGATGCTAGAAGTATGCAGGCAGGCGGGAATTTAAACGACATCGTCGCTCTGAACGGCGCGTGTACAACAGGAACAAGTCGCAGCTTCACTTGTCCCCGCCCCGACATCATCAGGAGCATGCGCCGACTTCCGTTGCGGTTTGCGGAAACGATCTCCGATGTGGTTGATCTCCCGCGAGCACCCACGCTCCCGCCCCGCCACGAGTATACGACGCCGTGCAGCGACAGCCGGTGCCTTGCCCTTCAAATTGCGCCGCGTCTCAGCACGTATCAGGAATGTTGCGCCAAGCGCCACGAGTACGAGCGCAGCTGCGAGGCCGAAACCCGCTTAGGGGTAAAGCAAGACAGTTGTCGAGTAGACCGTGCCAGAGATGAGCGGCTATAAGTCAAAGACACGACACACCACTGTCAGGACAGAATAGGGGAATGAAAGAACGGAGCGAAAGATGAACTCACAGCGAGGATCGATCCAAGTGCTGTGAGCATGCTTAGCCCTCCGAAGAGAGCACCATTGTCTGGGCCGCCCTGTTGCGAACGCTAGAGGATGCAGATTGCGAGGCTCTCCAGCGCGGGGTGAGCACCAGAGGCAAGGGCAGAGATACTAGCCTAGTAGTGACACCAATAAATACAAGAGGAGAAGTAGACAGGTGGAATGCGACGAGGGTGTGTGATGCAATGTCTAGGAGGAGAGATGCCCGCACGGCACAGAGATCAAACGTGATGGAGTGCGCAAGGCGTGCAGGTGCAAGACTTGAATGCGGTTCGGAGACGGAGGTAGAAGGTGCCAGAGGTGATGGTTTGAACGTGGATATAAGGACTGGCGAGAGTGGATTAATGGGAGGTGGAGCAGACACGATGGGAATACGCACATGGCATGAGTAGAAGCATATGCAGTGTTCGCACAGCGCCAACGAAACTAATGTAGTAACCCAACTGGGTCGCAGTCAGACTGTCAGAGGCATATCTTTGCAATCTTACGAGAAGTACACACCTGTTCTGCATTCCAACCGAATACGTGTTCTCCATGTAAATACTTGGTTTGGAAGACGCCCTATGAAAGAAAGGTGTGTTAGATTTCAGTATTTCAAGAACGTTCCACTTACGCGCACCAGCGAGATAAAGTAGAATTATAGCCGAAGCAACAACATACTCCAGTCTTCTCGCATACGGCCATTCACCACGGTCTTCCGAGGTCCAAAGACAGTCAGTGGGAGAAGCTTTATCGTTGAGACTGGATTTATCCTGCAGGAACGGGGGGCTTCGGCCTTTTGGGCTGCTTTCCGCTTTACTTCATCCAGTGATTTGGGGATGACAAGAAGCGACAGGATAAGGCTTACAATGCCGAATAAAACCGCGGCCCAGAACGCTCAGGCTGCAGCCACCGAATGCATTTCATGACGCTGCTGTCCAAATGTCTGAATCTGGGGCAGCGGGTGCCAGATGAGGAATGCGCCTAGAGCGGGGCCGAGAGTAAATCCGACAAAGGACACCCCGAAAATCGCGAAAAAAATGTGAGCGCGTGACCCATCGGAGGGTGCAGTCTGAGATGTGCATATGCGCCTCCTCTCAAAACGCTGCGTGTGGTCTCCAGGAGATCACGGCCTGGTTAGGACGGAACGGGTTAAAGTGTGATACAGACAAGACTGAGTTCATATCCTTTGCTCCTCCTCGTGCCGCTGAACACCTAGTCGGTCGTCTCATCACCTCCATTCACCCCCGGACCTCCAGCTCCAGTTCCTACACTGTCGAGCAGTCCACCATCATACGTTACCTTGGCGTCTTCATCCATCACCGCTTTGATTGGACACATCACGTGACCATTATGGCAAACCGCGCCCGCTCTACCGTTCGCGCCCTCAGCATTCTCGGGAACTCCGTCAGGGGCCTCGACTATGCCAACTGGCGCTGCGTCTTCCACTCCCTTATCCTCCCAGTCCTCACGTACGGATTCCCTCTTTATTCCACCCAACCCCGTATCAAGGGACTCTTGGATATCCTCCAAGTGGCTCAGAATGACGCTGTCCGGAAAATGAGCGGAGCGTTCAAGACTACCCCCGTTGTTCCTTTACACTATCTCATGGCCATTCCTCCTATTTCACTTACTATTACTAAACTAACAACTGTCTTCCGTCTTAGAATACAACGTCTTCCCCCCTCTACCCTCATTCGCACTATTACCACCTTTAATCCTGCCGCGGACTGGCACTTATCTCTCAACCCTCCCACATGTCTCACCAGACTACTTCCCGACTCCTTCCCCCCTTTCTTCTACCCATCCCCTACTTACGAGAGTTTCTGGACTCATCCCCAGGTTTGCGACAATACCGTCATTGCATTAAGTCGCAAATCCAAGGAGGCCACAAAAACATTAATAAAACAACCATCCTATGATACCTTCCACCTCTTCGTTCGCGTACTAACCATCCCTTCTCCTCCCTTTGCAGCGTCCTTCCTGCTCTTCAAAGGGCAGACCTTAGTGCACTATGGTGCGACTCGGGATGTGGACCACCTTCGTGTGCTTCTCATGGCCTTATGTAATGGCCTTACGTATGCTTCTCTATCTAATCATATCTGCATCTTTCTCCTGGACTTATCACTTAAACCTTATCTTTTTTGCTTACACAAACATCCTTTACTTAATCTTTCTCACGCCTTTCATTTGGCCCTTTCCGCTTTTCTCTCGGCAGACCCCTTGCATCATGTTGACCTTTTCAGGTACTCCATCAAGTGGTCTGGTCTCCTGGGCATGGCTACGATCGACACCCTTTTGGAGGAGCAACAATCTATTGTTTTCCTGCTCCCTCCTCCTTCCCTTCTAAACCCTAAAGCCCATCTCCTGCGTATGATGCAAGATCAATACGACCTCCTTCATCGTGACTCCCGCATCTGGCAATCTATCATCCGCCCTGATGGCAAACCACCCCCTTTCATACAAGGCGCCATATCACATAAAGACTGCCGCACTTTCTCCTCTGCGGTCCAACTCGCCTTCGACCATGCGTTCACCATTTTGTACTCCGATATCTTCCAAGCTAATGCCGGTGACAACCCCTTCTGCCCCGAACATGGGTCCCCTACTCTCTTGTCCCCTTCTTCACCTGCATCGGAACAAGCCCGTTTCGATCGCCTTATGGCTCAACTCCACAACCCCCGGGCCTTTCGCCCACCCTCTCTTTCCCCCTCTCCTCCCCTCTCCTGAGCATCTCTTCCCCGTCCTCAGCGGCATAGTCCGAGTCGACAGAGTCGGTCACAGCGGCTTAGTCCGGGTGTCCGTTATCGGAACACGACACAACATGTCCTGTTCGAGTGCTCCCCCTTGTCATCCCCTCGCCATCGCTTCTTCGGAAGCCGTCCATTTGATGCTTACGTCTTTGGCACGTTTGATGGCGGCGTTTCTCTTGGCGACTTCCAACGCGCCACCAACCGTCTCCTACGCCCTCTGCCCCCCCAACTGGACCCTCCTTGATTGGTAAGTGCTGAGTCAACAGCTTGGCCCTGTCTCTTCTATACCTTTGACCCCTTTTCATATCACGCCTCTTAATTACCGCCTTCCATATCTTTCTCCTTTTTTACCATTAAAGTCTGCGATGATTACCACTCCGTGCATGTATATTATCTCTCGTAGCATGTCTGATGGCCTTAGGCTAAGGACAATAAACAAAAATTCAAAAAATTCAAAAAAAAAAAAAGATGTGCATATGCCGAGATCTTGGCTCTCCTTGGGCGGCATCCTCCACTCCTTTTTCAGTCTCAGCTTTCCAGTCACCACGCGTGGCAACAACACAACCCGCTCCACGACAATATTATACGAGACCCCGCCACTTGTGCCTGTCCCACCAGCGTCGTCCTCGTCCTCGAATAATTCGGTGCTGCTCCTCAGTGGGACTTTCACCATGTCGTATTCCCGGGTCAGGCTCGCAGACATCCCTGCGTTGACGTTGTACAGCGACGGACCAACACTCTCGATGGGGTCAACCTATCCCACAGCTCATTTGCAAGGGCAAGCACTAGCACTGCAAGTTAGTCACACCGGATGTGATCCAGTGTGTCAACCTCGGAGGAGAGGGTGCCAATGTGGACTGGAAGGTATGCCCATGACAATCCGTCACCTCTGGGAGCCTTCCTCATGGCGATTTGAAGTGCGAAACGGATCTACCTGAATCTTGATTGTGCCATGCTCAGTGTCCTGCGAAGGGTGGTCGGGGCCAGGAGACTCTTATGTCCTACGAGGTACGCAAAAATTGCAAACGCACCTAACTTTTTCTTCGATCTCTGAGTACGTCCCCAATTGTAGAGTCCTGCTCTCTGGAATACCTCCTTCAGGAAGTGCCGAACGTCTTGAAATCCCCAGTGTTGCTGACCACTTGTACGCCCAGCTATGTTTATTTTGTGTATCGAACCGGTGGCGCTGACAATACGACAGCAGCGATTCTATTCCTAGGTGATGCATCGCGGTCCTCGCTTACATCCTTTACAAGTATCTCCTCCCATGCCTTAAAGGCGATCGCAGAAGTTCACCGGCACGGACGCCACTCCCCGGCCCCTCGTCTGGCTCTGGCTGGTTTCCTGGGAGTTATGACGATTACCGTCGCCGCCCTCCACCACCTTACTCGAAATATCAAGATAATCCCACAAGCGAGCGGCTCGTTCTCGCAGCAGCAGTCTTGGAGTAGTAGTAACAGGGCAAGCTCATCGACCATCGGGGCTATGAGGAGGAGCATGGGATGTGGCGGCTCGACTTCCGTTGACGTGTCGGATGGGTGCAGGCGGACGGGGCCGGGAACATTGCTATGTGTGTTCGGTACCTCCGCTATTCATGACGCGTTCGTCCTCAACGATTCTCTCCCACGTGTTATACGAAGGTCAGACTAGGTGTAGGAATCTGCCGGCGGCTAGTTCTATGGACGACGAGCGACTACAACGTTTCGCGATAATTCGGGTATAATGGCACGCGCACAAGGATGGTGGAGCTGGCGAGGGAAACTCAGGACTGCCTGGTGCTCATACCAAGGCTCATACATGAAATTGCTTGATCCGACGCCCTAATGAATATCCATGAGCATATGTAAATCATACAACCGAACATCCTATTACCCAGGAATTAGTCACAGTTGACACGGGTCTGGTCATACCGCATCTTATGAATCTTAGGTGATTACATTACGAGCACACAGGGTTGAATTCGTCGTAAGGAGATCAGATAGGAGCAGAAGGGAGGATTCCTATAAGCGTGAAGCCATACAAGGATGGGGGTGGGAAGGACATATATCAGGGAGAGAAGCCCAATGCGGGCAGGCGCTGCTGCGAAGAACTGGCGTTGAAACGAGTTGGGCGGAGACAAAGCAGCGGAAAGGAGAGCAAGTTTACGCGAGAGTTTCGAAAAAAAAATCTGACTGGGTTCAACAATTGAAGGTCCAGAGTCAGGACTGATATATAACACAGGATATCGATATCGTAAACTACAAGTGGTCGCCCGAGTCCGAGAGCGAATAGTGATCATACGCGCATCCCGGGTAATAAAAAAAAGACATACTAAGACTATGGAAAGTTACTGAAAGGGATCGGGTCTTGGGGGGTACATGTCGCGAGATGAAGGGGATGCAAAAAGCGGGTAATGCAACGAAAGGAGAGGAGAGCGTGATGTCTCAGGCTCTGGGAAGTAAGAAAAGCCTAATCACAAATAGTACAGTAACAAGAGTCGAAACAATGAACAGAAAGGATACAACAACACCGGACGAGCATGTGTGCAGCTGCGTCGCGGGAGAGTGTGTGGAGTTGAGGGCAATGTTAGCTGCGAAATCCGCGAGGCAACGCCAGACTTTGACATGCGTGGATAGAGGGGTGAGAGACAGGCACAAGGCTCGTGACAAAGGCAACACGAGGCGAGGTGGTTACCGACATTCCCATCCGCGCGGGATTCCGCGGTCGGCCGCGACGCTCAACCTGAACGGGAACGAGTTAGGATCGGTGCTATACCCACAGACACTCGACCACTCACAAATCATTCCACCTCATGCCCCATAATGAACAAAGTTCACCCATCGCTCCAGGGGAACGTGTTTCGTGTCCCGCAACTCCCTCACAGCGTCTCGAAGTGCCATCGCCGATCTCTCGTGATACGGGACCTCCTCTTCTCCAGCCTGAGAGAGCATCGATTGATAGAACCAGCGCGACACGTCCCGTCCGTCAGTGTCCGCCATTGCCCACATCGTCCCAACTACACTCCGGAATCCACAGTATTGTAGAGCCGCAGCGAGGTGCAGTCCTTCGTCGTCGATGCTTTCCTCGGTCAGCTCAGCCGTGTGACAAGCCGAGAGGAATGCGAATTCGGCAGTGGGTAATCGAGAATGTACGATGTCGAGTAGAGTGAGGCGATCGTCTCCGTGGAGCTTGAACGATGCGTCAAATGGCTTCCCGATCTCCAAGATACCGTGGCAAGCAAAATGAACGAATTCGTGACGCTTGAGACCCTCGACCACTGCAGCGCTTGTCGCATTTCTGCGGGAAAGGCGTTCCACCTTGATGTCAAGCTCCTGTATCACCTTTATCTCTCCTCTTACTCCTGGAAGTGACTGGTCGGGCTGTGCCACTAGAAGTAACGAGGGCCGCCTTGACAGTTGCGTACCAGGCTTGCGAGACTCGATGAGCGCGGAGAGTGTTGACGTGTACGACGGGATATATAGGTCAGAAAAGTACCGTTTCACGCCATCGTCGGATGGAATGGGTCCCATTGCGTGGAGAGGAAGAGAACAGAATACGGACGTTGGACACCACCAGACCCGCGATTGTTCTGGTATATTCAACTCGTGGAGTCTGTCAATGACGGGTTGACCAACGAGTCCATAGAGGTCCAAGAGAACAGAAGCTAGTGTGCTCTCGTATTCTTCCGAATCGAGATTCGATTTTCTTCGTGCGTTCAGCAGTCGGTCCTTTAGCCCGGTCGCACGATCGTAGAAGCCCTCGGAGGTGGATATGAGAGAAGGGGAAGAGTGGTGGAGAATGAGGATATCAGAACGATATTTACTATGGTTAATGAGAATGACCGGACCACATGAAGCCGCCGAGCGAAGGTTGTCAAATGAAGGAGTTGACAAGAAATTGTCGAAACTGGGCAAGGTTTTGATGTGGGAAATGAGCATGCCACGCGCCTCAAGGAGTTTCCGTTGTTTCAATAGGAGACGATTGAATGGGTCAGCTCCTTCGCTGTCTTCTGATCCGGTGCCACCAACTTGAAGCTCTGTTTTCCCGCTTGGCAGGACTGACATGGTTAGCCTCTCGAGGTCTCGATTGATCGCCGTGAATGTCTGGGCCAAAAATGGATCGGCCGCATAAAGCTGGTCGACTGACGTACGGAAACCACGGAGTTCGGACCACAATAACGCCCTTCCTCGTTCGAGGGTCTCGATAGCCCGCTCGAGTTGATTTATGTGGATGAGATGGGATGCGTAGTCAACCGGCAACTGCCCGGCCTTCCCAAGTTTCGCGACAAGTGTGGTGTGTTGTGATTGGAGATTTGGCGCAAAAGTGACCAGGTCCTCCATCAATGACATGGCCTTTTCATACGCAGTTGAGACTGAGGGACGACGCGCTACGCGGGACCACTGGGCCCAATTGCATGAGTGCCTGAGCCGGCTGGGTAGTGATGAGTATCTGCTGTCCGCTGCCAGGGAGAAATATTCTTCGACGATCTCTATAGTGTCAGTGATGTACTGGTTGCCGTGGGACGATGTGTCGCGTTTCTGTAAAGACGAAATCAATACCGGGAATACTTCATCGCACGAAAGCTGTCCCATTGGGGATTTGATAACACCACGCAGTAAGCCAATCGATTCGTTGATATCCTCGATTCTATGGGTATGCTCAAATGCACGTTCAAGTAGCCTGGCGAGGGAGATAGGTGCAAAAGTTGAAGGCAAACCACCTGAAGGAATTGAACGAAGTAACAATCGACAGTACTTGATAGCCTCTTTGATATCCGTAACGTTACCAGTGAGAGAAACCTTGGTTTCATACAAATCTACTAGCTGATCAAGGATGTCTAGGTAGAGGGGTGTCCCGGGTGAGGTCGTTAAGAGGCGCTCGTTGAGAAGGTGTATCCTCGCCCCCAATGTCTCTGGCGAACAAGCATTCATGACAACGCCCGACTCTGGGACTTTGCCTCTAGGTGGATCCAGGTGCAGTGATGGTGAGGTGTCAAAAACTTTGGGGGTACGCAAAACTGGCTCTTGAAGGACTAGGGGTCTTCCGATACCGAAAAGCCGTGAGCGCTGTTCTTTCAAACATTCGACGACGTGGCGGCGAAACCCATCATCGGACGAAGAGCAACGAAAGGAGTGTAAGTGGGACATAGCCTCCTCTGCATACTCTGGGTTTCCATAGAGATCCGACCGGAATAATGCAGCTGTTGTAAGCAAAGTCGAGGACGCGTTCGACCATAACTCAGCGCTATCTTCACGGCTCGAGGAAACGATAATTCTGTTTACTATCGCAACTGCCTCGTTGTAATCATCATCCGAGAGCGTTTGAGTAAAGCGACGTGTAAGAGAGGTGGCAAGTGCGAATGAAAATTCGAGACAACTTGGCCAGCGCATGCTCGCCCCACGCAGGCTTTCGATAGACTTGTCTGAAAGTGGGTTTAAATCTCCACTAATCGAAGAACCACCGCTAACAGCCAGGATCAGGAATGAAAGGGCCCTGTTCGTGAAGTACGCCGGGCCACGCTGTTTGAGTTCATCGCAGAGGGCGATCATATCTTCGATATCCTGCGTCTTATCTCCGGACCCTAAACGAGTCCGAATGCAAAATGCCTCTACGAGTGATACCATCACGCTGTTCCGTGGGATACCATATGCTTCAAGGGGAAGATCTTGGAGACAATGGAACTGGTCAATAGCGGAATTGACGTCGTCAGGCTTGGACCTCTCGGACCGTCGAAGAAGGGCCTTCGCGAGCCAAAAGAACATCACGGTGATATTTTCCCTGGGTCTACACCAGGGCCGATGTGGGAGGAGGATTGCTTCAGTGAGTTGAAGGATGGATTGGTCTAGATCTTCGTCCTGATGCGATAATTCATAGCGATAGAACTGCTTAAAACCCAAAAAATAGAGACAGGAAGGGCGCATAGGGTGGGATCGGGGTAGTGCGTGGAGAACATTCCGAATATGAGAGATTTGATCGTTCAATTCATGGATGGTGGCTGTGAGACTCGAACGTAAGCTACGGACAAGAATAGACTTGAGACCTACATTGCGGGGTGTCCATGCTTCAGTGCTTGAGAGTGAGGTAGGACAGATAACTGCTTGACGCGGGGGACAATTAGGAAGGAAAGAAAACTATGCGTCGCAAAAAGGTGGGCGTACCACTACTGGCATGGAGCCGCACGGTATTTGAGACGGCGGCAAGGCCTACAGCCCTCCAACGCGTGTCCGCTAGAAGCGCAAGGCATATTACAGGAAACGCAGCCCCCACGTGTCTGGACCGAGTGGACAGCATCCAAATGACCACGTGGTGCAGCTAATAACAAAGGAAGCCAGTGCCTTCGGTGAATTGGTATCATTCAAGCCGTTCGACTCGGAGGCCGAGCGTGGTTAGGGTCGGATAGAGGAATCCGCACTGTCGCTGAATCATGTTAGCCATCCGCCGTAAAATGAACACAACCTGGGATGTTCCACCATATGTACTTTACAATAGATTTCCAGAAGATAGATAGTGGGAAGTAAATAAAAGCTGAGAAAGGAAAGTCAGATGCAACAAGGTCAGGATCTTCCGAGACCGAGACAACGTTTTCGCATTGTGATAATGTGGATTGACTACTCATTGTCACGAATGGGGCCAAAGGCAATTTGAACAGCAAAGGATAGCGTAGACAAAAAAACAAGTATACAAGGCATAGAATATGATGTACAGTAGCCGAAGTCACAACTCGTGTAAAGGATAGATGTGTGACATGAGTGAAAGCAGGAGTGTAACTGTATGTGTAGGTGACGGATTAATAAATAAAGTTATCGATTTGGGTTCGTCTCGTCCCAGCCGACATGTCTAGTGGAAATAGGATGTTGGGATGCTAGAAGTATGCATGCAGCAGGGAAACTAGACGACATCGTCGCCCTGGACAGTGCGTGTGGGAGAGGAACATGTCGCAGCTTTACTTGTCCCCGTCCCGACATCGTTGGAAGCACACGCCGACTTCCGTCGCGGTTTGCGGAAACGATCTCCGATGTGTTTGATCTCCCGCGAGCGCCCACGCTCCCGCTCCGCCACGAGTATACAACGCCGTGCAGCGACAGCCGATGCCTTGTCCTTCAAATTGCGCCGCGTCTCAGCACGTATCAGGAATGTAGCGCCAAGCGCCAAGAGGACGAGCGCAGCTGCGAGGCCGAAAACCGCTTCGGGGTAACGCAACACAGTAGTCGAGTAGACCGTGCCAAAGATGAGCGGCTATAAGTCAAACACACGACACACCACAGTCAGGACAGAATAGGGGAATGAAAGAATGGGGCGAAAGATGAACTCACAGCGAGGATCGATCCAAGTGCCGTGAGAATGCCCAGCCCTCCGAAGAGAGCACCGATGTCTAGGCTGCCCTGTTGCGAACGCTGGAGGATGCAGATCGCGAGGTTCTCCAGCGCGGGGTGTGTACCAGAAGCGAGGGCAGAGATACTAGTGACACCAATAAATACAAGAGGAGGAGTGGACAGGTTGAATGCGATGAGAGTGTGATGCAGTGTCTAGGAAGAGAGATGCTCGCGCGACGCAGAGACCAAACGTGATGGAGCGCGCAAGGCGTGCAGGTGCAAGACTTGAAGGCGTTTCGGAGACAGAGGTAGAAGGTGCCGGAGATCATGATGGTTTAAACGTGGATATAAGGACTGGCAAGGGTGGATTAATGGCAGGTGGAGCAGACACGATGGCAATACGTACATGGCATGAGTAGAAGCGTGCGCAGTGCTCGCACAGCGCCAACGAAACTAATGTGTAGTAACCCGAATACGTGTTCTGCATGTAAATACTTGGTTTGGAAGACACCCTGTGAGAGGAACGTGTGTTAGATTTCAGTATTTGAAGAACGCCGAAGCAAGCCACAACATACTCCAGTCTTCTCGCATACGGCCATTCACGACGATCTTCCGAGGTGCAAAGACAGTCAGTGGGAGAAGCTTTATCCTTGAGACTGAAATTATTCTGCAGGAACGGGGTATCGGCCTTTTTGGGCTGCTCTCCGCTTTACTTCATCCAGTGACCCGGGGATGACAAGAAGCGACAGGATAAGGCTTACAATGCCGAATAAAACTGCGGCTCAGAACGCTGCAGCCACCGAATGCATTTCATGATGCTGCTGTCCAAATGACTGAATCTGGGGCAGCGGTGCCGGATGAGGAATGCGCCTAGAGCGGGGCCGAGAGTAAATCCGACATAGGAAACGCCCGAAAATCGCGAAAAATGTGAGCGCGTGACCCATCGGAGGTGCGGTCAGTGTGCAGTCTAAGATGTATACATGCCGAGGTTCGAATTGTGACCTCTCCTTGGGTGGCATCCTCCACTCCTTTTTCAGCCTCAGCCTGAGTTTCCAGGCTTCTATGTCACCACACGTTGTTAACGTGGCAACAACACAACCCGCTCCACGGCAATATTATACGAGACCCCGGCACTTGTGCCCATCCCACGAGCGTCGTCCTCGTCCTCTTAAACTCGTATAATTCCGTGCAGCTCGTCAGTGGGCCTCTCACCATGTCATATTCCCGGGTCAAGCTCGCAGACATCCCTGCGTTGACGTTGTACAGCGACGGACCAACACTATCTCGACGGGGTCAACCTATCCCCCAGCTCATTTGCAAGGACAAGCCCTGCAAGTTATTCACACCGGATGTGATCCGGTGTGTCAACCTCGGAGGAGAGGGTACGAACGTAGACTGGAAGGTATGGCCATGACAATTCTTCACCCCTGGGAGCCTCCCTCATGGCGATTTGAAGTGCGAAACGGATCTACCTGAATCTTGATTGGGCCATGTTCAGACGTCCTGCGAAGGGTGGTCGGGGCCAGGAGACTCTTATTTCCTAAGAGGTACGCAAAATCTGCAAACGCACCAGACTTTTTCTCCGATCCCTGAGTACGTCCCAATTGTAGAGTCCTGCTCTCTGGAAAATACCGCCTTCAGGAAGTGCCGAACGTCTTGAAATCCCCGGTCTTGTTGACCACTCGTACGCCCAACTATGTTCATTTTGTGTATCGAACTGACGACGCTGACAATACGACAGCGGGGATTCTATTCCTACGTGTATGCATCGCGGTCCTCGCTTACATCCTATACAGGTATCTCCTCCCATACCTTGAGGGCGATTATAGGAGTTCACCGCCACGGGCGCCACGCCCCGGCCCCTCGTCCGGCTCTGGCTGGTTTCCTGGGAGCTGTGACAATTACCGTCGCCGCCCCCCACTACCTTACTCAAGATATCCAGATAATCCTACAGAGTTTACAGGTGCAGGGCGGCGGGAACAAGACGGTCTGGGCTTTTGGAGCAGAGCTGCGCTCGGCAGTCCGGGAACTTACCTCTTGACTCGTCAGCGCAACCAGGAGAACCAGGAGCCGTAACAAAGGCGCTTTGACTGGGAAAACGAGGACTTCCAACGACGTGATCCAGTTCCCTGAGGACCGCAAGCAAGTGGCTCGCCCTCGCAGCAGCAGTCGTGGAGCAGTAGTAACAGGGCAAGCTCATCGAACATCGGGGCTATGAGGAGAAGCACGGGATTTGGCGGCTCGACTGTCCGTTGATGTGTCGGATGGGTGCAGGCGGACATGGCCAGGAACATTGGTATGTATGCTGGGTCCCGCGTACGAACTCAACGATTCTCACTTGTTTATCCATCAGTTTGTACGCTATCCATGAGGGTCATTGATTTGCGGCCTTCAATCGATCTTTTTGTTTCATCACCTGCTTTGAAGGGACTTTCTTGTCATTACTCCTTTCCTTGATAGCTCCGCAACGCCATGATAGACTCACCCGTTCCTTGCGAGCCATGATGGCAAGATTGTGGGGAGGTGTGTATGGGTTCTATTCGGATCACGCGAAGGACCTTGGCACCTCTCCCCTAGTTCTTTCTTCACGTCAATGGCAACTGTAATACAAAAGCACTGTCCAGGCCATCAGGCGGATTGCTACACGCAGTTGGTTGCGCAATCACGAGTCGAGGTGCCCAGTCCCAGGTGTTCTACGAAGGTCAGACTAGGTGTAGAAATCCGCTGGCGGCTAGTTCTATGGGCGACAAGCGACTACAACGTTTGGTGATAATTCGGGGATAATGACACTCGCACAAGGAGGGTGGAGCTGGCGAGGGAAACTCAGGATTGCCTGGTGATCATACGTGAAATTTGCTTCAAGTTAGTCCGACGCCCCAGTGAATATCCATGAGCATATGTAGTCATACAATCGAACATCCTACCACCCAGGAATTGGCTACAGTTGACACGGACCTTGATCATACAGCCTCCTATGAAATCTTGGGAAGCCCAACTACAGTGAAGCAATGACGAGCACGCAGGGGTGAATTCATAAAGCAGATCAAAGGGAGAAGCCATTCGAGGGTAGGGACGCGAAGGACATAAATCGGGGAGATAAGTTCGATGCGGGCAGGCGCGACGGCCCAGAACTGGCGTTGGAAGCGAGCTGGGCAAAGACAAAACAGGGCGGAAAGGAAAGCAAGTTGAAGGCTAGAGGGTCCATGCGAGAGTTTCGAGAACAAATCTGACTGGGTTAAACTCGAAGGTCAACAGTCAGGACTGATATATATATAACAGAGGATATCATAAACTACAAGTGGTCATCCGAGTCCGAGAACATAGAGTCGAATAGCAATCACACGAGCATGCCGGGTAATAAAAAAACAAGAACATACCAAGACTATGAAAAGTTACTGAAAGGGATCGGCTCTGGAAGGGTACAGGGTCACGGGATGAGGGGGATGCAAAAAGCGGGTAATGCAACGAAAGGAGAGGAGAGCGTGATGTCTGGGAAGTAAGGAAAGCCTAATCACAAATAGTACCGTAACAAGAGTCAAAATAATGAACAGAAATGATACGACAACACGGGAAGAGCATGGGCGCAGCTGCGTCGCGGGAGGGTGTGTGGAGTTGAGGGCGAGGCGACGATGTTAGTTGCGAAGGCCGCGAGGCGACGCAGAGCCTGGCGCGAAAGTAA
>Ga0307510_10004039_pt1 | contig 17210 bp, 9 predicted proteins | sample 12_EM_MG_FD_207224 | JGI IMG/M metagenome (GOLD analysis project Ga0307510, IMG submission 207224) | Populus trichocarpa ectomycorrhiza microbial communities from riparian zone in the Pacific Northwest, United States - 12_EM | ecosystem: Host-associated > Plants > Roots > Unclassified | place...
CATCCGACAAGTTGGACTTCAAGGATGGGACATTATCGAGTAACGTGCCGATCAATCTAGATTAAACGTTTCAGCAAGCGTATTTTCTACGTTTTAGACGTCTTTGGCCGGTTCTGCCGTGAAACCGCCAAAACTGCCGCTGAAAAGCAAAGCGGTAAAGCGCCTAAGCTGCAAACCATCCAAAACAATACCTGGCACTCATGAAGCGCCAAAAAGGAGATCGCATGCTCGAGCTCACTATAGAGCAGATATCCATGGGCCAATCGGCTGTGGATAAACCCGCTGCCCTGCAACTGCTCGCCAATCACCTGGTGGCCGATGGTCTGGTTGCCGACGGTTACCTCGCTGGATTGCAGGCACGGGAAGCCCAGGGCTCGACCTTTCTCGGTCAAGGTATTGCCATTCCCCACGGCACCCCGGAAACCCGCGATCAGGTGTTTGCCACTGGCGTGCGCCTGATGCAGTTCCCGGAAGGCGTGGATTGGGGCGATGGCCAGATCGTTTATCTGGCGATTGGCATTGCCGCCAAATCCGACGAACACCTGCGCCTGCTGCAACTGCTGACCCGTGCCCTCGGCGAGACCGATCTGGGCCAGGCCCTGCGTCGCGCCAGTTCACCTGAGGCGCTGCTGAAATTGCTGCAAGGCGCGCCGCAGGAACTGGCGCTCGATGCGCAGATGATTGGCCTCGGTGTCTCGGCCGACGATTTCGAAGAACTGGTCTGGCGTGGCGCGCGTCTGCTGCGTCAGGCCGATTGTGTGAGCAACGGTTTTGCCGGCGTGTTGCAGCAGGTCGAAGCGCTGCCGCTGGGCGATGGTTTGTGGTGGCTGCACAGCGAGCAAACGGTGAAGCGTCCGGGCCTGGCGTTTGTTACGCCGGACAAACCGATGCGCTACCTCGGTCAGCCGCTTAGCGGTCTGTTCTGCCTGGCCAGCCTCGGCGAGGCACATCAAGCGTTGCTTGAACGCCTGTGTGCGTTGCTGATCGAAGGTCGCGGCCATGAATTGGGCCGCGCTACCAGCAGTCGCAAAGTTCTCGAAGTGCTCGGCGGTGAATTGCCCGCCGACTGGCCGAGCGCGCGTATTGCCCTGGCCAACGCCCACGGTCTGCACGCGCGCCCGGCGAAGATCCTCGCGCAACTGGCGAAGAGTTTTGATGGCGAGATTCGCGTGCGCATCGTCGACGGTCAGGACAGCGCCGTGTCGGTGAAGAGTCTGAGCAAACTGCTCAGCCTTGGCGCCCGTCGTGGTCAGGTGCTGGAGTTGATCGCCGAGCCGAGCATTGCCGCCGACGCTTTGCCGGCACTCTTGGCCGCTATCGAAGAGGGTCTCGGCGAAGAAGTCGAGCCGCTGCCAGCGGTGAGCCAGCAACGCGAAGTCATCGCCGACATCGCCGAAGTGCTGCTCGCCCCGGCCTCCGGCAGCCAGTTGCAAGCAATCCCGGCGGCACCCGGCATCGCTATCGGCCCGGCACACATCCAAGTGCAGCAAACCATCGATTATCCGCTGCGGGGCGAGTCCGCTGCCATCGAACGCGAACGTCTCAAGCAAGCGCTCAGCGATGTGCGCAGCGATATTCAGGGCCTGATCGAGCGCAGCAAAGCCAAAGCCATCCGCGAGATCTTCATCACCCATCAGGAAATGCTCGACGACCCGGACCTCACCGACGAAGTCGACACCCGCCTCAAACAAGGCGAAAGCGCCGAAGCGGCATGGATGGCGGTGATCGAAGCGGCGGCCAAACAGCAGGAATCGTTGCAGGACGCTTTGCTCGCCGAGCGTGCGGCGGATCTGCGTGACATCGGTCGCCGCGTGCTGGCGCAACTGTGTGGCGTGCAGACCGCGAGCGAGCCTGAACAACCGTACATTCTGGTGATGGACGAAGTCGGCCCGTCCGACGTCGCGCGGCTGGACCCGGCGCGTGTCGCGGGGATTCTCACCGCACGCGGCGGCGCCACCGCGCACAGTGCAATCGTTGCGCGAGCGCTCGGGATTCCGGCGCTGGTTGGCGCTGGCGCGGCAGTGTTGCTGCTGCAACCGGGCACGCCATTGCTGCTCGACGGCCAACGCGGTCGTCTGCACGTCGACGCCGATGCCGCGACTCTGCAACGCGCCACCGAAGAACGCGATACCCGCGAACAACGGCTGAAGATTGCCGCCGAACAACGCCATCAACCGGCACACACTACCGACGGTCACGCGGTCGAAGTCTTTGCCAACATCGGCGAAAGCGCTGGCGTGATCAGCGCGGTGGAGCAGGGCGCCGAAGGCATCGGTCTGCTGCGTACCGAACTGATTTTCATGGCCCATCCGCAAGCACCGGACGAAGCCACGCAAGAAGCCGAATACCGCCGCGTCCTCGATGGCCTCGCCGGTCGCCCGTTGGTGGTTCGCACGCTGGATGTCGGTGGCGACAAACCGCTGCCGTATTGGCCGATTGCCAAGGAAGAAAACCCGTTCCTCGGCGTGCGCGGCATTCGCCTGACCTTGCAGCGTCCACAGATCATGGAAGCGCAACTGCGCGCCTTGCTGCGTTCGGCGGATAACCGTCCGTTGCGGATCATGTTCCCGATGGTCGGCAGCGTCGAAGAATGGCGTCAGGCCCGCGACATGACCGAGCGTCTGCGTCTGGAAATCCCGGTGGCCGATCTGCAACTGGGGATCATGATCGAAGTGCCGTCCGCCGCGTTGCTGGCGCCGGTGCTGGCCAAGGAAGTCGACTTCTTCAGCGTCGGCACCAACGACCTCACGCAATACACCCTGGCCATCGACCGTGGTCACCCGACCCTGTCGGCACAGGCGGACGGCTTGCACCCGGCGGTGCTGCAACTGATCGACATCACCGTGCGCGCGGCCCATGCCCATGGCAAATGGGTCGGCGTCTGTGGCGAACTGGCGGCGGACCCGCTGGCGGTGCCGGTGCTGGTCGGCCTCGGTGTCGATGAACTCAGTGTCTCCGGGCGCAGCATTGCTGAAGTGAAAGCGCGCATCCGCGAACTCAGCCTGACCCAGGCGCAAACCCTTGCTCAACAGGCCCTGGCCGTGGGCAGCGCGAATGAAGTGCGCGCATTAGTGGAGGCCCTGTAATGGCCAAGATTCTTACCCTGACCCTCAACCCGGCGCTCGACCTCACCGTCGAACTGCCACGCCTGGAGGCCGGTCAGGTCAATCGCAGCGACGAGATGCACACCCACGCCGCCGGCAAAGGCGTGAACGTCGCGCAAGTGCTGGCCGACCTTGGTCATCAACTGACGGTCAGCGGTTTTCTCGGCGAAGACAATCTGCAAGCGTTCGAAACCCTGTTCGCCAAACGCGGATTTGTCGACGCGTTTATCCGCGTGCCGGGCGAGACGCGCAGCAATATCAAAGTGGCGGAGCAGAGTGGGCGCATCACCGACATCAACGGCCCGGGACCGGTGGTCGATGCCGCCGCGCAGCAGGCGTTGCTGGAGCGTCTGGTGCAGATCGCACCGGGTCACGATGCGGTGGTGGTCGCCGGCAGTTTGCCGCGTGGCGTCACGGCGCAGTGGTTGCGTGAACTGATCGAACGGCTCAACCAGCTCGGTTTGAAAGTCGCTCTCGACTCCAGCGGCGAAGCGTTGCGCGAAGCGTTGAAAGCCAGTCCATGGCTGATCAAACCGAACACTGAAGAGCTCGCCGATGCACTCGGTTGTGACGTGGTTTCACACGCAGCGGAAGCGCAAGCGGCGGCGCGTTTGCATGCCCAAGGCATCGAGCACGTGGTGATTTCCCACGGTGCTGACGGTGTGAATTGGTTCAGCGTCGGTTCGGCACTGCACGCCACGCCGCCGAAGGTCAGCGTCGCCAGCACGGTCGGTGCTGGTGATTCGCTGTTGGCCGGCATGCTTCACGGTTTGCTCAGCGCCGACACGCCTGAACAAACCCTGCGCACGGCCACCGCGATTGCGGCGATGGCGGTGACCCAGATCGGTTTTGGCATCAACGACGCTGCGCAACTGGCGCAGCTCGAACAGGGCGTGCGCGTGCGCCCCCTGACAGAACAATAAGAGGGTTTGTCATGAAATTAGCCATTGTTACGGCTTGCCCGAACGGCATGGTCACCAGTGTGCTGTGCGCGCGTTTGCTCGATGCGGCGGCGCAGCGTCAGGGCTGGAGCACCAGCGTTGAAGTGGTCGATGCTGCGCACCCGGAACGCGAGTTGTCGGCGGCGACCATTGCAGCGGCCGAGTGGGTTTTGCTGGTCGCCACAGGCGCAGTCGACATGACGCGTTTTGTCGGTAAACGGGTTTTCCAGATTGCCCCGGCACAAGCGCTGCAGGATGTCGAAGCGGTGCTGCGTCGTGGAGCTGAAGAGGCTGAAGTTTACGTCGCCGGCGCTGCTGAACCGGTTGCTGATGCGCCGCGCGCGCCACGTCTCGTCGCTATCACTGCGTGCCCGACCGGTGTCGCCCACACCTTCATGGCGGCCGAAGCCCTACAGACAACCGCCAAGCGTCTGGGTTACGAACTGCAGGTCGAAACCCAAGGCTCGGTGGGCGCGAAAACCCCGTTGAGTGCAGCGGCAATTGCCGACGCAGACGTGGTGTTGCTGGCAGCGGACATCGAAGTCGCCACCGAGCGTTTCGCCGGCAAGAAAATCTATCGTTGCGGCACAGGGATCGCCTTGAAGCAGTCCGAAGCCACACTGAAAAAAGCCTTGGCCGAAGGTGCGGTGGAAAGCGCGGCGGCTGACGGCAAAGCTCCGACGAAGCAAGAGAAGACCGGCATCTACAAACACCTGCTGACCGGCGTGTCGTTCATGCTGCCGATGGTGGTGGCCGGCGGTTTGATGATCGCGCTGTCGTTTGTGTTCGGCATCACCGCGTTCAAGGAAGAAGGCACGCTGGCCGCTGCGTTGATGCAGATCGGTGGCGAGACCGCGTTCAAATTGATGGTGCCGCTGCTGGCCGGTTACATCGCTTACTCGATCGCCGACCGTCCGGGCCTGGCGCCGGGGATGATTGGCGGCTTGCTCGCGAGTACGTTGGGTGCTGGTTTTATCGGTGGCATCGTCGCCGGTTTCATCGCCGGTTATGCGGCCAAGGCGATCAGTCGATATGTCGCCTTGCCGCAAAGTCTCGAAGCACTGAAACCGATTCTGATCATCCCGTTGTTCGCCAGTCTGTTCACCGGTCTGGTGATGATTTACGTGGTCGGCAAACCGGTCGCCGGCATGCTTGGGGCGCTCACGCATTTCCTCGACAGCATGGGCACCACCAACGCGATTCTGCTCGGTGTGTTGCTCGGCGGCATGATGTGCGTCGACCTCGGCGGGCCGATCAACAAAGCCGCGTATGCGTTCTCGGTGGGGCTGCTGGCGTCGCAGAGTTATGCGCCGATGGCGGCGACCATGGCCGCGGGCATGGTGCCGCCAATCGGGCTTGGTATCGCCACGTTTATTGCGCGGCGCAAGTTCGCTCAGACTGAGCGCGAAGCCGGTAAAGCAGCACTGGTGCTGGGGCTGTGCTTTATCTCCGAAGGGGCGATTCCGTTTGCCGCGAAAGACCCGTTGCGGGTGATCCCGGCGAGCATCGCCGGCGGTGCATTGACCGGTGCGCTGTCGATGTATTTCGGCTGCAAACTAATGGCGCCACACGGTGGCTTGTTTGTGTTGGCGATTCCGAATGCGATCAACCATGCGTTGTTGTATTTGCTGGCGATTGTCGCGGGGAGTTTGTTGACCGCTGTGGTCTATGCGACGGTCAAACGCCCGGAAGCCGTCGAGCTGGCGCTGGACCCCGCCAAGGCCTGACTGACACCGCAAACCCCTGTAGGAGTGAGCCTGCTCGCGATATCGGTCTGTCAGTGACATGAGTGTCGGCTGATACACCGCTATCGCGAGCAGGCTCACTCCTACAATTGGTTCTGCGATGTGTCTGGTGTCATGTGTGTTTCATGATCGCGTGCTTAAGTTTTCCTTTTTTCAGGGAGAACATCATGAGCGATTTCAACCCCGGTCGCCGGCGTGTCATGCAAGTCGTTGGCGCCGGTCTGCTGATGCCAAGCCTGGCGCCGGCAGTGATTGCCTCGGTCAAGGATCGCCCGCAGTTGACCGACGGCGTGCAGTCCGGCGACCTGCAAGGCGACCGCGCGATGATCTGGAGCCGCAGCGATCGCCCGGCGCATATGGTGGTCGAGTGGGACACCCGCAGCCAGTTTCGCCATCCCCGCCGCTTGGTCTCGGCGCTCGCCGATGCGCGCACAGATTTCACCGCTCGGGTCGAGCTCACCGGGCTGCCCGCCGATCAGGCGATTTTCTATCGCGTGTATTTCAAGGACGCCCGCACCGGCGTCGCCAGCGAACCATGGTTGGGTCACCTGCGCAGCGCTCCGACGGCGCGGCGCAATATTCGTTTCGTCTGGAGCGGTGACACCGTCGGCCAGGGCTTCGGCATCAACCCGGACATCGGCGGCATGCGCATCTACGAAGCCATGCGTCTGCGCCTGCCGGACTTCTTTATCCACAGCGGCGACACCATCTATGCCGACGGCCCCGTACCCGCGCAGCTCACCACCGAAGGTGGACGCATCTGGCGCAACCTCACCACCGAAGCCAAGAGCAAAGTCGCACAGACCCTCGACGATTATCGCGGCAACTACCGCTACAACCTGATGGACGAAAACATCCGTCGCTTCAACGCCGAAGTGCCGCAGATCTGGCAATGGGACGACCATGAAGTGGTCAACAACTGGTCGCCGGGCAAGCAGCTCGACGAGCGCTATCAGGAGAAAGATATCCACACCCTGGTCGGGCGCGCACGCAAGGCGTGGCTGGAATACTCGCCGATGCGTTTGCAGGCTGCCGACGGCGGCGGGCGGATTTATCGCAAGATCAGTTACGGCCCGATGCTCGATGTGTTCGTGCTCGACATGCGCAGTTATCGCGGCGCCAATGACGACAACCTCGGCGCGGCGAAACCGTTCCTGGGGCGTGAGCAACTGAACTGGCTCAAGCGCGGTTTGAAGAAATCCAAGGCGCAGTGGAAGGTCATTGCCGCCGACATGCCGATCGGCCTTGGCGTGCCGGATGGCGAGGTCAGCCCGGGTGTCGCGCGTTGGGAAGCGGTGGCTAACGGTGATCCGGGACCGGCGCAGGGGCGCGAGGTGGAAATCGCCGAGTTGCTCGGCTATCTGCGTGCGCAGCAGGTGCGCAATTTCGTCTTTCTGACGGCGGATGTGCATTACTGCGCGGCGCATCACTATCACCCGGATCGCGCGGCGTTTCAGGATTTCGAGCCGTTCTGGGAGTTTGTCGCCGGGCCGTTGAATGCCGGGAGCTTTGGGCCTAATCCGCTGGATAAAACCTTTGGCCCGGAAGTGGTGTTCGAGAAGGCACCGCCAGCGCAGAACACTTCGCCGTTTGCCGGGTTTCAGTTTTTTGGCGAGGTGAATATTGAAGGGGGGAGTGGGGAGATGAGTGTGGTGTTGCGGGATTTGAATGGGGTGGCGGTTTTTGAGAAAAAATTGCAGCCCGCTTGAAGATCAAAAGCTAACCCTCACCCCAGCCCTCTCCCGGAGGGAGAGGGAGCCGATCGAGGTGTCTGAAGAGGTACGTCGACCTGAAAGACCGAGTTGATTATGAGATCAGCACAAAGCCTTTCTCGATTATGGATTCGGTGAGGGACGTTCAGGTCGGCGTATTGCGTGAATCTCCCCCAATCAGTCCCCTCTCCCTCCGGGAGAGGGTTAGGGTGAGGGGCTCTTTAATAGACATCACGCCGATATCGACCCTGCTCAATCAACCGCTCCACTTCGGCGCTGCCGAGGATATCGTTGAGCACTTGATCAACCCCCGAAGCCATCCCCTGCAAGCTGCCACAGATATAAATAACCGCCCCCTCCGCCAGCCATTTCTTCAACTCCTCAGCTGACTCACGCAAGCGATCCTGCACATAAACCTTCTCCGCCTGATCCCGCGAAAACGCCAGATCCAGCCGCTCCAGATCACCATTGATCAACCACTCTTCCAGCTCCGCGCGGCAGAGGAAATCATGTTCGCGATTACGCTCGCCAAACAGCAACCACTGGCGCTGTTGACCATCGGCAATCCGCGCCTTGAGCAAGCTGCGCAACCCGGCCAGACCGGTGCCGTTGCCCAGCAGAATCATCGGCACGGGTTCGTTCGGCAGATGGAAACCACTGTTGCGCCGCACCCGCAAACTGATGCTGCCGCCCACCGGCGCATGCTCGGTCAGCCAACCGGAACCGATGCCAAGGGTGCCATCGGCATGCTGTTCCTGACGCACGATCAACTCCAGCACACCGTCGGCGGCAATCGAGGCGATCGAGTATTCGCGCATGGCCAGCGGCACCATCGCATCGACCAGCGATTGCGCATGCAAACCCACCAGATGTGCGCGGTGCTCGGGCAATTGCCGCGACGCCAGCGCGACTTCCAGAGGTTCGTCGAGGCCGTTGATTTTTACTGTGGTCTCGCCACGAATGCCGAGGCCGTCGAGGAAGTGTTCGATGGCCCACGGGCAGTTGCGTGGCAGTACTTCGACCAGGTCGCCGGCCAGCCAACTGCTGGTGTTCGGTGCGCTCAGGCCCAACAAGTAAACCGGCGCACCGCTGCTGTCCGGGTTCAACAGTTCGCGGCGTGTCAGCGTCCAGTTGTCGTAGCTCGGCGCTTGCCAGGTATCGATGGGGGCTTGCCCGGTGAGCAGGCCGAGTTGGGTTTGCCAATGGCGCAGCGCGTACGGGTCGCCACTGTCGACTTCCACCGGCGCGAACAGGGTCTTGCCGCCGTGCTCGCTCAGCCACTGATGCAGTCGCTTGGCGAAGCCGCAGAAGTGCTGATACTGACGATCACCGAGGCCGAGCACCGAGTAATTCAGGCTATCGAGCGTTGCCGCCTTGCCCAGCACTTTGCGCTCGAACCCGCGCGCGCTGTCCGGTGCTTCGCCATCGCCGAACGTGCTGACCACAAACAGCGCGTTGTTCGATTCACGCAGATCCTGCTCGCTGACATTGGCCAGCGGCTGTACCTTCACCGGCAATCCGGCTGCCTGCAATTGCCCGGCGGTCTGCCACGCCAGTTGCTCGGCAAAACCGCTCTGGCTGGCGAAGCCGATCAGCCAGGCCGACGCATCGCCCGCCGGTTGAGCGAGACCTTTACGCGTATCCCTGATCTGCTTTTTCTTGCGTCGACGATCGAGGTACAGCAGCCATCCGGTAATGAAAAACAGCGGCATGCACACCGCAGCCAGGGTGATGATGATCCGCCCGACCAGACCGAAATAACTGCCGACGTGCAGCGCATAAATGCTGGTCAGCAGTTGCGCCTTGAAGCTCCTGTCGGCGTAGCGGTCGACGCGTTTGACGATGCCGGTGGCCGGGTCGAGGGTGATCTGGTTCAGCGCCCGATCATGCGGCGAGCTGTCGAGCAGGTAGAACACCGTTGCCGGTTGGCCCGCGACGGCCGGCATACGGATGTTGTAGGCGGCCAGACCCGGGCCGGCAGCGCTGTAGATGCTGCTCCACATCGCTGCGTAATCGGCGGTCGGTGCCGGGCCTTCCGGCGCCGGGCCGCGACCACCGCGCACGCGCTCGTTTTGCGGCGCGTCGGAGAGCAGTTTGGTCAGGCCTTTGTTGTACCACTCATACGACCAGGACAACCCGGTCAACGCCAGCAGCAGATAGACCAGCAGACACCACGTGCCGGCCACCGAGTGCAGATCCCAGTTGAAGGCGCGACCTTTTTTCTTCCAGTCCAGCGTCAGCCACACGCGCCAGCTGTTCCACTGACGTGGCCAGCGCAGGTACAGGCCGGAGAGGCAGAAGAACAACAGGATCAGCGTGCAGGCGCCGGTGATGTTGCGGCCGGTATCGCCCATGGCGAGGAAGCGGTGCAGTTGCAGCATCAGGCCGAAGAAATCCTGGCCGACGGCATCGCCCATGAAGTCGGCGGTGTACGGATCGAAATAGCGCATCTCACCGCGACGTTCACCCTTGGGCGGGGTGAAGAAGACTTTCGCCGCGTTGCCGCTGTCGGTTTCGACCCAGAGCATCGAAACCTTTTTGCCCGACGTGGCTTCGATGCGCTCGACCAGTTCGACGGGCGGCAGCACGCCGGCGACTTGTTTTTCCACCTGCAGAACGGAAGGATTCAGCGCCCGCAGGATTTCGTCCTGAAACGAATAGGCCGCGCCGGTGATGCCCATCAACGCCAGCACGAGGCCTGCGGTGATGCCAAAAAACCAGTGCAACTGGAACAGGGTTTTCTTCAACACGTCACTCGCCGTCCATTCGGAAATTGTCTTCACGGCGCGCATTATGCCGTGGGTTATCGAGAAGCGTTCTTTCTTACGCACAAAAGCCCCGTTCAATTGAATGAACGGGGCCCACTGTTTTTTGTAGGAGTTGCCGAAGGCTGCGATCTTTTGATTTTTTTTCAGAATCAAAAGCAAGATCAACAGATCGCAGCGTGCCGCAGCTCCTACAGGGTCAGAAGTGGAAGTTGGTGCTCAACAATGCCGTACGGCCCGCCGCCTGGTTGGCGAAGTGGGTCGAGAAGGCTTTGTCGTAGTAGGTTTCGTTGGTCAGGTTCTGCACGTTGAGTTGCAGGTCGATGTTCTTGGTCAGCTTGTACGCCGCCATTGCGTCGTAGCGAACATACGAGTCGACCATGGTGGTGTTGGCCACGCTGCCGTACACGTCGTCGACGTAGAACGCACCGCCACCGATCGTCAGCTTCGGCGTGACCTGGTAAGTGGTCCACAGGCTGGCGCTGTTTTTCGGCGTGTTAGGCAGCTCGTTGCCATCGTTGGCCCGGCCCAGTGGACCGCCATCGACTTGTTCGCTGTCCATGAAGGCGTAACCGGCGAACACTTGCCACTTGTCGGTGATCTTGCCGCTGGCCGACAGCTCGACACCTTGCACACGGGTCTTGCCGGCGTTTTCGTACGAGGTGGTGTCGACTTGCACACGAGCGTTTTCCTTCTCGGTGCGGAAGATGTCAGCGGTCAGCGACAAGCGATCGTTGAGCAAATCCCACTTGGTGCCGATTTCATAGTTCTTGGTGGTTTCCGGCTCCATGTCGCTGCTCAGCAAGTTGCCGCTGCGATCCGGGGTGCCGCCCAACGGGTTGCCTTCCTGACCTTCGCCCAAGGTGTTGCCCGGTGGCGTGGCCGAGGTGGCGTAGGAAGCGTAAATGCTGCCGTTTTCCGCAGGCTTGTAGACGACGCCGAACTGACCGGTGACGAACTCGCTGGTGTCATCGCCCTTGGACGTGGTGGTGCCAGCGGCGTTGTAGGTCTTGTAGTCGGTGTCGAAGTGGTCGTAACGCAGGCCCATGTTCACCAGCCACTGCTCGTTCAGCTCCAGGGTGTCGAACACATACAGCGCGTAGGTGTTGGCCTGGGTGTCGGTGCCGGCGTAGTTGCGCGAGATTGCGCCGTTCCACGGATCGTTCGGGTTCGGGTTCGACAGCGAGGTGCAGTTGTAGCCACTGGCTGCGCCGATCAGGCCCGGGTTGCAGTTAGTGGTCACTGCGCTGGTGCGCGGCGTGGTGTCGGTGTTGACGTTATACGAAGACTTCTGGCTTTCCTCACGGGTGTACTCGACGCCGGTGGAGAAGCTGTTCTTGAAGCCGGCGACGTAGAAATTGCCGAACAGGTCAGTCTGGTTGGTGGTGGTTTCGGTGTTGCTCACCCGCGTATTGGCACGACGCCAGAGGCTGCCATTGTTGACGTTGCCCTTGCTGTCGTCCGGCTGGGTCAGGATGTAATCCTGCATGCTGCTGCCGTGGCGCAGGGTGTTCTTGATCGTCAGCGAATCGCTCAGATCATGCTCGATGGCGAAGGTCGCGGTGTCGGTGCGGCCCTTGCGGAAATCGCGATCCAGACCGTAGAAATTGCTGTGGTCACCGCCAGCGTAAGGTTTGTCCGGATTGGACTTGGTACGTGCCGCCGAACCGCCGGTTGGAATGGTGTACGGCACGCCCGAATCCGGGGTGTCGTTGCTTTCGAGATGGTAGTAGTCGAGGTTGACGCGGGTGTCGGTGCCCAGGCCAAAGGCCAGGGACGGGGCGATGCCCCAGCGGTCGTAATCGACTTTGTCGCGACCGGCGACGTTGCTCTCGTGGCTCATCAGGTTCAGACGGCCAGCGGCGGTGTCGCTGAACTGATAGTTGCCGTCGAGGGTGTAACGCTGGGTCTGATCGGAACCCCAGGTGAAACCACCATCGAACGAGTTGCCCAGGTGCGCTTTCTTGCTCACCAGGTTGATGCTGCCGCCTGCCGCGCCGCGACCGCCGATGGCAGAGTTCGGGCCCTTACTGACTTCAATGTTTTCCACGGCGAAGATCTCGCGGCTCTGCGAACCGGTGTCGCGCACGCCGTCGAGGTAGGTGTCGCCCTGCGCGTCGAAACCGCGGATGAACGGACGGTCACCCTGTGGGTTGCCGCCTTCACCGGCGCCGAAGGTGATGCCCGGCACGGTGCGCAGCGCGTCCTGCATGTTCAGCGCGCCGGTGTCTTTCAGAACCTGCTGTGGAATAACGGTGACCGAGCGCGGCGTGTCGACCAGCGGCGCGGTGTACTTGGGCGAGGAGGCTTTTTCGACCTGGTAGGACGTCGAGTCCTGGGCTTCGCCGGTGATGGCGGTGGCGTCCAGGGCGATGGCATTGCCGGCGGCTTTGCTGTCGGTTTTTTCCGCGGCGAAGACCATCTGGCCAGCGGAGCCGGCGGTGATTGCCACACCGATTGCAGAGGCGAGCAGACGTGGTGAACTGACCGGTAATTGTGCGTGTTGACGTGCCATTTTTATTCCCCTCCCCAAGGATTTGAGGCGGCGGAATATAGGGTAAACAGGTATTCGTATCAATTGCGAAACATTGTTATTCGCACTGAATTTACATTCTTTACAATTTAACCTTACGGTTTTTGCCAGTTCATTCGTCTCTCGGGTTTTACAGAGACAATAAGAATCAATACCATTGCCGCCTCTTTGCCATCAGGTGTCATTGCCATGCTGTTGCACATCCCCGGGCTGTTCGCGAAAGACGAAGTGCAGCGCATCCGCGAGGCACTGGAGCAGGCCGATTGGGCCGATGGCAAGATCACCGCTGGCTTTCAATCGGCCAAGGCAAAGCACAATCTGCAACTGCCAGAAGGTCATCCTTTGGCCAAGGAAATCGGTGCGGCGATGCTGGAGCGGTTGTGGAAAAACCCGCTGTTCATGTCCGCCGCGCTGCCGCACAAAGTCTTCCCGCCGTTAGTGAACTGTTACACGGCCGGTGGCAGCTTCGATTTCCACATCGACAACGCCGTGCGCCAGCCCAAGGGCAGCATCGAGCGCGTGCGCACCGATCTGTCGGCGACGTTGTTTTTCAGCGAGCCTGCGGATTACGACGGCGGCGAGCTGGAAATCCAGGACACCTATGGCACCCAGCGGGTGAAGTTGCCGGCCGGCGACATGGTGTTGTACCCGGGCACCAGCCTGCACAAGGTCAATGCGGTCACTCGCGGTGCGCGTTATGCGTCGTTTTTCTGGACACAGAGTCTGGTGCGCGAGGACAGCCAGCGTGCGTTGCTGTTCGAGATGGACGGGGCGATTCAGCAACTGACTCAAGACCTGCCTGATCACCCTTCGCTGATCCGCCTCACCGGCACCTATCACAACTTGCTGCGGCGCTGGGTCGAGGTATGAGTTTCCAGCTGCGCCGCGAGGAAGTCCTCGACGGCGAACAACTTAGCGCCATGCTCGGCGAAAGTCCGGCCCGTGCTGCGCAGGCGATTTTGCTGGCGGCGGGGGAGGGCGAAGTTGAAGCGCAGGCGTTGCTCGGACAAATCCTGCTCGACGGCCAAGGCATCGCCCAGGATCAAGCGCTGGCGCTACGCTGGTTCGGCATCGCCGCCGGGCGCGGGCATCTGATGGCGCGCAATATGCTCGGGCGTTGTCATGAGCATGGCTGGGGCGTTGCTGCGGATGCATCGGTTGCTGCGCAGCATTATCGGATTGCAGCGAATGCCGGGCTGGATTGGGCGATGTACAACCTCGCCAATCTGCTCGCGACCGGACGCGGTGTGGCGGTGGATCATCAACAGGCGTTGGCGCTGTATCGGCGCGCGGCTGAATTGGGCCATGCGAAATCGATGAATCTGCTGGGGCGCTATCTGGAGGAAGGGCAGGAGTGCCCGGCGGATCCGGTTGCGGCGCGCGATTGGTATCGGCGTTCGGCCGAGGCTGGGGATTTTCGTGGGCAGTTCAGTTTTGCTGCAGTTTTAGCGGATGAGGGGCGGATTGATCAGGCGGTCGATTGGCTTGAGAAAGCTTTGGTCGGCGGCAATCTGAATTTTTTGCGGGTGGCGAGTCAGACGCTGTCAGGTGCGACAGATCCCAGGATTCAGGCGTTGGCTGAGCGGTATGCGCATCGGTGCCAAGAGCCCTCACCCTAACCCTCTCCCACAGGGAGAGGGGACTGACCGAGTTGGATGTTCCGGATACACCGACCTGAGATATCCGGTCGAACTCAGCTTTTGAAAGGCCCCCGATCTGCTCCCTTTCCCCCTCGCCCCCTTGGGGGAGAGGGCTGGGGTGAGGGGGATAGATCGAAAGCACACCACAAATCTCAAAGCCAGACACAAAAAAAGCCCATGACACGTCATGGGCTTTTCACTTGCAGCTAGCAGCTTGAAACTCGCAGCTGCGCTTACACGTAAAACGATTTCAACGGCGGAAAGCCATTGAACTCAACCGCGCTGTAACTGGTGGTGTACGCACCGGTCGACAGCCAGTACAGACGATCACCGATCGCCAGGTTCAGCGGCAGGCCGTACTTGTAGTTCTCGTACATGATGTCAGCGCTGTCGCAGGTCGGGCCGGCGATGACGACTTCTTCCATCTCGCCTTTCTTCTCGGTCCAGATCGGGAACTTGATCGCTTCGTCCATGGTTTCGATCAGGCCGGAGAATTTGCCCACATCGGTATAAACCCAACGTTCAACAGCGGTGCGCGACTTGCGTGCAACCAGCACCACTTCGCTGACCAGAATCCCGGCGTTGGCGATCAGCGAACGGCCCGGCTCGAGAATGATTTCCGGCAGGTCATCACCGAAGTCTTCCTTGAGGAAACGGATGATTTCTTCGGCGTAGGTTTCCAGGCTGTTGGTGCGGGTGATGTAGTTGGCCGGGAAGCCACCGCCCATGTTGATCAGCTTCAGGTGAATGCCGTCTTCTTCTTTCAGACGTTCAAAGATCACTTTGACCTTGGCGATCGCTGCGTCCCAGACGCTGATGTCGCGCTGTTGCGAACCGACGTGGAAGGAGATGCCGTAAGGCACCAGGCCGAGGTCGCGAGCGAGGATCAGCAGGTCCATGGCCATGTCGGTCTGGCAGCCGAATTTGCGCGACAGTGGCCAGTCAGCCGTGGTCGAGCCTTCGGTGAGGATGCGCACATAGACTTTCGAACCCGGTGCAGCCTTGGCGATGTTGCGCAGGTCGGCTTCGGAGTCGGTGGAGAACAGACGCACGCCCTTCTCGTAGAAGTAGCGGATGTCCTTGGATTTCTTGATGGTGTTGCCGTAGCTGATGCGGTCCGGGCTGACACCACGATCCATCACCTTGTCCAGCTCATAGATCGAGGCGATGTCGAAGCTCGAACCTTTCTCTTTGAGCAGGTCGATGATCTCGACGGCCGGGTTGGCCTTGACCGCGTAGTAGACCTTGGCGAATTCGAAACCGGCGCGCAGGTCATCGTAGGCCTGGGCGATCATCGCGGTGTCGATCACCACGAACGGGGTTTCCTGTTTGTCGGCGAACGCCTTCATTTTGTCGAATGTAGCGCGCGCGAAATAGTCTTCGACCTGGATCGACATGCTGGGAACTCCTACTGGCAAACTGCAATTAACAATGGGTGCAAATGAACGTCCTCCGTATCCCCACTTTGGTTCGCCTACTTCCCAAGGCATGTCGCCGAAAGCAAAAAGGCCATGGGATGTGCAGCTTTCCCTTGGCCTTGCTGTCTCGTCGTCAGTACTTGAGCCGGATGGATCGTTTCCAGCATGGACGTTCGGCGCGAACTTTAGGGCGTGAGGGGCGTGAGATCAACTAAAAATGTCGCGTTTTTGCACGCTTCTGACGTGCGTCGCGTTCATCACTCTTTGTAGCCGACCGAGATGACGGGCAGATGTTCCCCGAGAATTTTCCAGTGTTAAAAATACCTGCACGTTCGCGGATTTTGTCGGCGAAGTCGTAGGTAAGTGTGATGGGCGCAACATCGGCGACGATGGCCGCGAGAGATGGGGGTGAGGGGGATTTTGGCTGTTTGGACGGCTATCCAGCGCATGCTGTCTGGTTCTCAGGTGTTGAGATTCTTTTCCGCCTTGTGAATGACTTGGTAACACCCCCGGTCCAGTAGGAGTGAGCCTGCTCGCGATGCTTTTTTCAGCCGACATCTTCATTGACTGATATTGCGCTATCGCGAGCAGGCTCACTCCTACAGGGTTTTGTGTTTTTACCGGTTAATCAAACGACCACCGCCTCAGCCGGCGAGACAATACTGGTCTTCATCCCACGCGAACGCCCCGAACTCAGATAAGCCGCAATCGACTCCTGCGTCACCTCACCGAGGAACACCCGTTCGGCATCCATCACTGGCAGCCACGAACGATTGAACTCGTACATGCGTGACAGCAGGATGCGCAAATGTTCGTCGTACGCTGCCGTGGCATTGAACTCACGCAGGAACTGCGCGCAGGTGCCGGTCTGACGGTGCAGATCACGACGGCGCACATAACCCAGCGCCTTGTTCTCGGCACAGGTGACCACCACGTAGCGACGGTCATGCTCGTCCATCAATTCCAGCGCATCAGCCACCGGCGTCTCTGGGCTCACCGACGGCGCGTTGTCCGCCGCATCTTCTGCCTTCACCAGCAACAGACGCTTGAGCGTGCTGTCCTGCCCCACGAAGTTGCTGACAAAGTCGTCCGCCGGGTGCGCGAGCAGCGTGTCCGGGTGATCGATCTGCAGCAGTTTGCCGGCGCGGAAGATCGCGATCTTGTCGCCGAGTTTGATCGCTTCGTCGATGTCGTGGCTGACCATGATCACGGTCTTGTTCAGCGCGCGCTGCATCTCGAAGAATTCGTTCTGGATCATCTCGCGGTTGATCGGGTCGACGGCGCCGAATGGCTCGTCCATCAACAGCAACGGTGCATCGGCGGCCAGCGCGCGGATCACGCCGATACGCTGC
>Ga0307510_10004040_pt1 | contig 17208 bp, 20 predicted proteins | sample 12_EM_MG_FD_207224 | JGI IMG/M metagenome (GOLD analysis project Ga0307510, IMG submission 207224) | Populus trichocarpa ectomycorrhiza microbial communities from riparian zone in the Pacific Northwest, United States - 12_EM | ecosystem: Host-associated > Plants > Roots > Unclassified | place...
GTCGAGGGCACGACGGCGGGCGCAATAGACGACAAGCGTGAAGGAGGTGCGACAACGTTCGATGGCAAAAAGGCTAGAATAAAAGGGGATATTGTAGAATGAAGTGTGGAAGGTCAAGACAGAATAGCCTGAGAGATAAGGGAACATAGGAAAAGAGTCCTGGGCGAGCCTATATACAGTAAACTAATGAACGGGGATGTAGTCCAGCTCGGCTTGCAAGGGGCCGTGAGCAATGTGTGCCACGTGGAACGACAGGCCTTTGCAGGGCAGCGCGCAGTTGTGGCGGCGGCCGACGAGGCTTGTGTCTTCGGCCGGAGGATTTGGGGCGCGACAAGAGTGGGACTCGGTCGTGATGCAACGAGGGTGGAAGCGAGAAGTGAGAGGCGCGGCACGTGGCCGACAGTGCTTGTTTCCGAACCTGCAGCTCGCGCAAACCTCGAGTCGTGGTCGTGTGACGTGGCACGCACAACGTGCTTGCCACGCACCCGACTGAAACACGCTGCTGGCGCGGGGTCTGCTCGGGACGATAGATCGGACCAAGCCGAAGATTCTTTAGACAAAGGAAGCCGAGCGCGAGGCGCCATTGAAGAAATGGCACCGGTTGTAACTTATTGTGTTTGAATGCTAGGAGTGCCTGACGACTTTCCAAGGCCACACTTTCTTGGGCCACCCTGAGCAACCACTACAAGTCGTTCCACTCAGAATCGCCGGATGAGTCGCCGGGGACCAATTCTACGGTGATGAAATTGTCCGTCACGGTGGGGTCTGCCACTGGCAGTGATCGAGTGGTCAACTTGCAAAACCCCAGTTACCTTGCGATTCTCCATATTTTTTACACATGTTTCAAAACCTGAGTGGTCGGTGATTGTGACGGGCACAGTGCCAGTGGCACCCAGTCGAACACACGCGATCCACGCGCCCTCGAGAAAATCGTCCGATTCTTTTGTAAAGCCACGCCTCCATTTTTTTTTTCTAAACTCTACCCGACAGCGCGACAGCAAGCGTGACATCTGCCTACTCTGTCGAGAAACTCAGAACTTGCACTAAATCTCACACATGTACAACCTGAGATGTACGAAGTGACTTCCTACCCAAGAAAAGAAAAAGGTTGACTTGGGTGGGTCATAGTTACGTAGCAGATGGTAGATGCGCGCGAAGGAAAAATAAGCGTTGACAATGCGGGGGATTGCTGTGAGTGCGGCGGAAGCGGAATACGGTACCGGACACTCTTCCCGAGCCTCGGGCCACGCATCACTCTCACACCCGGACGGTGTGACAGCAACTCGTAGGTGTGTACCACCAGTAAATTTACTGCCATCGCAGTAAACGCCCAGCCCTCTCTGACAACTCTTGTATTTTTATTCGAGGTTATAGCTGTCCCTGGCGGCGGTAGTCACGATGTATTGTGTGTCCCGCACAGAAATTGAGCGTTTCTTGCAGTGTGCTTGTCGTGCTCGAAGTAATCCAGGTGCATCCCATTTATCGGAACTGTTACCACTACTCGGGTCGATGTTCTTTAAGGACACTGCCTGAGGATATGGGAATGGCCAATGTTTCTGCGAAACTCTCGCACGACACCGACCAAGTCCACTTTTACTCGATCCAATATCGTTCTCATTGTCCGGGTTAGAACCCCTTGGTTATTTAAGCCCCTATGCGCTCTTCTCTGGGCACCTCCGGGCACCTCTAGGTACCGCGTGGTATCACGCAGGTCAACCTACCCACTCGTGTGCTGCACACGCCATGCCAGTGATAAAAGCTCACGCATTACCCACAACCCACAGTGACATCTGTCGCAAATGTGGCCCCCCACTCTCCACCCAGAAAAATCCTCAGAAGACCCGCCACCTGACAATCCAGGGCCGCTCGGCGCCTCGGCAGGCAGCTCAACCCTCGGAGCAACCTGTGGGTACGGTCAGGTGAGGAATGCATTACGTTACGGTGATGAAACTCCCTGACCTTGGGATCTCTACCGTACCGCTCGCAGTTAAGCGCTGTTCCCTTTTCAGGGAACAACTTAGTATCTGTCTCGCCACCTGACAATCTAGGGCTGCTCGGTGCCTCGGCATGTAGCTCAACTCTCGGAGCAACCTTTGGGTACTACGGTCAAGTAAGGAATGCATTACATCACGACAGTAAAACTTCCTGACCTTGGGATTTCTACCATACCGCTCGCAGTTAAGTTCTGGGCCCTTCTCAGGGAACAACTTAGTATCTGTTGCGCCACCTGACAATCTAGGGCTGCTCGGTGCCTCCCCATGCAGCGCAACTCTTGGAGCAATTTCTGGGTACGGTCAGGTAAGGAATACATTATGTTACAGCTATGAAAGTTCCTGACCTTGGGATTTCTACAATATCGCTCGCAGTTAAGCGCTGGGCCTGTCTCAGGGAACAACTTATTATCTCTCTCGCCACCTGACAATCCTGGGCTGCTCGGTGCCTCGGTAGGCAGCTCAACCCTTGGAGCAACCTCTGAGTACGATCAGGTAAGGCATGCATCACATTATGGCGATGAAACTTCCTGACCTTGGGATTTCTGCCATACTGCTCGCAGTTCAGCTGTGGGCCCTTCTCAGGGAACAACTTAGCATCTGTCCCACCACCTGACATGCTCGGCGCCTCTGCAGGCAGCTCAACCCTCGGAGCAACCTCTGGGTACGGCCAGGTAAGGAGCGCATTACGTTGCGGCGATGAAACTTCCTGACCTTGGGATGTCTACCATACCGCTCGCAGTTAAGCGCTGGTCCTTTCTCAGGGAACGACACGGTATCTGTCCCACCACCTGACAATCCAGGGCTGCTCGGTGCCTCGGCAGGCAGCTCAACCCTTGGAGCAATCTCTGAGTACGGTCAGGTAAGGAATGCGTTACATTACGGCGATGAAACTTCTTGACCTTGGGATTTCTACCATACCGCTCGCAGTCATACGCTTGGCTAGTTTGGGTTCAGATGTGGTTGGATTGGTTGGATCTCAATTTTCCAACCCACGAGGCAAGCTCCGCTAAGTTTTACTGTGATTTGAGTGCGCGATAACGTTGTATCTCAGACCCAAACCCATGGAACTGGTGGGGATTTCGACAGTCGAGGCACCACACCCACACAGGACCAGAGAAAACCTACCATGGGCAGAAGGCCGCGATCCATCTGTAGGCACTGCAACAAATCCTTTGGAAGAGTCTCGGAGCGCAATCGACACGTGAGGGAGAAACACAAGCACCGACGCCAATGCCCGTTCTGCGATTTCGTGTGGGCTCGTCCTGATAAAATCAAGGCCCACACCATGGCCGATCACGCCGAGAGATTCACCGCAGAAATGCTGGACGAGTTAGCGGCCTTGCGCGGCCGGCGGGTTATCGAGTTCCTAGATAAACATGTCATGGCCTCGACATGGACGCAGCGGTGTGACAAGTTCACCTGAGCCCGTCCTAGTTTTGGGTGTTCCCGTCGTGCTCGGGTTATGTCCTATCTCACCCGAAACGCCACAAACGCCCTTGTACAATACCAGAGCATTCACGAATTCTTCATTATGGAATATTATGACCTTATTTCAATCACGTCAGATGAACAGTTGAAGCGAGTTATTGACAGGGAAATGAAGATGTACCACTGCTCCCGTCCAGTCACGTATAGCAACGCCAGTCCGCCGAGTGCTTCTCTGTCGAGGAAGTTACTCGGCTTGTCGACGACTGAGGCGCTCGTTGTTCCCTTTTTCTCGAGGACGTCGCGCCGACTCTCTCTGTCGCATCTCTCCTTTGACCTTAGACCCAACTTACTATTATTAGACTGTACGGAGCCACAGTACGGACATTATACCTTCTCATGTCAGACCCATATATTTTAGTCTTCACTTTCAATATCCTCTCAGTGTTGATATTTCCCTATTCGATTTTCTAGTCTCGAACATTCGCCCATAGGTACAGCAGGCCTGTCTATCGATAGTATGAGAACATAGGGTCCTGCAATGGGCCGTTAGATAACCTTTCGTTGTTTATCCCAGAAAGATGAGAAAGACGGACCGAACACGACGCACGATGTGTGGTTGCGCCCACTTGGATACCACAGTCTCCATGCCGAGTGGGAAGGGCATCCCCATCCTACCGACCCTAGGAAAGGCTATTGCCAGTACCAGAATAGATAGACTCGTGCGGGACAAGGTAGACCGCCAGCATGAATATCGCGGGGTGTGTCTACCCCAAGTAAGGTGTTGACGCAAAGGAATTGACCATGCGAGGACAGCACCTTCGATAAGAATAGTAAGGAGTGGGCCAGCGGTCGGCGGTGTGCGGGGCGCTAGCAGTGAGAGTGGAGACAGACCGAGGCTCGAAGTTGGAAGGAACTGAGTGAGTGTACTCAGAGATATGAAGATATGTGTTTTTCGATCACGCCGCCCCATGCAGAACTCTATGAATAGGTGTCCGTGAGCGCTAGTAGGAAATCGATCTGCGGATACATCCAGACGACATTTTACGCCGGCTTTCTGGTAAATTTCCCTGCAAAGACTTCGGGTCGAGCTAACAAGGCAGAAACCCCACTTTGAAATGAACTTTGTTATCCATCTGTGATGCCTGCTGGTTCCAGAGCGTTACAAGCGAAGGATGCTTGTTGTGATGGGAGTGAAATATGAGGAGAGTTCGGGCTATCTGTGTACCCACACCGAGTCATGTGCCCTGCAGATCAATTCTATTAGCACTGTGGCATAATTTCTTCAGGGTCTCTACTGTTCAGAGGAATACAACAGCGACATTATCATTCCTTCAACTCGAATATCAGAACAACACCGCAAGCTATAGATACACGACGACCTGCAGCCCATCGACATGACCCAGCGTCGTAAATCGTCGTAATCGTGCAAACAGAATTGTCATGACAGTTGAACAATGGTGCGTGGTATGCCTGGCGCAGAGTAGAAGTGGGAAGAAAAATGTGCGTGAAGGGAGGAAGAAAGGAGAAAAAACGGTGATGTACATCTACATTTACTTCTTCTTGGCAGCCTTCTCCGCGGCCTTCGTAACTGTGCACAGCCATGTTAGCACCAAATCCTTGATGTTGGTGAACTGTAACTCACCCTTGCCACCTTTCTCGGTCTTGTCAACAGACTTAATGACACCGACAGCAACAGTTTGTCTCATGTCACGGACGGCGAAACGACCAAGTGGTGGGTACTCAGAATACGACTCCACACACATTGGCTTGCTGGGGATAAGCTTGACGATGCAGGCATCACCTGACTTGACGAATTTGGGGGCCTGCTCAATAGCCTTGCCCGTTCGGCGGTCGATCTTCTCAAGCAGTTCAGAGAATTTACATGCAATGTGGGCCGTATGGCAATCGAGGACAGGGGCATAGCCGGCGCCAATCTGACCGGGATGATTGAGAACGATGACTTGGGCATTGAAGGACGCAGCCTCTTTGGCGGGGTCGTTCTTAGAGTCAGAAGCGACGTTTCCGCGACGGATATCCTTGACAGACACGTTCCTGTAAATGGACATGAGTACTTACTTGCGTCGTTTGGCTGACAATGAAGACTTACTTCACGTTGAAACCGACGTTATCGCCAGGAAGCCCCTCAACAAGTTGCTCGTGGTGCATTTCGACGGACTTGACTTCAGTAGTGACATTCGAGGGTGCGAATGTGACAACCATTCCAGCCTTGATGACACCAGTCTCAACACGGCCGACAGGGACAGTTCCGATACCACCGATTTTGTAGACATCTTGAAGGGGGAGGCGGAGTGGCTTGTCGGAGGGACGAACTGGAGGCTCGATGGCGTCGATAGCGTCGAGGAGAGTCCTGCCTTTGACGGAGCCACCCTTGATATCCTTGGTCCAACCCTTGTACCATGGCATGCTATATAATGGTCCGTGAGTCATGTGCTATCGACCAGTAGCAGTATAACACGAACTTGGCAGATTCCTCCAGCATGTTGTCACCATGCCAACCGGAAATCGGTACGAATGCGACAGCCTTGGGGTTGTAGCCGACCTTTTTGATGAAGGTAGAGGTCTCCTTCACAATCTCGTTGAAGCGGTCCTCAGCCCACTGTGACAATTATTAGAATAAAAGAAACAGATAAAGCTTCGAACCTACCTTGGCCGTGTCCATTTTGTTGACAGCGACGATCAACTGACGGACACCAAGGGTGAAGGCCAAAAGGGCATGCTCGCGAGTCTGACCGTCTTTGGAGATGCCCGCCTCGAATTCACCGGTACCACTAGCAATGATGAGAATGGCACAGTCAGCCTGGGAGGTGCCGGTAATCATGTTCTTGATGAAATCACGGTGACCAGGGGCGTCAATGACCTGGGATCGTAGATCAGTGATCCTAATCAGGATAAGGGCTGTCCGGTTGCGCTTACAGTAACCATGAATTTGGGGGTCTCGAACTTCCAGAGGGCGATATCGATGGTGATACCACGCTCACGTTCGGCCTTCAGCTTGTCAAGCACCCAAGCTACAAAGATCGCAGCATAAACAAAACATCGTAGCTGAACATCAATCCTTGGTTAACCATATTTGAACGAGCCTTTCCCAAGCTCAGCAGCCTCCTTCTCGAATTTTTCGATGGTACGCTTATCGATACCACCACATTTGTAGATCAAGTGACCAGTGGTTGTAGACTTGCCAGAATCGACGTGGCCGATAACTAGAGGGTAAGTTAATCACAGGTAGGAGAGATAGGATCGTGTATGTGCGTACCGACGACGTTAACGTGGGTCTTCTCCTTGCCCATTTTTTATATCTGATGGAGTGGATCGAAAAATCAGTCACCAACATCATCACAAAAGAGTATCGAAGCGATTGGAAAAAAGAATCTTCATCTTATCCTACTCTCCACAATCCACCAGAGTCGTAAAGTCCGAGACCGGAGCCAGTAGTTTCAAAAAATGATAAGGACGGAACACTCACAGAAAAACACGCTAGAATAGTAAGAGAGGAGGGACAAGGAGATGTAAGGAAAGTTTGGGGGAAAGCAAACGAATCAGTGTGACTGGAAGATTGGGCGTAGATATATGCGCGGGGCGCGAAATTTTTTCCTGATCGATTGACTAGGATCCGATAAACCTTTCTTGACTCCGCGCCGGCCGACACCGCCCGGACCCGGTTGAGTATCATAGGATAAATGAGAAACGGCCTTGTTATTCCATTCCTATGAAAATACAAAGTACGGACTACCACGGGTATGCACTCCTACTCGTAAGTTATGGCTATGCGTTGTAAAGGGCATCATTCCGATGGTGAAATTACGATGGATACAACATGGAGGAGATTTGAATGATGGTTGATAATACGTAACTACCTGACTCGTTCGCCAGTGAGGTATCAGAAACAAGGCGCCGTGTCAGGGGTCTAGCCGGCATGCCAGAGAGTTATCTATTCCTTGTACAGATCTTCTATACCCCAGCCTCCTCTTCCTGAAAGAAACCGAGATTCCAGAATCTTGTCGAAAGTTGGTCGCGCACTGACTTCAAGCTGCAGACAAGCACGGACAAGCGCAGCGGCGTCCATAAGAGCGCCACCGCCGTCCGGCTCTTCGCCCTCAGTCTCGTGTCCTTCAAGACAGCGTTCATCAAGGGCGATGGAAGCATTCGAGAGGGGTGATGAAAGCCCTTCTTGAGCTTCTGCGGCAGTTGTGAACGGGCATTCCCCAACAAGCATCACATATGCTACAACGCCGAACGCCCAGACGTCCTGCTCTGGACCTTGGTACCTCTCACCTCGCAAAATCTCAGGACCGGCATAGTCCAAGCTACGAGTTTACTATAAATGATCGTTAGACAAATGTGCGACGACACGTACGTTCCGCTGAAGGTGTCCCAACCACCCTTCCGGACAAGACCGGAACTGCCAAAATCGATCAGAATGCATCTGTTGCGAGGCCCAAGGATGACGTTTTCATCCTTAATGTCTCGATGAACTTTTTCTCGACGTCAGTATCTTCTCAAAAGAATGCCACGCGGAGAATACCTATTCCCTTGGAATGCAAGAAACTCATGGCATCCGCAATCTGCCCAAGATAGCTACGTATCGAGCTCGGTGGGAGGCCGGTTGGATAGCTTTCTACCAGATCAAACAGATCTGATGGTGGGATGCATGCATTTGGTACCGGTTCGGGGATTGTGGAGGGTAGTACGAGATAGTAATAGTGATTGTCTTCAAAGAAATCTAGAAGGGGGCAAATGTTAGGATGTCCTTTCACCACCTTGCCTTCGATCCATTCGAAATCATCTATGGCTGCGAATTGGGAGTGGGGATTATCAGCAAGGCCATCTCGAGAAGGATCCCACGACCGACGTGGGGGTAAGATGTAGGACGTATTTGAGATTGCAGACATGACATAGATCTCAATGGGGATCGTCCCATATTTTGGATGTTTTTTCCAACAGTCGGCCAAGATTCGGGATTTAATGACCTGCTTGATTACGAGTGGGGGCTATCCACGCTCATATCAATCAAGACACAGTTAGCAGAGTATGAGATCGCTTACCCCAAGCTTTCCATCCGGTTTCATCTCCCTTGCTTTCTTCACTAAGCCATATGCACCGCGACCGATTTCACCTTGAATGACAAACTCTGATATGCTACGCTCGTTCGAGGTTTGGGCGACAATTGACGATGATGGGGTGGGCGGATGAGTGCTGGTGTCAAGGCTGAGCAAGCTTGGGGTGCTGCCAGACCGGATAAGTTTTTGAGGAGCCACGGGAGGCGGTGAAGGAGGTTCGATGGGCGCTATGGAGAGACGCCCAGCTATTAGAGATACACGTTGCTGAGACGATCGACGTCGAGGCCGAGGGGTGGTGGGAGAACGAACTGGCCTAGGAGGTGGGTTGATATCAGGGATATTTAACGAAGGACTGGTTGGTGTAAGAGGTCTAGAAGAAAGGGAGGGAGACTGTGTCGGAGAAAGAGAGAGGGGATCGGCGGAGAATCGAGATGTTTGAGCCTGTATAGGCAGAGGGGTAGATGGGGTGAGGACAGTGGTAGGGTATAATGCACTAGAGCTGGGGGACGTAGTAAATGCGACCGCGTAGGCAGGGGATAGTGGGCGGATGAAACTCTGAGTGGGGAGGGGAGTACCGTCTAGTTTGGGGTCAGCTTGGGCGTCCGATAGCCCGTTCAGTTCCCCCTCTTCTTCAGTAGCCCAATTAAATCCGCGGCCGATCGAGGTAACGCCCCAGCTGTTTCCGATGCTGACGGCCCGGTTGTAGGCAAGTTTTACGGGAGATGCACCCCAGCTGTCGTCGTCAAATGTGATATCTACCGCTGCGGGTGCTGTAAGCATAGAATAGTCGGTATGTGTGGGAGAGTGGAGAAGGGGGTGCGAATCAAATGCAATAGGACGTTGGATGAGAGACGTGGTTGAAAGACAAAAAATTGATTTGGGGAAAGTGGTGGGGCTTTCGACTACATAAGTCAGGTGAGAGGCGAAGATGCAGATGTCTCTCACGCACGGCAATCCAGGCACCGCCACACTACACCACACACGTGCCAATCACCGTTCCCACCCTAGTCCTACTTTGCGAATCGAAAGAGAAATCTACAAAGCTTTCCAGAAGGGATGTACAATGACAATGATCGAAGGGTGTTTGTTGAGCGTGTAACGTTAATAATTCATCGAGACCGAGCAAAGCGCGCAGCACTGGCAAACAATTCTCATGACCTTGTTGATACATGTTTACTTTCCCAAACTGGCAGCCTCGTCCTCACAGCCCCCATCGACCAAAACATTCGCTTCGACACCTGAAAGACGGTGAGTATTCTTTCCACTGATAATGGTGCTTCCTATACGCGATTGTTGGTTCGACGATAATATATTGGGCTTGAGAATACCCGACGCAAGGGCTCATGATCTGATGGATTCATGGATCTTCCGTTGGATGACATTTGTGCTACATAACCCTGCAGCCATTGTTCTTACTCGCCCACCACACAGCTCTCCATGGCCGTTAAGACCCCGATCATCAAAAAGCGCACCAAGCCATTCAAGTGCGTGACAACGCATCGCAATTTACATGAGAATCCGAGCGGCTTATGTGTTACCTTCACAGGCGTCACCAATCTGACCGCTATAAGAGCGTCAAGGAGGCATGGAGGAAACCCAAGGGTATTGACAACAGGGTGAGGCGTAGGTTCAAAGGCCAACTGCCCATGCCCAAAGTACGTGAAAGTGAATCTACCTCACCACCACTGCGTTCTGACATACTCTTAAGATCGGCTATGGTAGCAATAACAAAACGCGACATCTTCTCCCTAACGGTCTCAAGAAGTTCTTAGTATATAATGTCCGGGAGCTCGACCTACTCCTTATGCATAACAAAAGCTATGCCGCGGAGATTGCGCACAGTGTCAGCAGTCGAAACCGTGTGGTCATTCTGGAAAGGTGCGATAACTAACTAATACTTCGCATTTCGCAACTGACGTGCAGCTACTTGCAGAGCCAAAGCACTAGGTGTGAAGGTGACCAATCCCGCAGCACGTCTCCGTTCAGAAGAGTAGATGCATTCACTGTCGCTTAACGCCACCCATGTATCATGACTTTCGATGGTATTGCATATGCGAGTAGTATGCCACCCCCAATGCACGAATCAGCCGTGACCACCGAGGATCGTTTTATGGTATCATTCTTGAATTCATTGCTGGTACGACGTCACAATGCAGTGGTGGTAAGAACCAGATTTACGCCAAGTGGTGCTGTGAGGAGTGTACGGCATCGAGAGATGACCAAAGTTGACGAAGACCACTGAGAATTGTTACTCCCTTTCTAATGATAATTCCATCAGAGTGACCCTACATTAAGCGTAGTAGCACTCTGCACTCTCTTCAGCCATTTTTTACACCAAGCCCAGCTTCCTGGACAACTTGCATGCCAGGACTCAGGAAATAAATATCGTTTAGTGGAGACTCGGAGTGTACTGTGATGGTTGCAGCAGGACGACCACCGATCACAAACCTACACAGCCACAGCTGAAGAAAGGGATGGGCCTCCCTATGCCATACTGTATCACTACTTTAAGGCGTGCTGAACTGGACTCCAGTACGATGTGACACACGGAGTTTGCCGGAAGGACAATCGAACTTTGTTTCTAAGGGCGGATATCATCCGCCACTCTCAGTCAAGTTCAAGCTTAGTACTGACAGCAGGTGAGCTCGATCTTTCGTCTATAATGCCTTTCAGCGGACTTGGGAACTATTCTTTCCACTGTGATGATGTTTGGAAAGCTTTATATTTGAAGCAATTGGATGGATGCCTTTGAGAAGGAGGAGATGATGCAGAGACAATACTGATCTAACGACTCCCACAGGATGGGTGCGTACAAATACATTGGCGAGTTGTACAAGAAAAAGCAGTCGGACGTCCTCCGTTTTCTGCTTCGTGTTCGGTATGTCGCTGTCTTAATATCGCTGTTGGACGCACCTCGATTACGGATGTGGAACAGCTGTTGGGAGTACCGCCAACTAAACGTCATCCATCGTGCTTCACGCCCATCGCGCCCCGACAAGGCTCGCCGGCTTGGCTACAAAGCTAAACAAGGATACGTTGTCTATCGCGTGCGTGTGCGACGCGGTAACCGTAAGAAGCATGTCCCTAAGGGTGCGTATGCGTCACTTTAATCTCTGGCTAGCCTAACTTTTTTTTATGGCCTAGGTGCGACATATGGCAAACCTGTCCGCCAGGGTGTCAACCATCTCAAGTTCCAGCGTGGTTTGCGGAGTGTTGCTGAAGAACGCGTTGGCCGTCGTTGTGGCAACTTGCGGGTACTGAATTCCTATTGGATCAACCAAGACGGAGTGTACAAGTATTATGAGGTTATACTCGTCGACCCCAACCACAAAGCGGTAAGTATCTGGATGTACCATATACACCTCGAGGCTTATGAGTGATCAGATCCGTCGAGACCCTCGCATCAACTGGATTGCTAAGCCCGTCCACAAGAGACGGGAGGCGCGCGGCCTTACCAGTATTGGAAAACAGGTGGGTCAGATAATTTTGTCGGCGTTGGCGACACGTGTTCCTTTACTCATACGACTTGTCCAGAACCGCGGTATTGGAAAGGGTGGGAAGTACAACAACACACCTCGTGTGGCCACCTGGAAAAGACACAACACACTCAGCCTCCGCCGCTACCGATGATAGTATCTTTTTTATGCTATGCACGCCTGTCTACACAATACATCATTACATGTTTGTATGCGCATGCCCAAAAATGTCAGAAAGCTTGGCGCGGAACATTTGTCATTCCATATTGAGTTATCTTTCCTTTTTATTTTTGGTTCCGCAGCTGGCTGTCAACAACGTGGATCAACAACATGAACGTGCGGTATCGATCAACACGCGAAAATCCTCACGGGTTTGCCGACACCGCCGAACTGGTCGTATCAGCAGCAGTTCAGTGTTCCTGAGGCTCGAAGCCAGACAACACGGGAGCATTCGCTCCATTCTGTCGTGAGATTGTGCGCCCCCAACCCGGGCTTACCCTCCTCGTGTTGGTGACACAAAGAGAGCAATTGAATATGACGGGATAACAAAATCCGATCATTTTAGTGAAACGGAGCTCCGAACGGCACATTAAGTGAACACTGGATGCAGGCCACATTGTATTCCTGTTGCCCATCTTCCCTCTTCCTCACTCTGCTGGCGACGACATGTTTTACGATCTCCATTTGATGATATCAACATTAATCATTCTACTCTCGTCTCTAACTCCGGCAGTCAGTGTCGTCAGCCTCACGAACCGCAATGAGTCTATTCCGAAGCCCCGAATACTACTGCCACAAAACACCCCAGATTTACGCAGGGACACAAATGGCTCCGTTCTCAATAACATTACCAGCAATATCACATCGGGATCCGAGACGTTTCTATGGGTTATCCAAGATACCTATACGGCTTCAAACTTTTTCGAGTGCGTGTGGCGTTAGTTTGAGTCCAAAAACTGCAGTCGACGAGCGTTTCCTCCTCCAGTTCCTTTTCCTTTTTCACCGGCGATGACCCGACCCAGTATGTACTCCCTGCAACGCCCATCCACGATCTGACCCCGTTCCTAGTGGAACCGTCACGTATGCTGTGACCTTCTCTCGCTTTGCTGTCCCCAGTGACATCGCCCTACAGTTACGTGAACAAGACGACGGCGTTTGCTAACAACCTGTCATACATCTCGTCGGATGGCAAGATAGTCATGAAAGGCGATGACACAACCACGCTGCAGGCTGGCGAGTACCGGGAGAGGTAAGGGCCCACGTCGCGGTTTAGCTTCGTGCTGCTGACATTCAGCCAGCGTCCGAATCTCAAGCAACACAATTTACAACGGCGGCCTTTTTATTCTGGACCTAAACCGTGCGCCTTGGGGCTGTGGTAAGTTTTCGAAAATTTGTTTACTTGGCGATCAACTGAACTATCGTTCCCACACCAGGCGTGTGGCCAGCATTTTGGACGGTTGGGGGAGACTGGCCAAATGTGAGCTACGCTTCCCAGTGTCAGACATCACCCTCCTCACCTTATATTGCAGTTGGGGGAGATCGACATAATCGAGGGCGTACACGACAACGAACATAATCAAGTGACATGGCACACTAGCACAGGTTATTTTCAACGTGTGTTTTGCCCTCGCAAGGATGCTAATGTGATGCTAGGATGCATGCTAACACCGCCTGTCAACAGTAGCTATACTGGAACCATCGTGGTGAGTAGTGCCTTTGCGCGTTCAACCACCGTCTTTACCAGTATTAGCAACAAAACAACCAATCATACCTCAACTGCGAGGGCAGTGGCACTTTACCTGGATGCGGTGTCACCGAATGGAGCCGGGCATCGTATGGGCCCACCTTCGATGCCCAAGGGGGTGGCGTTTTCGCTATGAAATGGGACCAGGACGGAATATCAGTCTGTGAGTTACTGCCAATGGCGGGGTTGTGACCACTACTGACCCACTCACCGAAGGGAACTTTTATCGCGTCGCTGTACCTTCAGATGTCTTAGAGGGAATCCCGAATCCTGCCAACTGGCCAAACCCCACTGCCACTCTGGAACCCTCAGGTTGTGACCCTTTCGCGTACTTCAAGAATCACTCGATCATATTTGGTGAGTCCAATCTTCATTCTCGCTGGGAGATGAGGCACTGAAGTTGAAAAAGATATTACGTTCTGTGGTGTGTACAAGAAGCGAGTGAATAGGTAACCTAGTGGCTCACCCCAATCCGCATATTCCAGGTGACTGGGCTGGCAACTCATACGCAACTTCGGGTTGTCCCGGAACATGCTCCGACCGTCTAATGGACCCAGATAATTTTGTGGTATGCCACCTTCTGCTAACCCATTTTTTCGTACTCAACTTTGCTGTCTAGAACGCATCATGGTCTATCAATTCCCTCAAGGTATACCGTCGTCAAAGTCTTATTGGAGTGGTAAATGCGGGCATCCCCTCTCCTGTCATGCAACTGCGCCTACCCGTGTTACTGGGCATGGCCATGGTAACCGTTTTTTCTCTTGTTGTCTTATGATATCCACGCGTCGCATTGGAAATCACGATCGTTGGAGACGACATCTATGGACTTTACATACTGTATTACGTCTACTCACAGCTTCATCTTCCATATTCTATCCTGTATCGTCCCCCCGGGTACAAACGCATTTTCCGCGGGCGGCTCCCCGAAGCTGGCTCTTAACGGTGTGACACTCACCCATCCTTTTTCAATGGCCCAGCTGTCAGAACCTTCAGGAAGGGAAGAATGCTGAAGGTCGATCAGGCCCGTCATGTCTGGAGAGAACTTGAATATTAGAGCCCCAATCTTCTTTGGGGAGACGCCCTCGGCTCCTTGAGAGGTTGTCTGTGTAGGCGGCGTCATTGTAGAGTCCGGTCCTGCCAGTGAAGGCTCGTGCTCCAGTTCCGCTGCGTGCTCTAGGGTGTGCGCCTTGAACAGACGGTGGTACGAATTCCGCCAGAGGCGCGTCCAAATGATAGGAAGTCCTTCCTCACTCAACAACTCTCGAATCATGGGGATGTTCACCGTGTAGAGGTCGATCTCTCCATTACGCAAGCCCCCCTCGTCTTGGCCCCAGTTATCCCACAGATGGCGGATGACCTTCGCGGCGAGGGCATGCGCGGGCTCGAAATAAGCGTGCGGCGTAGGGTGTTCCATCGTTCCATAGGACAGACCTATACTGCGCGTTTGGGAGAGAGAGGAAGACAAAGCGGCACCGAGCGTCCCTGACGACAAGGCAAAAGCGGCTGATGGGGAGAATGCGTTATTTCCTGATCTGTCTGGAGGGAAACGGACAACGTTTTGCTAAGTGGCGGACTCACAGGATGTGTTCCTCCCCAAGTTTGGGCCGGACAACTGATTAGATGGCCAGGAATGACTTTGAGTGAGGAGCCCGGGTGTAACAAAGAGGAGAGAGTATGCATACCAGAAGGTCGATCTCGCCAGGGTATAGATTGTGGAGTGCGATATTAGAGCATGAGGCCGGGGTCTGTCTGTCGTTTTTGAAGGTGCAGGCGATGTCAGAGCGTTAGGACTCACGCCGTCTAAGAGAATCCACTCGCCAATCTCTCCTTCTTTGAGAGCCCGCGGAAAGTCCGAGAATTCGCCTAGTCCGTCTGAAGGTTCAATATTGTTTTACAGTTGAATCATTTTAATCCGCATTCCGCATGAGTAGTAGACCTCACCAGGATCTCTAGGATAGTAGAAACGTCCGCGGATGACTTCGTTGAGGAGATAGGCCTTTCCTGCCTCGGCGGTGAGTAATTAAAATAGGGCCTCCATCCCCGAGTCGGGGGCAAGGTACGAACCGATCCATGACCTTTGCGAGCTAGGTATCACGACTCTGACGTCCCAACCTACGTGAGGGTATACGTCAGATTAGATCCTTGCACCTGATGCGAGGGGATAGTACGGAAAGGAAATCGAAGGCTGTAAGACACTAACCGAGTGTCCTGGTGAGATATTTGTACAACCCGAAGATGTACGGAGAATCCGCACAAGGAGGGCCATCATCGTTCTACAAATTCGTGTAAACGGAAATGGAAAGGCATTCTGAAGGAGAAAGTAATCACGGTGAGCAGTACAGTCGGTTGTTGTTTTGGAGCCATGCTATTCAGATAGCCAGGTAGATTTCTCTTTATAGGTGCAGACTCTCAGAACCTATTTCAAATTAACCATTTCTACCAGTCACCATAGTTGTTCACACAACAAATAAACTGCAAGATGAAGGCGTGTACTTGTCAAGGAGCAGTCAGGCTCCGCGCGCATGTATATAGAACCCTCATACATATACTTTTAGGATATGGGTAGTATCACGCGTAGATGAGAGGAAACAGATGATGTAGTACGTTCGATATCACGCAGCCTAAGATATACGTGTGGGTTCATCCCTCTAAGATCCGAGGATTGGCGGGGGCGCCACACCTCCCAGCATTGTGCGCTGATGTATGTACACGGTGACCGATAGTACTTGTATCTGCTTGGCGCCGGATCGGACTCTAACATATACATACCAACCTTGTCTATTACCTCAAGTACATCCTCTTCCCGACCCCGCGTAATCGGAAAGCGCTGCCAAAACTGTGACTAACCTCCAACCAGTAGTCGTACACAATTGCAACTCGTCCTATGATAAAGAAACGTGAAGGTGCAAAGACGACATGTATGTCCAGTAGATGCCTCGCTCATCAAAAATTCACTGCTCTTTTAGCCATCTCCAGGGCGCCGTCCTTAGTCTTATTCCCCCCAATAAATCCAGACGCGTGCACGAAGACACAACCCTCAATACCGGTGACGCTCGAAAGATCCTCGTCTCTGACCCCGCGCCAAGACTCGGGTAACGCCTTGCGACTCTCGAAGCTCTCGGGAGAGATACCAACGGCTTGAATCCGCCAATTACCGCCGGTCTCGTCTGGATAGATGACATAGTAGGGTTGCGCATCCGACGGCACCGCCAGCTCTTGCTCCAGCTCAAACAGGTGCTCCTGTTCGAACGGTGAGCCTTCTGTGTCATGGCAACCAGAGGTTGAACGTACCTTCCACGGAGCGTACAGATCGAAAACGACGATGCGACCACTGGGGTCTACGTTTGTGCGTCGAGAGAGTGCATCGAGAACGAGATCACGAGCTGGGAGCCACGACCTGCCGTAGTAATTCAGGCGACTGATAAACTCTTCCCCAGCTAGTCGTGACGCCTTCATAAACTGGGCCTAGGGAAATGAATCAGTCATCG
>Ga0307510_10004042_pt1 | contig 17205 bp, 10 predicted proteins | sample 12_EM_MG_FD_207224 | JGI IMG/M metagenome (GOLD analysis project Ga0307510, IMG submission 207224) | Populus trichocarpa ectomycorrhiza microbial communities from riparian zone in the Pacific Northwest, United States - 12_EM | ecosystem: Host-associated > Plants > Roots > Unclassified | place...
GTCCACGATACCTACCAGTACGCGCTGATCATGAAACCGTTCTCGCCCGCCCGGATTCCGCTCCAGGGCCGCGTCGTTGCGCAGAATGACGCAGCCGAACTGCTCGCCCTCGATAGCCCGACGCGCTAGCGCTTTTCAAGCTGCAGATTTCTGGTATCCTCGCGACCCTCAGTACGAAGGGTCGGCACCTCACCGCCAGAGGTGGTAAGTTTCCCTTCAGAAACAGCGTCATACGCACGGGGCTATAGCTCAGCTGGGAGAGCGCATCCATGGCATGGATGAGGTCGTCGGTTCGATCCCGACTAGCTCCACCACCAGCCCATCCGCCCAGGTCCTCCGAAGTCCACCAGAGTGCACTTAACGCTGCATTTGCAGGGATTTTAGGTCCACGGCGGTCTCTGGCAGTCGATTGACAGCCGGGCAAGGGTGGGGGTAAGCGCCGGTTGCGGACTGCTATTACCCCCATGCGCACCGACAATTCCATTCGCGCTGCCAAGCCTCGCGAGCAGCCCTACAAAATGGGCCGACAGCGGCGGTCTATTCATTCTGATTCACCCGTCCGGTGCGCGATGGATGCGGCGCAAGCAACTCAGGTGCGGTGATCTGAGAAACCGGCCGCGATCCCACCCAGGGAAACACGTCCATCTCCAAGCGACGCATGATCTTGGACGAGTGGCTCGGCGCCCAATTAGCAGAGCGGGGCGCGCTAGATACTGCACACCGCGCGCACCAAAACTGCAGCCAAGTCTTTCGCTATGCGATAGCCACCGGCCGAGCGGAGCGGGATCCTGCGGCCGACTTGCGCGGAGCCTTGCCGCCTCCGGCGGGGGGGCACTTCGCGAGTATCACCGAGCCGTCGAAAATCGGCGCACTTCTGCGAGCGATAGGTGGCTATGAGGGTACATTCGTGGCTCGCTGCGCCTTGCGTCTTGCGCCCCTGGTATTTGTGCGACCACGAGAATTGCACATGGCCGAGCGGGCTGAGTTCAATCTGGATGACGCAGAGTGGCGCATACCGCCGGAACGCATGAAAGCGCGGGTTCAACACATCGTGCCGCTATCCACGCAGGCAATCTCGATACTGCGAGATCTCCACCCATTCTCCGGCTCCGGTCGTTTTCTTTTCCCGTCGGTTCGCACCCGGCGCGTCCAATGTCCAACAACACCCTCAACGCAGGCTTGCGACGTCTGGGATATACGACGGACGATCAGACCGCGCATGGTTTCCGAAGTATGGCGAGCACGTTGCTCAAGGAGCAGAGATGGAATCGTGATGCGATTGAGCGCCAGATCGCGCACGGGGAACGCGACGAGGTTCGCGCGGCGTATAACTACGCTCAACATCTACCTGAGCGGCGGAAGATGATGCCAACGTGACAATGGGCTTTGGCACGGATCTGCACGGTTCAACATATGAACAACAGTGTCGTGAGTTCACGATTCGCAGTGAGGTCTGGTCGCCACTCGAGCTTCTACGCTAGGCGACATCGACCGCCGCGCAGATTCTCATGCAGGAAGGGAAAACTGGGTGCGTGGCCGCGGATGGCCGAAACCTGGATCTGAACATGCGAGCCGGGGAGATCGTCGAGAACGCACCTTAGATGTTCCTATGCTAAGGTAGCGGTGTTGTAGCAGGGAAAGAATAAACATAATGAAGCTGTCGCCAACGCTCCGGGGTCTCGTGCTGGCGGGTGTGTCGTTGCACATTCCGGCGGCGGGATTTGCGGTTCAATGCAAAATTGGGCAGATGGAAACACCCGTCACCATGCGGGGTTTGCATCCGACAATTAGCGCGAAAATCAACGGCAAGGACGCAATCTTCGAGCTTTTCAGCGGTGTATGGTGGAGTTCCATTACTCCCGCGACAGCGGAGCAGTATCAGCTGCACTTGGATAAGGGCAAGACGCAGGAAGTGATCAGCTCTATGTCGGGGCGCAGGACGATGCAGATTGCGACTGCGGACACATTCGACGTCTTCAACACGTCCTTTCGGAAAATCGAGTTTTTGGTAGGTAACAACTTCTCATCGTCGGATGCTGCCGGGATGCTCGGTGGCAACTTTCTGACCAAGATGGACGTTGAATATGACCTGGCGCAAGGGAGCGTCAAGTTGCTGAAGACCTCGTTAGGCTGCCGGCTGAACAGCCTGGCCTATTGGGGTAAGGCCGGTGAACGATACTCGCTCATGGATATCGAGAGAACGGACAAGGACAACCCTCACACCATCGGCACTGCTTACCTGAATGGCAACCAGACGCGCGCCTGGTTCAATACGGGCAGTACTGGAACGATGGTCGGGCTGGCCGCCGCGGAGCGAGCGGGAGTCAAGCCCGGCGATCCCGGTGTTGAAAAGGTCAACTTCGGCACGCAGGAGAACCCGTCCTGGGGATGGATCGGTACCTTTGCCAGCCTCAAGATCGGCGATGAAGAGATCCACAACGCCCGTTTGCGTATCGGCAACCTGGGCTGGGTGGAAATGATGATTGGTGCGGATTTTTTCCTCTCCCACCACGTGCTCGTGTCCAACAGCCAGTCCAAACTCTACTTCACTTACAACGGCGGCCCGGTATTCAACTACGAAAAGGCGCTCGCGCTGTCCAAGACTGAGGAAACCGCGTCGGCGTTGCCTGAGAGGCCATGATCTCACTTGCTCGCGGGCTGCATCATTAACTTCCAACTCAAATTTCCGTGGGCAACAAATCCCGCCCAATAGTAGGGGTGTTGGAAAGGTCCCCCCGCTTCGCTCAGCAGAGCGCGCCTTGCGGAACGCAACGCATATGCAACATGGCCGTTATCCGCGGACCAGAGCGACTTGTAGAAACGGAGTCGCACATGGACAATGACCCCGAACAGCCGACGCCACCAACATCGGTACTCTTACCGCCTGCAGCGCGCATCCTCAGACTGAAGGATGTTTGCAAGGTCACGGACCTCGGTCGCTCCTATATCTACCAATTGCAGGCCGAAGGACGGTTTCCTCACAGCATCAAAATCGGTGTGCGGGTGGTGGGATGGCTAGAAGGCGAGGTTCAGGAATGGCTGAAAACTCGCGTTCTGATTAGCCGGTCAAACTCCTGACGGGCGAGCCAATAACAAAACCAAATTGCCGTCTGTGGGTCGCGATGCCGCGCGGCTCGACCTTCAGTTACGAGAATCAAAGTCCCCCAAGCAAGCGTCTATCTTACCCAATTGATCGGCGGACCTGGCCTTTTCTATACAGCCCGGTGGCAATGATCCCTCCGGACGATTGGCCTGCTTGAATGACGGGCACGACGTTTCACCTGACACCAATGTCCGGCGAGCATAGCGGCAGTTCATCACCTCATTTTCACCGGTGGCGTCATCGAACCCGGTGAAACTTGTAATCACACCTTCTTCGAAATGAGCTTTGAAGGTGATCTGCATTCTTCCGCTCTTCGCCAGCCACCAGATAGTTTGGCATCCCGTGAAATTGCGCTTCATGTCGGTTGCCCGCGGATAGATGCGCATTTCAAACCCATGAGACCCCATCTCACCTGCCGTCTCAGGCGGTTCTTTCATCAAACAACTGGCTGGCTCGCGCACCGAGGGAGACTGGCAGCCTCCAACGATGAGTGCACAGATCAGAGCTGAAGCGACTTTCAAGTTTATTCCGAGAATGAAAGACCTTGCTTTGAGCTTAGCAGTTCCTTTCGGGCAGGCAAATCTGCTGGCAGAAAAACCTGATCTCCGAACCTTCGAGGACACGCGCGCCGGACTCTAAATCCCAGACCAAGAGGTTAGGGCTCAGCCGATTGTACGTAGGGGCCAGCGAATACGCGTTACCCTTCTTCGAGCACAAGGGATTTACCAAGGTCCGGAGGAACGAATTCGAAAAGCGTGGCGTACCGATGCACAACTACACGATGGAAAAACTTCTGCAACAACCGGAGCCGCCGGCCGCAATCGCCCAGCCAAAATATATTTTCAAGTAGAAACGACAGCCTAACGGGCCGCTGGATCTATCTCCCGGCCCCCCGGATAGACCATAGGATTTTGGGGGTATGTGTGGGGGTAACAACGCCCAGCGGGTTCACTAAAATGGCTGAAAAAGGCCAGATTTAGACGCCAATGTGAGGGAGACTAGCCCACCAATACCCCGCCCACCGGCATCCTCGGAAGATCCTCGGTTTAACGCGAAAAGCGTGATTTTTCAGGGATTCGTGCTCCACTGACGTCCGGGCTGCTCAGCCCGAGCGGCTTGTGGCAACAGACAGATCCTGTTTGTGCGTGGCAATTTGCCATGTGTTGCCCCAGTCATCTTTCACCATTGCACGCCTGTCGCCGTAAGGCGTGTCGGTCGGTTCTTCAATTGAGACCGCGTTCGCCGCAATCGCACGCCTGTAGGTCGAATCGGTGTCCTCCACGTAAACATACAAAAACGCCGGGACCGGCTCACGAAGTCCATCGCCATCGCTGATCATCACCACGGAGTCCCCAATTCTGATTTCCGCAGGCCGTCCGGGACGAAAATCGCCGCGCGCGTTAAAGACGTGCTTAATGAACGTGATCAGGATTTCCGGATCCGATACGAAGATCCGGGGTGTGACGGTATGCCAACCGTCCGGCTGGAACTGGGTCATGTCCGCACTCTTCGGCAGCAGGTCCGAAGGATTCTCGCTCGAACACTGGATGTCCGCAAAGCAGCTCGAAGAGGCCAGAGCCATCAGCCAGGTCACCGCTACTGGATCTTCTGCGCCTGAACAAACGCCTCAGCGCTCAAAAAATCCTCATCCGACAGATCCTGCCAGCGCCGCGCCAGCGCGCTGCGTGGAATCGTGCTGTCCCGATGCAGCAACTGCACATTGAGGATCCTGAACCCCGCATCCTTGATGGCCTTCTCATGCGCCGACCAGGGCTCGCGATTGATGAGATAGGGCCGGCGGCCCATCATCACCCGCCACACCGGCTCGGAAATCACCCGATAGCCGTTCCATTCGGGCGTCAGGTTATGGGAGCGGAAGTCGATCTGGTGGCTCATGACGCCACCGGGCGTGAGCCATTTGTGCAGCGCCGAGTACGTGCCGCGGATATCCAACACGTGTTCCAACACCGCGTGCGAGATCACGACATCGACGGATGATTCTTCGACAGTATCGTCGCGGTCCCACGGCACCTTGTAGGCGCATGTCAGTCCATCGGCGCGTTCGTGCAACAGCGCGTGTTCGATGGAGTCGACCAACTCGTCGGTGATGACCGGATTGAAGTCCTTCAGGAACAACCGCTCATCCAACAGCGGATCGAAATCGGGCCAGCCTTTTTTGGGTCGCGGTGCGTGTGCGCGGAACATTGGCGCCAGCTCGTGCAGCACCCGGATGTTTTCGTGCACGGCGGTATGAGGGTAGATGTCGAGGCCGACGTAACGCTTGGCTCCACAGAGCAGTGCACAAAGCCCCAGGCCGAGAGTGTCGCCGGGGCCCAGTTCGCCAACTGCTGTCGGCATGGGAACGCCGAGGTTCATCAGGTAGCTCACGTGTTTGAGCCATACACCGTAGAAGTAGGAGGTCGGCGGGTTCTGGCCAGCATTCGGTTTCGGCAGGATCGCCTGCGCACCAGGCACGAACGTGAGAGCGCCTTTCACAAACGGGCGCACCAGCGGCAGGAAGTTCGTCGATGCGGCCATAACACTCCTGTACGGTTTGTTATCCCCCTGATCGAACGAATCTAACCGAGCGCGCTGGACAGGCGCAACCGGTGCGATCTTCAGAATTGCGAACTCGAGTTACATTCACGCCTGGCGCGCTACAACAAAGCCAGGTAATTCAACCGAATGTGAACGCATACGCCTGCGCTCCCGCATCCAGGAATTCAATCGTGAATGTATGCCGATGTATGTTTCCCTGCGATTGGCGGATGAGTTGGTATAGCCGTTGACCCGTCACGACTCCGGCGCCGCTGGCGTCGGTATCTGTCCCGTGGCTTTCGCCAGGATCGGCGCCATCCAGCCGCACGCGAAATCGCACCGGCTTGCCGCTCGGTCCAGGTCCCAACACCAGATGCAGATCGCGAGCCTGGAATCGGAACACGATGCTGCCATGCGGGCTGTTCACGGTTCCTTTTTCGTCATCGACGGTCCACTTGCCAATGAGCCCCCATTGGTTGATTTCCAACTTGTCAGGCGTCGTGTAGTCATTCGGTTGATCCGGCACTACTCCTGACGGCGAGCTGAAGTGCTCCGCGCGCGCGTATCCGACGTATGTCTCAGGCGAGAGCATGTTGTTGTCGTCCGCTGCCGCCTGTACGCCCTTTGCATCTGCCACCGAAATGCCCGCCGGCGGCAGGTCCGTGACGCCTGCTTCCGTCAGCAGCTCGCGGATGATCCGCTCCGACTCCGGGTAGTCGCCTTCGCCAAAGTGATGGCCGCGAATGCTGCCGTGTGCGTCAATGAAGTAGTGGGCGGGCCAATACTGATTGTCAAAGGCGCGCCAGATCTCATAGTTGCTGTCCAGCGCGACAGGATAGGTGACGTTGAGATCGCGTACGGCACGCTGCACGTTGCCGACATCCTTCTCAAATGCAAACTCCGGGGAATGGACGCCGATCACCACGAGCCCGTGATCCTTGTACTTCTGGTACCAGCCGTTGACGTAGGGAAGTGAGCGCAGGCAGTTGATACAGGAGTAGGTCCAGAAGTCGATCAACACAACCTTGCCCCGCAGGCCCTCGCGTGTCAGTGGCGGAGAGTTCAGCCAACCGGTGGCTCCGTTGAGCGCCGGCAGTTGGCCCTCCACGGGAAGTTTTCCGGGCGCCGCTGCCGGTGTGCTTGCATGTGAGGTTGGTCGGATCTTTCCAAGGAGTGATTGTTCGATGCTGTCGGTGCGGGCGAGCGACACGCGTGTCAGAAACCCACTGTCCAGTCCCAGGGCAATTGCTGCCACCCCAATCAGCACCGCTACGCCCAACGCGCGTCGAACCCATTCGCCGGCGCCCAGTCCCCGCTTCAAAGCCGCGAAGACCCGGCCTCCTGCCAGCAGCGCAATCGCTAACGAAGCTGCGGCTCCCGCAGCGTAGGAAAACAGCAGCAAGGTGGTATGCGCACTCGGGCCCGAGATCGCGGCGCCTGTCAAAACCAGGCCCAGAATGGGCCCGGCGCAGGGCGCCCAAAGTAACCCCGTCGCCACCCCGATCAGCAGCGACGAGCTGCTTCCCTCGGTCAACCTGTTCCCAAGAGCCACGAAAGGGCGCGCGAGCAAGTCGGCCAGATGACGCGACAGCAACGTCAGCGCGAAAGCCGTGAGCAGCACCAGGGCGGCGACGCGGCCATACTGGTTGATGTTTACGGCCCAGGAGCCGCCGACCGCGGCCAATGTCGCAACGGCTGCAAATGTCAGCGTCATGCCGACCAGGAGCGGCAGCCCACTCTTTAAGAACGGCTGCTCTGCCCGGGCGAACACAAACGGCAGTACCGGCAGGATGCACGGGCTGAGTATGGTCAGCATGCCGCCCAGGAATACCAGGATCAAAAGTGTCATCTACGCCTTCCGACTGACCTCATCAGCTCAATAGACCGGTGAAATGAGGCAATGATTGCACCAGGCCGGCCCCATGATACCGCCGGCATTGCCCGTCATTGGCCCGCAGTTACGACAAGCGGCGGGGCGAATTCGTCTGTTGAGTGAGGGGGGCGGTGTCGCCGCAAATCGCGCTGCCGAGCGACGCCAGGTCGGAATGCGACAACTGGGTCAGGCACTCAGTCGGCAATACAACCGTGCCGGGTTGCCCGCCGCGATCCTCGAGATTCAGCCGGACAATTCACCGCGCGCGCCGCGCCAACCGTGGCCGGCACCCCCGGCCGGGCGCCCCTAGCCGGGCGCCCCTAGCCGGGCGCCCCTAGCCGGGCGCCTCAAAACGCCTGTGTAACCCCCACAAAATACCCCCGCCGCGGCCCAAACTGCGGCGCCCCGACGCCAATGCCCGTGCCATCGCGGATCTCGTATTTCTTATCCAGCGCATTGATGACATCGAACCGGGCCGTCAGTCCCTGCACGCCCTGGCGGTCGAAATCATGGCTGACGCCCAGGTTGATCTGTTCGTAGTAGGGCAGACGGTCACCGTTGGGAATGCCCTGGCCGTCCGGCAGCACGAGGTCACGCCGCAACCCGGACCCGAGCAGCAAATCACCGCTGATCCGCGTACCCATAAACTCATAGGACGCACCGGCAGATGCCGTCACCTGCTGCTCGTGATCGAGATGGATATAGTGATCGCCTATCCAGGCCAGATCCTCCGGCGAGAAATTGAACTGGCCCGCAACAATGTTCTTGCCAATGGCGCGCTGGACCGCGAAGTTGGCATAGGACTGGAAATGCCCGACCGAATAGTTGGCCGTAAATTCCACGCCATAGACCTGTCCGTCGGCATAGTTGAACGGTGTCAGGATGATGGGAGCGCCGAACTGGCCCTCGTCGATCAGGTCGGTCGACTGTTTGAAGTAGCTGTCGACTCCCACAGTCAGTTCCCGGGAGATCTCCTGTTGTACGCCGATGTCGTAATAGTGAGACCGCTCGGCCTGAACGAGATCGCCGGTCGTGACCGCGGGCGCCGCGGTGGTGTTGACGAATCTGAGAATCGACCCGTTGCCCACGAGCTCGAAGGGCGGCGGCGAGAAGAAGCGCGAATATCCGGCGTGAACTGTCGTTGTGGGCGTCGCCTTCCACACAATGTTGGCCCGGGGGCTGACCTGGCTGCCGCTGCTGAAAGCATGGTAGTGGTCGAAACGCAGGCCGTAGTTGAATGTGAGGACCGGCAGGATCTGCCACTCATCCTGGAGGTAAGCGCTCTCGATCGCCTGTGAATTGCGGGTGTCGTCGACGATGCTCAACGGAATATCGCTGGTCTGCAGCCCTGCATCGTCGGTCGGCAATACCGCTGACGTCGTGTTGCTGGTGAGGTAGTCCAACTGCGCATACACACCCGCACGGAGGGTGTGCGTATCCGAGAGCAGATAAGCCCCGTCGCTCTGGAATCCGTACGCAACATCCTTCTTGTACGCCCGCTGGGAAATGCCGTCGAACAGCAGGTCCCCCAGTTGCGGATCGGGAGAGAAGCTCAGGCTGGAGAAACGGGTGATCAGCGACGTCTGTACCGTCAGGTCGCCCTGCGAGTGCTGCCAGCTCAGGGTCGCAAAGTGCGTGAGCTCCCGTTGGTTCTCATCCAGGTCGTTGCTCAGAAAATCCGAGACGCCATTGACCGTCAGTCCAGGTCCGATGTCAGCAGCGGTGACGCCGCGCCGGTTGGGAATCTGAAAGCGATCGTCCGAGCTGCCGGCAATGAAGGTCACCCGGTTGTGCTCGTCAAAGATGTGCTCAAAGTACCCGAAGCCGTGAAACTGCTTGGTGTGATCGTGCAGCGGTGTTGATGTGCCGTCCGGGGACTCGATCCCGAGGTCGTTCCGGATGAAATCTCCGGTAATGAAATACGTGTTGGGGCCTGTCGTTCCGCCGTAGTTGATGCTCGGCTCAATCGAGCCATGGCTGCCGCCGTAGACGGAGACCTCGCCGCCTGGCTGCAATGCGCCGCTTTTGGTGGAGATGTCGATGATGCCAGCACTCCTGAGACCATATTCCGCAGGCAGGCTGCCGGTGATCAGCTTCAGGGACTGGATCATGCGGGGCGGCAAGGTCTGGCCGAACACGCTGATGCCGTCAGGGAGAATGACGCCGTTCAGCCGATACTGCAGGCCGTTGTGGTCGCCGCGGATATGGAGCTGGCCGAAGGAGTCCTGGGCTGCATCCGGTATCTGCAGCATGACCTGGTTGAGCTGGACTTCGCTGCCGCCCGGCTGGGCCTCAATGGCCTTGGAGTCGAACTTGTAGGTGGACGCGCCCGTGTCGGTATCGATACGGGAGCGCTCTTCGTTCAGGTGTTGGGCCGTGATGACCACCTCAGGCACGGACGAACTGGCCTGGTCAGCTACCTGCGCCGCGGCCGGATGGCTGACGAGGCTGGCAGCCACGGGTACAGCGAGCAAGAGGCACGTTTTGCCCCGATCAACAATGGACATGGAATCAATCACTCCGCAATAACTTCAAACGGCCTGCAGCAATGCCTGCGCAGGCACAATCAGCCGGTTGGCTGTTGGTCAGGATTGAAGTGCGGGGGAGGGCGGACCGCGGCTACGCGGTGTCGGGACTTCGGCGGTATCAACCGCGCAGGGGCGGAGTACATCTGCGGCACAGGAAGACGGTTCAAACTCCGCAACAGCCACGCTGTTGCCGGCGGGATTCGCGACTTGTGAGAATGCGACGCACAGGTCGCACATCTTTTCCAGGGCCGTGTCAGCGTGGAGCCGCTCGTGCACGTTCGTGCTGACGCGGCAGATATGGCTCACTTCATGAAGGACTGCCCCGAGCTGCGCCGTCAGGAGCAGAAGGGCCAAACCTAAAGATATGTGGAGCTTGCGCATGGCGGGAAGTCGCGGAACAGTATCAGTTTTGAGTGCACTGCGCAGCTTTCGGGAAACTATTGTTCTTCCTCGTCCTTTTCCTCGGCCGCAGCTTTCCTGCGTGAAAACGCCATGGCCGCGATCAGGATGATCACGATGTTGAGTGCCCACCACGCGACCTGCTTGTGATCGCGCAAGAGGCTGGTCGCGGGCGCCTCAGCCACGGAAACCTTTCCCGACACGATTTCCCGGATCCCGTCGTGCGCGACGGTGACATCAACATCCTTTATGCCTTCGCCGCGCAGGTCGTTGATCGCAAGCTCGTAAACAGTGCCTTTTTCCCGGGTGACGGCTTCATTGTGACCATCGACGGCGACCGTGATGTCGTCTGTGACGACAGGACTGTTGTCATTGACGCGCCGGATGGTGATCTGCAGTACGTCGGGCTTGGCGGTCGCCTCGACGGACAGAAGCGCCGAATGCGCAATCTGCGCCGGCACGTTTGCCGTGAGCTCAACAGGTTTAGACGGCTCGGCAGACGCACTGCCAAACACTAAAGCCAAAACGGAGCAGGCAGCCACCTGCCGGAAACTCGCCAGGGGCGACATTCGAGCCTCGATACTGGAAAGCCGCGTAATTTACATCAAGCCCGGTCCGCAGCAATGCGCGGTTCTTCAGCAACGCGGGGTTCTTCGCCCCCGGTCCAGGCGTAATGGCAGCGGTAATGGAATCGCAGCATGACGGTACCGCCGTCGAGCTCTGCTTCGACCTCGTACTCAACATCGTCGGGACCGACAGTCACGCGGCAGAAATCGCAGGCGAGTCCGGACCCCTTCCCACCCCACATGCGAACGGGGACGGCCCGACGCAGGGCCGCCACGTTCAACCGAGCCGGTCGGGGCTCAGCCACCCGTGACTCCCCCGCGGACGCCTGATCGTCCACAGGTGCGGATCCGTTCATTCGCGTCGTCTCGACCCCGCTTGTGCGAAAAGCGTTATGTAACCTGAATGACTATGCGCCGTGACCGCAGCCGTAGCAAGGGCTCGGGCCGGCGCCCATACAGTGTCCTTGCGCAGCATTAACGTGGCCTGAATTACCTTGCGGGCGCAACGACTTCTGCTATGTTCCTGCCGGTTGCGCTGAAACATAAAAGAAGCCGACTTTTCGGGGTTTGTCAGTCGCACGGAGACCCGTCCCTTGGACGGTAAGCAGGAGTCTCTCCGTGATTAAGGATCGTGCTCTCTTCCCGCGCCGCAGGCGAAGCGGTCGGACAGCCGCGCCCTGCGGTAGGGTCCTCCCCAATTACGCATTTCCCGGAGCTCGTTGATGGATACGCCAGTTCGCGCGCGCAGTCGTTCCAAATCCCCTGCAAAGACCGTAAAGGATGCCATCGAGGCACCCAATCTCGACCTCCGCAAGCTTCTTCGGGCCCTGCAGTCGGTTCGCGACGGCGATTTTTCCGTCCGACTCGCGAGCGATCAGACCGGACTGGCCGGAAAAGTCGCTGACACCTTCAACGAGATCGTCAGCTCCAACCAGCGACTTGCTCGCGAGCTGGAGCGAGCGGGCCAGATCGTCGGTAAGGACGGTAAGACTCGGCACCGCGTTTCGAGTGATCGCCGCTCTGGCGCCTGGGGTGCAATGGAAACGTCGGTGAACACCCTCATCGATGACCTCCTGTGGCCGACGACGGAAGTGACGAGAACGATTTCGGCGGTCGCGAAGGGCGATCTGCAGCAGACCATGAGCCTGGAAGTGGACGGGCGACCCCTCAAGGGTGAGTTCCTCAGGTCCGCCACCATCGTCAATACGATGATTGAGCAGATGAGCGCCTTCACGTCCGAGGTGACGCGCGTAGCTCGTGAGGTCGGCACTGAAGGCAAGCTGGGTGGTCAGGCGGCGGTGCCCGGCGTGGCGGGTACGTGGAAGGACCTGACGGACAGCGTGAACTCCATGGCGAGCAACCTGACGGGTCAGGTGCGCAACATTTCCGAGGTCACGATCGCGGTCGCGAACGGTGACTTGTCACGCAAGATTACGGTCGACGTGCGCGGAGAAATTCTGCAGTTGAAAGAGGCCATCAACACGATGGTCGATCAGCTCCGTTCCTTCGCGTCGGAAGTCACTCGCGTGGCGCGCGAAGTGGGTACAGAAGGCAAGCTGGGTGGTCAGGCGATCGTCCCCGGCGTGGCCGGTACGTGGAAAGACCTGACCGACTCGGTCAACGCGATGGCCACCAACCTCACAGGTCAGGTTCGTAACATCGCGGAAGTGACGACCGCCGTGGCGCGCGGCGATTTGTCGCGCAAGATCACGGTCGACGTGAAGGGTGAGATTCTCGAGCTGAAGAACACCATTAATACCATGGTGGACCAGCTCAACAGCTTCGCGGCGGAAGTGACTCGCGTGGCGCGTGAGGTCGGCACTGAAGGGAAACTGGGCGGACAGGCGGTTGTGCCGGGTGTGGCGGGTACCTGGAAGGACTTGACCGACAATGTCAATTCCATGGCCGGCAACCTGACAGGCCAGGTCCGCAACATTGCGGAAGTATCGACTGCAATTGCCTCCGGAGACCTGTCACGCAAGATCACGGTGGATGTGCGCGGAGAGATTCTGCAGTTGAAGGAAACCATCAACACGATGGTGGATCAATTGCGTTCCTTCGCGTCGGAAGTGACCCGTGTCGCGCGCGAAGTCGGTACTGAAGGACGACTGGGCGGACAGGCTGTCGTGCCGGGTGTCGCGGGTACCTGGAAAGATTTGACTGATAGCGTCAACTCCATGGCCGGCAACCTGACAGGTCAGGTCCGCAACATTGCGGAAGTGGCGACCGCCATCGCGAACGGCGACTTGTCGCGCAAGATTACTGCCGACGTGAAAGGCGAGATTCTGCAGCTCAAGGACTCCATCAACACGATGGTCGACCAGCTCAACGCGTTCGCGGCGGAAGTGACCCGCGTGGCGCGCGAGGTCGGTACCGAAGGCAAATTGGGCGGCCAGGCGGAAGTGAAGGGCGTGAGCGGCGTGTGGAGGGACTTGACGGAAAACGTCAACTCCATGGCCAGTAACCTGACGGGTCAGGTGCGCAACATCGCGGAAGTGGCGACCGCCATCGCGCGCGGTGACTTGTCGCGCAAGATCACAGTGGACGTGCGCGGAGAGATTCTGCAGCTCAAGGAAACGGTCAATACCATGGTTGACCAGTTGAACGCCTTCGCGGCGGAAGTGACCCGCGTGGCGCGCGAAGTCGGTTCCGAAGGCAAGCTGGGTGGACAGGCGGACGTGAAGGACGTCAGCGGTGTCTGGAAGGATCTGACCGATAACGTCAACTCGATGGGCAGCAACCTGACTGCCCAGGTTCGTAACATCGCGGAAGTGGCGACCGCCATCGCGCGCGGCGACTTGTCGCGCAAGATCACGGTGGACGTGCGCGGAGAGATACTGCAGCTCAAGGAAACCATCAACACGATGGTGGACCAGCTCAACAGCTTCGCGGCGGAAGTGACCCGCGTGGCGCGCGAAGTGGGTACCGAAGGTAAGCTCGGTGGGCAGGCAATCGTGCCGGGCGTCGCCGGTACGTGGAAGGACCTGACTGACAACGTCAACTCAATGGCCCGCAACCTGACAGGCCAGGTGCGTAACATCGCTGAAGTGTCCACCGCCATCGCGCGCGGCGACTTGTCGCGCAAGATCACGGTGGACGTGAAGGGCGAGATCCTGCAGCTCAAGGAGACCCTCAACACGATGGTCGACCAGCTCAACGGATTCGCGGCGGAGGTGACCCGACTGGCGCGCGAAGTGGGTACCGAAGGCAAGCTGGGTGGCCAGGCCCTCGTGCCGGGTGTCGCAGGTACCTGGAAGGACCTGACAGACAACGTGAACGTCATGGCCAACAACCTCACGAACCAGGTCCGCGGTATCGTGAAGGTGGTGACCGCGGTCGCAAACGGTGACCTGCGTCAGCGTCTGACTGTTGAATCGAAGGGCGAGGTCAACGCCCTGGCCGACACGATCAACAGCATGACGGATACGCTGGCCATCTTCGCCGACCAGGTGACCAGCGTGGCGCGCGAAGTGGGCGTCGAAGGCCGGTTGGGTGGGCAGGCGCACGTGCCTGGCGCGGCCGGTACCTGGAAGGACTTGACGGCCAACGTCAACCTGCTGGCGGCCAATCTGACCACCCAGGTGCGCGCAATCGCCGAAGTGGCGACCGCCGTGACCAAGGGCGACCTGACCCGTTCGATTCAGGTTGATGCGCGCGGCGAGGTGTCCGAGCTGAAGGACAACATCAACGCGATGATCGGCAACCTGCGCGCAACGACCGAGCGCAACACCGAGCAGGACTGGCTGAAGACCAACCTCGCCAAATTCAGCCGCATGATGCAGGGACAACGCGACCTGGAGACAGTGGGCAAGATGCTGCTGTCCGAGCTCGCTCCCCTGGTCAATGCCCAGCAGGGTGTCGTGTATGTCATGGAGGGCGCGGCCAATGACTCAGAGTTGAAAGAGCTCGCGGCGTATGCCGACGAGAACTCCGACAACCGCACTCCGCGCCGCTACCGCACGGGGCAGGGGCTGGTGGGTCAGGCGGCGGCGGATCGTCAACGCCTGCTGTTGACGGACATTCCGGCCGAAACCATTCAGGTGCGCGGCGGATTGTTGACCGCGCGGCCGAAATCAGTGGTCGTTCTGCCGGTGCTGTACGAAGGACACGTGAAGGCAGTCGTAGAGCTCGCCTCACTCGGCGAATTTACCGGCTCCCACCTCGCGTTCCTCGAGCAGTTGACCGGAAGTATCGTCGGCGTGGTGTTGAATACCATCGAAGCGACCATGCGTACCGAAGGCCTGCTCAAGCAGTCGCAACAGCTTGCCGGTGAGCTCCAGGCGCAGCAGACCGAGTTGCAGCAGACCAACGAAGAGCTGGCGAACAAGGCGAAGCTGCTGGCGGAGCAGAACGCGGAGGTGGAGCGCAAGAACCAGGAGATCGAGCTTGCCCGTCGCGCCCTCGAAGAGAAGGCGTCCGAGCTGGCGTTGACCTCGCGCTACAAGTCGGAATTTCTGGCCAACATGTCGCACGAGCTGCGCACACCGCTGAACAGCATCCTGATCCTCGGTCAGCAGCTCTCGGAAAATGCCGACAAGAACCTCAGCAACCGCCAGGTCGAATTTGCCAAGACCATCCACGGTGCCGGCACCGACCTGCTGAACCTCATCAGCGACATCCTGGACCTGTCGAAGATCGAGTCCGGTACGGTCACCGTCGAGTGCGAAGACCTGTTGTTCACCCACCTGCGCGAGACGATCGAGCGCAACTTCCGGCACGAGGCCGACGCGCGCAAGCTGTCATTTACTGCAGACTTCGACTCGCGGCTGGGACGCGCAATTACAACCGACTCCAAGCGCTTGCTGCAGGTGTTGAAGAATCTGTTATCCAACGCGTTCAAGTTCACCGATCGCGGCGGCGTGCGCCTCCATGTTGGTATCGCGATGGGCGGTTGGACCTCCGATCATCCGACGCTCACTCAGGCGCCCTCGGTCGTGGAATTTTCGGTCAGCGACACGGGTATTGGTATTCCGCAGGAAAAGCAGCGAATCATCTTCGAGGCTTTCCAACAGGCGGACGCGGGTACGGCACGCAAGTACGGTGGTACGGGCTTGGGACTCGCCATCAGCCGCGAGTTGGCTCACCTGCTGGGTGGCGAAATCCGCCTGAGCAGTATCGCCGGCAGCGGCAGTACCTTTACATTGTACCTGCCGCTCACCTACATGGGCCCGGCCTATGCAAGAGTCATGGCCCACACGGCGAATGCGGCCGCCGCGGCGACCTCGTTCCAGCCAGTGGTTTCGCCGGTCGTAGTCCGGCAGGAAGAGACGATCCCCGACGATCGCGACGACCTGCAGCCCAACGATGCCGTGCTGTTGGTCGTGGAGGACGACCCTCACTACGGCCGGATTCTGGTCAACCTTGCACGGGACCGTGGCTTTAAAGTCATTCACTCCCGCACCGGTTCCGAGGGCCTGGCCATGGCCCGCAAACACCGGCCAACCGCGGTTTCGCTGGATGTATTCCTGCCCGACATGCTCGGTTGGACGGTGCTCAACCAGTTGAAGCGCAGCCCCGAGACCCGCCACATCCCTGTCCAGATTCTCACCATCGAGGATGAGCGTCAGTACGGGCTGGAGCGGGGCGCCTTCTCCTTCGTCACCAAGACGGTCACGACCGACAGGCTCGAACAGGCGATCGATCGGCTGAAGGATTTTACGACTTCGCGCACACGCCGGTTGCTCATTGTGGAGGATGATCCCGCGGAGCAGATGAGCGTGACCGAGCTGCTGGGGGCCAACGACGTGAAGATCGACTCCGCGGGGACAGCGGCGCTGGAGCTGATGCGTCAGACGCAGTTCGACTGCGTGGTGCTCGACCTGCGGCTCCCGGATATGTCGGGTTTCGATCTGTTGGCCGAGGTTCAGAAGGATCCGACGCTGCGCGAGACGCCGATCATTGTGTTCACCGGCCGGGAATTGTCGGAGTCGGAGGAAAATGAGCTGCGCAAGAAAGCGAAGAGCATCGTGTTGAAGGGCGTGCGCTCGCCGGAGCGGCTGCTCGATGAAACCGCGCTGTTCCTGCACCGCGTGATTGCCGACATGCCCGAGTCCAAGCAGCACATGATCGAAACACTCCACGAAAGCGACGAGCCCCTGAACGGCCGCAAAGTGCTGGTGGTGGACGATGACATCCGTAACATTTTTGCGCTCAACAGCCTGCTGGAGCGGCACAACATGGAGGTCATCACGGCAACCA
>Ga0307510_10004043_pt1 | contig 17204 bp, 15 predicted proteins | sample 12_EM_MG_FD_207224 | JGI IMG/M metagenome (GOLD analysis project Ga0307510, IMG submission 207224) | Populus trichocarpa ectomycorrhiza microbial communities from riparian zone in the Pacific Northwest, United States - 12_EM | ecosystem: Host-associated > Plants > Roots > Unclassified | place...
CTGCGCCTCCAACCACAGTAACCCCAGTTCCTGCAACTGGAGCGTACAGCATATCACAGGCACTCTCCGATCATGAATGCCAGTGTCAAACAAGTCAGCAATCGTCCCCTTTCGATTTTATAAACTTCCTGCGTTATTCCACTTCCGTGGCAAAGACATTGTACTGTTTGTCATGCCGCGTTAAGGGTTTCATGTGAGACATCCCTTACGGCACTAGAGGTTTTGGCCCTGACATTCATCACACTAAAGGCACTCCACTGAACCTCGCAGTACCAATCCTTGTGCCCCCACAGAATGTGCCGCCCAAAAACCACACATATACAAAAACATTCGCGCCCATCCTCGCCCATGAAACGCCCCGTCCACACTTAATGTATCCCCGCCTGCCCACGGAGCTCCTCATCGCGATCGCGACTCAACTCGATGCCAATTCTCTCGTTCGCTTCAAGTCGGTGCGCGCCTCCAGTCTTCTCCCTTCTCACCCTCCCACCTGCTAACCGGCTCATTTCGGGCTAACCTCAACGATCAGACATGCAAGGTCTTCCGAGATATAGTCATTGAAACCCCTTCTTTGCAATATGCGCTTGCGCTCGCCGCGCGCGGATTATGCGACGGTCCGCCGAGCCACGTCACCGCGCTGAGCCGTCTCGCGTTGGTGAAGGCGTACGAGGAGGCATGGCGCACCTTTTCGTGGAGCGAGCATCTCACGCTCGAGCTCCCCCCTCCTCACGAAGCCCCGTACGTCTCTGGCGGCGCCCTCGTGCTGCCCATCCGCGAGACCGGGGGAGGAGACCTTAGGTCTTTCGCTGTCCAGTCCATTCCGTCGCCGCTGCGCGGGATCCCAGAACGTCATTGGCGGATCGACTTCGACTTCGTCGTGCTGTGCTTTATCCTTGATGCGACGCAAGACTTGTTGGCCGTGGTGCCAAGGCACGATAGCACGACGTTGGCACACTCTTTTGATCTCTCATGCGCATATACTCACCAGCTTTATCATGCAGCGTACTTGTGCGCGCGCTGTCCACCGGTCAGCCTCACGCCCTTTCTGCCAACGGGGGAGTCCTTCGATTGGAAGCTTCCCAATACCCTTCGACTGGAAATAGCAAACACGAGATATGCGGCGACTTTCTCGGCTTGATCACCTGGAGAGGCGACAAGTTAGACGACCGTCTGTTGATTTGGAACTGGAAGACGGGCATTCTTCTTGTGAACATGGTACGAGCCCTCCACCAAGCTCTATTTGTGAGAACCCACCTAATTTATTACGAACACTTTGGTCGCGCAGCCGATCCGAATGGGGAGCTGGTTCGATCCCGTATTTTCGTTCCTCGATGATCGCCACTTTGTGATCCCTTCTGTCCTCGCTGAGCGCCCGGGCGAGATCGTGCTCAACGTCTTCCGGCTCTGCCCGCGCCCTCAGTCTGGACAGCAGCAAGTATCACCGCCGGCGATCATCCGCAGCTACGCCCTCTCCGTCTCGGACGTCCTCGAGGACATCCGCACCCTGCGCTTCTTCCCAGACGTCAGCGCCCGCGGCGGCGCGTCCCCGGGACCCTTCTACGCCGACGCGTCGCGGCGCCTGTTCGGCATTCAGATCGAGGCGACGTCCCTTTTGACGAAGCGGGAGACCGTCCAGGAGCTGCTCGTCCCGGTTCGGGCGCTCATGGCTTGCCCGCGGTCGCCAGTGTATCGGCGCGCGGGCGTGTGTTACGAGCCGTTCGTCGGTCGGCGGCTCGCGTATGCGTCTAGGGCGGCAGAGCGAATAATACCGATGGAGAAGCTTCCGGCGGCTCTGCGTGGGGTTGGGACTTGTCGGCTGCGTTATGCCGTTTGCTGTGGTGCTTTGCTCGTGTTTGAGGTGCGTTTTGGGGCGTTCGCGTCTTCTCTGCGCGGGAGGGCACTGCTGATTCCCTATGAATACTAGCACGCTGATGAAAACCCGAAGGTGCCGAGAAAACTACATATCCTGGCTTTCTGAGGTACCCCACTTTTAATACAATGCGACGCTGTTCTCACCAACCTGTCGAGGTGGTGGGAGGTATCATGCGTTTGGCAGCTTACAGCGTAGCTTCGATGAGGAATGCGAAGGGTTAGCAACATTTGCGTGTGAGAAAGCGCAGTTATAGTGGTCATTTCCTCACTCACCCACATTATGCGGCTTGGAGCTCGCTCGTAATAGGCAGAACTCCGAGAAGGATGACATGGATGTGGATACTTTATGATCTAGGGATCGTCAGTCGGCCGCCCTGCTGTGCGGAACAAACCAGGTGAACGGTAGCAGGGGGCGTGATGACGTTGATTAGGGCTGCACGGATTCTTCACGATGGACAGAACAAGACAGAGTGAACGACTTTCAAACGAGGAGCCCGTTAATGATACCATAAGTTGTTGATGCTGACCATTTGCAGATGAAGTCGCTCATTACTACAGTATCTCCCATATCCTCCTTCCTCCTGAACTTGCCAGCGCTGGGCTATGTTGGCAAAAAAACAATCAACAGTTCCAGATCGGGAAATCGATTTCAATTTTTAAGTCGTGCGCCTTGTGTTGAATTTCAATCATCATTGACCAAGTGACTTTGGAACGCAAAAGTTCCTCAACGTATGCAGTCAAAACTTTGTTTTATTATGGTAATAATGGAGGAACGCGAGCTGATATCTAATAAACTGTCCTCTCATTTATTTCTGGTGGCGTTGACGGCGGTGCGATTCTTCACTCAATGTGAGTCAGCCCTATCAGGGCTTGTTCCGTGCACGTGCTCGCCTGAGTCCATGTGGCTGATACCGTCACTGGGTATCACAATAGTGCTGTGATTTCTCGCGGCGACCGGCATTCGCAAGTCTCGGTCATAGTCACGGACTCTTCTGATTGTCATGCCACCGTATCCGGGCCTGGCCAAATCCTTGCAGTATCCACGTGCTCTCTTCTGCAGTTCTTGTACGAATTCGAAGCAGCTTCACGCCACTTCTTGCGTGTAAGCGCATTGATAGATCCGTAAAGTATAACGGCATGTTCCTACCGTAGTCAGCGTGATTATAGCATAAAGTCCCAGCGGAATCTAACGTCTGATCATCACCTTCGCCAGTCTTTCTTCCTACCCTTTGGCACTATGGCTACACCACAGGATATCGCCCGACGCCTAGATGTCAAGTTCAGAGTGCTCATTATCGGAAGAGCGAATGCAGGGAAGACATCCATTTTACAGAGGGTTTGCGATACGACCGAGAGTCCGGAGATCCACAGGCTTGGTCCAGAGGGAACTCGCTATCAGGTATGTTCTTGTTCCTGATGAGACTTCTGATCTCATCGTCTAGCCAGGTTCAACTCGACCCCACCATAGAGGTTTGACTGGCTTATTATCGTCTGCGATCGTTGATCGTTGATCATGAAAGTCCTGTTTGCAGCGTGGCCAACACGAGATCAACGACGAACTCATCTTCACGAACTACGTTGGCTATATTTTCCACGACTCCCGTGGATTTGAGGCGGGCAGTGAAGACGAGTTGAAGACTGTACAAGAATTTGTCAAATGCAAGTCGCACGAGAGACAATTGAAAGATAGATTGCATGCAATCTGGTTTGTTCTCTTGTGTATCTACAGTTGTAAATTCACAAGGTCACGGTTGCTTGTCAGGTACTGCATTCCGATGGACAATGATCGACCATCGCTCGATTTAAAGTATTTCGAGGCAATTTGCCCGGACAAGAATGGTATGTCTATGTTGAAATGCGACTCTATGGATAGAAGTTGACATCATGATGTGGGATTTTCAAGTTCCTGTAATAGCAGTTTTTACAAAATACGATCAATTCAAACGCGACATGAAGATGAAGCTAGAGGATGAAGGCCGTGACCCAGAAATGGACCTTGACGCTGAGGTGGAAAACATATTCAATCGGCATTATCTGGCCGGCCTTAACAGTTCTCCCTCTTTTATTCGTTTGGAGAGTAAGGATCATGATGTTGTTAATCGATGGACGCGCGCAGTATTAATATCCGTCCTGCAGAGATGCAAAAGCATGGACAACAATGTTCTGGTCTCATCGAATTGACCGCCAATGCACTCAGTGACGATGCAGTTACCCTCATGCTTGTGGCCGTACAGAGGGATAACCTCGAACTCAGTATAAAGCAGGCCGTTAGACGGTAAGTCCTTATTCATATCAGGACAAGGACGAGATGAGTGTAGTCCCATTCCAGGGCCCATCTTGTTTTTGAACAACGAAAAGGGAGTTCAGTTATAAAGAAGATTATTAAGTGGTGAGTTCTTATGCATAGCAGGACAAGAACGAGATGAGTGTAGTCACATTCCAGGACCCGCCGTGATGTTGAACAAGGATATGGGAGTACAGAAGCAATAATAAAGACATGCATGATAGCCTTTCCGTGTCTCTGGGTAAACCGCAATACCATCATCTAGATTGTCACTTGCTGCTGAAAGAATGCTACTACTAGATTTTGGTCAATCTTTCCTTCTTTGTCTTTTATTTTGTGATCTCTCACCCTTTCCTTTCCGTGTACTGACTTGTCCCTCCCTCTGCGGTCTCCAGAATGTGAGTGCCCCTTGGTCGGTTAGTTTCTTTCTGTGTCCTGACTTGTCCCTCCTTCTGTTGTCTCCAGGAAGTGAGTGCTCCTCGGTTGGTTGGTTTCTTTTTGTGTCCTGACTTGTCCCTCCTTCTGCGGTCTCCAGCGAGTGAGTGCTCCTTGGTCAGTCGGTTTCTTTCTGTGTCCTGACTTGTCCCTCCCTCTGCGGTCTCCAGTTGGTGAGTGCCCCTCAGTCGGTTGGTTTCTTTCTGTGTCCTGATTTGTTCCTTCCTCTGCGGTCTCCAGGAAGTGAGTGCCCATTGGTTGGTTGGTTTCTTTCTGTGTCCTGACTTGTCCCTCCCTCTGCGGTCTCAAGGAAGTGAGTGCTCCTTGGTCAGTCAGTTTCTTTCTGTGTCCTGACTTGTCCCTCCCTCTGCGGTCTCAGGGAGTGAGTGCCCCTCAGTCAGTCAGTTTCTTTCTGTGTCCTGACTTGTCCCTCTGTGGTCTCCAGGAAGTGAGTGCTCCTTCGTCAGTCAGTTTCTTTCTGTGTCCTGACTTGTCCCTTCCTCTGTGGTCTCCAGGAAGTGAGTACCCCTCAGTCAGTCAGTTTCTTTTTGTGTCCTGACTTGTCCCTCCCTCTGCGGTCTCCAGGAAGTGAGTGCTCCTCAGTCCGTTGGTTTCTTTCTGTGTCCTGACTTGTCCCTCCCTCTGTGGTCTCCAGCGAGTGAGTGCTCCTCAATCCTCAGTTGGTCAGTTTCTTTCTGTGTCCTGACTTGTTCCTCCCTCTGCGGTCTCCAGGGAGTGAGTGCCCCTCAGTTGGTCGTTTTTTTTCTGTGTCCTGACTTGTCCCTCCCTCTGCGGTCTCCAGGAAGTGAGTGCCCCTCAGTTGGTTGGTTTCTTTCTGTGTCCTGACTTGTCACTCCCTCTGCGGTCTCCAGCAAGTGAGTGCCCCTCAGTCAGTTGGTTTCTTTCTGTGTCCTGACTTGTCCCTCCCTCTGTGGTCTCCAGTATGTGAGTGCCCCTCAGTCAGTCATTTTCTCTCTGTGTCCTGACTTGTCCCTCCCTCTGTGCTTTCCAGTTTGTGAGTGCTCCTTGGTCAGTTGGTTTCTTTCTGTGTCCTGACTTGCCCCTCGCTCTGCGGTCTCCAGGAAGTGAGTGCTCCTTGGTCAGTCAGTTTCTTTCTGTGTCCTGACTTGTCCCTTGCTCTGCGGTCTCCAGGAAGTGAGTACCCCTCAGTCAGTCAGTTTCTTTTTGTTTCCTGACTTGTCCCTCCCTCCGCGGTCTCCAGGAAGTGAGTGCTCCTTGGTCAGTTGGTTTCTTTCTGTGTCCTGACTTGTCCCTCCCTCTGTGGTCTCCAGCGAGTGAGTGCTCCTCAGTCAGTCAGTTTCTTTCTGTGTCCTGACTTGTCCCTCCCTCTGTGGTCTCCAGGAAGTGAGTGCCCCTCAGTTGGTTAGTTTCTTTCTGTGTCCTGACTTGTCCTTCCCTCTGCGGTCTCCAGGGAGTGAGTGCCCCTCAGTTGGTTGGTTTCTTTCTGTGTCCTGACTTGTCCCTCCCTCCGCGGTCTCCAGTTTGTGAGTGCCCCTTGGTTGGTTGGTTTCTTTCTGTGTCCTGACTTGTCCCTCCCTCTGCGGTCTCCAGTATGTGAGTGCCCCTCAGTCCGTTGGTTTCTTTCTGTGTCCTGACTTGTCCCTCTCACTGCGGTCTCCAGCGAGTGAGTGCCCCTTGGTCTGTTGGTTTCATTTGGTGTCCTGACTTGTCCCTCCCTCTGTGGTCTCCAGTTTGTAAGTGCCCCTTGGTCGGTTGGTTTCTTTCTGTGTCCTGACTTGTCCCTCCCTCTGCGGTCTCCAGGAAGTGAGTGCTCCTCGAGCTCCTCAGTTGGTCAGTTTCTTTCTGTGTCCTGACTTGTCCCTCCCTCTGTGGTCTCCAGGGAGTGAGTGCCCCTTGGTCTGTCGGTTTCCTTCTGTGTCCTGACTTGTCCCTCCCTCTGCGGTCTCCAGAATGTGAGTGCCCCTCGATCGGTCTGTTTCTTTCCATATCATGACTTTGTCACTCCTTCCTTCTCCAGGGAGTAAGTACCTTTTCGATTTACTTGTCTATTTTCGGTTTACTAACTGTTCCTTCCTCCCTGAAATTTTCAGAAGGTGAACCTTTCTTTTGTATCTGCTAGCTCTCTGTGTCCTCACTTCTTTACTTCTCTGCACCGCAGAGAGTCTTCGACAAACTACGATCGTTTAACTCCGATGTACTGTTATTATTCTTTCAGATTTTATCTTGGTTTCACCAATGCACTTTCAGCCGCCTCTCTGTATATCTAGTGATGACACACATCACACCATGATCGGTACATTTCCGCTATATGCATCTGTATTTTCTAACGTCCAAAACAGTGACAATTCTTATTCTGGACCGTGCCTCCCTTTTATGTCTCTCTCCATCCCGTCCGACTCTTGATGATGCTTTGGGTCATGCACATTCCCAATACGAATTTTCTGGTATCCATAACGCAGTCAAAGAGCAGCTTTCACTACCCCGAGAACGATATTCTATTTCGCAACTCACAGAATTTGTACTTAGTCATCGTCTCCGATAATTACTCTTTGCTTCCCGCTATTCATCATTTTGTCCGATTTTCATGGGCTAGTTCTACGTCTGTAAACAGAAGAGAATAGTCCCTATGATAAACACAAATACAGTGTAAGGTACAGTATGGACTCGCTGCAGCCTCGGAATCGACCACGTGATGGCTTCCGCGTCCTCAATCTCTGCCCCTCAGGCCTCAGGCCTCAAGCTTCAAGCTTCGAGTCCCATTTCGTCTCGCCTCAAGCCCAGCTACTGAAGACACCCGGATCGCCCATTCTCACCGCCTCAAGCTGTCAGGACAATAGCGTACGCGACACCTCGCCAGTCGGGCCCTCGCTCGGGACCACATCCTCGCCAGAGATGCATATTACTGTTTATAGGACTATTTCCCCTCTTTCCGTACGTTCTCTGTCTCCTTTTCTTAGACTGTTACTCCCCACTCTACACCTTCCCTTTATACCTTAGCTTTCATTGTCGAATGCCGCCGCTCCTGGTCACTGCGCACTCGCTGTCATGCGCATAGAACGAATATACAGCCAGTTTCCCCCTTCTCTCTCCGTCTGCGTGCCATCGCAGCTAGTTTTTCGTTACGCCCGTTACGAATTCCCCAGCCGTGCCGTTGGAGCCACGAATCTCAACGAGCTTCCAGTTTCTTCACGCTGGCCATCCGAGTCGTCGCTATTGTTATAGGCCTTATAGCCCGACTCTCAGCCATACTCGGAGCAACTTGGGTGCAATATGATGTGATCAAGACTACTCAGGTCTTATCGCATAGGTGACATTTTGGCTTTCTATTATTTTACGTCAGATCCTGTCGAATGAAATCTTGGAAGCTGTCGCCTGGAGAGTACTACCCCCAAAGTAAGTGCTCAGCGCAGGAATTGTGGATATGGGCTGGTAGGAATGGGGTCAATGAGACCAAAATTACTGGCCCTTGCCTTGTTCACCTAATCTCCTGAGACTGGGGAATTGCCTCCCGACCTGAGCTTCCCAGCGATCACACGAAGATGGCATCGTGCGTAGCTTTGACGTGGCAACCTGCCACGGAAGAATTCGCGGTTGGGGGGAACATCGATCCGGGAGACAAAGTCTTCGATATACCCGCTCATGACTTGGAACCGAAATTCAGTGAGAGAGGGCAAGACACCACGTGTGAGAGGAGACAGAAGTCGGTTTGGATGGTCAGGAAAGTCATGGAGTGATTCAGGGAATCGGAAACCAACGGAAAGTGATTTGAGATGGGGCATCGTGGAGAGGCACGAGGCCATTCCCTCAGGCGATGTGTACATGGAATGTGGAATATGCCAAAGATGAAGAGCAACGAGGTGATTGGTAGTCAAGAGTAGTTTCCATATCCCCGGAAATTCAATGTCGGATAAATTGCATGACCGTAGATGTTGGGCGGATCCGCCTAAGAACGCCTGAGGGAAAACTGTCATCGCCATATTCTTGGAGCTTCCAATAGCAAGGCTGGTCAGAGCAGGAAACGGCTTCTGCATCGCTGACATGATTATTTCCAACTGGTAATGTGGAAATCCCTGCAATTGAATTTGACATATGCGATCGGTGTACTCGAGTGCAGCAACGAGGTTTTGTTTTTCATCGTGCCATCGCAATGCTTTGTATCCATGGGCCGATATGTGTATGGGTAAGTTCGGCCAGATTTCCAACATCACTTTTACTTGTCTTACGGATGTGTAGAAACTCGTATATCTAGGCGACGTGGCGATGCAAGGACGATGGTTCGCCATGTTCGGCAGACATGAACAAGGGGAAGCCATGGCTCTATGCGCTCGGATCCTTCAACCAGATAGAAATTGAATATCTCTAGGAGGGCTTCGTCAGGGAGGATGTCGATGGTCATCTGGCCTCTACTGAATCGGTCAGTAGTGGTTGCGGACAATGTGCAACCGACGACACCTACGTTGACCTCTGAGACCCTTAACAGGGAAAGAAAAAGTGGCCCTTCACGATTAACAGGGAGGAGACTGGACAGAGAATGGGATTAGCCTAGTTGTGTTGTGAGAACACGACGAACCCCTGATTCACTATGGCATCTGACGAACGATCAGTACTATTGTAGTCTGTAGTGCCCGCATCCACGCGTTCAATTTGGGCCAACCTCAACATGAGACATGCAAGGTCTTCCGGGATATAAACAGTCAAACACCTTTGCAATATGCGCTCGCGCTCGCCGCGCGCGGATTATGCGACGGCCCGCCGAGCCACGTCACCGTGCTGAGCCGGCTCGCGTTGGTGAAGGCGTACGAGGAGGCGGGGCGCACCTTTTCATGGAGCGAGCATCTCACGCACGAGCTCCCCCCTCCGCACGAAGCCCCGTACGTCTCTGGCGGGGCTCTCGTGCTGCCCATCCGTGAGGCCGGGGGAGGAGACCTTAGGTCTTTTGCCGTCCAGTCCATTCCGCCGCTGCGCGGGATCCCAGAACGCCATTGGCGGATCGACTTTGACTTTGCCTTGCTGTGCTTTATCCTCGATGCGACGCAAAACGTGTTGGCTGTGGTGCCAATGGACGATAGGACGACGTTGGTACCCTCTTTTGATCTCTCATGCGCATATACTCACCAGCTTTATCATGCAGCGTACTTGTGTGCGCGCTGTCCACCGGTCAGCCACACTCCCTCTCTGCCAATGGGGGAGTCCTTCGATTGGAAGCGTCCCAATACCCTTCGACGGGAAATAGCAAACACGAGATATGCGGTGACTTTCTCGGCTTGATCACGTGGAGCGGCGACAAGTTGGACGACCGTCTGTTGATTTGGAACTGGAAGACGGGTATCCTTCTTGTAAACATGGTATGAGCCCTCCACAAAGCTCCATTGTGAGAACCCACTTAATTTATTGCGAAAACTTGATCGAGCAGCCGATCCGAGTGGGGAGCTGGTTCGATCCCGTGTTTTCATTCCTTGATCGCCACTTTGTGGTTCCTTCTGTCCTCGCTGAGCGCCCGGGCGAGATCGTGCTCAACGTCTTCCGGCTCTGCCCGCGCCCTCAGTCTGGACAGCAGCAAGTACCACCGCCGGCGATGATCCGCAGCTACGCCCTCTCCGTCTCGGACGTCCTCGAGGACATCCGCACGCTGCGCTTCTTCCCAGACGTCAGCGCCCGCGGCGGCGCGTCCCCGAGATACTTTTTCGCCGACGCGTCCCGGCGCATGTTCGGCATTCAGATCGAAGCGACGTCCCTTTCGACGAAGCGGGAGACCGTCCAGGAGCTGCTCGTCCCGGTTCGGGCGCTCAAGGCTTGCCCGAGGTCGCCGGTGTATCGGCGCGCGGGCGTGTTTTACGAGCCGTTCGTGGGTCGGCGGCTCGCGTATGCGTCTAGGGCGGCAGAGCGAAAGATACTGATGGAGAAGCTTCCGGCGGCTCTGCGTGGGGTTGGGACTTGTCGGCTGCGTTATGGGGTTTGCTGTGGTGCTTTGCTCGTGTTTGAGGTGCGTTTTGGGGCGTTCGCGTCTTCTCTGCGCGGGAGAGCACTGCTGATTCCCTGTGAATACTAGCACGCTGATGAAAACCCGAAGGTGCCGAGGAAACTACATATTCTCGCTTTCTGAGGTACCTCACATTTCACTTTTACTACAATGTGACTCTGTTTTCACCAACCTGTCGAGATGATGTAAGGTATCATGCATTGGGCAGCGAGGGTAACAATCATGCCTTGACAAGGTTTGCGTGTGGGCGCAATTATCGTGGTTACTTCCTCACCCACATACATTATGCGGCTTGGAACTCGCTCGTACTATGAGGAATGCCGAGAAGGGTGGCATGAATGTGGATACTTTATGATCTAGGGATCGTCAGTGGGTCGCCCCTTGGTGTATGGAGCAAGCCAGGTGAACGGTAGCCGGGGTGTGATGACGTTGATCATTAGGACTGCACCGGTATTGGGAGCATTCTTCACGATGGAGAGAACAACACAGAGCGAACGACTTTCAAAAGAAGAGCTGGTCGATGATGCCATAAGTTGTTGACCCTGACTATTGCAGATCAAGTTGCTCATCAGGTGATCCGGTCCTACTGTAAGCGGCGTACGCCGGGGATGGGTCATGGACAAATATAGAGGCACCAATATATTGAGGCTGTGCAGACTACACCTTTATGTACGTCTCATTGACAGCTTTCCTTGGAACACGACGCAGCCAGCCGTTCATTCTCCCTCTGCTGCGCCTATCACCTTTGAAAAGTACGTCGAGACTCTGGCCGTAGCTCTGCTGCGAAAGGACCTGACTAGTCATTTACATGTCACCTTCTCAAATCCCTAGTTCCATCTCCATCTCCGACATCCTGTCTGTGATGCCTTCTGCCAAGGTCTCGAATACGAGGAAGGCTGTCGCATGTCGACGAAAACGGGGGTGTATCGAAGAGCATAGAGGTGAGTAATGACCCACAAATTCCTCTCGGACAATTGTGGAGTTACCAATACAGGCCAACCTAGACCTTTCACACGAATCACTATCAGCGCGCTCCCCGACAATGTCCTCCTGGAGATATTCGACTCCTATTTGTATGGCCTTCGCTCTGGCACTGGCAGGAGACCCGTTCCACAGTATGAAGACTTATGGCATACGCTGGTACATGTGTGCCGCCGTTGGCGATGGGTCATCTCCGTTTCACCTCGACGCCTGAATCTGCAGCTTCTTTGCACCGAAAAAAGACCTGTCAAAAAGAATATCTGGCCGGAGTTGCCGATTATTATATGGGCCAGGATCCCCAAGTCTCGAAGGTCACGAAGTCAGGGCATGAATATCATTATTGCCGCTCTCAAGCAGCAGCACAACCGTGTCTGTCGAATTGCCGTCTCGAATATTCCGAATTCGCTATTGAAGAAGTTCGCGGCAATGAAGACGTCATTTCCAGCACTGACACATCTAGCGCTCCAGCCAACGGATGAAAGTGCACCGGTCCTTCTCGATTCGTTCTTGGGAGGTTCCGCCCCACGTCTTCAATCACTCTGGTTAGATGGCATTCCATTTCCGGCATTAGGGAAACTGCTTTTGTCTACCCGTTACCTTTTCAACCTTTGCCTTGACAGAATTCCCCATTCCGGTTACATTTCACCTGATGCATTCGTCTCCAGCCTCTCTGGCTTGACGAGGCTCAAATACCTTGCCCTTACGTTCCAATCCCCTCGATCTCGAGCTGCTCGGGAGAGCAGAGTCCCTCCTCCGCCAGTGCGCGTTGTCCTCCCTGCCCTCGCTTACGTGCGCTTCAAAGGCGATAGCGAGTACTTAGAGGACATTCTATCCAGAATGGAAACACCCCCACATGTTCACGTCGAAATAACATTCTTCAATCAACTACTATTCGACACACCACTCCTCCGGAACCTCATCAACCGCGCAGAGACATTCAAGGCACCCCATCGAGGAGAGATATCCTTTTCTAGTGACAGCGTACTCTTCGCCCTTTTTCAGAAACACGGGCCAGTCGAGTCCAAAGTATTAGAGTTGGGAATCTCATGCAGACCGTCGGATTGGCAGCTTTCTTCAATTGCTCAAGTCATTGGGTCGGCCATTCCTCCCCTTCCCACTTTGGAACGTCTCAAGCTCCGTGGGTATCATCAACAACAAAACTGGCAAGACGACATAGAGAACTCGCAATGGCTAGAACTTTTGCGCCCGTTTGCCTCTGTGAAGGATCTGGTCCTGTGTGGACGATTTGTTCGACTTGTCGCCCCCGTCCTGGGAGAGCTCATTGGGGAAAGAGTAGCAGAAGAGTTACCTGCGCTACAAAACATTTTTGTAGAGGATGTGTGGCTATCGGGATATCTTTCTTGGCAGAAAGCAATTGGGCAGTTTATCACTGCACGACAGATCTCTGGTCGACCTGTCGCTGTCCATTACCCGGAAAGCCGTGGTTGGTGATAAATACCGTCGGTGGTGGTGATACACATTTCCATCCGCCCGATGCTTCATGTTACCTACGTTTCGCCTCCTGTTCTCCCACACTTGTTCGTGTTTGGCCCGAGACGCCAGATACTATACTTTTCCGAGTACTATCGTCATTGTGTTCTGATCTCGTTGGATATTCCTTCAAACCTAGTATAGGCTGCGGCACGCGGTGCACCAGGACGCCAGTGACACTGTACTCCGAGCCCTCTAGGCGATTCTGCGAGAAATGTGCCGTAGTCTCGAATATAAGTGATTTCGCACTAGATTGTGGATTCTGTTCGACAGTCAAGGTGACCGAACGAGTGATAATGCATAGAAATATAAACTGGCACTTTGGATGGGGGAATCCGAAACAAAGGGTATTCTTTTCGCAACAACTCAGTTGTATGTGCCGCGACAACTTGAAGCTCCCGAGCATACAACGCGTATCGAATGGATCTCGACGCCGTACCCACCACATGCACAACGTCGTTGCCGCTGTGCAGTTTGTCCAGGGATGGCATCCACCCTCCATCCCGCCCGCCGTTTTTGCCTCTGCCTCGGAGGCAGTCGCCTTGGATGTGGTTATTGAAAAAGGCTTGGGGATGCTCCCGATGGCGCCATCGTCATCACCCGAGTGACGGTAGCTGTTAGCGGGAGACGCTGGTGTGTCTCTTTGAATTCGTACCTAGCATCGCTTGCCACGATAATGTCACTCCGCCCTCGCGTTGTGAAATCGGGACACTCGGGTCGATGGAATGAGTGACAATGTACATAAATCAGACTTTTAGATTGGGATGATTCGAATCAAAAGATGTTCTTTCAAACTTCTGCACCGTAACCCCAGTTGCATGTGCACCTATAATTTCGCCATTGGAACACCATATCCGAACATCATCACTGTTCATCTAAGATTCTGTGGGCTCAGACATGAATAATATTGACTACAGTGGTCAGTATTGTTATCCCAAGTGGATCTCCATGGCCTAATCGATCTGCAGCAAATCATTGTTATTCAAATCAACATAGTATTTTGTGCGATGGTTGTCCTGCTACACTGGCAGCGACAGTCCCATTTGAATAACATAGAGTGAGAAGACGTCATGGGGGTAATGGGAGGAAACCAATTAGAGTCTCAAGAGTGAGACGGACGATGAAAAAGCAAGTAGTAAGTACTAGTAAGTAGTAAACCGACAACACCAAAGGGTAGTAGGAAGGAAAGCGGGGAAAACATATCGATCTTTGATTCCGACCTCCCACACATTACGACCATCCATCCCAACTGTGGACCACTACAGGGAGACCAGAGAGCCGTCGCGCAGCAACGAATTGCCTAAGGGCTTCCTGTATTGGTCCCGATGATTCGAGCTCCTCCATGAAAATATTTTGTAACGCGGGCAAGACTTCTGTTACTCTTTCACCTGCGAGTTCTCGCAGGGCAAGTGCGCAATGTTGCCCGGTTCCTTTGCCTAGGTGCAGATCTTTCAGACCTTCAAATGGGTGTAAAAGATCCAGCCATTGGGTGTCCTCTACCTCGTCTTGCCGATCTGGGAGTATTGGTAGTGGAGACTCCCGGATGTCGAGGGCGTTTCAAAGAGGAAGGGAGATGCAAGGATGAGCCACAGAGCTGTGCCATAGACGAAACTTCCCGACCTAACCCTCTGCATAAGATTCCCAACCTGAATGAGAGGGATCCGAGTTCGAGTTCGAATTCGATGGAAGAACCCCAAATTACCACACCTCCTCGACTGTGTGGCTTGAACTTTTCAATACGAGCGAGGAAATCGTGGAGTCGTGGGGTGTTGAATACCGGTTGATCAAAAAATGTGATATCAACCTTGTCGAGAAAGGGGACATCGATCCGGGATACAAAGTCTTCGATGTACCCGCTCATGACTCGGAACTGAAATGTAGTGAGAGAGGGTAAGACAACACGTGTGAGAGGAGACAGAAGCCGGTTTGGTTGGTCAGGCCGGTTATGGAGGGATTGAGGGGACCAGAAACCGATTGAAAGTGATTCGAGATTCGGCATCGCGGAGAGGAATGTGGCCATTCCCTCAGGCGATACATTCATGGAATGTGGAATATGCCAGAGACCAAGAGTAACGAGGTGATTGGCAGTCAAAAGCAGTTTCCATATCCCCGGAAATTCAATGGCGGATAAATTGCATGATCGTAGATGTTGTGCAGATCCGCCTAAGAACGCCTGGGGTAAGACTGCCATCGCCCCTAGATAAATCTGATCGGAACAATCAATATCAAGGCTTGTCAGAGCCGGAAACTGTTTCTGCATCGCTGGGGAAATTATTTCGAATTCAGAACATGATCCGTCTAATCGAACTTGACAAATGCGATCGGTGTGCTCGAGTGCGGCAATGAGGTTATTATCACCGTGCCATCGCAATGCATTGTATCTCCATGCTGATATGTGTATGGGGAGGTTTGGCCATATGTCCAACATCACGTTTACTTGTCTTTTGGGTGTGTAGAAAACTCGTAGATTTAGGCGACGTGGCGATGCAAAGACGATGCTTCGCCATCTTCGGCAGACATGAACGAGGGTATGCCATGGCTCGCTGTGCTCAGGTGCTTCGGCCAGATAGAAACTGAATATTACTAGGAGGGCTTCGTCAGGGAGGATGTCAATGGTCATCTGGCCTCTACTGAATCGGTCAGTAGTGATTGCGGACAATATGCAACCGATGACAACTACGTTGACCTCCAAGATCCTTAACAGGGAAAGAAAAAGTGGCCCTTCATGCTTAACAGGGAGGAGACCGGACAGAGAATGGGATTAGTTGTCTTGTCTTGTGAGAACCCGACGAACCCCTGATTCACTATGGCATCTGACGGGCGATCTGACGCGCACAAGGCACAGTCCCCGTGACCCTGGGAGTTTTCCCATGGCAAATTTGGTAAGGGGCGGCACAGTTACGGCGGGAACACCGGAAAGCGCTCGGTGGCTCGTTGCCCTCGTGAGCTTGGCGAGCTGGCATTCACGACTTTCTCTTCCCCTTACCACTTCCGCACCTAGCACATGCGTTTCGTGCTCGACCGAAGAAACCACATAAAAGTCGAGAGTGTGTATCGTCAACGATTCGGATACTATCAGCGCAACCGCAACAAGATGTTCTCACTCGCCTCCCAACCGGTGATGGCGCAACAACCGTCCACGAACAAGAAAAAGCAGTTCGAGATCCGCGATGCCCTCGTCGGGACTGGCTCATCGGAGAAGTCATGGTACGTGTGAGGGCCTCTCAGGTGTATGTACTCTAAAACGATACTGTAAGTATATCACAAACCCCACATCATGGTCATCGCATATGGCAGCGCGCGACACGGCACGTACCACCAGAACAGTGGACTCTCGATGAGCGTCGCGCAGCCCGCCCATCCACGCCTCCTCCAGCGCCACCCCCAACACACTCCCCGCTACCCCACTCTCTTTCGCGGCCACCCGAAATCCCTCCGCCAGACGGCGCCTGGGAACGTCACGTGCGAGCTCGCACAGAAGCCCATTCCGAAGAAGAAAGTCTCGAGGAATGAGGAGAGCGTGTGGAGTAAGATGCGGGTGCTTCGGGTCTCGATCATCCCAACTTCGTGGGTACATTTCCCCACCTCCCTTTTCTCCATAATGCACCTGCGCGCGCGTGTCCTCGTTTGTCTCCTAACATGTTTGGCTGTCTTTCTATAGGTCCAATTCTATGAATGGTTCGATTCTCGGATAAAATACTACCTCGCTTTCGAGCTTGCCGTCGGCGCCGAGCTCTTTGAGTGCCTCAGTCAGCGCGGCCACCTCTCGGAACGAAATGCCGTAGCAGTGCTTCAGTACGTCGATTTTTCTTCACCCGGCGATGGCAACGAGAGACTGATGCGTTCATTTTATCCCTAGTTCCATCTTGTCCGGCGTGAAGTCTTGCACGACCTCGGCATCGCCCACCGGGGTCTCAAGCATGTTGCCCCTCCCCTTTATCGTTCACCTTCTAAATCTTCGGCGAAATCTTTCGATCCAACCCGTGGCTTGTGAACATACCGGAGAACACTCTTTTCCGTTGCCGTTCTCCATCCCGACACCGCACCGTCCGCACGTCGCCTCATCGCCGAGCAAATGCCGTCACATATATGGCTCACGGACTTCGCGCCACCGACCGAACATGGCCTCTGCGGCCTACGCGAGAACTTTGACCCGCGCGCACGATGGCGCAATGCGAT
>Ga0307510_10004044_pt1 | contig 17204 bp, 25 predicted proteins | sample 12_EM_MG_FD_207224 | JGI IMG/M metagenome (GOLD analysis project Ga0307510, IMG submission 207224) | Populus trichocarpa ectomycorrhiza microbial communities from riparian zone in the Pacific Northwest, United States - 12_EM | ecosystem: Host-associated > Plants > Roots > Unclassified | place...
ATAAGGAAGGATTCAGAGTAGAAGGAATTGGGTTTTCATTGTGTATCTTCCTTCTTGGATTTTAGTTCACTTTTTCTACATTTTTCTTTCTCCATTAGACTTAGAGGTCAGCATCAATTACTGCCAAACCATTCCTTGCTCCTGCTGCCTTGTGTTGACATCATACCCTTTGCAACAACCTAGTAAATTTCAACATCGCTTCCACTTCCATATGACACCATGTAGCCTGTCACTAGCTCAAATGTTCATTTTTATTTTCTCTTTCTTCTTACTTACTTTGCACATAGAGTAGCCATTGTAGTATAAATACCCTGGTCTAGCCTTGTCAATAATGAGAGAGAATACAGAAGGCAACTGTGGCCTCATTCCCCCTCATTTCTGTGTGTGATCCCCAACTGTGTAACAACTTGCAAGCCCGCTGCGCTGTGACTATCTTTTTCTATTCTCCTTGTCTTGTCTCTGTCTCCTTGCCCTCACCCTCATCCATTCTCCCCCTCACTGCTTGCCCTTGCCCTTATCGCTCGTCACTGCCTTCACCTTCCACCATCGCCACCGCCTCATCATGTCAACACACCAATGCTTGACGCCAACACACCAGCATCTATGCTTCTCCCGGTTCCTACCTGCATGTTCTCAAGCACCCAAGAACATGGCCTTTCTCCCTCTCCCTCTCTCTCTTGTCACCTGGGGAACATCCCCAAACTTGGCATGCAGGCACCATTCTGCATTACAATGGTTTGAAGACAATGACATCCAAGTGCTTGTCTGGCCTTCCCAATCCCCTGACATTAACCCTATTGAGCACCTTTGGGTGCATCTCAAAAGAGCTTTGCTAGAGCATCCAACACCACCTAGGGGAGTACATGAGCTGTGGGAAAGGGTGGAGGTAGATTGGAATGAGATTGCAGCAGAAACATGCCAAAACCTTATAGAAAATATGCCAAGAAGAATCCAGGCAGTTATTAGAGCAAATGGAGGTCATACAAAGTACTAATTACACATATATTGTTTATAAAATAGAGGGTCAAAAAACTGTCCCAATGATAGGGCATTTTATTTTGCTTATTATTACATCAGTTCTGATCCAAATCACATGATCCAGGATATTTCCAAAAGCCAAGATGATGTAATATAACATACATTCTTTTCACAATATTTCATAATTTATTTGATTTATTCCAAGTCACTCTTTCCAAAATGGCAAAATATTGGGACAGTTTTTTGAGCAACTGTATCACACCTAAGGTCAATTGGTCCTTAACATGTAGGTTACCCAAATAGATCCCTGAGAAGGGTGGATAGCATACTGTACACTATAATCCAAAAGTACAATTGGAGAACTAAATGTTGCTTTGCATAGCAGACTGCCAGCCTGGACTACATCTAGAATCTAGTAATAGGTAGGATTGGCAACCTAAAATCGTTCCCATCCCAGCTACATTCTGAACATCCCCAAGCCTCAACTCAATGTTTCTTTGGTGCACTGGGAGGTGGTGGAAGTAATGGAAAAGAACCACCTGTACCCATGGCAGAACCTATATTGTAATTGGCACTAACTGGCCCCTTCGACCCTGGCAAGGTCAGACCACTATCGGATTTATTACCGCGTCCTGGGATGGAAATACTGAAGGTCTGGTCATCTTTGAGTGAATAATCTTTCTTCGGCCCTGGTGGGACATGTGGTGAAGGGTTGTCTTCCTCCTCAGCCGGCAATGGAGGGTTCATACGAGCTTTCCATCTCCTAAATGGCCAAATCAACACAATGATTGTGCAACTTTCCACGAATGCCTACTTTGTGTAGTCCTGTAAGGCCACATCTAGCCATTAGGTTACTTAGGAGGCACCCAGGATTGTGAGTGCCATTGACTCACTAAAATCGAAGCTGTCGGACCGCTCCGCAAACCCCATTCCGATGTAAGCTTTTCGTCCGTTATCTTCAATTCGGACAACAAAATATCGGGACGAATCAAGGACAGCCTCTACAGATGGCCTGGAAGGGTCATACAGTGCCTTGGCAAATGCTATAGACTAATGCCTCAGGAAATAACCTTTTCGTGGAATGACGTAGGCGTACATTCACCTGGAAGAACTCGTCCGTTAGTCGATCACCAACTGCGAGAGAATGTGACGGCCTATACCAGTTTGTGCGTCCTCGAATAAGAGAGAAACTAAATCGGATTTCTCCACGACACGCATTCGACCTTTCCACAGAGGTTGAGCAAGGTCGCCCCACTCTTGCGCGCGATGACCCTCATTAGCCTTCAAAGGCGGGATCCTATATACTGCAATTCTTCTTGCGTCGGCCACAACATGAGAGAGAGAATTGGGCATACCGGATATCTCACGGGCTATGTAGAGAATTGACTCGACTTGATCAGCTATAAAATCCTCCATGATTGTTTGATATGAAGTGTAGAAACGTCGTGCCTGTGACAAATGCGACCCCACCTTGCTGCTGTTGCCGACCCTTGACCGAATTCGGCACAGTTAGTAATACTTGTGTGTGCTTCTCATCGTGGACAAACATCTCCAACATCAACATCTCCAACATCCTCAGGCTGTATCCTGGAATCGGCCCAACGAGTGCCTACCCCCCCCCCCCGGATCAGCTAGAATTACAATGGACGCGTTAGCCGCCCCCGAGACTCAAAACCCCTCATCTACCCCATCAACATACATGGAGTCATTCGCTCACATCGCAGCCTTGCAAGCCAAAGGAGACCACTACGCACTTATCCAAGCAGCAGAACATGTGGACCTTGCCGTATGTCTACCCCTATCTTATCGTGCATAGTGCGAAAGCTTGACTTTTCTAAAGGCGACACACGACAACAACCCTACGCGACTTCTCATCACAATTCCCCTTGTGCTCTCTTGTGTGATTGTTAACGACCTGCCAGCTGAGTTTGATCCACCATTACGACTGCTGTCTGACCGTCGGACATATACAGACCTTCAGCAAAGTTTGCGTTGATACGCTTGCCCGACGCCGTAGCCTCACTCCCACTTGCTCGAGCTATGCTGAACCTATTCGCTTCTGTGTGGGAAAGGCGTTATGAACATGTTTATTCCCGTGGTGAAGCTCTCTTCGGCCTTGTGCGGCAAGGCGATTTCCCGCACGCAGAAATGTCAGGCGTGCTCGCAGCACTAGTGACCACCTGTATCGGTAGGTATAGCCTAGGAAACAAACCAGCACTTATCTATTACGTCTTCACAGAGTCTTTCCGCCAACGGACCATTGTGTTATTGTCAAACGCATATACAGCCATTCCCTTGGCGCTTGCCCAGGTTTATCTTGGCCTGCCAGCCGACGAACTCCTTTCAAGTATGTCCTATTAAGCTCGGTCACTATCCACTACTTATAAAACACTTTTTCTGCGACTCAAGTTGCGTCGTTAAAAGGTTGGAATTTCGACCCAACCACCCATATTCTGACGCCAGCGCGTGCTGTGCAAAAGACCGGCCTGTCTGCAGGTGCGCGGAGTCTCCCGCTGTCCTTGAAAGCACTGCTGACTATGATTCTGAGTAGCCCCATCCACTTTTGCTATGTTCGATGCCGTGACGGACAATGTTGCTCGGTTAGAGGTTTAGTAGTGTCGTTAGGAGCGACGGAACCACTGCGACTTGATCGACAAGTCAACCTCGTATAAGACAGAACGGAATGTTGGTATATCGAACATCGGAATCGTAGCACACAAAGAGAATCGAGAACAAATGAAGTTAGCTTCAAAGCGAAATGACTACCACCATGTCCCGTGCGACAGAACGATCAATGCGGGGGGAGAGCACGAACAATTCGTTTCCAATCCTAATGGGGCGGTCAAATAGTGAGGACTCAATGAGACATTACATCTACCTTATGGTTCAACGTCTCCATATCGGGAATAGTTGCGACGTATAAGAGATATTTAGCCAAGTCGTCGAGTTCACGGTCGGCCATGGCCCTGGGGGTATGTGCGTCTCGGAACGCCGATATTTTGAGTCCCTGTCTGGGATTGAGGGCAAAATTACGACTCTCAAAGAACCTCATGAGGCCACTTTCCCCAAAAATGAAGAGAATGCCGCTCACGAGGTCATCAACGTGGATGGTGTTCTTTGCGCTACTAATTGAGATGATCATATAACGCAGCCAATTTCGCCAAATAGAAATCACTCACAATTGAGGAAGGTGATTCCAGATGATTTGTAGAGGCTTAACGTGATGACTATATGATTTGCCATCCCTCTTGGAAAATACAGTGAACATAGGGGTCTTGTCCAAGACTGGAGATATTCATCTTCGTACTGAGCGACACCAACGCTGTCTCAGAGCTCACCGAACGATATCTAGCAAGGGTATCTTTTAGAGAGACAGATAAAAGACATTAGTATCATCACCTGGTAACTTTGACTCCCGCCCAACATTCCCAGTTCTATCAGCTTCGTCTCTAACCAGATCCAGCTCGTCTGCGACCTGAGTTCGGTGTGAGAAACCAGAAAGGGCGGGTGCAGGCGCCTGACCAGATGCATATATCATAATACGGGTATATAGCCGTCAGGAATTCATGCAGTCGAGGTCGCGCACATTCGGAGGGGGGTAGTGCACCGGAGGTTAGCGGTTTCGTGTCCAAAATCGCTAAGAGAACATTGTCATCTTCGTCAGGTGTCATCTGAAAATAGGGAACCAAACTGTAATCAATATCCAGGACGAGCAAACGCTTTCCATCGCGAAGCGGGTGGATGATATTGATTTTGAGTTTTTCCGTCGCTTCGCGAATCTTGCGAATGTTACGCAGGTCCGTTTTAAGTGATTCAGCAGCGGCGGGATTTGCAGAGAAATCAACGTCAAGGCCATTGACCACATCAGACAAGAGCTCCATTTCTGCAATGGTGGCGTCAACCCAGGCTGATAGTGAGATGTATAAGACAGACGACTCGGATCCTTTAACTCGCGGCCTTGCGGTGTACCCACGAGTTGGAATTTCTTTCCACTGATGAGCCCGATGTCACCGCTGGGTGGGACTTGTCAGAAGTGCTTTATGTGAATGTTGGTGATAGTGCTTACATCCGCCCATCGTCTGCCGGTAGTTTCCCTTTCACCAGTCCAAGTATTTTCTGTCGTTCTGGTGGTACATCGGTCATGCTGAAGAGAACTGCCTTGAGATCAAATACCCTTGATAACCATGAGCGATCCAACCAGTGGCTCTTTTTTCAACGCATCTAACCTGTCAGAATCCGCAATCTCTAGGGAGAACGACCTGCCAGACCACGTGAACGAAAGCGAAATCCATTTCTCCGTAATGCTTTCACTGCCATCCATGACATCGCCCTGGCATTGTGATGTCAGAACGAAAAGGGATGCGTTGCTCTGTGGCCACTACCAGGGTTGTCACAAAGGAGGTCGAATTGAGGCTTGTCGATGCAGATTCAGAAACTGACAAGACGGAGTCGGGGAGATGCCCATCTTCGCCTAGCGTCTGTGCCACTGTAGGACGACGAGACATGACACGGGAAGGGGGTACACTCAACAATAGGAATGGAAGATCACTTTCAAGTTTCAGGCCAATGATGACTAAGCAGGTGTATGTTTGGTAAGCCTCAAGGGGAACTGATCATGAACCCTACAACACCATAAAAATATACTGTATGATACATCGGGGTCTAATTCGAAGGTGCGCAGAAGGAAGGCGCGGATCCCCGGGTAACCGTTGAAAATGAGAGACACACTACGAATTATGTTGTCTAAGTAATAAATCAAGTGATGGAATGATAATACGACCCAGAGGGACATCAGATCCTGAGTCATATATTGCCTCGAAAAACAGTTGTCCATTTCATCTAGATTCCAAATATTTGATAATCGTATGGCACACTAGTGGTACCCCAAAACTGGGTGTTGCATGCACCAATAGCTGCCGTTCCAGGGCTACCCAGGTTTTGGGCAGAGAAATTTCCTGCTGTCGCAGGAGACCAGTAAGAGAGGCCCGCGCCCGAAGGATTGGGGTCACCAGTAAGCAGAAATGACTTGTATCGGGCCTGAACCTCATTAATTAAAGAAGACTGGGCCGGTGTAGGGTTAGAGACCGTGCCGAACTGCGTCTAGTCATAAAATGGACAGGGCGGATCAACTAAGTCACGTACAACAATCTCAATGTCATCCTCATGACAAACAACACCTCCTCCAGAGCAAAAGGGGATGGCGCTGTTGTCCGGATATGTCGCGCCGACGGTGTACTGTGCGACAAACGCTCTCCCACCCTTCTGGGTCCAGCTCCGCGCGAAGGTCCATGTTGCGCACCGCCACACCTGATCCGTACCCATTTTCTCGAGTTGGACACGAGCATCTACAGTTTGGCCGCCTCCCGGTGTCGGCACTTGATAATAAGGGGAGGAGAGGACATTGCTTGCTCTAGGCTCCCCTAATGACGAATCAACGATCATTGTATAGGTCGCTGTGTCGATTGGGTCGTTGAAAGCCCAGTAAATGGTGGGACCGGCCTCATTCCGTACATTGCTAAGGATTATCGGTTTAGACACCGGAGGGAAAGGCGACGTTGAATCAAGCGTGCTGGTGATTAAAGCACCATCATGAACAGGACGTATTGGCTCTCCGGGGGCAGATTGGTCAATGTTCCAGGCATTATCGCAAAATACACCTTGTGCGGAAAGAATGTCGCCGAGAGAAAGGGAGCTTGCACACGATGTGTCTGTGGGAGAGCAGCTGACGAGCCCGTTGAAGTATTGCTGAAGCTGGGACTGCACGGCTGGGGATAAGAAGCCATAATCCTGTGGGATATCAGCTATGAATAACTTTCCAGCACAGCAGGCAGATGTTTACCATAGGATCAGAGTGAAGGATGGCGGACTGGAAAAACGTGGCGGCGGATGGGGTAGCAAGTAAAGCACGTATCATGTTGGCTCCACTGCTCTGCCCAGCAAGAGTGATTTTCGAGATATTGCCACCAAAGCTTGGCAAAATCTTGCGCAAGAATTTCAGTGAAGCAATAATATCCTGCACAGCGAAGTTTGTGCGCCCATCTGGTGAGTTGAAACCGAGCTGATAACAACTATCAACCTGTATCATTCCTCATGTGAAGGAGATTTACCTACAGCACCAAGCCGGTATTGTACAACCACAACGATGGAACCTGTCGCTTTGGCTAGCAAAGTGCCATCCAAACCAGGCGCCGTTGCTGAACCGCTAACAAACGAACCCCCGTGAATCCTGTGAACGTGTTAGGGTTGAATCATGCAATAGGCCGAACCGCTAACCATAAAAAAACGGGAAGGACAGGTGGCTTCATCATTGTTGCCGGGGCGTAAAGCAACATAGACAGGCAATCCTCGGAATATTGCGATGGATCGAGAGAACTCTGAGGGCATGCTAATGGGAGCACAGTTGGATCCGATGAACCATTACTACAGGGAAATCAGTGGTAACCATAGAACTCCCACACAGACTGTACGTACGGCAGTTCCCACTTCGTTGCAACTTGGGCATTTTGCCATCGTTGTGCAGATGCATACCTCACTGCAAACCGAGAAATGCCTTTGATAGGTATGGTGCCTTGTGCGATACCAATTGGGGTCACAACGAGCGGGCCACACAAATCCCTGCCGGAAGAGTGAGCCTGGGGTTGGTTTGGTAAGGCTCCGACTAGAACAACAAGGAAAGGGACGAGAAGAAAGGGGAAGACGATCATAGGGTCCAACAAGGGAAAGGGGAGAGGAAAAACACCAATATTAAGGATAAATACGGCTGCCTCACTTCCTCGGGAAGGGACAGGAAACACCGCTGAGAAGGATTGTCGATCGGTTGGTTTAAAACGAGAGGACTACGATAGTTCGTTGTGTCCATGGGCCGGATTTATGAAAAGCAAGGAGCACATCCAGGCACCACCTATGACCCAAGTAACAAGCGGGGGAATAAAGGTCCAAGACTAGGCGACATCCGTTGACGAACCCGCAGCATCTTACGTTTGTGTGCCTGCTATTGCCACGAAGCCGGGACTCACGGGAGCTTGTCCTTATTGACATTTCAGGTTTCTAAAGTGACGGCGTCTCTTCAAACCCCTTGTTCTTGATCAGGAAAAGAGCGGATTGTTCCCATGCTTATTTCCCATTGGTAAATACAGCACTGAGAAAGGTCTCAGTGGAACGACAATGCCATGTACATGTCTGCAGCGGTCCGTCAATATTAATGGTCTGGGTAAGGGAACGAATCGGGCCTTACCGTGGTTCTGGGTCAGGTCAATATTAGTCGGGCTGGCCCGAGTATGGGGCAGGTGAAACCTTCGTTTGAATCCTCAGATACTACGATAGTATAGGATAGATACTGGTACCCATATCGACGCACCTTCTAGTTGCATGTTTGTACCCCAATAAACCGCACGTGTTTGCCTTGCCTACCTGGCCCGAAAATTTAACACATAGTCCAACGATTTGGCAACATGCGGTTCACCTGTGAAAACAAGGTCGCGTTGTCTTCCTCCTTTACCCCATTAGGACACTACGATAGCGACTCATTTCATGCTGAAATCGATACAATGCTGATCCAATAACCGTCGTACCGGCCCGTGCTTACGAATGCTACTCTTTGCGGAAGCATTGTCAAAAGCAGAACCCTCACGACTGAGTGAGCCAACGGCGACTTCTCCTCGTGAGAGAGAGACAGTTTTTTTTTGTCATAGGTTCTCTCTTGAAGTCCTCCCATTGGAATCCTTAAATACGCCACATCATTGTTAACACCCCCCGTTAGATCTCTTAGGCCTTCGGTTTTGTTACGAAGGCTGCCTGTCAGAATGATGCTGGAAGAGGGACTCTGAAGCTCGACAGGTCTCACGGTGCCCAAGCAATGTGCTGTCCTCTGTGCCGTGATCTCACCTGCAAGAGATCTCAAATGCATCGACCATTGCTCCGAGTCTCTTTTGGCCTTCCACCTACACCCTTTCGCGATATTTCGTTGGGCGCCATCGAAACATGTATTGGATACTCCTCCCAGGGCACAACACACAACAAAATAAATTTCGTTCTCGAATAGCCTGGAAGCTGCCTGCCCTGAGATAATCGAAGTTTCTCCCAGTCGTCAACATTCTCCGGATCATTGATCACCCTTTCATTTGGCACCTCACAATATGTTGGGCATTCTTGTACTGGATACGTAGTGAATTACGAATATATGAAGGATCATCGATCATAGAATGACGAGAAATGAGGGAAGAACAAATATCCTAGAATGCCCTCACCACTTAATGGGACAAATGGGGACATATGACAGTGACTAATATTAGGTCAGCAACTCCGCGTTAATCATGGCACGACTGTACCTCGCAAAGCGTAAAGCGAGACCCTTCGCAGAATCACAGACATGACCTCCACTCCTCCAGCGATCAAAATGTAAGACCTCGGCGTATGTACTCTCTTCGAGTTATTGATAGTCCTTAGACTTGTCACAGGTTCTGCAATGGGCTCTATCGCCCCGCTGTTTGACAAGATAGTGGCGATCCACAACAAACATGGCCCATTTGAACTCGCACTTTGCATTGGAGACTTTTTTGGTCCATTGTCACTTAGGAATGAGTCAGACGACATAGGGAGGCTCTTAGGAGGGGAATTGCGGGGTACGTCTTAGTAGGCCTTCCTTTATCGAAATCATTGAGATGAAACGCGTGCGTCGAAGCTCCCATCCCTTGCTATATCATGCAGGGAGAACACCCACTGCCCGAAGGGGTGATCGAACAATTTTCCAAAACTAATGGAGAACTCTGCAAAGATGTATTCCTTCTCAGTGGGATCAACGCTATTCCTTCGCCTCATGCGGTTTCTGACATGTTGCTCCAGGTAAGTCAGCAGTGGTGACAACAACAGAGGGTCTCCGGATTGCCTGTATCGGCGGAACGTACAAGGCTGCAGTGTACGACGGATCAGAACTCCCCCATGTACGTGTCTGTTTTGAAGGTGCCCCTAAGAGATGAACCCATTGTAGGGTTTCTCGTCCCCTTATTTCACGTCTCAAACCGTCTCGAAATTACTCTCCAACACAGTTTCCTCCCGTGCGGCTTGCGCCTCTTCTCTCTCGTCTATATCCTCTTCTGTCCCCTCTTCTCCGCTGGTCGACGTGCTCGTTTCTCATGATTGGCCATCCATGATCACCAACTTCTCTACTGTACCACTCCCTTTGGCCGAGTTGTCGAGTATTGGTTCTCCACCAATCGATGACATCATCTCCAAAACAAAGCCAAGGTATATATTCTGTAGTGGTGGGGGGGACCCCCCCAGCTTCTGGGAGAGGGAACCATTCACGTGGGCGGATGAAACAGATAGAGTCTCCAGATTTATAGGCCTCGGCGCATTTGGGGGCGAGCAGGTTCATGGGAAAAGGCAGCGCGTTCGTATACCTTATCGGAACCCGCTTTGCACGCTGAATTTCTAGATAGTGGTTTTATGCATTCACAATTTCGTCGGTGACCCAATCGACCGCAGCATCCCAACGGCCTGTTAATGCAACCTCCAACCCGTTCACGGACATCTCCCGCCCTTATAAGCGTCCTCTTAGCTCTGTAGAAGGCGAATCATTTAGGTGGGAGGGTGCGCAGCAACCGTGGAAGCGCAACCACAAAGGCATGCGCTCTGATATTCTTTGTTTCCCCGATATCTGAATCCAAGCTTCTAGGACGGGAACAGGACAAACCACCCCCTGGTTATCGCTGTAGGCGATGTGAAGGCACGGATGTACGTACATATTGTCATCCCGGACTATTCAAAACTGAGATTCTTGCAGCATTTCATAAACGAATGCCCTGAACGCGCACATCCTCCACAGGATTACGTGTGCAAGATCTGTAATAACGTGGGAACATCTGCTTCTCCTGGCTCTCCTATTTTCTGACTTAGTAACCATTAGCCAGGGCACTTTCTTCGCGATTGCCCAGTTAAGCATGCCGTGGGTGATACGGGCGGTCGCAAACCACGCAAAGGTTACGTCTGCCGTGCTTGTGGAAGCGAGCTGCACTACATCGAGGACTGCCCCGACGTCAAGGACCGACGTTCCTCCGAAAAGCATAGTGCCCACCCCAGACGCGTTGGGGAGGTTGGGCCCGGCGAATGTTGGTTTTGCTTGTCTAACCCTGCCTTGGCAAAACATCTCTTAGTTGCTGTCGGTGGAGAGTGCTATCTTACCTTCCCCAAAGGCCAATTGGTGCCCACGCACAACGCGGAGCAGGGGGAGAATGAGAGGAGTTTCAAGGTACCTGGCGGTGGGCATGTGCTCATTGTACCAATTGCTCACGTCGCAACGCTCGACACGATTCCCGGAGAATTACGCGGGTCAGTCATGGGTGAATGTAATAGGTATATGTTCACAAAAACATGCGGTGGTTGCGACTTATACGGTACCATACCGCAGATATCAGGCAGCGCTGCGTGCACTGTACGCCAAGCATGGCGCGACAGCCGTCTTCTTTGAGGTGGGCCGCGTCTCATCCAAGGGAGGCCATGCGCACATTCAAGCCGTACCTGTACCACTTTCCCTCAACGACAGGGTCGAGTCCGCATTCCGGGATGAGGGTAAGCTGCATGGTATTGAATTTGACATAGAAGAAGGCGGGGCACCTACCAGCACAGACGGGGAGGGTTATTTTCGGGTGGAGTTGCCTGATGGGAGAAGACTTGTCCATCGTATGCGCAGCGATTTGCCATTCAGCGTGCAATTCGGCAGGTAAGTCGCCAAGTCAAGAGTGCTCAATTTGGTGATGACTAGCGACCGTTTTAGGAGAGTGCTTGCCTCGCTGTTGAGAGTGGAGGAGCGGGTGGACTGGAGGAGTTGCTTACAATCCGAAGAAGATGACCAAGCTGACGTGCAGGCGTTCAAGACTGCGTTCGCTCCTTTCGATCCCTCGTTGACGTGACGCAATCAACTTCGCTGTCCATGTTAATGCCCATCAGAATTGTTCGAGCTCAACCTACCCCGTAGTAGCGTTGATATTCTCAATGTGTCAGAACGCACTCTGGCTGTGAACCGTTCCGATCTACATTTACATTTACATGAGATAAGTCCTGATACTACAGACCACGCATATACGGGTTTGCGTTAGGGACATCAATCAGTTCCTCTCACCCTTCGTTGTTTCTATCGGGCCATCGAGGCTCCTCCTATAACTGTGCCCGAAAGAACGCATGCCTTCCTTCTTGACCTTGCGTAGCACGCGCGCGATGGCGTCAAGGCCTATTGGAATATTGATCAATATTCAAACCGAGATTGGGGTATCTGGTACCTTTATCGAGATCCTCAAGCGGTGGGCCACAAGACAGCCTGACGAAGTGATGGCATGGAGAACTGAACAAATTCCTGCGGTGTGCAGGATTGATGTCAAAAAAGATGCCTGGGATGACAATAGTTTTCTCTTTGAGAAGTTCTTCAAAGAACGTAAGGCCATTATTAATAGGTTCCGGAAGATCTTCCAAGTTCAGCCAAATGTAGAATGTTGCGACCGGAGGTATCTTGACCTCCAGCCCCATGGCCTTCAAGCGCTTCAAGACATGATCACGTTTCATCTTGAAATGCTTCTGGAGGGCAATCCTTTCCTTCTGTACATGCTGAGGGTCCAAAAGTGGGATGGCTGCTAATTGGAGACTACCAATAGCAGCTCGTTAAGTAAGGAAATTTTTGCTCAAGGAGGGGAAGCATGCTCACGGGTGATTGGCCCCACCGTCTAAGAATGATCCTGTGGATGTATTTGATCCGATTAACCCTACCCGCCATTGTTATCACTGAGAACAACATACCGGACTGGGATAGGGCGGTGATGAGATTCTTGGGACCTATAACCCAGCAAATACGCCACCCAGGAAGTCGCCAGTTCTATCTGAGTGATTAGTCGCAAACTTCATTTCGAGGAAATAAGGAAAGACCTTTGTAAGTCCGTCTACGATGACAACGGAATCACTGTTGACATCCTCGATATATTCTGCGGACGATATTGGTTTTCCGAGGTTTTCTTCATCGTCGTGATATATGTACCATGAGTAGAACTATACTCAAAACATGAGTAACAGCTGGTCCGAGAAATAAAGACTCACTTCGTCCAGGATGACAGTTGTCGTGCTCTCGCGACTGATGTTCACAAGCTCTTTAAGTTCCTCTCCTCTACGGCAATCAGTGCGTTGGGCAACTTGTGAAAACGTCCAGGACTTGCCTAATGACTTGACCCGTCGGGTTTCGGGGATTTGACGCGATGATTACGGCAAGCCCTTGGGTATGAATATCTTTCTATTGAAAAAATGAGTCACAATCCTGGCGACGGAGAGGCGGATATGGGATAGAAAGATACCTTGACCTGAGCTAGGTCGAGATTATAATGATTCTAGAAACATCTTTAGATGGAAGACGGCTCTCAAGGAATAGACCCACCTCTGGCTCGAGTCTACCCGATGGAGGTAAAGCGTGAATATATTGGTTATCATACATTTAATCGAGACCTACGCGGTGGGAACCGGGACGAGGCGCTTGAAAGCAGATAACATTTGGTCATATGCCGTGTAGTCCGGAACTTGGTAGGACTAGGTGAAGGTGGGTGAGGACATTATAAAGACGTATATGAGATAAAATCGAACACAATAGACATCGCCAATGACAGCAGCAACGCGAGAAAGACCAGCTCGTCCACCAGGAACGATGCACACGTTCTCGTAGGTGTATTGGGATGCCTTTCCTTGTCGGTAACTGGTGTTATAGAGGTTGGCAACAGCCTCCCGAAGGCCTGGAGATCCATCGTCAAAAATAGAGCCATCGATGAAATGGAACCGCACGCACTCTTAACGCCCGTCGTGGGGGCGTACTCGAGTGCATCAAAGTCGTATTCTACCTTGGTCGGTCGAGACGGTGCACCAGGGATCGGACCGACTTCCGGGGCACCTTGGCCCAGATTGGACCATTCGTGCGAGGAAGCGTAGTTGAAACCATTGGCTTGAGCGCGGTCGGAGCAATAAATGACACCGGTGGAACCCGGGTGTTGAATCCCAGGAACAGTCTCCTCATCCTGTGCCGAAACGATATCAAATCAAACCACAGAAACAAATAACAAAAATAACAAAAAAAAATACAGACGGGATTGACAGTCTGAGGGAGAACAATATTGACTCGCTTCACTTTATGGCCAGCTGATTGACGGTAAATCTGCGTTCGGATTTATTTTACAGGGACTCGATAAGTGCACGAAAATATTACCTGGTGGGCTTCAGACACATCTTCATGCTTGTATGATTTCGAGTCATCGAGGACCTACAAGACCGGGATGTTACAACAATGTACCGCAACAATCAACACCTGCGATTACGGGGTGATCGTGGCGGTGTATCCACTGGAGCGGATGACGTACGACATCTTTGAAGTGAAGGGGAGTACTGGCTCGAGATGGCCTAGTACTCTGGGACAGGGAGGGCGTGGAGGACATCTGGGGTCGGGTGGGGTTGAGACGAAAGGCAAAGCTGCTTGGGACTTGGACTGAGGTTTTATGAGTGGGGCAGGATGATCTCATCAAGATCTCATCTGACTATCAGTGGTCTATATTTATCCGACGAATCTCATTGGCTCTGCGCCATCACAGCTTTGCTTTGTGAGCGTTATGTACAGGAGCATACTACAGATTTCTGGTTTTTGTGAGCGTTATCTCTTCAAAGAAGCGTCTCCCCTATGAAGATGGAGAATTAACGACCAAAGCGTCCGGTGTACAAAGTGACCGAGCATACCGAGCGCAGCACGAACAAGGGAGCAACCCACGGCGACCGTTTGCTGGACATCTGCTTCTTCCCTTAAAGAAGGATTCACCTCCTGTTACAATGGGAAAGGATTAAAAAGTAATCAGTTAGTGATGGACGCATGATAGGGGATATCCGCTCACCATCAAGTCTACAGCGACCAGAAGTCCCGTTTCATACAATCTTTCGCAGATATAGTGACCCTCTCTGAATGTCAGGCCACCTCTCACTGGGGTACCGGTGCTCGGAGCTACACTAGGGTCAAGGGCATCGACGTCAAAGCTGAGATGAATTGGTTTCGATCGGTCCGGGTTCACCCGGTCCAGGGCCATCTCCACTACCTGGCCTATGCCATATCGATCTACTTCGTGCATGGAGAACGCAGCGATATTGTGTTCTCGCAGAATCGCCTTCTCCCCCTTGTCGACGTCCCGAAGGCCGATGTAAGCCAGACGCGACGGGGACAGGTGGACGGAGTCGAGCCAAGAGAATGGGACAATCTCCTTATTGCCAGGATTGCCGCTGAGTGAAACAGAACCAGATTGGGAGGTCAGAAAGGCTAATGGCATGCCATGTATGTTACCTTATGAGATATGTAAGTAAGTGCCAGGCCTGGGTTCGATAAACACGTACCAGAATCAGTGGTCTCGGGCGTATTAATGTCTGCGTGTGCATCGACCCAGATGACGCAAGCGTCAGGGTACTTCCTGGACTCGTAGTCAAGACAAAATGTCGAACTGGATGAATAAAACCATTTACGATAGTGTCCCCGCAATGGTGCCCATTGCAAGGGAATGGTCCCCTCCAAGGGTGAGGGGTAGCGAGCCTCTGGCCGCGTGGTCACCTATAACCCGCGAAACAGCCTGGGTGACCTTCGAAACGAGCCTGGGATTTTTAAGTTTTCCGACTGGAGGGTCGAACTCCGCGGAGATATCCTCAAACTGGTGGTGTCCATCGAATTCGACAAACCAGCCGAGGCCTTTGAGCTGATCCACAAGACCTGCATTGACTAGGTGTATTGGGCCTTTATCAACACCACCTCTGTGCTATGAATTGCTCTGAGCCTCTGGGGAATAAGAAAACTTGCAGAACTGTAGTCCTACCTGTCCGCCGCTGTCCGGACAAAATTAGTTATGGAGGCGCTGAGAGAATTATAACTCACCTGAATGGACACCCGACAATCTGTGCACATCTTGAGATACGAATAGAGATGATAATGGTATGTGTGCGCTTACCGACACGGTCTTCGGCTCCGCAATGAACTTCAAATGTCGATCCATTATTGAATAACGAGGCAGTATAGGAAGAAAAGCGTTTAACTGTGTCGATTGTGACGATTCCTTAAGAGGTGGGTGAGTGTCCAGAGGTCAGGTCACCAGCTGCACCTATAAGGCTTTGCTGACCGCTGGCTCCACTAGCACCAGCGCGGCAAGATCCGCCCTGCCAATCAAAGCGAGCCGTCAGGCTCACTTGGCAGTGGTCGGATGAAACACAGTAGCTTATTTCCTTTCAGGAAAATGCACGGTCCCATTCGTCGGGACATGACTAGCATGACTGCATGACGCATGATCCGCCCCGTCCCCTCACCTCTCGCGCGCGGTGCTATGGCAATACCGTGGCCGACTCGGAAAAACATAATCACCATACCTTGCCAGTCTACATCCATGAATACAGCCAGGGTAAATGGAGAAATCGCTGAGACTCGAGCACAAGTAGCAATACACGAACAAAGCGAAGGGGCCCAGCATGATTCTATGTCATAGTGGAAGTCCAACTACATGCGAAATGGGTGCTGGGCCCGTGGGGTTGGTCACACAAAGACGTCGCGGATCACACAGAATATGTGGGAAATCAGCCAAGCGCTAAAAGAAAGTGAACGGATATAAAGTTATTTGTTTCACGTAAACCCGAGGCCCGTGCTTCGCAGAGGGTGGTTCGTATTATGTATGCAACGAGGGTTCACCGTTCACCGGTCACCCTTAAAACTCGAGGCTATCATGATGGCGGTCCTTCAGCAGGAGGTTGGGAAAGTCGTAGCCCGCTGCACATTCCGTTGAGGTACATGACGTCGCGTGTCCCTGCCCGCCACCCACAACAACCGATAATAATGGCACGTGAATGAACACCTGATTCATTCCAATGTGAACGTGTGAACGCGGAGTAAGTTGCCTGGCACGTTTCTTCCCTGAGAGGAAGTCTGTATCGGGGATTTGCCATTTGGACCGATCATCCGATGTTGACCGAATTGACCAATTGAACGCCAGCGCCCGCTGGCATGAAACAAATGAAACGGGAAGCGATAGGGTGTCTCATGCACTGCGAGATTGAAGGCACGATCACTAGTACTGTAGAACAGGAATTGCCCTTGAGCGGACAATCGGAAGAACACCCATGCTGGACAAGTACAGTGGTGTTTACCTAGGATCCGGCATACTCCGGGTTTCTGCCCCCGCCATATTTAAGAGTCCTTT
>Ga0307510_10004045_pt1 | contig 17204 bp, 9 predicted proteins | sample 12_EM_MG_FD_207224 | JGI IMG/M metagenome (GOLD analysis project Ga0307510, IMG submission 207224) | Populus trichocarpa ectomycorrhiza microbial communities from riparian zone in the Pacific Northwest, United States - 12_EM | ecosystem: Host-associated > Plants > Roots > Unclassified | place...
AAAGTTATCTGCCTGACCATCGCAGAAAAGATCAATTCGGTTCAACCCTTCCACGTCTGCCCCGCGGAAGAGATAGACATCCTGATCACCGAGCTGCCTCCCGAAGACCCACGCCTGGACCCCTATCATAAAAAAGGTATCCAGGTCCTGTAAGAACCGTTCCCATGAAATGAAACACTAACCGTATCGTCCGTTGCACCAATGGAACACCAGTAACTGTTAACTAGATTTTCTTAAAAAACCAAAAAGTAATGCGATGAGAAAATGGAAACTTTTTAATGTGATCATGTTTGCTATGCTTGGCATGATCACAAACAACCTGATGGCTCAAACGGTTCCCATTGGCGGAACTGTGCTTTCAGACGATAGTATACCCCTGGCAGGGGTAACGGTTAGAGTAAGTGGCACAAGCCGGGCGACCGCTACGGATAATAAAGGCCACTTCACCATCAGCGCAAATGAAGGCGCTATACTGGAATTTAGCTTTATAGGCTTTACACCCCAGAAGATAAAAGCCGCAGCTGGCATGGAAGTACACCTGGCAAAAGGAGAATCCGGCCAGATGACCGACGTCGTTGTTACGGCGATGGGTATTAAAAAGGAACGTAAGGCATTAGGCTACTCGGTTTCCGACCTCAGCGCCTCGGAATTGATGAAAAATAAAAATACCAATGTCGTCAACTCTTTGGCAGGAAAAGTTCCAGGTGTGAACATTACGCAATCCAGCGGTTCAGCAGGCGCCGGAGCATCTATAACCATTCGCGGGGGTAATTCCACATCGGATAGCAGACAAAATCAGCCCCTGTTTGTTATTGATGGCGTCATATACGATAACTCGACCTCGGTTACCGGCAATTCGGGTACCGATGGCCTGACTCGCAGCAATACGAGCTACTCGAACCGTATCATGGACGTCAACCCGGAAGATATCGAAAGCCTGTCGGTTCTGAAAGGCGCCGCAGCAGCTGCATTGTACGGATCACGGGCAGCCGACGGCGTTGTCATTATCACCACAAAAAAAGGAGCCGAAGGCACCGTAAAGGTTAATGTCAATAGTAAAGTAAGCACCTCCTGGGCCAATAAGCTGCCTGAAGCTCAGACTGAATTTGGCAACGGTCTTTATTCCAGCAACGGGGTTTTTAACAGTACCACTCCTACTCCCGGTGCCACAGTCCCTGTGTTTAACTCCTGGGGACAAAAGATCACATCAGCAGATACGGTATATGACAATATCGGCAGCTTCTTTCAGCACGGTAGGGTGTATGACAACAACGTCAATGTATCCGGCGGCTCAAAGACCGGCTCTTTTTATTTATCGGCTTCCAATTTTGATCAGACAGGTATCGTACCCAACACGGATTATGATAAGACGACCTTTCGCTTCAACGGCGAACAAAGATATGGTCGCCTGACATTGAACGCCAATGTTGCCTATTCCATTGCCAATACCACAAGGACCCTGACCACTGCCGGCTTGTACGGCGGCGGCGGCAATGGCGTAATGGGGGCTGTATACAGCTTTCCTCAGGTCTTCAATATGAAGAATTATATGAATCCCGATGGAACACAAAGTCGCAAATTCGCAGGGATCCTTCCCCTGGAAAACGATATCGACAATCCCTACTGGATCATCCATAAGGATAATCTGACCTCACAAACGAAACGCTTCACCGGAGGCATCAACGGCAGCTTCAAAATTGCAAGCTGGTGGGATGTCATAGGGCGTGTAGGTTATGACCAGTACAATACAAACGATTATACATATATCGCCCCGGGTTCTGCCGTGATCCCATTGTATCAGAACGGACGCTTGAGCAAAGACTTCCTTGGCTATACTTATATCACGACAACCGTGATGACAAATTTCCACAAGACATTTGGAGATTTTGATACACACCTGATGCTGGGTACCACTTCGGAAAATACAGAGACTCCATACCAGAATCTTTGGGGATATAACTTTATTACCGGCAGCACCATCAGCTTCAGTAATATAGCAACGACCAATCAATTCCTTAGGGACGGCACAACAAAGAAACGGCTGGTCGGTGCATACGGAGAAGTCGGCATTTCTTACAAAGACCTCGTTTATATCACAGCAACAGGACGTAATGACTGGTCGTCCACATTGCCTTTGGACAACCGATCCTATTTTTATCCTTCCGTCAGCGGCTCATTTGTTTTTACAGAGCTGTTACCCCATAATACGCTTCTTTCTTTCGGTAAGCTCCGGGGAAGCTGGGCGCAGGTTGGTAAAGACGCTAACCCCTATGCAACCCTTACTTATGTGAATCCTCCGATCAGCATCGGCTCGTTCACCGGAATTGGAAATCAGTATACGGCCGGTAATCCTCTTTTAAAACCTGAAATTCAAAATTCCTGGGAAGTCGGCGGAGAACTGAGATTCCTGAATGGTCGCATTGGTGTGGATTATACCTACTATCACAGCCAGACACACAACCAGATCGCCCAGCCCCGTCTGTCCAATGCCAGCGGGTACATTTTGAACTCTATCAACTCGGGTTCAGTGACCAATAAAGGAATGGAAATAGCCATTACAGGCAAAGCGATCTCACGAAAAGATTTCGGATGGGACGCAACGCTGAATTTCTCCTACAACAGAGGCAGATTGGGATCCTTCCTTCCCGGCGTAGCCTATTTCTACCCGACAGACGCTCAGTTCGGACCCATAAAAGCAGCATCTATTCCCAATGGTGGATATTTCCTTGGAATGACAGGCACACGGTTCCTGCGTCAGGCAGATGCAAAAGGAAATGAAATTCCCAACGCGCCCTACCAGGTGGATCCTACAACCGGGCTTTATAAGCTCAACACCAATAACCCGATCTTAGGCAACCGCGAACCCAGCTTTATCGCCGGCTTTAATAATACGTTCCGATACAAGAAATTCCTGTTATCATTCCTTATCGATTTCCGCAAGGGAGGCGACGTATTCAACGGTACAGAACAGGTTTTGGTTACGAATGGCCTGAGCAAAAGGACCACGCTGAACGACCGCCAATCGGTAACCGTCACCGGAGTCAACAGCTCGACAGGAGCAGCTTTTACCCAAACCTACAACGCCAATCAGACCTATGCCATCAATGGAGCGAACTTTGACGGCAAATATATGATCCAGCAATATTGGCAAAACTACGCAGCCAATGCTCCGAATTTTATTACTTCGGTCAACTGGGTCAAACTGCGTTCGCTGGCCCTGACTTATGACTTCACCAGTATGCTGGGTAGCCAGAAAGTGATCAAGGGCATTTCAGCAACCGCTATAGGCAGCAATTTATTTACATGGACCAACTACAAAGGAATGGATCCTGAAGTCAGCGCAGCAGGAGGAACAGGCGGCTCGGGTTCTACAGGTATCGATTACCTGGGAGTGCCCGCAGTAGCAAGTTTCACTTTTGGGATTAATGTTACGTTTTAAATGAAAAAAAGCAACGTCATGAAAAATTCAAAATATATCATACTGGGTTGCCTGCTCATACTGGGTTCAACCTCCTGTAAAAAATGGCTGGATGTAAATACAGATCCGAGCAATCCTACCAGTTCAACCGCACTCGTTCAAAACAGGCTGCCCTGGCTCCAGCACTTTTACTCCTACACGGCAGGGGTCACAAATTTTCGTACTGCATGCCAGGCCGGTGTCTATTATAGCAACAGCGCCTCCGGCAATGCATTCTCCACAACATGGATAGCAAATACGGGTAATCTGACCTCCTATCAAACATGGTTTGTGGAAGTAGCTTCCAACCTGAATGACATGTACACTACCGCCCAGGCAAAAGGAGCCTATTCCTATATGGCCACCGCCGATGTGTTCTCTGCAATGGGTTATATGGAAATGCTGGACCTTTATGGCGAAATGCCTTATACACAGGCCACCACATCCGGTATCCCAAGCCCTGCTTACGATAACGGAAAAACGATCTACAACGGTTGTATGGCAAAACTGAATGAAGCCATCAGCTTGTTCGGGAAAACGCAGGGCCCCGCAGCTCCCGCCCTTTCTGCAGGAGATATGTGGAACAACGGAGACGTAAACAAGTGGATAAAGCTGTGCTATGGATTGAAAGCCCGCTACATGCTAAAGCTGTCAAAAAAATCCGATCTCTTCAATACAGACTCTATTCTGTATTGCCTGTCCAAAGGGCCCCAGTCTATTGCCGACAACGTAGTCCAGCCAGGCTACAACAACAGTACGGTAACCGATTATCTGGAAACCGATCCGGTTGTGACCAACGGCAACTTTGACTATGCAGGTTATGGCAGCAATCAACGTATTTCGCAATACTATTACAACCTCCTGACGAACATGCGTGGTGCCGGTGTGACCGATCCCCGGATGACCAAGATCGTGCCTTCTTACATGACTAACATTAAGCTGGATGGCAGTGGTAAAGTGGCATCTTCTACATGGACCCGTTCGATAGGCACCGATCAATATGGTCCGTCAACCCGCCTGGTGAAAGGTGGTGCTACTTCTATCGCAGCGGCAACTTATGCTACTGCGAATACAAATCTCGTATACACTATTGCCGATGCAACCGAGCTTGCCAACTTCGTCGCTGCCCAGACAACCTCAGGACGCACTTTCACAGTCAACGGGAATAAGGTAACCGTAACCTACCCGGCGGGTTCTATCTATATAAACAGCACCAATTACCTGTATGCCGGAGATACTACTTATGTAAATCTGCGTAGCAGCGCCATTGCCACATCAGGTATACCCGCTCAGGGTCAGACGGATGTCAGCTGGTATCCTTCAGCAGCCGCATTTAATGCCGGCGCCGTTGCTTCTACAGGCTCTTTCCAGATCCGCCCCGTTTCCGACGAGGAGATTTTGACCTACCACGAGATGAACTTTATCAAGGCTGAAGTGTATATGAGAAAAGGGGATGTTGCAAATGCCTACACAGCTTATCTGGCAGGCATCCAGGCGCACCTGGATATGATGCAGGCAAAGCTGACCAGCTGGAAAGGTGCCGGTTATACTGCCACAAATCCCGATATGGCGCCAATGGATCAAAGTGCCATCACTGCTTATATGTCGAGCAATGCAGTTTGTCAGGGCGCAGGCGCTCTGACCATGACCGACATCATGTTGCAGAAGTATGTCGCCATGGGCTGCAGCGTTGAAAATTTCAACGACATGCGCCGCTTTAATTTCAGCGTCGGAAATGTAGGCGGCTTTGGCGTGGTCTATCCCGGATACAATCGCAGCCCCTTATTTGGAGGCTCAGCGCTGTATACAGGGGCTTCCCAAACAGATCCCAGATACTGGCCCCGCCGGTGGGCCCTCCCAACAACCCTTGAAATAAATTATAACCTGACCAACGCCCTTGCAATAAACCCGCACGCAGCTGATCCGAATATATGGAGCATGCCCGTTTGGTGGGATTGCGCAACAGACGCTGAATACAATGGATACCTCTCAAAATAACAATGGTTAAGGACTCTCCTGCTCAACATGAGGAACAAGCCCCGCTTCGGCGGGGCATTTTTTTATGCCCACTTTTTATGCCGTATGCCCAAAAAATAAATAACAAAGAAAGATCGAGCTTAACAGACTCACCAGATCAGACAGCAACATCGCCCCGATCGAATACCGCGTATTCCGGATCGCCACCGACCCATAATAAACCGCAACGACATAAAAAGTAGATTCCGACGAGCCCTGCAAAATAGCCGACAGCCGCGCCGCAAAGGATTCTTTGCCAAACGTATCCATCGTGGATACCAGCATACCCCGCGCACCGGCGCTGCTAAGAGGTTTTATAAGGGCCGTAGGCAGCCCGTCCACAAATCTCGTATCCGTGCCCAAAGAAGAAAAGAAATGTTTGATCACATCGAGTATAGCATCAAAGGTCCCGCTGGTCCTCAGCATGCTTATCGCCGCCAGCATCCCCACGAGATAAGGAATGATCCGCACAGCCGTTTCAAATCCACCCTTAGCCCCTTCCGCAAAAGCTGAAAAAATATTTATCTTTTTGTACAGCCCCCCTCCGACGATAAGAAAAAAGATAAGGAGGATCAGCCCGCCGCTCAGCGCCCGCGAAAAAGATTGTACGTGATCCACATCAAGACTTTTCAAATACACAACCAGCCCCGCAATAAGCACACTGATCCCCCCGATCCAGGCCAGTATCACCGGCTGAAAGACGCTGATCTTTTGCTTGAAGCTGACGATACACATCGATGCTATCGTAGTGAGAAAGGTGGCAATGACAATAGGAATAAAGACATCCGTCGGATCATGCGCCCCCCTCGAAGCACGCAAGGCGATCATCGTAATAGGTATCACCTGCAAACCCGAAGCATGCAGACAAAGGAACATTATCTGGCTGTTGGAAGCCGTCGACTTGTCCGGGTTGATCTCCTGCAAACTTTCCATCGCCTTTAAGGCAAACGGCGTAGCCGCATTGTCCAGACCCAGCAGATTCGCCGAAAAGTTCATCACCATATGCCCCATCGCAGGATGCCCCTTGGGCAGGTCCGGAAAAAGCTTTGCAAAAAATGGCCCCGTGATCCGCGCCAGCAGTCTGACCCCGCCGGCCTGCTCGGCAATCGTGATCAATCCCATAAAAAGAGCCATGATCCCTATCAACCCCAGCGCTAAAGTGACCGCGCTATTACAGGTCTCCAGTAAGCCGTTAGCCGTCTGTATCCGGTACCCCAGCGCCACAGCCCTAACCCCGGTCCCGGTCACAACCCCACCCGGCGCAATAGCACCATTCCCACCAACCGGCGCCACAACAACAACGGGCCCAGCCCTCAACGTATCCCCCACCTTCCCCGTCACCATGCTGCTCAATATCTCCTTATCCGCCGGAACAAAGGCATAACGCACCCCCGCCACCACGATAGAAATCAATATAAACGCCGCCCAGATCCTACTTAAAGCCATGTTAATGTATTGTTTACGCTAAACGACAGTAAATTACCATTAATTGCCTAATTTCGCGGCCGAAACAGATAAAATATATGGCTTTACAAGCAGGGATAGTAGGATTGCCAAACGTTGGAAAATCGACACTTTTTAATGCGGTCAGCAACAGCGCCAAGGCGCAGGCCAGCAATTACCGTTTCTGCACCATCGAGCCCAATACCGGCCTGGTAGACGTGCCCGACGAACGCATCGACAAGCTCGCAGAACTGGTAAAACCCGACCGCACCGTGCCCACCCAGGTTGGCATCGTAGACATCGCCGGCCTCGTAAAAGGCGCCAGCAAAGGCGAAGGCCTCGGTAATAAATTCCTGGCCAATATCCGGGAAGTAGACGCCATCGTCCACGTCATCCGCTGCTTCGAAGACGAAAACATCCTCCGCGACGAAGGAGCCATCAACCCCGTCGGTGACAAAGAGATCATCGATACCGAACTGCAGCTGAAAGACCTCGAAAGCGTCGAAAAGAAATTCAGCCGCACCGAAAAAATGTTAAAAACAGCCGACCCGAAGATAAAGGCCGAATACGAGGTGCTGAAACGCTGCAAAGACCACCTCGAACAAGGTAAAAGCATCCGCGAGCTGAGCCTGTCAAAAGAAGAGAAGGCCGCCGTCGCCGACCTCTTCCTTCTGACCGAAAAACCAGTCCTCTACGTTGCCAATGTCGACGAAGCGGCTATGCATACCGGCAATAAGTTCTCCGAAGCCCTGAAAGCCGCCGTCGCAGGCGAGAATGCCCAGGTGATCGTGATGAACAATTCCATCGAAGCACAGATCTCCGAAATGGAAGACCCCGCTGACCGAGCCCTCTTCATGGAAGAATACAAGATGACCGAACCCGCCCTGAACAAGATGATCCGCAGCGTCTACAAGCTCCTGAACCTCGCCACCTATTTTACGGCCGGTGTCCAGGAAGTACGGGCATGGACGATACAGGACGGCTGGAAGGCACCACAAGCTGCCAGCGTGATCCACACAGACTTTGAAAAAGGTTTTATCAAAGCCGAAGTCATCGCCTATAAGGATTATATCCAGTACGGATCAGAAGCCGCCGCCAGAGACAACGGCAAGCTCCGCATCGAAGGAAAAGAGTATGTCGTAAAGGACGGAGACGTCATGCACTTCCGCTTCAACGTATAATAACAAAAGCCTCCAAATCGGGGGCTTTTTATTTCATCAATCAATAGAAATATTTCGATTCATGGATATTTTTCATACCTTCGTATCGAAACATTCAAATATTAGAATTCGTGAAAAGATCTATCTACATCATGGCGCTCGGAGCCTTCGGCATCATAACCACCGAGTTTGGAGTCATTGGCATCTTACCCGATCTGGCAAAAGAATTTCATATTTCAATTGACACGGCCGGCTGGCTGCTCAGCGCCTTTGCATTAACCGTGGCTCTGGCAGGACCATTTACGAACATGCTTACTGCAAAACTGAACCGAAAATTTATTATGTGCCTTGTTCTCGGCATATTCGTCGTTTCCAACCTATTGTCCGCAATGGCATCCAGCTTCACCATGCTCATGATCGCCCGTATTCTGCCCGCATTTTTACATCCCGTGTTCTGGGCGGTAGCAATGACAGCAGCGGCCAAACAAGCCGGGCCAAAAGACGCTCCTAAAGCTATAGCCATAGTTATGGGAGGGTTAAGTGTTGCAACAGTATTGGGCGTGCCCCTGACAACCTATATGGCCGATCTGTTTAACTGGAGAATATCCTTCGTCGTATCCGCCATCATCAACCTCCTGGCGTTTGGGGCGCTTTTCCTGTTTGCTCCATCCATGCCTGTCAGCGAAAATCAGGCAAACCCGGCCAGCCAGATAAAAATATTGCGTAGCGCCCATTTATGGGTCCGGCTCCTCACGTCAACCATCATACTGGCAGGGATGTTTGCAACCTATGGCTACCTGGCCGATTATTTGGATAAGGTGTCACATATGAACGGAGCGCAAATCAGCATCATGCTGCTGGTCTTCGGCGGCACGGGTATCCTCGGTAACTGGCTTACCGGCATAGCACTCAGTAAAAATATCACGTTCACAGTACGTTTATCACTCGTACTACTGGTGGTAATGCATATACTGGCTTACCAGTTTGGCGGCTATTTTGTACCCATGATCATAATCCTTTCTATATGGGGGTTCATACATACCGGAGGTTTCCTCGTAGCTAATCTTCATCTTACCCACGATATCAGGGAGCCAGAACTCGACTTTGTCAACAGCCTGCTTCCTTCGTTTTTTAACGCGGGTATTACTATAGGTACCTTGCTCGGCGGTTTCGTCATCGCGAGATATGGCATTCATGCCGTCATCTGGATGACCGTACCCCTGCTCTTGCTGTCTCTTGGGCTAACCTTTATCACCAATGGCGCAAATACCAAAAGCCTCCCCGAAGGGAGGCCTCTTACCTTGTCATAAGCCAAACCTAAAAAACATTGTAAGCGTAGCTTATATAATACACCCCGCCAATCGCAGGGTTGCCATACTGGCTTATATAATAATGGTTAGTCAGATTTGTCGCCCCCAGCTTGATCATCGACCGGATATCCAACAGCTTATAGCTGACCTGCGCATCCAGCGTCCCAAAAGAAGGCACAGGACCCTGACGGAAATCGCTCTCCGTATTATAAGAGTTCTGCCAGCGATAGACTACCCCAAAACCCCAACGATTCTGATGGCCAAAACCAGAATTGGTCAGCCCCACATTAAACCGGAAATTGGGAGTATTCCAATACGTAGTAAAGGTCGAATCCGGGTTGTGAATATGATCCGAAGACGCATTCACATCTATAGAGAAATTGTTCGGCAGGATGAATTGTACACTGGCCCCAAACCCATACGTACTCACTTTGTTCGCACTGTTCACAGAAACAGAAAAACCCTGGTAAGAGTTGGGATCGCTGGGATTGATAGTAGCAGGATTGCCCGACTTGGACTGGATCACACTAACCCGTCCGATAAAATCGTTGATCCGCGAATAGTATCCATAGACATCCAGCAGTATCGTCTTATTGTAGAGCCCCTTATACCCCACCTCATAGGAATTGACCGTCTCCGGCTTATACGTACCGAACGTCTGCAGCTGCCCCGTATTCGCATTGATAACCGGGTTGGTATCGAAGTGATAGAAGCTCCTCAGCTGAGGCAGCCCGCCGATAAGGATGCCACTCCCGATATTAAGGTTGATCCACTGATTCTGATTGGTGGGAAAACGATAGGCATTCTGATAAGAAGCCCGGATATAGTTGTCCGGCGCCACCGTGACCACAGCGGAAACACGCGGCGTGAACTTGCCTTTGAAATTGCTATTCTTGTCATATCGCCCCGAAGCAGTCAGCTTCAGCTTGTCTTCAAAGAATTTCTTAGACAGTTGCAGATAAGCACCATATTCATTCGTATGGATCCGGCCGGCACTGTCCGCAAACAGGGTCCCCTGCGAATTGAGCACATACTGACGCCAGCTGGCGCCCACGATGACCTCCGCAAATTTCACATAGTCCGTCAGGTTATATTGCCCTTCCGTCTGGTACAGATTCGTACGGTCAACAAAAAGCCCGCCCTTTGGTATCGGTATGCCACGCACCTGGTCCAGCAGACTCTTGAACGCCGACGTGCCGGGCGCAGGAGCCGCACTGCCATTGGCCTGTGTGGCATCCGCAAACTGCCGGGCCTGCACATTGGCCGCCGCAGGCGTAAGCCCCAGCAAACGCCCCTGTATATAAACCGCTGAATACTGAGGATACCAGCTGGACGCTGGACTCGCTGGATTATAGCTTGGTTTTATCGCTTCGTTGAGCAATTGTGAAGTAACCGTTGCATTAAAGGCCTGCCCCGAATTCTCCTGAGTCGTATAGGCACGGATAAACCAACGGTCCGATCGCAACTCCAACTTATACTGCCCCAGCTTCAGGTCCTTCAGCGAATACCGGTCGCTGCCGGTATATACCGTATTCCCCGTACCATAATTGCCCATCAGCGTTAGCATGAGATTAGGCTTGAGCTTAAAATAAAGCCCGGCGGAAAGCTTGAGGATCTCCGTGGTAGGATTGATAATATCCGTTTCCTTGAAACCGGTACGCGAGACCGGAAAAGACTTTGATCCGTCAGCAGCCACTATCTGGCTCACAGGAACAGCCAAAGCAGGATTAGCCGCTATGATCGACTGCGCCGCACCGGCCAGAAAAGGAGTCGTCGACGTATTGCTGATATCCAGCGACGTCTCGTCACCATATATATTTACCCCATTGTAATTGGGATCGGACAGACGGGTTCCTGCAATAGGACGATTCTTGGTGCCAGTGCCGGTACCAGTATAATTAGAGCTGTCTGTAGCAACCCAGTCTTTTGCATTGACATACTGAATGCCGATCTTAAAGGCAAACTTTTCGCTGACCTTCTGACCCCAGCGGATGGCCGCATTGTAATAGGCGGATGCGCCAACAGGGTCCTTGGCCCTGGAAGCCAGATGCATACCACCCACTTTTACCTCGGCACTGACACCCTGGTATTTAAAAGGATCTTTACTGGTGATCAGCAGCGTCCCGTTCATACCACCTGAGCCATATAAGGCCGAAGAGGCGCCGGGCAGCAGCTCCATATTGTCAACGTCCAGCCCGGAAAGACCCACCACGGAACCAACCGAGAAATTCAGACCGGGCGCCTGGTTGTCCATACCATCCACAAACTGGTTGAAACGGGCATTACCGCTGCCATTAAAGCCTCTGGTGGTAATGGACGTAAAGGTCATACTCGAAGACGTTACGTCAACCCCCTTGATAGTCCGCATAATATCATAATAGTCTGTAGCCGGAGTATTCCGGATAGCAGCAGCCCCCACCCTTTCAATAGATACAGGTGATTCGAGGATCCGCTCCGGCACACGGCTGGCGGCAACGACAACCTCCGTACCAAGAAAGGAACTGGGCTTAAAAGAGATGTGCAGAGGCTGGGAAGCATTGCTGACAGGAACTTCCTGCAATTCGAACCCGATGGAAGAAAAGATAAGGGTAAAAGGAAGGGCCTGGGTCGTCGTCAGCTTGAAATTTCCCCTATCATCAGTAAAAGTGCCCGAAGTCGACCCTTTTATCGTGACGGAAACAGCGGGGACCCGCTCATTGCTGCCGGCATTTGTCACATTACCTGTTATCGTCACGGAAGTCTGAGAGAAAGCCTGAAAAGAGAATAGGAGCATAAAGGCTATTACAGCCAGTTGAATTGGTTTTTTTCTCATTGGGCAAGTTTTCGTTGATAAGCTTTATGTATTACTAAAATACACATTGTAATCTTGATCTGAAAATATAATTTTGCGCAATGAAGACTTTGCAGTTTCCCCATCAAACAAATTTCTACCGCGGTAAGGTCCGCGACGTTTATACGATCAACGATAAATGGCTGGTCATGATCGCCTCCGATCGCATCTCCGCCTTCGACGTCATCCTGCCGCGCCCGATACCCTTCAAAGGACAGGTGCTTAACCAGATAGCCGCCTATATGCTAAAGGCCACAAAAGACGTTTGCCCCAACTGGCTCGCCGATATCGCCGCACCCAACGTGGCAATCGGTCAGAAATGCATCCCCTTTCGGGTAGAGATGGTAGTAAGAGGTAATGTCACCGGACACGCCTGGCGCACCTATAGTTCGGGAAAAAGAGAGTTATGCGGCGTAGCCATGCCCGAAGGCCTGAAAGAGAATGATTACTTCCCCACCCCCATCATCACCCCTTCCACAAAGGCTGAGGTCGGCCACGACGAAGACATCTCCCGCGAAGAGATCATTCGCCGCGGCCTGGTAGGGGAAACCGATTACGCACAGCTGGAAAAATATACCCTCGCCCTCTTTCAGAAAGGACGCGAGCTGGCCGCAAAAAGAGGCCTGATCCTCGTCGATACGAAATATGAATTTGGCAGGATCGGCGATACCATCTACCTGATGGACGAGATCCATACTCCAGACTCCTCCCGCTATTTTTATGCCGAAGGTTTCGAAGAAAGACAGGCCAAAGGGGAAAAACAGCAGCAGCTGAGCAAGGAGTTCGTCCGCGAATGGCTCATCGCCAACAACTTTATGGGAAAAGAAGGACAGACCGTCCCTGAAATGAGCGATGACTGGGTCGATATCATCAGCAAACGTTATATCGAACTATACGAGCGGGTTATCGGTGAGCCCTTCAAGCCACAGCCATTGAGTGATGAGGAGACCTTTCAGCGCGTGTTGTATTCTCTCGGGAATCTCGACTAGCGCCATCCCGACCGGCGCCGGAACCTATTTCTCCTGGTTTCCACCTTTCGGCAGCGTAAAAGCAAACGTGCTCCCCTTGCCGGGCTCACTTTCTATGCGCATTATCCCCCCATTGCGGGACAGGAATTCCTTGCAAAGCATCAGCCCCAGACCAGTGCCAGCCTCGCCTTCCGTACCACGGGTCGTATAATAGTTCTCATCCATCAGCTTCTTCAAGCCTTCCTGGCTGATACCCGTACCCGTGTCCTGGACCAGAACTTCGATGTGCGAACGCATCTCCCGCGCGTCCACACAGATACAGCCCTCTTCCGGGGTGAACTTTATCGCATTCGACAACAGGTTACGCAATACCAGGTTGATCATATCCCTGTCGGCATAGACATATACCGGCCTTTCTATCTTACTCTGGATATAGATGTGTTTGGCTTCCGCCTGGAGACGCAGCAGCTGTACTACTTCCTTTGTGATAGTGGCAATGTCCAGCAACTGAGGTTTTACGGATTCCGCCTGCATCTGACTCTTGGCCCATTGCAGCAGATTCTCCATAAGGCCCGTCGTATACGTCAATTCACTGACAACCTCCGGAATAAGCAGCTTGATCTCATCCCCGGGCAGATCGTATAGCTGAACGTTACGGAACAGCGTCCGCAGCGCATACAAAGGCGCCTTGAGATCGTGGGCAATGACCGAAAAGAGCTTATTCTTCAGCGAGTTCAGCTCCGTCAGCTGGTTGGTCTGTTCCTCCAGCAATGCCGCTTTCCCCGAAATATCCGCTTTCTGTCGTAAGATCTTGAGATTGCTGCGACGCAGCTGCCAGTTCTTGTCCCGCGTCTGCTCCTGGTAACGCGTATTTTCATTCTTTATCAGCAGCAAGCCATAAAAGATAAAAAAGATGGCCAGCAGGTGATTGAAGAGATAAAAGTAAAAATTGGTCTTCTCCAGGCTAAAGTCATAGTCCTTCCATATAGTACAAACCATGAAATAACAAGCCATGGAAAGAGAAAAGGAAAGAATAATATTGTAAATATTGTGTAAGAAAAAGACGGATAATACCCCGTACAACACAAAGAAGAATTCTATACCGGCATCTATTCGCAGGGCATAAATTGCAGCAGTACCCACCGGGTACAACGTAAAGTAGATGATCCTGGCTAGTTCATATCGCTCGTAAGAGTTGGCAAGAAGGACGATACAGCTGATCAGAGCAGGAGAACAGGCGACGATCCAGGCAACGGCAGGCAGATTTGCCCTGTTGAACAGACCTGCAATAGGTAGAATGATCCCCGCCAGCAGCCCAAGGAAGTTCATCGTGTTAAAGATGCCCAGCTTCCTTTTTTCATAGCTGCCTAGAGAGGGCCTGTACCCGATGTTCCAGATATAACCACGGAAGCGGAAAAAACCTTTTACAGCTTTATGCATGGTCAGAGCCTAGTTTAGTTTTAAGGGTTCAACTGGGTACGGTGAAAACGATTTAGCGCTACTAAGTAAAAATTATAAACGTACGTTATACACTTTTTGTTGGATTCAAAAATATCTGATTTTATCTGAAATAAAAACCGTTACATATATAGTTTTTACACTACGCATCAGCCAGCAAAAGACAATCTCCCCACAAAACGGTGATGGCAAACCGCAGATATGATTCAAAACCATGTCTTTAAGAGGCTTCAACTGTCGCCCCAGAGCAGAGATAGGCCTGCCAGGAGTTCAAATAACCCGGTCAATCGCGCAACGGCGGCCTCAACCTCGCCCTCGACTTGTTAAATACATGTGTCCCCTTGTCAATCCCCTTCCGAAGCTTCTCCTGCTCCTCCACCGGCAAATGTATCGTCTCCTGGCAAACCGGACTGCAACACCCCTCATAGGTAGCCGCACAGTCCGCACACTGGATGAACAAGAGATGACAACCCTCATTCCGGCAATTCGTATGGGTATCCGCAGGCTTGCCGCACTGATGACAACAGGCGATGATCTCCCCGCTGATCCTTTCCCCCAGACGATCGTCAAAGACAAAGTTCTTGCCCCGGAACTTGTTCTCCAGCCCCTTCTCCCTCACAGCATTGGCGTAATTGATGATCCCTCCTTCCAGGTGGAAGACATTGGTAAAGCCCTGGTGAAGCAGGTAGGCGCTGGCCTTCTCACAACGGATCCCACCCGTACAATACATGATGATCTTGCTATCTTTCCTGTCCTTTAACATGTCCGCAGACATCGGCAGCTGCTCCCGGAACGTATCCGAAGGCACCTCCAACGCATTCTCAAAATGACCAACCTCATATTCATAGTGGTTGCGCATATCCACGACAATGGTCCCGGGGTCCTCCGTCAGCTGATTAAAGGTTTCTGCATCCACATACTGCCCCTTCCGCCCCATGTCAAAAGCCGGGTCCTCGATACCGTCAGCCACTATCTTCTCCCTGACCTTTATCTTCAGCACCCAGAAAGACTTTCCATCGTCCTCGACGGCAATATTAAGCCGGAGGTCTTCCATATGAGGCAGACCCCGCAGGTACGCCGCCAGCACCTCATAGGATGAGGCTGGGACACTGATCTGCGCGTTGATGCCCTCCGCAGCCACATAGATACGGCCAAAGACCCTCAGCGCCTCCAGCGCAGCATACAGCTGATCCCGGAAAGCCTTTGCATCCCCAACAGGAAAATAACGGTAAAAGGAAAGAGTCGTCCGCGGTTCAGCCTCCTGGTAGAGACGCTCTTTCAGCTCCTTCTGGGAGACTCTATTGTGTAAGACGGGCATAACCCCGCAAAAATACAAAAAACTTCGTTTACAGTCGTCGCTGCCGCAGCCTACCGCTGCCTCGCCCCACCCCGGGGACCAGGACTAAGCAATCCGCCAAACCCCACCCTTATCCCACTCATATAATACCGCCCATTCATCCACGACCCTACCCAATCCACCCGCAACAGCTTAAAAATATTCTCTATTCCCCCAAAAACCTCCTCATAATGATTATTCCCATTCACATAGAACGCATTCGCCCCACCCACCAAAAACCAGTTCAGCTGCCGGAACGGTGGTATCTTATTTGTCAAAAATCCATTGAAATGATGCTCTACATGCCCCGTCGCATAAAAAGAAGCCGTAGTACTGTTCGCATAATAGGGCGCCAGCTGGAAACTATTCAAAAATTCACTGGCCACTATCGTCTGGTTGCCATTAAAGTGCTGGTAGTCCTGTATATACACCGAACGCGTATTCAGAAAGCCACCCACACTAAACCGATACTTCAGCTCCCCACGTAGTTTCAGATTCACATCATCAAACACCGAGAACCGCCATTTGTCAAAGTTGACATCACTGCCCAATATCCCACTCCACCCCTTCTGGTATTCCAGCCCCAATGTCGGATACTTCGAACCGATAGATACCTTCCGCCTCGGAAATTCGATGAACTGCTGCCCCGGCTGATATTCCACATTCACCGTCGTAATCACCGCCTGATGCCTCGGAAAAGGCCCACTCAGCTGCTCCACCGGGTAGTTCGGCGTGAATTTGGTCGTACTCGTCTTCGCCCAGGTATAGTCCGTCGTATTGTTGATCGGCATCCGATCGGCATAAAGCCCCTTCACCGTCAGCCTCAGCCCGTTGTCAAACCGCGTATTCGAACCCAGCTCCGCAAAATAGCTCTCATAGATCTTCATATAGTTCCTGCCCCGTAACAACGTATAGATCGAATTCAGCCCCTCGCTGATCGGGTTCTCCCCATTGAACTGTGACACCCGCTTCCCGCCCGACAACGACCAGGTCTGCACCGAAGAGCTCACGGCATCCCCATCCCGGTCAAAAGACCGCTTCGACAGGTTCAGCATCCCCCAGGCATTGAGATGCGTATTGTGAAAACCATATCGCAGATGCGGATAGAATCGCAGAAACGACCCGTTCTTCAACCCCTTGCCCACCGATCCCGACACATTCAGATCGATCCCTTCCACCGTATTATAACCCACCCCCGTCAACAAGGGATCAAAAGAATATTGCAA
>Ga0307510_10004046_pt1 | contig 17204 bp, 4 predicted proteins | sample 12_EM_MG_FD_207224 | JGI IMG/M metagenome (GOLD analysis project Ga0307510, IMG submission 207224) | Populus trichocarpa ectomycorrhiza microbial communities from riparian zone in the Pacific Northwest, United States - 12_EM | ecosystem: Host-associated > Plants > Roots > Unclassified | place...
TTTTGGGTAGTTTTCTCTTTCTAACTTCATGTTTTATTTCTCACTTCGGGTTTGGTTCTTTTAATCTTTTGGTTCTTCCTTTTCCTTTCTCTCATTTCTTTCTTTCCCATACACTATTTTCTAACTGACATCAACTCAATTTTCAACCCAAAACTCTTTTTTTCTCTTTTTCTTTACTTAGGTTTTTTGTGGTTTCAAGTTTTTTCTCTCATTTTCTTTTCCTTCCTCTTCTCATTTCTCCTTTCTCACCTTCTTGCTTAGTTCTCTCATATCAAACTCTTTTTTTTCTTCTTCTTTATCTCGACATTTTCTCTCTCAAGCTTGGCTTTATTTTTTCTTACTCTTCTTATCAGGAGGGATGGAAGCTCCTAGAACCTTTCTTAGTGGAATGATTGTGGCCATTGGTTCTCTTGGTTCAATCTCAACCCTCTACCATGGTTCTACACTTTGGTTAAACATGCTTAGGTCAGCTCATTTGCACTAGTTTTGCAAAGGTGGCAATACTTGATCCAAAAAAGTTCATGATAGAACCTAAAACTGAGGATTATGTATTTATTCGATATGCTTACAATAGTAATACATTTTGATTTCTTGTGCATAAATTAAGTGTTGAGAATATTCATTCAAATATCATTCTGGAATCAAGGAATGCTTTATTCTTTGAAAAAGTGTTTTCATTTAATGAAGCATAAGAAAACTGTTTGCTTAAGAAAATAATTAAGGTTAGCTCAAGTAATAATCATCAATCAAAAGATGATGAAGTTGAGTCTAGAAGGAGTAAAATGGAAAAAATGACCAAAACATTTAGTTTGAATTTTCTACTTATTAGAAACTGAACCTCAATTATACTCCAAGGTAATATCTTGTCCTAAAGCTTCCTACTAGAAGAAGGAAGTCTATAGTTAAATTAAATCCATTATGAATAATCATATATTAAAACTAGTGGATCTTTCTCCTAGAAATAAACTATTAGGCCATAAGTGAATCTTCAAAAGGAAGATAAAAGCTTATGAAACTATTGACAAATATAAAGTTATACTTGTTAAAGGTTTTAGACAATAAAAAGGTGTTGACTATTTTGACACACTCTTTATGTCAAGAATAACTTCCATATGAATATTTATAATCATCATAGCTATTAACAAGTTTGAAATATATCAAATAAATATAACAACTATTTTCTTAAATGGTAACCTTGATGAAGAGGTCTACGTGGAATAACTCGATGGGTTTATTATCAATGGACAAGAAAAGAAAGTCTGTAACCTTGTCAAATCATTATATGGTTTGAAACAAACACCTAAAAAATAGCATGAAATATCTGACAAGGTTATGTTATCAAATGAGTTTAAAATCAACAAAGTATATAAATTTGTTTATGTGAAAAATATAAATAAAAGTTATGTCACTGTATATCTTTATGTGGATGATATGCTTATTTTAGGTGGTAATAATTACATGATCAAGTCTACCAACAAAAGTTTAACTAATAAGTTTGACATGAAAAATTTGGATGTTCAGATGTCATTCTAGGATTAAAAATTTCTAGGACATATAATGGATTGGTATTGTCCCAATCTCACCATGTTGAAAAAATTCTTGTCAAGTTTTTTAAAGGTGACAATAACATTATGAAAACACCAAAGGACATAAGTGTACATCTATCTAAAAATAAAGGCAAAGAAATATACCAATTAGAATATTCTCAAATACTAGAAATCCGAGTTGGATCATTGAAAAACAATAAAAAGGGTACTCAAATATTTGAGATACACATTGGACTATGAGTTACATTATATTGGTTTCCCAGCGGTATTAGAAGGGTATAATGCTTCCTATTAGATATCCAACATAAAAAATTCAAAATCTACTAATGGATATAACTTCACACTCGGTGAAACAACTATGTCATGGAAATCCTCTAAGCAAACATGTATCGCAATTTCTATGATGGCATTAGAGTTTATTTCTCTTGATAAAGTTATAGAGGAAGCCGAGTGGCTTTAGAATTTCTTAGAGGATATTCCATATTAGCCAAAACTTGTGTTGGTTATATGTGTCCATTGCGACAATTATTCAACAATTAGAAAGGCACAAGATAATATGTATAATGGTAAGTTTAAACATATGTATCGTAGACATAGTATCATTAAACACTTGCTCTCAAATGAAGTTATTTGAATTAACTATATAAAGTAAAAGGAAAATATTATAGATCTCCTAACCAAAGGTTTATTGGGAAAGTTTATGTATAATTCATCAAGGAAAATGAGTTTAAAACCTTTAAAGATGAAAGAGTGTAATGATGGTAACTATACCTAGTTAACTGAAGATTTAGGTTCAAATAAAAAACTAAGTCATATAATATTCTCGTTAACATTAGGAAATTATTATTTCTTGCCTATTTCTATGATGAAAGATGTTCTATCTGCAACGTGATAAGGGTGGGTTGTTCTCTTAATGATTTTTATATCTTGGTATATTAAGTGGATTACATTAGAATGCTATTAATGAAAGATCATTTATATGAGTGACAAATATAGTCGTTTCTTTAAGAGTTTTAAAAAAGATGAATTCCCTAAAACACTCATGAAACTAGGAGTTATTCAATGACAAAATAAAAACCAAAAAAAAATCTCTAGGTGGAGAGCTATGTAAGTAATATTGTCTTAGTTTATATAAAAAGCTAAGAAGTTCATGACATCATGTTCACTATTTAGCGAGCAAATTCAATGGTATTTTATTAAGGAAGTTTCAAAGACAAAAGTTATCTATCATTATGTCGTGATCAACTATATCAATATCTTTTTATGAATCTTTAAGTCATTTTTAAATTGTTCAGACAATTTCCATTCATATAGCGAGCTGTTGGGATTTTTGTTTAAGAACATAATTAATAGACACTTTTGATGTCAAATTATAAGTGAGGTCCACTCACTTTTAGGTTTAAAACTTTGTTAGAATTTAATTTTCAACATGAGCTCTTTAACATGAAAAATTAACATGATTTAAAAAAAAATAGGTGAATGAGAAATTGATCTCAAAGAACTATGGGTTAACATGTTTTGGCGAAACTCAAAACCCTCTAAAAGAACTATATTCCACATAGAAAAAAAAACAAAACTTTATTGAACTTTATATAATGGGAAGTTGTGATGTTAAAATTAAATCCAAAGGGCACCCCAGCTTTTAGAGAGAAGAGATCCTAAACAAAGTGAGTTTTGGGCTTAACCGTACAGTGCATGTGCGTGGGCCAAGCTTGGGTGTGGGCATTGGTTTGTTGTAAAATAATTTTTGTGGCTATAAAATATATTTTTTTCAACTTAAATTTAGGTTTAAGTGTGGTCCATGAAGAATTATTTCTTTCAGCCTAGCCTAGTGTTTTATCTAGCCCTTGAATGCAATACAAAACCTGAATTGTTTTATCAGCTCAAAAGACATTTTATTTAAATAAAAAAAAATATCTAGGTTTAATGTTGATTTTATGGAGGATAATCAAAGTTGATAATAGAGGAATTCTTTGATTCCTAAAATTATCTATAAAGGGGGCTGGAGAAGAGTGTTTTAGTGTTGGTTTTTCTATACAAATTATACATAATTTTGACACTTTTCTTCACCTATTTTCAGCTTTGCTCTTATGGTTTTAAATCTTTGTTTCCTGTTGTTATTTTTCTTCAAATCTAGAGTTTAGGTTCAATCCTTGTAGAGATTATTGATTACAATTATCTTGGTTCGTTAGACCTTGTTTACAAACGCATATAAACAAGGTGGTGGTGATGAAATCATGTGAGGCTTATTAAAGAAAGCTCTTTTATCAAGGTGATGAGTAATAAAACTTTAAAGATAAATAATTTATCATTGATAATAACAAGAATTTTAGCTTATTTATATCATTTGATCTTCAATAAATACACTAAATTAGTTTTGTTTATTTAGTATGCATATTTGTGTTTTAAGCTTTTATGCTAGCCTTTGTATGATTTCAAGTTTATTATGTTCTTATTGTATAGTATAGCATGATCATGAACTAAACAAATGTGCCCACTTGTATTATTATTTGTGAATTTTGAAGAACAAATAATAAACACTTCTTGCTAGAAATAATTGGTAGATTTCATTCACCTTTAAAATTTTCTAAACCAATAATTGGTATAGAAAAATCCAAACTAGCCATCAATATATGATTGTCATTAGCAAAACACTTGGAGCTTCTCTCTGTTTTTTTATGTTGCTTTTAGTCAATTGGAATTATCACAGTTGGAAGAAGAAGAAAGAAAGAGGTGAGCTGCGAGAGGAACTAAGAGCTTTAACTTGGAGCTTTATAAATTCAACTCCACCTATCAAAAAATTACATGACTTTTATTATTTGTAATTTAATAAAAATTAAATTTAAGACTGACTTAAACTATTAGATGTCACAATAATTTGAATATAATTATGAATCCAATATATATATCTAACGTGAAAATTATACGGTTTTATAGCACAATTTATGCAAGAACTACGGCAGAAAATCTGACCTTGAAACAAATCATAGACAAACCCATTAGTATGCTGACAAAACCTAGCGGATACTTCGATTTGTGGCCTGTTGCAGGCCGGTCATTTTTATTTTTTTTTCAATGTGAATAAAAAATGTTAAGAAAAAAATCTTATATTATATTCATTGGATCATTGAATAATTTAAATAATATGAAAAAAATATATAATAACAATAAATAAACTAACAAAAAAATAACAATGAAAAAAAATGTAAACAGTACTCGACCTTAGCCCATTTAGATTACTAAAAAACCCAATGTTCAATGACGAAACTGGAAAAAAAAAAAACAAAAAAGAACATATCCTAGTTGAACCGGGTTAACTTGCAAACTCCGCAACCATGAGTATAAAATTGAGATAATTTCGTAGAAAACAAATATGAAAAAAATAAAGACTAATTTCTAATAAATCAAATGAAAATATGATAACTACATATAAAGCAAAAAAAAAAATTGAAGCTCATTTTCTATCAAATAAAATGTTGAAATATGAAATTTAAAAAAAATATAATTAAAAAAAAGTTAATAAAACTCAATTTGAGCCCACCCATGTCAAGATGGAAAATCTCTAACCCAATTATGATACAAAGGTAACCATGTTTGAAAGCAAACTGAATAAAATTAGCTTAATTATCAAACAACCTAATATTGATAGACAAAAAAATTAATTTAAAAAACAACGAAAAAAATTTGAGTCAACATGGGTTAACTTGCTAACCCCGCGACCGTGGTTATAGGATCGGATAACCCAATAGAAAGGAAATGGAAAAAAACACAAAGACTAATTTCCAATAAATCAAATGTTGAAGGTTAAAAATGAAATAAATCAATTTTAAAAAAAAGATAGAAAAAGGGTCAACCCGTATTAACCTTTGAAACCGATAACACTAGTTATGAACCCTAGACTAATCTCATAGAAGGCAAACTGTAAAAAATAACAAAGAAAAAATTTAAAAAAAATGATATAAAAAATAACGAAGAAAAATGATAAAAAAAAAACACCATTTCAAAAAAAAAAAAAAACAAGCAAACCTCCTAAACCTTATCTAATTTCTAAAACTCACAACTTGTGAAATATTTGGCCAATGTTTAATCAAGAAACTTCATTCCCAAACAATTTAGTTTTGAATGATGAAATCGTGAAAAAAATATCAATTTAAAAAACTTGTCAAAGCAAAAAAAATAACAATGAAAAGAATGAAGATCAAATTTTATAGAAAAAAAAAACCTCAACAATAATGAAATTGTAAAAACAAATGTAAAAAATGGTCCCAAACAACAACAAAAAATAGCAATAAAAAATAGGGATCAAGTTTGAAAGAATAAAAAATGGAAGGGGTGAAATTAAAAATATTTGTAATTTTATAGATTATTCAAAAATAGTAATCAAAATGACATAGATTAATGAAGAAAAAAGAAATTGAAGAGGCTGGTCTAAAATTTGAAAGGTGGAGTTCGAGTAAGAGAGAGAAGGGGAAAAAAAGAAATGATTGTTGGCGTTAGCATGTTTTTTTAATAATATTTAAAATATGATCAAATACAATAATCTCCCTAAGTAACCTACTTTATATTACCAATAAAATCAATGTAAAAGGAAAAAAAAAAAAAAAAAACCCCTTGTGAGAGAGGAATGTTGATTTTGTCTTTAAAGGCAACAAAATAATTTTACTATTTTGAAAAAATTGATAAGACCATAATGCCTCTAGTTGAAAGCAGTGTTTTTAAACCCAGGTCACGGGTTTTGACCGAGTCACTCTGGTCAACTCCATTTTTTTATAAATCAAAACAATGTCGTTTTGGTAAAAAATAAAAAAATAGTCAACGAGTTGCAACCAGATTTTTAATCGGATCTTGCCAGGTCAACCAGGTCACCGGGTCAACCCGTCGGGTCAGCCGGGTTTTTAACTACCTCTATTTTTTCATAAACCCGGCCCGGTTCTAACCCCGAGTCAGCCGGGTCGCGGATCGACCTGTCAAACCGGGCCGAGTTTTAAAACTATCGTTAAAAGACATACTATTTTTTTATTGTAGAGTTAAATTAGTAATTTCACTATATAAAAAAAAATTACTAACCTAACCCTACATAAATTGTTAAAGATAATTATATTGTGAAGAAAAGAACACCTTCCCCCATGACTAGTTTAAAGGTTGAAATTTCATCAAATCACTTTTTCAATGAATGGATCCTTCTTTTCCAGTTATTTTATTTTATTTTAATTTTAATTAAAAAAACAAATATAATGCATATGTTATACAAAGATATAAGAGATCCTTTCCTCACAGGGTGTTTAATAGCTTATCTTTTCCTCTAGAATTCATTTATACAATCTTAAACATAATTCAAACAACAACTCCTCCATATGTTTTTTTAATAAAACTCACTTTAACCTTTAATTTATCAATTAAAATAAATTTTAATTCAAAATTATGATTCGATTAAAAAACTTACTTTAATAATATTTAGTATTTTGATAACAGTTATTCTTTAAAATATTTTTTTTTAGAAATATATTAAAATAATATTTTTTATAAATAAATAAATAAATTTTTACCGAAAAACGATAAGTTTCCAAGACTACATTTACCGATGGTTGACGCAGCATTTGCCCATAGATTGTGCTCCATTAGTCTCTAGTGGGGCGTTCAAAGTATACGGGCGTGAAGGAAAATGAGAGTCGTGAAGACTGGTTCCTAGTTTCCACTAGGCAGAAACTTCCGGGAAATAAGAAAAAAGCGACACATTTTACAGGCAGATGACTATAATAGAGTCCAGAACTTCTCCCTTATCTCCCAAGTCCTAACCTCACATTTGCCCACCTATCATATCCCTCTCTAGCTAGTGATGAAGCATTAATTTTAAGAGAGTAAAGTGGGAGTCTCTGTGAATATACACTTATCATCCACCGGAAAAATAACAGAACTCCTCTACTCTTGATCAGTACCATGGCTTCCCAATCCCACCAACTCCACTTTGTCTTGTTTCCTTTGATGGCTCAAGGACACATGATTCCTATGTTTGATATCGCCAAAATGTTGGCGCACCATGGTGTCATCGTCACCATAGTCACCACACAGCTTAATGCAAAGCGTGTTGCCATCCCTCTTGCTCGTGCAGCAGAATCCGGGCTCCAGATAAAGTCTGTTGAAATTCCGTTTCCTTGTCAAGAAGCAGGATTGCCAAATGAGATGGAGAATTTTGACATGCTTCCTTCACTAGGCTTAGGCTATGAGTTATTCATGGCAGCTAATATGCTACGAGAGCCGGTCGAAAGATTGTTTGAAGTGCTGACACCAAGGCCGAGTTGCATAATCTCGGATATGTGTCTTCCCTACACAAGTGATGTGGCGACCAAGTTCGGTATTCCAAGAATCTCTTTCAATGGGTTCTCTTGCTTTTGTACCCTGTGTTTGCACACCATACAAATTAACAAGGTTCTTGAGAGTGTAAACTCTGAATCGGAGCTTTTCGTAGTGCCTGGACTGCCTGATCATATTGAAATGGCCACAAACCAGCTTCCTTATGCCATGTTAGATGTAAAAGATTTTTCTGCTCAAGTTTCAGGTGCTGAGATGCTGAGGTATGGGTTTATTATTAATTCATTTGAAGAGTTGGAGCCAGCATACGTTCAAGAATACGAAAGGGCAACAGGAGGTAAAGTTTGGTGCGTTGGTCCAGTTTCTGTATGCAACAAAGACGACGTAGACAAAGTTCACAGAGGTGACAAATCCTCAATTGATGAATCGGAATGCTTGAAGTGGCTTGATTCACAGCAACCAAGGTCTGTAATATATGTTTGTCTTGGTAGTCTCTGTAATCTAATAACCCCACAACTGATGGAGCTCGGGTTGGGCTTGGAAGCATCAAACAAACCATTCATATGGGTTACAAGAGGTGGAGAAAAATCAAGAGAATTGGAGAATTGGTTTGAAGAGAACGGTTTTAAGGAGAGGACAAAAGGGAGAGGCCTCATAATTCAGGGCTGGGCACCACAAGTTGCAATACTATCACATTCAGCAATTGGAAGCTTCCTAACGCATTGTGGTTGGAATTCAGTTCTAGAAGGTATATCCGCAGGCTTGCCGATGGTTACATGGCCACTTTTCGGAGACCAGTTTTGTAATGAGAAGTTAGTTGTCGAAGTGTTGAAGATTGGTGTAAGGGTTGGGTCAGAGGTTACTATAAGATGGGGAGAGGAAGAGAAATTTGGAGTGTTGGTGAAAAAGGAACAGGTAAAGAACGCTGTAAACAGTCTTATGAATGATGGAGAGGAAAGTGAAGAGAGAAGAAGAAGAGTTCAAGAGCTTAGAAAGATGGCATACAAAGCAGTGGAAGAAGAGGGCTCCTCTTATCTCAGCATGAAACTGCTTATTGAAGATATCAGGAAGCACACATTTTTTAAGTAACCAGCATAATATTATCTGAATTCCCATTTCATTTCATACCAAATTGGTTAAGACATTAGCATTAGTTTTCTGTGATAAGCTGTCAGTGTCATAATCATGTTAGTTTTGGGCTTTGCAAGAAAATATACAATATGCGTAACCTTTGTCTTTCGCACAGTTTATTCTATGCACATGAACATGAGGATCTAATTTGTGCTTCAGGGGCAAAGAGAGGTGCATCTTCCACGTACTAAAAATCACATTTTTGGATCTCACCCCATCCATCTTCAGGAGTTTGACAGCTGAGATTTTTTTACTTTTCTCTTATAGTTTCTTCCTTTTTGTCTTCTCCTCTGCTTCTGTTTTGCGCTGGCTCTGGTGTTTCTACCTTGCTGTTGGCTTACTTCCTGATCCATCCTACACTTGCGCAGTTTTTCTTTCCTTCCCTGCAATAGCGGATCTGCTATTCCATAATGTTTCTGTGTTGAAAATGCCTTGAAGTTGTTCTGTCTCTTTACAATTCTTTATTTAATCGCAATTTAGGTAGCTCTTTGTACTGCTTTTCTTTACTAATCAGGTTTCTCTCAATGAAATTATTGACTTTTACGTATAAAAAGACAAGTTTATGACAACTCATTCAAACATTTTTAGCTTTTAAATGCAAATATATGTGTTTGTACGAAATAAATATTTTAAATAATAGAGAGGTGATTTCTGGTAATAAGAATTGTCTTCTCAACAACGACATATACCTAACACAATTGAAATTGTGAATGCTAGCCACATTTTCCAATATCGTTCATGACTGAGATTTCTATAACTTGTTGGAAAAACAAGTTTTTTTTTTTTTTTTCATCTACTTGGACAAGATTATCCTTTCTAGTCTTTACAAGGATTGAGGGAAGCTCATCTAATCCCTGGAGCAAGCTATCAAATGGTTTCAACAAGTTAAATCTTTCTGAAAGTCATTTCTCAACAAAAGAATCTCTTTTGCTTCCTAATAAATGGGCCAAGAGAACCTTACTAAACCAACAAAAGCAATTTGAAATTGGTACATTGTGAAAAATATACATGGATAGGATCAATTTTTAAGAAATAGTTAAATTGCATGTGATCCAACATGTTTCAAGAATGAGCTAGTGAATCAAAGAAAACTTCAGAAAAATGACTGAAATAGCGAGAAACAAACGTATAGATATCAGGGTTGGTTTTTTTCTGTCAGCAACTGGCGCACAAGTCGATGAAACAAAAGCAACATCTAGCAACAACAGTATAAATATACCATGACATTGCAGCGTGAGTAGCAGATGGAACAGCTAGATAACTTACGGGATCACAGCAGCATCAGCAATTTCAGGATTAGACTGAAGTAACTTACAAATTACTTGTGAAATAAAAGAATAGCTGCTCTATTTATAAACAAAATGTTAGGACACTTCACAAGATTATAGATACCAGGGTTGGTTTTTTTCTGTGCCGCTATGGCATCAACAAAGTTCAAAAAATAGTTGGTGTAGAATACAATTTTTGCATGGGAAATTTATAAGAAACATATTATGTAAAAGATCATTCAACTAGACGTATTAGAAGCACCAGGTACAGCACAAAGCAGAATCCCATCCAACTCGAAACCTGCGTCTCAAAACATGGAATTCATTTCCTCAAGATCAACTCCATCACAGGAGAAAATGGGATGATCCCCAGAAAGATTATAGCAGAAAGCAGAGAAGGTTGAATGTAATGATGCTTGTATTTTCATTATCAATTGATGAATTCTTAAGCATTGACTGTTCAGGACACTAACATTTGCTCTCAGATTCGACCTTGTAATTTAATTCAGTAGTGTCAGGTTTCCAGGATTTGATATGGGATAGTTTACCAAAATTTGAAACCTGGGCTAGTTACTAGGCCATGGAAGAATATGCAGTACTTGAGAACGTCTATGAGTAAGCAGAAAATTGACACTGGCCATTACTTTCAGGCCTAGGTCTAGCAGGAAAGTCAAAGATATGCGTGAACGTATGCACAAATACACACAAATGCACAAGATTTGATTAATGAAGAAAACTGGTTTCATCATCTCATCGTCAGAGTTACTAAGAGAATATTTACCAATTCACTGATCATATCTTCGCATCTTCTTCTTTCCTGAGATCCTTTCCTCGAATTTGCTCTTGGCCTCCCGACTAGAGTTAACTAGGCCTGTGGACCTGCAGTCAGCAGTGGAAGACTGTACAAAGGGAAAGACAAGATGTTATGATGCAAGAAATGAATGCCAGAATTTTATGTGTGTGCTGTTTAGTATGCCTGCTTGCTAGCTGAGAACCTACTGACTAACTAATAGTTCTTGTGCAAGTGTATCCAGGTTTACATATTTTGAGAGAGATGGATTACGTACTGGAACATTAAATAGCTTGCGAGAAGATTCCGCTGAAAAACAAGAACGGGAAGCTCATTAGTTACCAGCAGGAAGCATTTTCTCAAGCTGAAATAAGTAATCTAGCAACAACAACAAGTTACCTGATTTCCTAACTTCTGACGACTTGCTGTGCTTGCAGCTTGGTGCTTTGACATTTTCCCTACATAATTTGACTTTGGAATTCATTATCTGACTGAGAACTCCTAAATCAGATTCGAATCCTGTAAAAAACAAAAAATTTGTGTTACATTATCACGAACCATTCCAGCAAGCCAACTCCTTATCAAATCAAGCCCTTGCAAAATATCCTAAAAATACACTACTACATGAACAGAGCATGATAATAGTTTTCACTTTTTTCCTGACAAAAAATTCTACATAAACCAGACAAGGTCCCTTCAAATTAGGCCTAAAATATGTTGTCTTTGTTAGTTTTATTTTTTTAGTTTTGGATTTTCAACCTTAATTTCAGATTTTGTTTTTATTTTTCCTATTTGTTTGGGGATTCTAATTTTCATTCCTTATATAGGTCAGTTTTGGATCTATTTAAAGGGTTGTAATTCTTTTTAGAGAAACAGACTGCTAGAGAGAAATATTATAATAATAAAACTACAAATAGAGTTCTTGTGTGGAGACCATAATTTGAAAATTTTATCTTTTTTTTTCTAATCTTAATCTCCTAGGATCGATTAGCAAAGAGGGACTTAAAGGATCGTAAGAAGAATGGTCAAGGATCCATAGTCAGTATTGACAACTCATTTTATAAGCATAAGCAATATCATGAAGGCTTAAGATTTAAGATCAAATTATCTGAATTTGCAGGTTATATCCTGGAATAGGTGAAAATGAACCTAATCACTATTAGATTAAGAGGACAAGCTTCTACTTGGTGGAAATAGTCTGAGATGACTTAAGAGAGACAAGGCAAACCTAGGATTATCAACAAGGAAAAGTGAAACCGTAGTCTAACAGAGTTAATGAACCATGCAGGAATACTACGAGAGTGCACACCAATGACTAGAGGATAACCATCCATCCTAAACCTACTCCTTAATAAATCATGTGTCATGGGTTTGGCTTTGATTCCAAAGTTTGATGGAACAAGTGTGGTGAGCAGGGATGTCATTCATCTGAGTCTCATGAGCTAGGAAGCTGTCCAGGCAAGAATATTGTCTTAACTCAATTTTGATCCTTTATTTCTATATATATTTTGAAAAATTAGATAAAATTCAAAAATATATATTTTCAATCATTTTAGTTATTTTTTTTATTTTCTTCATTTTTTATTTGATCCTTGTGTGTCAAAAAAAATCTTGAAAATCATAAAAAGTACAAAAATTCAAAAACAAATACCAAGAAAATATAGTTGGCATTGAAATTAGGCCACTAATTGAGTATCACATGCAAAGATAAAGTTTGAAAGTTTCTAGACCATAATTGAGGATTTAATTGAAGAAAAAAATTGAAAAAAATAATTTAAATTGATTTAATTTAGCGAAAATTGAAATAAAATTTAAAAGGAAGCAAGGAGAAGGCAGAATCATTCTAACATTAAAACATGGTGTAAGACTTGTAGCTAGGGGGGTATTCAAAAAAACCAAAAAACTGATTAAACCGAAAAAACCGGAAAAAAAATAACTGAAAAAACCGAACCGTGAAAAAAACCGATTAAACCGATTAAAATTTTAAAAAAACCGACCGGTTCGGTTCGGTTTCGGTTTTTTAAGCCTGGAACCGAAAAAAATGAACCGAACCGAACCCGAACATAAAAAAACTGGAAAAAAAACCGAGCCAAAACCAAGTCAAACCGGTTTGAACCGGTTTTTATTCTAAAAAACCGAACCGAAACCGGTCGGTTTGAACCGGTTTCGGTTCGGTTTCGGTTTTTTTAAAAAAAATCGGTTTGGTTACTTTTTTGATAAAAACCAAACCGAACCGAAAATAAACACCCCTACTTCTCGTCAACGAAGGTATTTTCCGTCGATTTTGATGTCTGGTTTTAGTGCCCGTCTTGTGGGAATAATTCTTTCAAGTCTTTGGTTGACCTTTCTCTGAATATGTAAGAAATATGTAAGAGACAGGTCTTGTGTAGTGTGGACTAGCTTTAAAATCCATAGGTTTATTCAGCACGGCCGTGGGCTTAGGTCCTCTCTGGTGAATGTTGAGCCATAACTTCTTAATTGGGGCTAATTTATTTGGGCTGTGTTCTTAGGGTTTAATAGGTTTCGGTTAACTACACATGTGTTCAAGAAAAAACATAAAAAAAAAATTAATATAAAAACAAAATCAAATTTATATGAGTATATGTTAAGCATCACATCACGGCCAAGTCTTTCCAAAAATTCATTTTTCATATTTTATTATTAAAAAAAATATGAGCATTTGTCTTTTAGTTTATAAATTAGCTCGTTAGACATGTATATTAAAAAATCAAAATTTATGTGTTCTTTTTATAAATTAAATAAATAAATAAACAATTATACAAAATTCTCTATTTACAAGATTTTTCTTTAACAAAAAGGTAAAAGTCCATTTTTGCTAATCCTGGTCTAAAACCTAATTTTTATCATCTATATAGATCCAACGCTCATTCTTTTAACTAACTTCAAGAAGTTTTTTTTTTTCTATTTTAGATAAACATCTTTTTTGACTCGTCTTTTTAGGACTTAACATCAATATTTTTTACAAGTTCTATTTTCAGGGATTAATGTTATTTTATGACGTGTCTAAAAACCGATATCAAATATTTTCATAAATAAACTAAAAATAGTTAGGATAATTAAAGGCAATCAAACAGATAAATTTAAGAAAAAACACATAGTAAAGGTAATCTTTTATTAGAAAGGATGTTATAAGGGTGATGATGTTCTTTCCTTAAGTATAAATAACACTTTACCTGAATCTCTGGAACCATTATATATTTTAGAATCCCTAGTTTTCTTTAATTACTAGGTGGCGACTCTAATTTTTCATGATATGTATTTTTAGCCCCTATTATGACATCCACTTAGAACGACAAATATATTGATGGAAGAATCTGAAAAAGAGCCTAATTATGATGAATTAGATGATGGAGATTTTTTACAAAGACCGAAGTGTATCTTTGTCATCTAAAACAGTATGTTGACTTCCAAGAATGATTTGGTGACTAGTTAAGCGCTGACATATTTCAACTTGTATAATTCAAGATAAAGTACGCAACATCATCATCGATAATGGAAGCTATGAGAATGTAGCATCGAAAAAGTAATCAAGAAGTTGTAACTCAAAATAAATAGTCATCTCATGTCCTATAAACTAACCTGATTAAAGTGAGACAACGAGATAATCATGGATAAATGATGTCTTTTTTTTCTTTTCTATAGACAAAAAAATATATAGTAATGTTTGGTGTGATGTATTATACATGGATGCATATCATATAATGGTAGGGAGGCCTTAGCAGTATGATAGGAATTTAATGTATAATGGACAATACATGAACGAATGCATGTGAGTGAAGAAATTGAGATAGAAAATGAGAAGGTGGTGTTTGCACTAATGCATGTGAGTAGTTTTATAGAGGAGATTGTTGATAATCCCATAAAAGTTGAGGAGGGGTCTAGCCAAATTTATAAACTTAATGCTAGAAGAGTTGCCCTAGTTTTACCACTCAAATAAAACATTCAGCACTAGATTGACTAGATTCTAGGATCTAACCTGCCAAATAGGCTGACATATAGGCTTAATCCTAAGAAGTATGAAGAGTTACAGCAATAAGTGGTGGAGTTTTTGGAGAAGATGTACATTTGATAGGGCATGAGTCGCTATGTAATTCTAGCCTTTTTGGTCCTAAAAAAATGATTATTAAGTAAAGATGTCTCATATCATAATTGGGTAACATACTGGATCAACTAACTAGTTCTAAGGTCTTCTCAAAAATTGATATTAAAAGCAATTACCACTAGATTCAAATCAAGTTAGGAAATAAGTGGAAGATAGCCTTTAATATATGGTTTGGGTTGTATGAGTAGATTGTGATGTCATTTGGGTTGTCCAATACCTCGAGTACCTTTATAAGGTTCATATACCAGGTTTTGAGATCAAGTATGAGGTGGTTTACTTTAATGATGTCCTAATCTATAAACTACTACTAGGTATTTAAAGCATATATAGGCTTTTTTTAAAACATTTTGAGGCATAACTTGTTTTTTGTAAACACGAATCGTTCTTTACTAATGCTGTCATTTTTTAGATTTATGGTATTTGTTAATGGTATGTAAGTAGATCAATCCAATGTGGCAACATTTATGGGGTGGCAAACTTCTAAAAGCATTCATCATGTCAAGATATTAAAGTCCTTTGTTAAGATGGGCACCCATGGAGTTTTTTAGTAAAAAGATTATAAGCTCCAAAAAAAAAATACTCCACTTATGACCTGGAGTTTTATGTTATTATTTAGCTATTGAAGCATTGAATACATTACCTAGTGTAGAAAGAGTTCATACTCATGAGGCATTGAAGTACATTAATGGGCAGTATAAATTAAGTTATCAGTATGTCAAATGGGTATCTTTCTTCTAGTATTTCATCTTTTTTTTAGGAACTAGTCTGGTAGCCTCAATAAATTAGTTAAAACATTGAGTAGATGGGTTATTCTTCTTAGCACTATTTGTAATCAGGTTGTGAGTTTTGATACTTTCAAGAGTTGTACCTAAGAGACCAATCTTTTAGACAGATTTATGTTGAGTTAGATGATGAAGGTATATGGTTATTTATTTCATGGTACGCAATCATGTATTTCTAATTATTTCTTATGGGAACATATTATCATTGAGTAATATTATAAGGGTCACTTTAAACATGATAATACATTGGCCTTGGTTTCATCTGACTACTATTAACCCAAACTTTCAGGCCAAGTATCAAGATTCCTAAAAAGGTGTACTACCTATTAATGATCTAACGGTTCTTTAACCAATGTTGGATTGTATACTCCCTTGCTTGTACCTGATACTCCTTGGTTGGATGCTAGAATAGATTTTGTGTTAGGCTTGCCCTATATCCATTAGAACTATATACTCAGTCCTTGTCATATGTAGTAGATAGTTTTTTCAAGATGGCCCACTTAGTTATGTAATGAAAGCATTAAAACTACTTAGTCATCCCATCTATATTTTAAAGATATGGTTCATTTACATGGGGTTCCTAGGTTTATTACCTCTAAATAGGATACTAAGTTCATTAGCAACTTCTAGAAAAGTTTATGGAGTAAGTTGGAAACTTATTTGAACTTCAATACTTCCTATCATCTTCAAATACATAGGTAGATAAAAGTGGTGAATCATAGTTTAGGTAATTTATTGTTAAGCCTAGCAAGAAACTTGGATCAATGAGATATGGCCTTACCTCAAGAAAAATCTACCTATAATAGATCAAGGAATTGGACTACTCAATTGAGTCATTTTGATATTGTGTGTCGCACCCGACATCGCGGCGGCCCACAAAAAATACTTCTAGATTAAGGAAAAAGAACAGATTTCTGGCATCTTGTTCTTTTGGGGGAAAAGGTCTTGTTTAAGGAGTCGCCACCTAGTATTATGGTCACTAGGAACCCTAACTGGTCAACAGAGATTCTATGGTACGGGACTGGTTATGTAAAAGGAAAGATATTATCACCCCTTAAACGTTCTGCCTGAGGCAGACTGTATTGCTGGTTTTGTCTTAAATTGCTAAATATTTATTCTCTTATGCTATGATGATTTGTTTATAATATTCCTGACTCTGGCGCCAGTGAATATTCGACTACGGATACTTCCAACTCTGGCGTTGGTAAGTATTACGTAACCCAAAATAAAAATGAATAATGTTGCCAATAAAAA
>Ga0307510_10004047_pt1 | contig 17204 bp, 18 predicted proteins | sample 12_EM_MG_FD_207224 | JGI IMG/M metagenome (GOLD analysis project Ga0307510, IMG submission 207224) | Populus trichocarpa ectomycorrhiza microbial communities from riparian zone in the Pacific Northwest, United States - 12_EM | ecosystem: Host-associated > Plants > Roots > Unclassified | place...
AGGAGGATTATCTAGCGATTACTTGACCAGTGGAACCAGCCCCCCCCCGTCTTTCCCAGAAGCCGGAATAACAGTGGGAAATCGACTGGATATCGCCTGCCTCCCTCCCTCTCTCCATTTTTTCCTTCAGGCCCTCCTTTGTGCACCCGTTTATCGAATGAATAAATGAAATGAAATGGACGAATCATATTTATTTATCGGGACCGCGTTGCGGCGGAGTCGTTGTGAGTATCTGCGGGTTTTTACGCTAGCCTTGCCATTGCATTCATGCAGTCACTGAACCTCACTCGATTGACATTTCTTTCTTTCCCTTTTTTCTTTTGTCTTGTGAGATTTTTTCTCTCTCTTATTCCGTTGAATGCTAGAGAGTCTTGGTGACTTGTGAGTAGGGCGGTTGGTGGTCTAGCGCGGGAAGTTCATTGTGGGCTCGTGGCTCGAAGGGATCTACCGGATGCGGATCGTGATGGGGCTGCTGTACTGCCCCCGTGGCGTAAAAAGCAATATACGTACAGGCACTGCGTATTTGGAATGTGTGCGTGTGGTGGTATAGACTTTAAGGTAGGGCGTGGTATGGTATGGTGCGGTACGGAACGGAGTATCCTACCCATGAATTTGTAAGTTCTATTAACTCGAGGGTAGTCGTATGATAGCTTGGGGATTTGCTCTAACTCTGATTCTGACTCGCCTTCCCCATTGCATCCCCAGATTATTCGTAGAAGGTGAATAGCGAGAAAGCGGGCTGTTCGAATCAGCCAAGTATTTGGTGGTTCGGACGTTTGAATCTGCTAGTGATGCTACACACGCCTGCAGGCGGGGCGGGCTAGATGCAACGGACTGGGGTTAGTAGATCCTAAAGAAGGCAAGCAAAGTTAATGGATATCATACGTCTTACGCTGATAATGCTGTATCGGGACTGTCGAGGGATGTGTTATCCGCAGCTCTCCGGATTTGCGGGTGGGGTGCTTTTTGGCCGGATTATGATGTTTAGGTCCCGCCCGGGGCCCGGGTCTGTTGTTTATGAAACGTGCGGAAGCCCGGCCCCCTCGTCGGTGGGTGGGAAGAAGTAGTACTCTTGGCTAGCTACTGGGGTCGAAGAAAGGAAAATATCGAACTCTCCGAATGTAGCGGCGGGGGGAGAAGGGATCTTCCTCAATTGGGTTTCAATAAGATTAGAGGAAAGCCCTCCCTCAACTTCAATTCTTAACTACCCGCTGGGAGCTTACCATACCCTTAATGCCTGCTGAACTTAGGTGTATGGGTGGTTGAGGCCCAGCTACCAGTCCTACTGGGGTTTGGACAGGAGTTGGGATTTTTTTTTTGATTTTCTTTTGGTAAGCCCCCGATATAAGGCCTTGATAGAGGATATTAGCATCCTCCTTGCCAACTCACCACCCCGACCAGAATCCCCTTCTCATATCTAGGATCACGGTGGCATAGCTTGTCTTGTCGGAAGCTCGCTGAGGGCTGTGGTGGTGGTATTTGGTTGGTGATCACCGGAATTAGTGGAAGTATACTTTCTGGATGTTCTTTGGTGAGATACTATGATAACTCACCATCACACCCCCTCACTCGAAAGTCCGACCCAACCCCCTTGTTGGACACAGCCGCACTCTTTGGCTGGTATGCGTATACGCAAGCCAAGGGATATGCACGCCTTGAAAGTTTCTCTCCGATTCGTTCCCCCCTCTTCCTGTTCTTTCCTTTGGCTTCTCGCTTTCCTTCCTGCATACTCAACTCAACCAATCTCGAACTCCTATACCACTTCATACAAATCCCCTGCGTTCACTTGAACCACTCCACTCCGCTGCGCAAAACCCTCCTCGCCGATCATCACCTCCGTTTCCATTACTTCCAACACCCCTAGTTGGGAAGGGGGTTTCAGCATGCTCTCGAATATCCCATTAGCATCCTCCATTTCGTCTCTAGCGGGATTGGGGTGAGTGAGCACAATCGTGCATATCGCCCATTGGTTTTCATTCTTACTCCTCTCATTCTTCCCGCTCTCACTGCCCCTTCATCGACCTCCGTCTACCGTCACCAATGCCTTCGCCCGAGAAAGTGGGCCAAGTCTGTCCAAAAAGGTCCGCCCCACCGCCAACACTATCTGACAGACGCCCATCCCGTCCCGCCATTAACCAAACCCTTATCAGCCAAACACGCTAATCACCAAGCAACCATCTCCGCCTCCATCCCCCACCACTCTCTCCACCACGAGATACAGCACAACACCCTCCCCTCCATACCAACCCCACCCGAAAACGCCACTAGCATCATCCCCGACCTCACATATACGCCAATGCCTCCCGGTTTACCATAAACCCAGCCATTTCTCCGCACTCTCTGTAATCAACGTACGATACAGTGAGAGCCACATCCTAAGCTAAGTGGGTGCCCCCGCGACGCGCTAAAGAGGAGCACAATAGTTCGGAGAGCAGAGCACGATAGCTGGGAGCCGTTAATTTAGACCGGGTATTTAGCAAAGTGAGAATTATGACTGTATGAAAGTGATATTCGGGGGCACCGGGACGATGTCCGCGGACTCGGTCTCGTTGGGTGATGTGCACTAGTCCTACCAGGGAGCCCAACGGAGAAGAAATGCTTGATGAGGAGAAGCGGAGGAAGGGGGAAAAAGGGAGGATTCCAACAATGTAATGTGTACAGAGAGAGAGACTTATTGGCATGAGATGCACTCGAAGAAGGGACCAAAAGGCCAAGTGGTGAGAACTACTGGATTTGAGAACCGATGAGCTACTGTAGGTAACTGATAGAGACCCCCCTATCTAAGGAATAGTTGATACCAGGAGACAACATGCCGTGCCCCCGGCCCCCAACAGCTGACAAGACAACCCCGGAAACCAAAACAAAGCTCCATAAACTCAAAAGCAGGATGATATTATACCAAGGGGAACACTCCGGCGATGACGAGAACTCAGACCATCAGACCCACCAAGGAATAAATAACATCCCAGAAAATCCCGACCAACCAAGGAAACTATGCCCACCGTATGCCGAACGGCTGTAGAACGAAGGGTGCAACAAACCGGGCCAACCCAATTGCACGACGACGACGACGCCGGATATAAGAAAAAGAAAGAAAAGGGAAGAAAGAAAAAAGGAAGAAGAAAAGCAAACGTTGGCGCCTCGCACGAGCAACTCTAATGTGAAATCTTTTTCGAGGAAGAAAGGATTGCTGTTGCATACCACACAAGGGTTTGGTCTTTTTTTTTTTTTTTTGCTTGGATCCGGGTAGCATGTGTAGTTGCTGCTCTTTCCCAAAATGAAAATGAAAAGAAAAGAAAAGAAAAGAGAAAACGCTTCGAAGCTCCTGACACGCCATAGTGGTATCATATGGGATGTGCGAAAATGACGCCCCGCACCCACATGCCGCATAGCAGTATGCGCCATAGGTAAACCGGCAATATTAGCCTGTGTGGAGGTGGATTGTTCTTTCATTCTCTTTTTTTAAAGTGCTGGGGTGTTACTGGTTCTCCTCCCCCCCCTCCTTCGGTGGGGGGAGATTGGGGGGATTGATACCCGCGCTCGCCGAAATAAAGTGATTGTAGATGTAGGTATTATATTGTAGTAGACTTGAGATTTTACAGTACTTGGTGCTCTGCTGGGCCGATCCAGGAGCAAAGAATTGAATAGGCTATTATACTGGTCTGAGTGAGGGGGGGCTATTTGCAGATAATCGCTTCATGGCCACGGTTGAGATGCCCTCACATAAGTTTTAGTCAGTCTCCAATATCATTGTTCTGTGGTCCAACATTTCAGTATCGATCCGCTCGATATTAAACTCCACCGTCTTCCCCACCTTCTATTCTACCAACAGCTGGGACAAAACCCGGCAGGGTCCCTTCGATACGATCAATCGCCCAAGTCGACCCATTCGCGACTAACTTGAAAACACTCCTTCCTTACCATCACGCCATAATATATTAACCCACCACAACCCTCAAACCCCGCAACAACCCCCACCCCACCCCCGATACCCAGAACCCGCAAGCATCCCCTCTGCCTCCTCCATTTGCCCTTCCGGGGTTTGTCTTTTTGGTTTGTTGACGACATTCTCGCAGATGGTCTGTAGTCCAAGGTTCTGGGGAATAGGGTTGCCAAACGGACGCCAAAGGGCTGATGGAGGAGGGAATTGGGATAGCATAGAGTATGTGGGGAGTATTTCTCTTCGCTCCCCGGATTTCAGGACGTGGAGGCGTGGTGGGTGGGTTTCGGACGAGTGATATGTCAAGATGCAATAGCTTAGGGTTAGGTTATTGAAAGAATTGACTGCCTGAGCTTTCGGCTATTCGGATAAGGGCCCTCGGCTAGTGCTTAACTCTGAGCTTAACCACCGGATTGTAGAGCAAGAAATGCTTGATTGTTTGTATAACCGTTTAAATGCACACTTCCACTTCGATTATTGATGAAAGCTTCTCGTCGTGGTAGAACAGTTACTTGCACGGGGCATCATACGATAGAGACGGACCCCACCTCGTCTCTCCGGTGTCAGCTGCAATAGTACTTGCAGTACTGGTACCCCCAAGCATCCCTTCAAAGACAAGAGTGAACTGCTCTCACGCCCCGGAATATTCGCCGGTGCTCTAAGTTAGTCCGAACCAACCCCGCGCGGGATTCCAGCACTAGCCTCTATCCGGGGAGCAACAGTTGGACACCGGCGCCTGGGGAGAAGCAGCTACCGGTAAGCCTCTGACCCGGAAATGCCGCCCGCCCATTTCGCCGCTATGGTTTTCACGGCGCTCTCCACGGCTAGTGTGAAGAAAAAACAATAAAAGCGAACGCTGCTAAGCCAGATATGTAGACATCGGCCCCCGCACCACGCACACGTATGAAACCTGAGCAATATATTATAGGTCTGGTTGCATTAGTGCTCGTATAGCACCCTTGTCTAGGTATCGATCGCACTTCAATATCCCCAGAACCCGTTTGACCGGAAGAAGTGGATGCCGAGAGTGCAAAGTCGTTTTCGGAGCGAGGCGAGGAATTGAGCGAGATGTCTGCCTGTTTGCGGAAATACCAACGGTGTTTTTCCGGCTTACTAGGAGTCCCTGAAACCCTTAGATAGTCAAATCTCATGATTTTTAATAATTGGATTGAGGTGGAGAATCATATATAATCACTCACCCATTGGGTGATAGCCTAGGATTCGCGCCCGTGTCTCGGCAGTTTTCCCTGCCCTCCAAAGCGGGGCTCGAGTCCAGATGTGCGGAAGACTCACGTTAGCAGAAGCATTAATTCCCCCGGTACGCGCACTGTGCGCATTCCAGGTATCTGGTGTCTCTCCAGACACCAGACCTGTACTCGAGTACCGTATGCTTGTCTCCGGTACGGTAGTGGATCAGTTTGGCCCTTTTCTTTCTTTTTTTTCTTCTTTCTTTCGGGCTTCCGTGGAGAAGAGACACCGGATATGTCCCCGGTTTATCTCTCGGGAATGATCCGATGCAGATCTCAGAGACGTGATGGCACACCGGTGGACAGACCGTTGGATTGTACGAGCACAAGTACGAGCACCGTACAGTACTAGAACCATACGGTACTCGAGCACTCGAGTACAGTATGTCCCAATATTGTTCGTAGAGTACGCGGCCCCACATTTAGTTTTCCCCTTTCCAATGCCGGCAGTCTCGCGTAAATATCGGTCGACAGACGTGCATGCATTTTTTTTCCTTTTCAACACGGGTTTTGCTAAATATAAACAATTCAGTGGGGACACGGTAACCCGCGCGTGAGGGAAAGAATCCAATTCTAGAAGCTCGTAAAGGAGGAAACCTGGGTTAGGAGCTGTCTGAGAATCGTCTAGAAAGATGCTGGTTACATACCTTGTGTCATTGTTACTGGGGTGAACCCTGCGCGAGGGGTCGATATGCCATTCTCGGGTACCCCGAACCGAAGCGGGTTGGGAGTCGCTGTCCATACGTACCATTTCATCAGCATGATTCATGGTCCGTCTGTTGACCATATTTATACAACAACCCGTGGTATATTTTCCCGACCTGCAGTAAATCATCGGTACGCCACAGATGAACTTTATGCCCTAGATTCCACCATTTTCCCCAGGAAAACCTGTTCTCCGAGCCGTAAACTAACGTCCTATGCCAGTTACGTCTTACGCATTTTTTCCGGTCTTAAGGCATCTACCGTATACTTACGAGAATGGTAAGCTCCCCCGGCCTCCGCATCAATTCATCCACCCAAAGCGGCCACAAAAAGAGGATCTGTGGGATACCGCAGCATTATGTCAAAACCCCGTGTTAGTAGACATGCAGTGCCAGTTTCGCCCGCAGAAGTTCATTTTTGCTCGTACGCCATAATAATAACTATTTGGTCAGCTGGAAGGTCATCTTCCTGCAAAACACGTCTAGAATACCAGTAACGCCACGGTATTCTTCGTGGGATCTTTCATTTTGGCCCAATTTTACCCAACATAATCAAATCCCGCCGTTTCCATAAATAATTGGGGAGGATATACTCGAGTAGGGTTACCGTACCCGTTGCCCCTTCAAAAATGACAGGCATCCCCGAAAAGCAGCCCAGTTGGAGATATAATGATGGTCTTATACCTCCCCTCGCACGCCTTAGACGACAAGTCATATATCTACTTGGCAATTTGAAAGTCTCCGGACGCTTTGGTGCCAAGATAGGCACTGATAAATGCAAAGCGTCCGGTGACTTTTTTAGGTCGCCAAGTATATCACTCGATGGTTAACGCTTGATGGACGGGTGGTTCCGCCGTCCCATCCGGAGGCAAGGTACCGCTTGCCCAACTCGAGAACCTTCGAGAAAATTAGCCGTGTTGTTCAACGGAAAGCTTGTCAGGATGCAAAGCAGCTTTCCCAACTCCGCTCAGGTCCGAAGAGAACTGCAACTCATACCGTAGAATACAGGTACCTTGTAACTCACGATTGACGCCCCCACTAGCCCCGCAATTGGCTTACGGCCTGTCCAAAAAAAAAAGGGAAAAAACCCCGCCACCCACCGTCTAAATTTCTTCCCATGAAAGCCGGATTACGAGCCAACAGGAGTTACTTTGAGGACGAGCACTCCCTAACAAGTCTCCACAGCACCGACCGCGCGGGTAAATGGAGGTTCACAAGTAGCAAATAAAGCTATTGAGTCGGGTGTGGGGCATCGGTCGTGAAATGGGGTGAAACGGCTCCCAGCCGACCAGAATTCGTGGTGCTGAAAAGACAGAGTTGTAGTCGTGCGGGGCCCGGTGTAGTCGAGGTGTCGCGTTCTGCTCGACGGGAGACGTTTTGAGTTATGATAGCTGCATGGGTTTACGCTTAATTACGTCCACCATTCAAGCTAGCTTACAAATGGGTGACTAGAGGGCCCATAATAGGATAGCTCGAGCTTGGAGTGCCAAAGAAGTTCGTCCCCTAGGGGTATTCAAAATTTGGAGCAATTCGAAGTGCTAACCTTCGGCATTCTTTAAGGAATCTCGGGAAGGGGATACGCGTTGGTTTGTTTAAGTGCCCAGCGGGTTCCGTGATGGATTTGAGAAGGTTCGGAAGGCCATCCAAAACTTGAGTGTAACGTTCTCGAGTTGTGGGAACATAGGATCAAACGGCTCTAGCATGGGACACTGTTTCTCATAACTTCTCAAGGTTAACTAGCCACAAGTCTTTTGCTCAATATTACTTTCACCAAGGCATCGCGACATGCGAATGTAAATTGCTTGAAATCCATGACCCTCTCCATGGCCCTCTCCATGACCCTCTCCATGACCATCTCGACGTTTGACAAGCCCAGTCCCTTTATTACAGCATATTAAGTGGTTGGCAGTACAAGTTGTTCAGCAGATCTTTGGACAATCCCGGCTGGCTTCTTTGGTTCAAGGAGTTCTGAGTCGATGATAGAGGGCCGTGCCTATGACCAGTTATGGTAAACGGGGTACTCCAGTAAGAGGGAATTGGTGTTATGGTTGAGAAGATAAGTTGGATGTCAATCTTGTGGAGCGGTTGGAGAGGAAAGGGGGGTGGTGGATGTCCGGTTCCGTAGAACCAGGTTCCTATCGTAGTCCGAGACTGCTTCCACTGTACTCGAGTACTAAAACGGTTCGGCTGCGTCCCCCCACAGGTCGAAAATTTTCAGTCCCTTGTGCCGACTTCCAAAACTCTGGCTGAGAGTATACTCACTTTAATAGTGCTTTTTAATGACCACTTATAGCTATACCGTAAAACCCTCTCGATTGGCTATCCCCGGATTCAAGGACAAAAGCCCTTGAGAAGGGTTCGTGCTTTCCTGAAACGGTATCGCTAGAGCCTGTTTGGAAGCGTTTGATCTCATTAACTTGCTTTCGTAGTTCCGTTAAAGCACCAGACTAAACCCACCGTGGTCCGATGCGGAGGTTTCCGCCGAGAACGCGTTAGCGAATCGCAAGAGTTTTTTGCGGTAGCTCAGGATTAGATCGGAGAAAAGAGGCGTTTGGCCACGATGCCTATCCCACACCGAAGCTAGCGGGCCGGGTTTCCTACGTGCTCACCGGTCGAATACCAACATATTTCGGCAGGAGCAGGGACGCATCCGTGCCATCAGAGTTCTTGCGTTTGAGATGGCGACTAAGTGTCGATGCCTCAAGGTTCCGAACAGTATTGGAAGGAGGCTGTCCTTCCACAGCAGCCCTTCCATATCAGTTTGAAAACCTCCCTAGTTACTAAGGGGTAGCAAACAAAACCCACCCCCTATTCTTGCCAATCTAAGGAGTACCTTTCTGCGAGGCGCTCTTCCCTTCTGAGGGTATTCGCTCAGGTTATTGTGTCTGGCGCCAAGCTGGGGAGACATCACGGTATGTCACTCGAGAACAACCTGCAAGCATCACAACATGTCACTGAGGGTGCATTTGATGCTTCTGAAACGTTGCCTGGTAATTTTAGGTATAAAAAACTTGACAGAAGCTCAGCCCCAGCCCCTCGCAATTTTACTTTACTTTACTTTACTTTTCTTTTCAGTGCTTAAAGATTAGGTTAAGCCAAAAAACAAACCTTGTTTATCTTGAAGGAGGAATGATTATTGGCTGAAAGCCACCTTCTTCTTATCGCAAGTATGGAAAACGTGAATTTGTCTAGAATACGGGTTGGTTTAATAATGCCTTGACGGGGCTAATGAACCGTAAGCCACCCTTTCTTTTTCACCTCCCCGCCGGCAGCGACTGCTCGTTTTTTTTTCATGTCCCTGTCCCATATCACAGAACTAGGATGATGCGCTGCAAGGTAAATATCCACATCCTCCGAATCCGATACCACGGCTAAACGACTCGGAGTGAAAGGTGAATTATATTAAATTAGCCGAACAAGGGGCAGGGGTACTGGAGCGATCAATTAATGGAAGATAGCCACAAGTCCTATTTACACGTACAACTCAGGCCACGTTTTGGCATCGGTCGGGCACCGTTGGGGGAAGAATAAGAAAATCCTACTCATAAAACCGTTTGAACCAATTGAAAGGCGTTTCTCGAGCTAAGGTACAATTGTATGCTGCTTTTTCGCTATTAAAGTTCAAACAGGGACGAGAGTTCAATATTTTGAAGGGAATCCCACCGCGAGTCGTGGGGGGTAACAGGGGAACGAAGAGGCTTTGGCAGGAGAAAGCAAAAAAAAGCAAAAAAAGACTTCTGGCAGATTCTAGATTCGCTGTCTCCACACCAAAGTGTGCTGACTGTATTGGAACTGCTTGACTTGGAGACTTGCAGGAATGGGATCTTCATAGCGGAGAGTACTGTCGAAAAATGCCTGATGTTGCGATTCAAGTTTTGTGTATTGGGAATGGAGCGGAAGAAGGGTCTGGGAAGGATGAAGCGAATGCCGGTAATGTGCAGCCATTGTCCCACCGAGGAGAGGTTAGCATGAGGGTGCTGTATGGTATTGTGGAAGGCTGGATATATTGAAAGTGCTCTCTTGGGGGTCCACTATTGAGAGAGAAGTGGAAACTAGAAACACTCTCGCAAACAAGATGGCGCGTCGATCCCTCGTACCGGCACCCCAGGGCAGTCGGTGCGGGAAAATTCTCCGAACGGCTCTGTCACCCCACCCCTTACTCCGATTGGTGAGGAGCGATGCACAACCACAACGATTCAGAGCCCACCTCTGCCCATCGCTCCCCCTTTCCCTTCCCTTCCATTCCCCTCCCTTTCCTTCCCTTTCCTTCCTATTTTTTCACTTTCCCTTCTGTGCGTGCACTTTAAATGGGTTTCGGGGGGTTCTAGAGACGGGGGGGAAAAAAGAAAAAAAAAGAGGTCGTTTCCTTCACCGTCTTAATTTCTCATTTTCGGCTTCTCATTCCGGCCTCACAACGCCCCCTAAACCCCACATTTTTGGGTGCGGGCAGGAAAGTTAGGTTGTTTTCGCCCTTCTTGTCCTTGCATCTTCGCTCGTCTTTTTCTCATGAAAACCCTCGTCCGTGAATTGGAGGGTTCGCGGTTCACTTCCAAACGGGTATTGAGCCTGGCCTAGTCCAATTGAATACAGGGGAACGTTGCGTGTGCCTTTTGGTGCGCTATATTTGTTTTTTTGTGCCTCTTGTGATCTAGTTTTGCGCAATTCCTCGCAGTCTTTTTTTTCTTTGATATTTCCTTATTTTTATTTCTTGTTCCAGTAGCAAGCTTATTTTATCTATATCTTGTTTCGAATTTTTGCTGTTTTTGGCATTTCGTTGGATTCCTTACGAGTACTTTCTAGTCTGTGACACTCTGCTTAAGCTCAGCTCTCTTTCTCTACAGTCCGTTCCTTCCTTCTTTCCTCACATCATCGTCACCCAAACCGCGGCCGAGGTATACAAATGTACCCGGCTCCCTGAGGCTCTTGCCGGCGCACGAAGGTTAAGGAACCGGGGCGGGTATTGTTGGGACTATTAGGGTGGTTTGTTTAGATTTCGATTTCCTGAGCCTCGAAGGGACTTCCCCTCTTCACTCTCTTACGCAATTCACACCTCTTTTCATTTTGGGGGTGGTCTTGTTTGTGTTTGTGTGTACCTACCGTACTTGTCTATCTGGCGTGTAAGTCAGTGTTCGGATTGGACATTCAACAGATCAACGTTCCCCCCTGTTACTCAATTGCGTTCAAGAAGACTTCAACTGTTTTGACGATCCCGAGGGGCTACTGGAGGCTTCCAGGTTGATTTATACTCGTTCGGGGGAGGGAGGATTTCATCATATTGCCGACCCAAAAACACTTATAGGGCAAATCCGGCTGACACCCCCAGTATCTACCCCGTCTGGAATCTGGATATCTGTTCTGCCTGACTTGGGAAGAAATTAGCTTGCAGAATATTGGGGAAAAACCTTTCCCCATCAGGAGCAAGTATTCCCACCTTGCCAAGAAATCTTTATGTCTCCGTCTTTTTCCTTTCCTCTCGCTCCGACGTTGACTTTGCACTGACAGTTCGTCCACTCTTGGCTACCGACTTTGCCCTTCTCTTTACCAGCTTGACTTGGACCCATTTTTGGTCTGACATCGTGCTTGTCTGCTTCCTCTGGTGTGCAAGTACCGGCTGCAACTGTTTCAGAGTAGCGAGACCTTGAGCAAGAGACAATTTCGACCCACACGCTTCCTACGAGTCTTCCTGGCCCCGCAGTCGCAATCTTTTGCTATATCACTTTTATTACTATTCGCCCCCCGAACCATACCTAGCCTTCTAGTTGTCTTCACAACCCCCCCAAGTTCTTTTCTCTGCCCCCCCTCACTCGTTGCCGTTCCCCCATCTAGTCAACCTCCCAATCTCACCCTCCACCAAATCAACCCTTCCCTTCGTAGCCGTTCTACCCCCTTAGCTCCCGCAGAAACCCAGATCAGAGGAAAGGGTTCCTTTTTAGGGTTACTCATTCTCGGCCGCCCTTTTCAGCCAGGCTCGTAGCGAATGGATAGTTAGCCACGTGGGTCATTATATTTGCTTGTTTGTGACCGCTACACACAGCCGTTGTCCATCTTCCCCCGCTTCCCTCCCCGCAATATACCACAGAATTTTATAGGACGGGCCTCCCGATTAGCCGTGAGAGACAGCTAGCAGGGGGAGGAGAGTTTAATAGGTAATCGAGCTCTAGGCGGAGAATTTTCCGGCTGTCGGAGAGAACACCTGCCTGGCCTGGCGGTAGTTCCCAGTTTATTGAAAAACAAATTAACCACAGAGGGGCCACACTACTTTTTTCCATCTCTCTGCTCCAACCTGCATTTTGACATTTTTTGGTTTTTATCCCGTCATCCTCGAAGCTTACTTTGGTTCACCCCGCAAAACTAATAAGGCACCATCTCCCGGAAAGAGCGAGTTGGGAGGCTTTAATCTGCTTCAGCTAGTCTGGACGTTGCTGTTGCCTCGGTTCAGTCTCTTAGCCCGCCCTTAACCTTCGAATCCACTCCAGTGCATCTCTCTGCTTGGTCCATATCATTGTGAACCAACTCGTCTTAAACCTCGCAGGCCAAACCAACATTGACGTATCGGTTTCCCACTTTGAGGTTCATTCAATGGGTTTGGCTATTTTCCAGACAGAAGGGCTGATGACAATATAGATCTTATTCCGTTATATCGCCTACCTCGAATTCTCCCGCTATTTCGCCCTATTTCGTCTACCGGGCGATCACCATCTGCCTCTTACTATAGCTAAAGGCTGGAGGGGAGGAGAGCGTGGCTCTAAACGATTACTTGCTCTCGTCGCGCTTCGCCATACGTGCATTGGCAGGAGCGAGTGGTACAGCATCGGGAGATTCTATTGAAATTTTTACTTTGCCCGTCCTAGAACCAAGTTGAGAGTGCATGTCTTTCGGGGTTTATTTTAATTTTATTTTCACACCCAAGTCTACCCCTCTTTAGAATCTTAATCTTAATATCTTAGAAGGGGTCCGGGGGTTTCCAGAGGACCATTCGCTTCAGGGTGATCCTGCCTATACCTGGGGGAAACCCTACCTGGCGGAGAAATCCTGTGTGGGGTAAGTGGGCGGGCGGGAGGGAGAGGGTGTTGATGAGGGGCGGGAGTGCAGAGGTATCATATAGTCAGGAAATCCAAATCATATCTGTATATTAATCTCCTTTCTTGCGTCTTCCCTTCCCTTTTCCCACGTTTCATGTTGGACGATCATAGTACCAGGAAAGGTGTGTTGATTGGGCTTGGAGTCAAGTTGTATCAACGGATATACGGTACTGGTGCCGTTGCTAGTTGGCGGCCCCTACCTCTCGTAAGTATTGCCAGCCAGCACATCCTATTCTTCGTTTCTACATAATTAAATGCTTAGGTTGTACTGACCAAATCGCCGTTTATTCTCGCTTTTTAAAGAAGAATCTCGACATAATCTCGGGGGCGCATTACTGGCCCCAGCGCCGGCATAGTGCGTTGTACCCCTCACGATATGGCAAACTCTGCAGTACAACTGCATATTTCACACTCTCCACCCTCTTCAGATTCTAGAGGGAACTCTATCATGCCATCTCCAACATCGCTCTACTCCTCATCGGATAGGTCCATGGCGGAAACTTCTCCCGTAATGACAAGTGCACCTGCAACTTCTGGCAAGGCCACACATACATGTCCTTCATGCTCACGCACATTCTCTCGAGGCGAGCACCTCGACCGCCACCTGACTACACATCTTCCATCAAACACCTCCAAAACTTTTATCTGCTCTTCTTGCTCAAAGGGATTCACCAGAAAAGATGTCCTGACGAGACATGTTAGGGCTGTCCATGAAACTAAGCGATCTGATATTCGCAAAAGTCGGCGGCGAAGTTGCCGGCGGTGCGCTGGGTTCAAGATCAAGTGCACGGGTGGTGGTAGGGGAACAGCGAAGGATGGGACAAGGGAGGGAGGAAGGACTGATGACCCGTGTGAAGCATGCAAGAAGCGGGGTACTGTGTGCATATACGATTTTGGGACCATAGCAGAGGGTAGTTTGGATAAAAAACCCGGAGGTGAGAGAAGGGGGCAGGGCGAGGGCGGAGGCGACAATTGCGATGAACCAGGGTCTGAAAAAGCAGCATCTGGTTCTGAGAGCGGTGATGGGATAAGCGAGAGTATTGGTCGACCCAAGAGGAGGAGACGAACACACACCGGCAGCTATACAATAGATTCAACGGGTAAACCGCTAGGTGATAGGTCTTATTCCATTATGTCGCAGGTGTCCCCTCATCTACTGTCTGCAGCCCGCATGGCTTCCTCATCGAAGAGTGCAAGTCCTGACAGGCGACCGGATCCATTCGTCACCTCATCTCCCCCCGCAGCCAGTCTTCAGAATCTCTTCAATTCTCCCGGGGCAGCTGAATTAGCAGAGGCAGACAAACTAATGTCAATAATGACAACAAACACTTACGGTCAATTGCCAGGCCCTAGTCTCAGCAACTCGGTGAATGATGGCCGCGTGCGGCCTCTGGAAAACACACCTTCGGCTGTAGATACCATGTTTAAAGCGCATCCCCAAGATCACTCGAGCTCAACAGGTCATAATACGATGGGCCGATCGCCTAGCTGTGATTTATTTAGTGGCAAGGCAGGAAACTTTGGTTCATTGCATTTTAATAACTCTGGCAATGGTGAGAGCACAAATTATTCAGCCCCCATGACTACCTCATTCCCACCTTCTTTACGGGAAATTATATCTTCACCTTCTCAAATCGGAAAATCTCTAAAAGATAGCTTGGTAACGGGAGTGGGTGGGCTAGTGACCATAGCTGGGGGGGACGTCCACGGCGCAAGTGCTTTGCAAGGGATCAAATTTGTCCCAGATCCTCGATCACCAAGCACCCAAAAGGCTACGGACATTATTGCTTTCCTCAATGATGGATCTGAAGGATATCGGACAACAGGCTCACCGACATCGTTTCTTCCAGACCGAACTATTGAAAACAAACCCCCTGAAGCGGAACCCTCGAACCAAACGACTGTTGCTAGCGATGATCCATCAACTAACAGGCACGGCTCAGAGTGCGTGGAAAGCCTACCTGAGCTAAGCCTTGAGGATAACTGGCTCTTTGATTACGAAATATTCGACAAGAGTACTGATTGGCTTAGGGGCTGGGGTGATTGGCCAGCTGTCCCGCAAAAGGAGGGGCAAGCCAATTATTGTGCTCTCTCAGATTTGAACCACTCCACCACAGCCGGGGTAGGTAGCAGCAAGCGAGTTGCGTCTCCTGTCTCGGTGTGTTCGGATGAGGGTTCGTTGTTCAAAATCAAGCATCACGATGACCACCAAACCCGCTTGCCGGCAGTTAGACCGATCAAAGATCATACCTCTGTTGAGGACTTTCTCCCATGGGGTTGGCAGTCATCGAGAGAGAAGCTGGAACGAAGAGTCACGTTGCCTCCTCTTAGACAAATCCTTGAAGAACTTACTCCTCAGACACCAACCATCACTCAGACTCACTCTCCGGCCAATGTGAGTAAGGACGAATCCTGGATCGATGACAGGATACTAAACGACATGGTCTCTCTGCTTTCGATTCCGGTGGAGCGTTTTCCATATGAGAGCGCTGATATGAGCAAATTTCCATCCAAGACCATGATTGGTTCCTTCATCAAAATTTACTTTGAACAATTTCATTCGATTCTCCCAATGATCCACAAGCCGACATTTAGTGCGGGCACTTGCCCCACCATCGTGCTGGTGGCCATGGCTAGCATTGGTGCGAGCTATAGTCACCTGGAGGGTGCTAAGATGTTTGCAGATAGTTTGAGCGAGCTTTGCAAGAGGACACTGACTTGGATGGTAGTTATGTATGATCTCCTATTCTCACCGTGAATACTGACTTGTATGATGCAGGCTGAACACAACCCCGAGTATCCCCACTCGGATTTCTTCCTTATGGCCTCATGCTTGCAAAGTGTGTACGCATTAGGATCCGGGTCCCATCGTCTTTACGATTGCGCAGATGTATCAAGGAGTGCACTAATCGGGAGTGCTCGCCGGATTGGGTTGTTCTCTGGTCGTGTATCGCCACCATCATCTTCTCCTGGTTCCGCACCGGGCTCACCCAACCCCAGGACTGCCCGTGATGAGGATAATCGCAATGAGAAGGAGGCCATCGAGGTTAGGTGGCGTCGATGGTATGTGAAAGAAAAGTTGAGGCGTCTTGCCTGGTCCATCTTCGAATATGATTGCTCATTTTCGACTCTATCCAATCGGCGCGGCGCTATCACTTTGAATGATATCTCTACACGGATGCCATGTGCAGAGGCCCTATGGCAGGCCCCTACCGCGCAGGCCTGGGGGGCGTTACTGGAATCTGGAGTTCTCCCCCCTGACGCAGAAAAAGGAACACCATTCTATCCAACTCTGCGTGATGTGATCTCTGGGAAAATGTCACCAGAGAACTTGACGAGCTGGGGCAGGAGGTTGTGCGCGCAGGCTATCGGAAGGATCCTCTGGGATTTTAAGGAACTCGAAGAAAGTGTGTTAAGTGAGAGCAGCTCAGCCGGAAATGACGGAGGGTTAGGTTTGCCAATGCTAAGCCCCGGATTGAAGCCAGCGAAGGAAAAGTTACTAAAGAGTTTAATGGTTATATGTGAAGGGGTGAGGGAGAGACAGATGGAGGCTGGATGGAGAGACGGAGAAGTTGATGGAGATAGAGCTCATATGACGTTTGTTCACTCCTCCCCATACTTGTTCTATTACTGACGTTGGCAGCCTGGCCCTTTTGATATCTCATTACACCCACCTCCACGCCGCTTTCCCCACCGTCTCCTTAATCCTATCACTCGCACGACGTCCGCCCTCATCGACCACGACACCAGCGGACCCGCGCATAACCCGGCTCAAAAACATTTTCCAAACAGATCCCGTCTACGCTAGAACCATGGCTTGGAGCGCCGCGCAAATAATAACAATCTCCCGTTTGAAACCTGTCTGCTCTCCCGTCGAAGGTATGCGCATTTTTATGGCAGGAGTAGTCCTCTGGGGCTTCGGCCGCTACTTCCGAGAACCCCTACCACCCGACCCTCTCCATTCCAACCCCCTGGGAGGAATTCAAGAGGAGGTAGTCCGCCTCGACTCCCAGCCATGGAAAGGGGTGGATGATTGGATCAAGAAGGGGAAAGGCAAGGCGACTATTGGTAGTGATCAGCACGCCGGAAATGCTATGACTGAGATATGCTCCGAGATGGGAGCTAAGGAGGTGCTCAGAGTTGTTGTGGGGATTCTGGGGAGGATGAGAGTCTGGGGTCTTGGAGGGGAGTTTAAAAATGTCCTCGAGGAGATGGTCCGGAGGAGTTGATT
>Ga0307510_10004048_pt1 | contig 17202 bp, 16 predicted proteins | sample 12_EM_MG_FD_207224 | JGI IMG/M metagenome (GOLD analysis project Ga0307510, IMG submission 207224) | Populus trichocarpa ectomycorrhiza microbial communities from riparian zone in the Pacific Northwest, United States - 12_EM | ecosystem: Host-associated > Plants > Roots > Unclassified | place...
GTATGGTGGCAGCGCTTCGACCACTTCGTGTTGAAGAGCTGGCGGAGCTATTTGCAATCGAGTTTGGCCCCAACAACGCTCCTAATCTCGTTGCGGGCTGGCGACCGGAAAATCCAGAAGAGGCAGTCCTCTCCACGTGTTCCACTTTTATCACGATCATCGATGACCGGGAATCGAAAATAGTACAATTTTCGCACTTCTCGGTCAAAGAATTCTTGACCTCGGATCGCCTCCAATTGTCAAATGTTGGGAACATCCGCCAATATTATATTCCGCTGGAACCGTCGCATGCTATTCTCGCGCGAGCCTGCGTGACAGTTCTTCTGCAGGTAGACGGGAAAGAGGACGAAAAGCGTTTTCGAGGACTACCTCTGGCGTCCTACGCCATGGAGAACTGGGTTAAGCATGCTCGGTTTGAGGATGTGGCATCGCGAATTCAAGATTCCCTTGCGTATCTATTCGACCCCACAATGCCGTACTTTAAGCCCCGAATCTTGTTGCGATGCGTTGTGGGCATATTTGACGTCTATCCCAACCAACCCTCCTTACTTTACCATGCACCAGACAGGGTAACACCCCTTTTTTTGGCGGCATTTTACGGTTTCAGCGGACTGGCAAAGCACCTTATCATCACGCATGCACCAGACGTGAACGCAAAATGTGGTGATAGCTTCTCTCCGCTACATGGAGCATCGGCCAACGGACAAGTCGACTCCGCACGTATCTTAATCAATAACGGGGCCCATGTAAACGCGGAGGGGCCTGATGACTGGACTCCATTGCATTATGCATCCAGCTTCAGGCAACTCATGTTTGCTCAGTTCCTTCTCGAGCACGGCGCAAATTTGAACGCACGGGCCAAGCGGAACGTCACTCCCCTATATCTGGCGTCGTCGAGGGGATATCTCGAGATCGTGCGGCTTTTTCTTAACCACGGAGCGGACGTGACCATCCGGGGAGGTGAGGATTTGACGCCTTATCAGGTTGCTACTCAACGTGAACGCAATGACGTTGCACAACTGCTGTTAGAACACGGTGCCGAACGAGAATAGAGGGAGTGGTGAAGCTAGACTTACTCATGCTTATGTATCCGCCCCGAGGGACAGGGTTGTTTCGTCACCTACTTCTACTGGAACAGGAGGAGTATATCCATCCCATGTACTCCATACGGGGCCGTCGTGGATCTACCGGAAAATATGTGGGTTGTAGCCTGCTGTACGATGGTCAAATAGGCGTGAGGTGTTAGCGTTGTGCACGTGTTGAATTTGGTAGCAATGTCGATGGGATTGAGATTCACAAAAGTCGCTAAATGCATTGATTGGCATGTCGTGGGTCTTGTGACGGGAAAATACGTACCACTGGCATGGATTTCAAAGTCAAAGAACGGCAAGCATAGCTGTTAGCTCGCCGGAAGACAGGCAGACAAGATAAATTGGGACTCGCCGCAACAAGCGTCTTGAAGCGAGACTGGCCGAATCAGGTGGAACGGCGGCGGCGGAGATTGTAAGGGGATCGAGAAGACAGAGGTCGATCTACGTGCGAATGTTGAAGCTTATATGATCCCTTGTGCCCTCGTCTCCCTCATTAAGTTGCCCAACCAAGTCGTAGTTGAGATTGAGATTGTAGGGCTCATGCGAGGCGAAGAAAAGGCAAATTTGGGACATGTATACTATTGACATCACCGCTGTTGTATTCTTGGAAGTACACGTCTCATATCCAACGGCCTCTGCAGAGCACGAAAAACAGCACACTGGCCGCGACGACCGCCCAAGTTACGCGTACACCAGGCAGACCTGCACTCTTCTCCCGGATTCCAGTTCCCGTTGCCACACCAGGGCATACCGCGCCCCCTTGCCGAAGCGACACCGCAGGCATCAGCACCTGTGGCATTCCGTACACACTCGGAACCGTCACGCTCCCCAGCGCGTCTGCCATGACCTTGGTGCAGGTGAGGACATCCACGAGCTGTTCGTTTGGCGAGAAGACAGCATCGACCTGCCATGTGATTGGCCACGGACTCTCGCTCCCGACATTGGTGAAGAGCGCGAGCATCGGGGGCTTGAAGATCGCCATGGAATGTTCTTGAACAGAGAGCACCCTCATCTACTTCGGAAATAAGGTCAAAAAGAATTTGAGTTCATCAGCCGCCGTACCTGAGTAGTAAGGAAGTCTGGCGAATATTCAATAGCTTCCTTCCGCGCAGCATTCATTAATTTGATGTGCTGGACGAGAGGCTTTTCTTGCTGATATGCTGTAAACCAAAGCCTAAAAACCGTATCGTTCAACTGAGGTTGTACGAAACCTGAGCTACTGCCCCTCACGCTTCGCGATTGTATGGATCCGTCCCTCCTTGGTACCCTTGTTCCTGGCCTATAAGTGAATGAGAGAGAGCTTTCGTAGGAAGAAACGATTGTCTACCATAATAGACGATTGGAATACCATCGTGGGCAAATGGAAAGGTTATCGCATTACGGATAAGCTACCAGTTGTTCCGTTCAGGATGGGGAACAGCGGAACAGTATGAATCACAGACCGCGGCGTCCTTGGTCACGGAGGCCAATCGAGGTTGATCATGGTTCTCCACGAATACACCAGTACGAAAGAGACCGTTCTTGAACTTCTGTTGGGAACGAATCAAGGTGCTCGCAACTGCCGAGAACCTCCCTTGAGTGTCCAGAAATGTGCTCCTCATCTGGAAGTATGACGGGTAGTCAAGAATCGCATCCAGGACCTCTGAAACATGACCAAATGCCATCGAAATCCATGGTTGAACGCAAGCCGTCGGTCACTCACCAGTATACTGAGCAGCATAATCGGGGTCGTTGATAAGTACCTCTCCGAGCGTAAAAACGCCCGCCGCCTTTGAAAATTCTGGCCAAAAGTCCTTGCGAATGTGCTTGACCGTGTCGATACGCAAGCCATCCACGCCATAATCCTGCACCAGTTTATGGACCCAATCCGACAATTTTCCAACCACGGTGGGATCCTCCGTGTTGAGATCTGGCAGTGGCATCTTGGAATCTCCAAGCCAGCACTGCTCGACAGCTGTCTGGTTGCTTGGGTCGGCAGACTCGGCGACGAAACATCGTTTATGGAAGGAGGAAGAGGCGTTGAACGGTTGGGAGAAGTCAGCGAAGGTGAAGTTGGACCTAGGCGTGGCCATGTGGTTGACAACGACGTCGAACATGAGATACATCCCGCGTTTATGCAGATCGTTGCTGAGCTCTTTCAGGTCATCTGGGGTGCCAAAATGGGTGTTCAAATAATCGAATTCCTTCGTCCAGTATCTGTTTTCCATGATAAACCCAGCACGTTGGTACAAAAAAGCAACGGCTTACGCACCCGTGATAGGCTTCGCCCTGGGAGGTCACGCCCTCGATATTGGCAGAGACCGGCGAGATCCATACGGCGTCGAATCCCATGCTTTGGATGTAGTCAAGATGACTCGTAATCCCCTTCCACGAGCCACCACAATATTTGCGTTCACCAGCATCGCAGGAAGCCGCCGTGTCATTGGAAGTGGCGAACCGGTCTGTGACGAGCTACGCGTCTTCTTGAGAACGCGCACAAGCACAAAATACGCTGGCGGGTTACCTGATAGATGGATCGAGAACTCCATTCCGCGGCATTCGCTGAGAAGGCAGGACTGGACAAAAGGATAGCCCCCAGAATTGCAGGGACTGGACTAGAAAACATGATGTGGTTTGTAGGATGGCCGAATAGGTGTGAGGTGTTAGCGTGTTGCACCCCTTGAAGCTCGTAGCGATGTGGCTGGAGTGAGAAGAACAAGTCACGCTTCGTGAGGGGAGAAAATCATGGCGTTCAACGCCTAACGAGGGCATTGGCATTCATACAGCTCATTGGCCGACGAGGTTGAGATTCGTTAGGATGAGTGACTGGAAACGACGAGTTAAGTGGCACGGTAGCGGCATGAATAGGGATAGAGAAGACAGAGGTCTATCTGTGGGTGAATAACGCTGAGTCTCGAACTCTCAACGCACACAAGTTGGGTGTCGGTGTCAGTCAGGAACGTGAATACAGGCATCTCCCTTACCTTACGAGATCGCGCGGATGGCTCGGCCCGGAACCTTTAACCTGATCCGAGTCAAGATCTTATCGGTCTTATCTATACACTCTCCTTTCCATCGTCCTCCAATCCAATGTTGCTTCGCCTGTTCCGCCCTTGATCGAGCTTGATCGCTCGCAGCTTAGAATACCCGCACGCGTCTTCAAGTTCTCCTTTCGTATCAACTCTCCGCAAGGTCCCAGTTGCCTCCACCCCCACGCATACTGTACCTATTTGGTTCCGGTTCTACGCACCACCCTCCTCTACTTTTCTGTGCGAGTTCTTCCTTTGCTCACATTTTTCTCGACCTCGACAACAAATAGGGACACCGCACCGTCTCTTGTGTTGATGTCCTCGTGTCGACCCTTAGTACCTCGTCATCGCTTCCCATCGATTCGCCCAAACCATTCACCTTAGTTCACCCTTGTCTCTTGTTCCGCGCTCTCTCGCCGCTCTTCTCCTATTTCAAACAAAGGGGTGTTCCTCACTCGGCGCGCTAACCCTCAATCAGGGAACATAATATCACGCCAGGACGAAGGAATAAGAGCACCGGAAGTGAACCCTAGTGGGGAGCGCACGGGGCAAACAAGCACGGGTGGGGTTGTTGGGATGCCATTAACATGCCGGTCAAGACGATGCGAACCATCAAGGGAACCGTCACCCTAGGCAGGATCGATCGTGTGGATGTAGCTTACAACACCGCACCATCCTTGCGTTTTCGAGGTCCACACAGAGCTTCGCTTGCACAATGGTGGACCGGCAGATCCCAACAGCCCTGGATAGAATACATGATATTTATTCTGTTTCAGAGAACTCGTAACTTGATGCGAATGGCTTCGAGGTAGAGCTAGAGTTGAGAGAAAGTGAAGGATGGAGCAGCAATCCCAGGAATTGACCTCTTCTCTAGTAAGGTTCCTGTATTCATGTGACGCAGCCTCGAATATCACAGTAAAGCTGGAGGTGGAAGCGTAGGTGGCCGGTCTGATTGCTTCCTGACCTTTGGGTGGGAACAATCGTGTCCAATTCTAAACGCCATGGATGATACTACGTTCGGGGACAAGTTCGACAAGCATAGCCAGGAGTAACAGTATCCTGGGTTGATCCAACGCAATATACATGCTCACAGGGAACAAGAGACGTCGTCTCTACCTACGGTAGCTTACACAACTATAAACCATGCATGTGAGGAAACGGAAAGACGAAACTTTTCGGAATCTGTCGGGACGAGAACGTTGGGGACGACAACAAACTGAACAAAGTGAGAAACGGGGCGAAGGGCACGTGACAAGTAAGTGATGAACGAGCGTCCACGGCGATGACGATACTAAGTCGACACCATACGCACCTTCATCTTGAGGCCCGAGATATTAGGAAACTCACGGACCAACATGGACCAACATGAGGCATCATGCATCATGACGTGACCTAGTGTGCCAACAGCTAGATCTTGTAAGTCACTTCGATCTTCGCCGACCGGACATTGTTCTCCCATCCGGGAAACCTTTATTGATCAATAAGAGATCCAATACTCATCGGAGAGAATCGTGGAACACGCACCTAGCTCCAGCCCATATAGCCAATGAGTCCCCTGGCAAAAGGGCAGCCACGGTTTCGTTACTCATGTCTAGGACAACTTCCGTAGCCTGCCAGTCATCGGACGCATGCATGTTGGTGTATATCCTCCACTCTGGCGCAGGGATACCCCCGGATGTGTTTCGAACAACACCCAAATCGAGCCAGGTCCACGAATTCCTGAACGTTCCTTGGTCTTGCGAGTAGCTACTCCAGCCTTGGTCATGGCTCTCCGTCTGGATGAGGACGCGCGATATGAAATCAGGACGCTGGATTGGTGGGGAGACGACGACCTGTCGGCGACCATCCGACACTGTGAGGGGATTTTCAAAGTGATGGGATGGCAAGACCGATGTCAGGCGCGGGTAATACTCTGCAGCGTGCAGAATTTTGTCCGCAAGTTCCAAAGGTAAGAAGTGGCGGAGGATGTCGCGGGTTGCGATGACGTCTTCGTGTGATGGGTTGTAGGGAATCGGAAGTTGTATAACTGGGGCAGAGTCCGAGGCTGGTATCACACTTGGTTGTACACGGGACGCTATACGAGTAGAGGTGAGGTTGGCCAAGAGATGTCAATCTGTACATACGAGAATTGGGTCTTGACGGCACATTAGGTGGTCTGAGACTTGAGACTGGGTCCGGACTAGGACTCCTACGAGACGCTATACGAGCGGAGGTGAGATTGGTAATAAGGTAGCCGTCGGTACATACACGAACGCGATATGGGCCCTGATGGCGCATCAGGTCTGAGGCTTGAGGCCGTTTGGGACCATGGAACTCGAGGCCTAAAAGCCTGAGGGCCTAAAAGTGGTTGTGGGAACACGACGGGCTGGGTGCCATCAAGGCTTGAGTTAGCCTGGGAGAGGGCGGGCGCGGAGAGCGTATTGGGTGAAAATTTCGGGGGCGGTTGAGGAAAAGGTGCTTTCTTGGGAGTAGGAATGGTCGGGGGTACTGCTTTATGTTTCAAGATGGTAGTGATATCCCAACCCCGATGAGTGAGGAAACGGCGCGCTATGAGAAACGTGACTATTGCAAGACCTATCCAAAATGTGATCAACATTCCGGGCCTGAGTGCTTGAGTATCGGTTTTAGTAATGGGATAGATGAGAGTTGACTATTTACTGGACTGGTAGTTGGGTTAACGATGTGGTGGGGTAGGTGGGTTCAGGGACTTTTGGTCATCCTGTGCTCAACGCAGCACGACGGCTGCGGACTTTCGTATTTGAAAGTCAGCATTTGTATTTTGCAGTTGACCGCGCGACCGCAAATGAAATAAATGAGCGCCGGCCTAATCCGCGTGTGGGAGGAATCTATTGGAAGATCTAAAGACGCGGACAGGTGGGACGCGCGTCGACGATGAGGGAATAGGGAACCCGGAAGAACGGCACGGCTAGGCTGTGAAAAGACGAGACGACGCTGTTACAAGAAAAGTCTCAGATCTCAGTGTTTAACATGTTTGCTACAGTGAAAGCAACAAGAGACTGGAGTTTGGCGGGAAGAAAGTGTCATACTTATATATAAATAGTGGGAAACTCTATGTGAAATTGTGTAAGAAGATCAAGTAGAACTGTCCAGAAAATAGTAAAAGAGGTAAACTATTGTCTTTCGAGAGAGCGCACACGGCATATGCCCGGGGCGCGTTAGCTCCGGTCAGCCCATAACATCAGAACGGTCCTTTCGGCCCGACTGGCTTAACCACCACCGCGCTGATCTTAATCGAGACAAGCCGGCAAAAGCCGGGCCGGGAAACTCTTTTACCACCCTCATTTGATCGCGTCGATGGACGCAGAAGAGCGTATCCAAGCCGTCTCCCAGTTCCTTCTACAGTCTCCTCCGGGGGAGATAAACGACGTCCTGAACGGTACACTTATTTATTTATTTATTTCAAAATCCAGATCGCGCTCAGCGCTCACACGCAATATATGCGCCCCCGTTCAGATGTACGCGTGCTCATCGGGGACGATGAGAGCCTCGAAATGGGCGTTCTGCCTGCGCTGCAACAGTACAACCTCGATCAATTCACGGTGGCAGAAGTTCCAGGAGCCGGTCATAGCGTGCGTCACCATCTCTTCGCCGCGGTCGCTATTCTTTGACTTTGGGCCTTGCGCCGCAGTCTATCGTGAGCGCAAGAGCTCTTATCCCAGGAGAGCAGGATCGTTTCCTCGATCCGAGGTCAAAGACGAGCTTTTTATTCGATCATTTGTCCTTGGTGCGTCTGGTCTAACTCAACTCTTTCTTTCGCCCTCAGCTTGGATATCCACCCCCCGTAGGAAACGTCTGATCCACAAACCCACGAACCCAACGAGGCGTCAGAACCTTTCCGGTACTGCGCATCCTCACACTCGAACACAGGGGTAGTCGTGATAATATTTTCTCCTCAGGTCTGCCCTTGAAAGTTCCACGCTGCAGTACCTTTCGTCGCACTACAACGACGGGACCGCGTCCGTTTTCGCGACGCCCGACGACGAGTCGTGCTTTATCATCCAGATCGTCGCAAATAAATACAACCCCGTCAACTTTTGGTGAGATCGGGCCACCCGTCTAGTCGAGCAACCGACTAAAGGTAACCTCGTAGGTCTGGACGATGGCGTTCAGAATACACCGTCGACCTCAACGCTCGGACAATCACAGGGCGGATCCTAGTGAACGTACACTACTACGAACAGGGAAATGTACCGTCCACCAATATACGTTGTCTGTGGCGCTTCGCTCATAAGATCGATCATCTCGCAGGTGCAGCTCGAATCAAAGCACCAGGCCTCGATAGCGCTCCCGACCTCCATTGTCACGTCGTCCCCCGGCCCTTCTGCGAATAAAATCCTCGCGTTAATCGCGGACCAAGAAGGAGCGTATCAAGAGTCGCTCGGCGATACGTACCACGAAATGGGCGAGAAGACGTTCAAGGGGCTGAGGCGAGCCTTGCCGTTGACCAGGCAGAAGCTTGACTGGGATAAGGTAACCCCGACTTTTGTTCTCTCAGTGAGTGGCGGCGTGTCTCTGATCTGGTTATCGTTTAGGTACTGGGGTATAAACTTGGTGCAGAGTTGTCTTCCAGCAAAGGCGTCTTTGGTGGTTCTGGAGGGTCGTCATGAGAAGAGCCTGAATATTTGTAATCAACTAGTGTGTATCCCGTATAAAATATTCTGACAATGACCAGAAACAACTCAAACTGCGACGGAAACCCACCTTGGGGACCCTCGCATGTCAAGGTGTGATGTCCGCCTTTACCCCTTATGGCGGTGCGGTAAACTGTTTCAAAGGCTGGGCGAGACGCCATGGCATCATGTCGGACCTACCTCTACCCCGATACTTCGTTGGAGTTGTCCTCTTATGAGGACAAAGGATATCTCATCAGAAGCTTGAATTCTCCGATTGAGCGCAGGAAGGTGTTTACAAGTTCTGAATATACATCCTTAATTCCTCGAAGCTCACCCCAGCTCGCCCGTCCGGTTCGCCTCGAGCATCGCACCCAAGAATCCGCATCCATACGCTAGCGACGCCTTCCTCCTCGCAGCCCACTTCCAGCCCGTTGTCTCTGAGAATGTAGTACTCCCTCGAGGGAGTCTGGACAACCGCAAGCGCTGGGTGCAACGGCCGGCCGGCCGTTGAGGTCAAATGGACGCTCTCGACATGATGGTGCCTATAACACCGATCGAAAGTCGACACAGGGGCGAGACGACACATCAGGGTGTGAAACTCACGCCGGCAAGAATAGGTTGACATTTGAGGTCTTTGCGGGCGCCGGTAATGTCTTGCGTTGGGACAGTCCCGCGAATTCCTGGGCCATTTGAGGAGCGGACATCCACTTGCCGCTCACGCTATGATTTTACGTCAGCTCTCTCTGATCAGGGCAACCATACGTAAAAACTTGTTGCTGACCCGTTTCCAACGACGCATGCCAGCGTGTACCGCCCAGCGATCGTGCGTAATGCAGTTCCCTGTGCTCCCATCTGTGCCGTACGGCGGAGCCAATGCCTACTAATACCATGGTCAAACTCTCCATGATTGGCCCACCTCATGGCGTCGCGGAGAGGCGACGTGCTTTGAGGGTTCGCTTTGCGATGCTCTATGTATCTTGCCCAGTCCAAGCGCAGATTCTCGTCGCCACGTGTATCTCTCGCCAGGCCGAGAACCTCACATGTAGCTTCGAGGACGTGGAACGCTTGGACGTAGCCAGAGATTACGTTGCGGGTGATCACACACCATATTTCGTCCTTGACTATCTCAACGACATCTGTTATGGTATCATGTAACCAGCTAGTCCGCATGTTTCTCCCGGATTCAGTCGCAGCAGACAGTGCAAACCAGAGCCGTGTCAGCAAGAATCTGCCCCAGCGGAGTCGGTATCACGCATTGGATCAAAAGATAAAACCAAACCGCAGAGCCACCGTCAGTTGCTTCTCGTTTTCCGGACTTGACCATAGGCGTTCAGAGATGATGTCAACGGGACCTTGAAAAGCTGGCCGAAGGAAGGAGCTCATTACAGCGTTCTTCCGTTCTGAGACTTCTCGTTCCCGCTGTAGAAGGTAAGGCCAAAAGTTCGTCATAGTTACTGAGCCGCACTGTTGCAATACCAAAGATAGACGTTGCCCAGAAAAGTCTCTGGAGAGCTTATAATAGGCAGATGAATAGACTTTTGAGGTGTATGCGTATGTTCTCTACATATTCAGGCAGGCGCGCTTACCTGCGTATCGAATGAGCCTAGAAACCGAACAGCATTGAAGGCGTTCCTTGTTCGAAAGACCACTGAGAATGATGATCCAGCGTTGAATGAGTTTCCGTTGAGAAAGAGGAGGTGGGTAGGTAATGGCAGATAAGAGTCGGGGGTCCGGGGGTCCGGGAAAATCCAAATGCCAGAGCAAGGTGGGCTGCGCCATCACCTCAGCAGATCCATCCACGAGTGAACCTGACGATGGTTGTGCTTCTTTTCTGTCATGCTGTATGACCGAAGGGGGCCGCGTTATCGTCAAAGGCTTGAAGCGATTACGAGGCATAGATACAATTTGCGTTTGGCTGTCTAGTTGGCGCCCCGGCCCCTCGTTGATTCCAGGCACCAACGCAGAACCGGGTGAACCAAAAAGGGTAGGGTCCGGGACACAACAGTCACCGGAAAGACGTGCGGAATTGAGAGGACGAAGGGCAGGTTCGCCCGCCGCTTGTACAGCCGAGGGAGCGGCAACCCTTGGCCTCTTCGCCAAAGGATGATCGTGTGCCTGACCCTGGGATATCTCCGAGAGACCATGCTTTGAGATGGGCGCGCTGTGAGCAGCCACAGATGGAGGTCTTCTTCCTCGGCCCCCAGAAAGACAAGGAGGTGGCTGAAATGCATCCGACGTGACGGAAGTTTGGGGTATATGCGTGCCAGCAGAAACCATATTCCCTCCGCGGGAAATTGGGAGAGACGGCGGACCCATATGCCCTGGTCCCGCTCCAGCAGGGACAGGTGGATCGCCAAGCGGGAGCGGGCCCGATGTTGAGGACGAAGCATCGGCCTTTGGTCGCGTATTATGTACAGACGATGGGGGCAGAGAACTTGGGGGGAGTTCAGCGAGTTTGCTGATAAGGGCAGCTTTCCCAAGTTTGGAGTATCCCACGATGCGTCGCTCCTTACAGAGGGCCTTGAGTTGAGGGACATTCAGCTTCGAAAGATCAGAAGGTAAGGGTGCGGTGGGGTCGTGGGAGGAAACTGCGGGCATATCGGTAGATGATGGGAAGTGAGATCTAGTGAGATGTTGCAAGCACGCGGTGGCTTTTATTGACGGCATGGGCTACGGTGTACAACAAAAACGGTACATCATTTTAACAACAACAGTGACCCTACTTCCCTTGCCCTAGGCAACTGCGGTAATGCAATAAACCTAAGTGGGATTAAAGACCATCAGCCCAATAATGAGAGGGTATGCATGTGATCATCGTTGCGTTCTAAAGGTTATGCTTCCGATCGCTTTTTTTTCTTCCTGACAGTTAATATGTGAACCTTCGTCTGACCCACGGGGCCGTCACCAGACGTCGCTTCGGTCGCTGTACCACCAATAGCGGCTTTCGGGGGCAGTGGAGGATTGCTTACGGTAGCGGAGCCGTATATATGCGCCTTATATGTCTCCAAAGTCGCCTCGGGCTCGTCGAACGGATTTGGTGATACGTCGTCCGCGGGCGGCAGGCCCACCGTGCGTCTTGGCGGCGTTCGCGGGATCGAGGGTACGAGAAGATCTTGCGTCGCTTCGGTGCCTTGGGTCTTCGACTTCGGGAGCGGAAGCTTGGGCGCGAGGCCCTCACAAAGTCCGCGCACCGCGCCCTCGATAAGCTCCGTCGCCTTGCGCGCACGCTCCGACGTTGAAAATTCGACGCCCGTAAGAAGACTGGAGAGTATGCGCCTGTTCATCGAGCGCGGGACCTGCCCAGGCTGCGGAGCGAGTGGCGGAGGACGTGGAGAGGGCATGCGATCCTCAGGCACCGAAATACCCATGGCAAAGAAACTGGTGACGGCACCCGCGACGCACTCTTGTCGGAAGGACATGCGTTCCCAGAACTCGTCCGGACCCACTTTGCTCAGTTCGCCCATCGGACGACCCTTCCTGTCCTTCTCCTTATCACCATCTCGACACGCTGGCTCGTCCCTGTCGTCCCGTGGCGTATCCGTGCGGGGACGCTTCCGTGGAGAGGCCGGAGTGTCGGTGAACGCGATTTCGTCCATGAACCGGTTTTTTGGATCATCTTCGAATGAAGGGATGTAGTGGCCCAGGTTGTGCAGACCCTCTGGAGGGGGACACGGAAGTGGGATGTTGGTTTGGCTGTATGGATGTCCGTAGATCCAATGTGGCTTGGCAGTAGATGACGAAGTCACGCTTCCCATGACCTGCTGCGCTTCCAGTTCATTGTGCCCAGGGAGCACGTAGAACATGTCCACCCGACCCTCCTGCCCGATCGCCTCGCGAACATCCCCTCCCACTTGACCCATCACGCGTCGCCACCACGCACATAGGCGCGCGTCGCTCAGAGGGCGTTTCCCCGGGAAATCGCTCGAATTCGGGAAAAGATACTGGCCCTGCGCGCGAGCGAAGAGCTGTACCCAAAGATGTCGCGCAGAAACTGGACGAGTCGCGGGATCAGCGTACCAGCGAATGAAAGCCCTCACGAGAGTGGCTGTCGGTGACGGCGCGAGACCCTGGCCCGTAGAGTCTATCTTCGATACATAGAGGATGGCGGAATCGGTTGCGGGGACGTTATAAACGCAGGCTTCGATCGCTGACACGAGCACGCGAGGGGCATCGGGGTTGGCTTGTTCGGAGAGAAGAATGAGGATGTCCTGCACGTATAGGCGGGGACGAGGAGAGGCGTATGGGTATAGGGAATTATCTTTCGCAGGTGCGGTGACGAGAACATGAATGTGGAATTCGCGCACGTCGGGAAGTATTTGGAGGGCGGTGAGGAGGTGGTCTCGAAAGTTCATTGTGGCCCTTGAGCCCGACCGTGGGAACGGTCCTCGTATCCCTTTTCAACGTCCGATCAATGCCAGTGGCAGCATATTTTACTCGTGACAGGGTATATCAAGGAAAAGCAAGCCATCCAAGCTGTAATACATACACAGTACTATCCACACCATCGCTATACATGATTTGGCCAAGACCTATACTCTTGACTCTGATGATCCACCGTATGGACGCGAGGTAGTTATTTCCTCCTTCGGGACCATGGCTACCTCAATACTTGTACGCCACGGCAGTGTACAGGACTCTTACCGATTTTTCCAATTCTGGCACATCATCATAATCATGGTTGCTCGTTGCGAAGTCCGAGATGATTGTCTGACCCACGTTGACCGCGAGAGCAGTTCGTGCGGTCTTGTATTTGCAGGAGTAGGAGGGTCCATTCCCTTGAATTGACAAGTTGACGGCAGGCATCGAGTCTTCATTCGTGGACCGGTTACGGAGAGCGTCGCGATTATTCAACCTAAAGGCGGCGTGTCAAAGGCCCACTTAACAGCGAGAATTCCCCTCACATAGCAAGGAAGGAGTTCACGTAGCCTATGAGGATGTTAGCGCATTTTCTTTTTCAACCGACATCAGTGCGGACATACATTTACCCATCAACCAGAACAACACCTGCCACGTCAAGGTACTGCGCAGCGCTAAGAACTGATCGTTCTGTGAGAAAATATTCAGGAATAAGATTTAGAAAGGAATTTCTTACACAGACAAGCATGCCAGTAGCAAGGATGCTAAACTAACCGCGTTTGTTGATCTGGTCGATTAGCCAGCATAAATTGTAATTCTTACCTCGTTACCAGGCCAGAGTTGATACTATAGGACATCAATGTCGTAATTATCGAGTCGGTTCTATATGTGGACGTTAAGCATAGTTCTGCCGAAAAAATGGCAAGAACTCGCCTTGGAAATCCTGTTCTTTTGCGATAGAGGTACCAACACATCGCCAGGGCAATCACGATGTCTGCTAAAGCGGTTGAACCCATTCCTGTGCATACCACCCACTACTCGGGGTGGACCATCAGCGAGCCTGAAAAAGAGTAGACGTGGGGCCATACGGTCAAGGCGCTATAACGGGAATATCGCTTGAGTGCAAATCTAATTTGGGACATCAGCTTTCGGGAGAAACATGCCGCCAGATGATACGTACGCTTTGGCTGTGTAAACTGATGCATAGAGGATTGAACTAAATTTACAGAAAAGGCGAAAACAAGAAACCTACCGAATCCTAGGACTAGGGAGAAGTCGGCCAAGGTAATCGCATAGTCAGACACCGATAAAATGCTTACCGAAGAAAATTCCACCAAGCATTGACTATCAATGGACGTTACGAAGTGCCCAATGGATACTTAGTTCGATATACTCACAATGATCACTGGGATGACGATGCTCTTGCTCACTGTGAGGAAATCGTGTCATGATGAGAGCGTCATGAGGTCACAGGAGGAGCGCTTACTGATATAAATTCGCCTCGCATAAAAGCTACTCCACATCAGGGCAGCTCAGAATCAAGACACAGGAATGAGGGACACACAGTTGTACCAAAAAACCGATGGCAGCCTATAATAATCATCAGTAAGTTGCGGTGAGCCAGAGAAAGTAGAGCACACATTGACGTCGGCTTGGGTCTGTGCAACATTCGGGAAGTACGACGTGTCAAGAAAACGAAAGGGATGCTGAAAGACAACGTACGTTCATCGCCCTGGGCTGCGAATCAAGGGTGATAATCAGAAGAACGAGCAGACGTACCACATATTGATATCCAAATTGTCGACATTGCCGAAATTCAGGACCAGGTACCTGGTATGGATGAGCAAGCCAGACAACGAAGATAAATGCGGTCTCACCAGTAGACCGCATAAGCAGATAGAACCGTGTGCAGGGTATCCAAGATGCTGAAAAGCGTGTTACCTCCCAGATATACCAGCGATTTGGTGGAAGATCCCACTTACAATAAAAGTACGACAAATCCTTTGAGCTCAATTTGATCTCTACCACGATACTGACTAAACCCTATTCAGTTTCGTGTAGCAACATAGGAGAACAAAAGCTCGTTACCAGTAGTAAGTCCACCTGAATCACCGATAAGTCAGCAACTTAGGGAGGTGTCTCTCCACTCACATCTGAGCTATTGTCACACCATAAAGGCTATGAGTTGACAAGCTCAGCAAGGGGATGGGGGAAAGACAGAGAGAAGACGAACACTGAGCTGACAAGTAACCCTATGAAGGTGGCCCCATAGGTATTCCGTATGTCCGCTACAGCTGATCCAGACATGTCGATTGTGTCGAGTCGTCAGACTGTATGAAGCGGAGGACAGCAGAAGAGGCAAGCAGCGGGAAGGATAGAGGGGCGTGTATCGCGGCATTATATTTGAGTTCACATCACTGCGACGAACGGGAACTTGGATACCTGAAGGGACCGTCCGAGAGGGCCGAAAGGCAGTTCCTAGATGACTTTTTCTAAAGTGAGAAAAAAGAATTTCCTCAAGATATGAAGCTCCATCTGACTTTAACGTTCAGCTTGTATTTCGACGTCGTCGAACCCGGGCCCTCTTGCGCAACTCCATATGGAGCTCAAACTGAATTAGATCGCGTAATGTTATAACGTGGTACAAGGAGACCATGTATGTGCTGACGAAGCGACCGCAAGCCTCGGCCTGCGTGTCGCACTGAGTCCCGACTTACTTCCACGTCCTGTACACACTGCCAAAAGTACGAGCACTCAATCCTGATAGCGACTCGAATAGATACTGTATCGTACTCAGCTTGCTTGCCAAGAGGCTATATAGTCCACGCCATCAACCCTCCAAGTGTGAGCAGTCGAGTTCGTTCGGCACATGTTGTACGCCGCGGGGAGATCGTATATGGGCACGGACACTGATGGGTAATAATTTCCCTCAGCCTGAGTAAACAAGGAGGTGGCTCTAATGCTGGCCGCCCTGAGACAGAAGACCGACAGTACGGAAAAGTGGGGTGGACCATATGCGCCCTATAACCGTATATTTTGGTCCGAGGAGTAGATGGCGGACCATATCCTTGAAGGAATGGGCGGACTTTGCGAAGACCAAACCTAATACGCATGAAGTGAAGTATACCATGATCGCCACGCGAGTGGCGGAGGATGTGGCCACGGCCTGGCATGTGATCCTCGGGCAAGTTGAAAAAAAATAAATACCGGCGACAGCACCCCTGCTCCTGCCGGGCCGGAATGATTTGCGAGTGCGTTCCCAGGAACTCGTCACGCGTCAGGCCCCACTTTGCTCAGTTCGCTCATATATCCTCCCTCTCCCCGTCTGAAGACGCCGGCTCATCCCTCTCATCCCGCGGTGTATCCGTACGAGGACGCTTCCGTGGAGGGGCCGGAGTGTCGGTGAACGCGATCTCGTCCATGAATCGGTTTATTGGATCATCTTCAAGCGAAGGGAAATAGCATCCCGGCCTGTGCAGGCCTTGTGGAGGGGTGAAGGGAGTGAGATAACCTGCTGCGCTTCTAGTTGATTGTGCTCATGAAGCTCCTAGAACACGCCCACCCAATCCTCCTCCCCGATTGCCACCTCACGAACATCCCCTCCTACTTTACCTTTCACGCGTCTCCATCATGATAGGCGGGCATCGCTCAGCGAGCGCTTCCTCGGGTATTCGGACGTGTCGGAGGATCAGAATCCTGTCGAATGAAAGCTCTCACAAGGGTTGCTGTGGGTGTCGGCGCTCCACCCTGGCCCATAGAGTCTAGAGGACGGCGAAGTCCGCTGTAGGGGCGTGATATACGCAGGCTTCAATCGCCGAAACGAGCACGCAAGCGGCATCGGTCGGCTTTTTCGGAGAGAAGGATGAGGATGCTTTGAACGTGTATGAAGAGACAAGAAGAGGCAAATGGGAATAGGGAATTGTGTTTTGCAGGTGTGATGAGATCACGAATGTGTGATTCGCGCACGTCGGGAAGGATTTGAGGGCAGCTAGCTTGCCAACTCGTTCCTGACACCTGACGGTGACGAGCTGGTCTCAAAAGTCCATTGGACCTGTAGGTGTACCGTGGGAACGGTCCCGGTGTCTCTTTTCAACGTCTTTCTGGAGTCTTTCT
>Ga0307510_10004049_pt1 | contig 17197 bp, 6 predicted proteins | sample 12_EM_MG_FD_207224 | JGI IMG/M metagenome (GOLD analysis project Ga0307510, IMG submission 207224) | Populus trichocarpa ectomycorrhiza microbial communities from riparian zone in the Pacific Northwest, United States - 12_EM | ecosystem: Host-associated > Plants > Roots > Unclassified | place...
CTTCTTGAATCTTGATCAAAGCTGTCTCATATTCCAACTTCAAAGCTTCTCTGATCTTCTCACTCTCTTCAATGCTTCTCATGGCAGCCTCTCTCTCCAAATTCAGGCTATCTTTCTCTTTTTTCAGTTCCCCCAGTCTTTGATTCAGTTCTGCTTCTATCACGCCAGCAGCATCTAGTTTTTGCTTCAGTCCCCCACTCTCAGCCAAAAGTCGTGCTTTATCAGTGTTTGAACTTTCAGCTTCAAGCTTCAAATTTCTGATGACCTCCTCTTCTTCTTGAATCTTGATCAAAGCTGTCTCATATTCTAACTTGAAAGCTTCTCTGATCTTCTCACTCTCTTCAATGCTTCTCATGGCAGCCTCTTTCTCCAAAATCAGGCTATCTTTCTCTTTGTTCAGTTCCTCCAGTCTTTGATTCAGTTCTGCTTTTATCACGCCAGCAGAATCTAGTTTTTGCTTCAGTTCTCCATTCTCAATCAAAAGTTGTGCTTTGCCAGCATCTGATCGTTCAGCTTCAAGCCTCAAATTTCTGATGATTTCTTCTGCTTCTTGTATCTTGTTCAAAGCTGTTTGATGTTCCCACTTTAAAGCATCCCTTTCCTCACTTGTAGCTCTCAACTTACTCAGTTCAGCAACGTCTAGATTTGCTGCTTCAAGTTCTTGCTTTATGCCATCTGTTATCTTTTCACTTTCAAAACGACCATTTTTACTGCCTTTGTGCTTAGAAGAATCATCAGATTCTGAGTCTGAGCTAGATGAAGATGAGGTATCTTTTCCATGTTTGCCATTAACTTTCTCTCTCAGCTCTCCCTTCAGATGATCATATTGTCCATAGAGCAAATGGTACTGTTTCTGGACATCCTCAATTAGCTCAAGAAGAGGCTCTTTTTTGGAGTTTTCTACTGAGAGGCCATCTCGTTCTTCAAGATCTTCCTCTTTGATAAGCTTCAAGATCCTTTTTACCTTGTCATCAATTTCTGAGCAGGAAAGGTCTTAAAGTTAAATATTGACCAAATTTACAATGGAAAAGATGAGCTTAAGGCACAAAACAATAAGCCTGCAGAGACAACTCAAAATGTGCTGTGAGAAAGGTGATAAAATTCATTTTTTCCAGTTTTCATAATGCCATTTCACCACCTCCAAAATTACTGGTACAGAAAATCACCTGTTTTAGTTTCTTTTAGCTGTTCATCTTTCTCCGGATCAATGTGAGTTCCAATGAAGGATTTTAATGATTCACGGAAATCGTGCTTTTTCTTTGTCATCCTCTTTAAATTTTCAATCTGACTTTCCTTGGCAGCTATATGTTCAGAAATGCATTCTCCATCTTCTGTTCGAAATTATAAAATCTGCATATCAGGATTTTGATAATTAAACACAATAAGATTCCAGCTGCTTATTAATGGTTTACCAAAATTGAACATGCGTATAAGCAGTTAAATGAAGTGGGTCAGCCATGAGAAGATAAATGATCAACAAGTGGCTTGCAAGATCAGTCATTTGAAGCGAACACCACACAAATGAAATCATTCAAGCAGAAAGTTAGAGATCTTATTGAACTATTCAAACAACACTTACCAGGCTCTATTTGTGAAATACATCAATCAGTAAAGAAATTGACTTTGACCTGTTCTACGCTAATAATATAACTTCGGCAGACAGCCTGCAGCTCATGGTTATACAAATGTCCCAACATCAATAAAATTCTCACCATCATCCTAGAAACAGGATAATAGCTCCGATTTGATGTTAACTTTGACGAAATTTGAAATGCAGAATCAGATGTTGATAGTGAAATGAAAATCAATCCAGTTTGAATTAATAAAATCTGAGTATTTCTTTGATACACTTAAAAGGCTATATCTGTATGAGATGGGAGTTAAAGACTGTTTTGAAAGTATAGCTGTTAAACTGGATATGTCCGGTCCCTACTAAAACTCAGCTATTAAAAGGCAAATTATAAAACAATCCCAAACACCCACTAACATCATCGTTTCATTAGGTAAAATCAAACACAGACAAAAACCCATGTCACATTTGGATTCCCAATCACAACCAAGCAAATAAAGTTGCGTATCCTCACTAATAACCATATTTCAGATCCACCCATTTCCAAAATCCCATGTTCTTTTCACTGTAACAAGTCCCACTAAAAGAGCAATTTTTTCAAAACCATGGACCCAACACACCAATAAACTTCCCCTTCTTAAAAGACCATTTTCCAACTAAAAATGGATAATTAAACAGCCAAAGATGTCATTACAGATCTGGCACCACCTCATAACCACTAATAAGGAATCAAATCAAAGCACCCCAGAATAAGTAGAAGCCAAATGAGAATTCTTTCAAGAGTAGAAAATGACAGCTTAATATTGTTAAAAGTGAGCTGTTCTTTTTGGTATTTTCTTTTTCCAGTAATATAACACGCTACTCCTCAAACATAATTAAAACTGATTTAAGATTCATATTAAAATCCACTTTCAAAGCTTGAAACTATTTTTCCACCATAGAAACCTACAAACGGCATAAAGTTAAATTAAAGAAAATCTTCTTTTTTTGCTTACCAGGAAATTTCCTTTGCTTTCACTTTCAATCTTCCCTGGTAAGCTTAGCTCACGCTTGCCAAAAAAATCCAAGATTTGAACTAAAAAACAAGAAGAAAGAAAAAATTAAACTAAACAATTAACCAGAGAGATTTCCAGCTAAAAAATACAATCAATCTTAAAAAAAAAATAATAAAAAATAAAAAATTAACCAGAACTAGAAAAAATCATGATCGTAACGTAATTACTTCTAATCAGACTAACAAAAACCTTAACCAACACAGTCAATAAAAGATTAAAATCAGGAAACTAAACAAATAAACGAACAAACAAGCAGGAAACGATCAGCATATGCTAATCAATCAGCAATTAACTATTTAGTCCACTAGAAACGAACTTCAAATTATCAAAAACAGCAACTTGATCGACCAAAAAACTAGCTAAAAATAATTTTAAAAAAATCAAGAAAAGATGGAGTAACATAAGCAAATGAAGTTAGAAGGCTGAAATTCCTAGTTAAGCATAAATTAGGTGCAAAAATTTCTGAGATTGATCAAGATCATGATCAAGAATTAATTACCTGTAATTCCAGCTCGGAAGAAACTTAAGAAAAACGAAACGCTCTAAAATTTGAAACTGAGGAGAGAGAGACTGAGAGAGAGTTTCAAAACGACCGGTACAGCATTTTCTTGCTTTTCAATTTGAGGGGGAGGATGGAATCTTTGGAACCTTCTCTCTTGATCTAATCATCCTCGTACTTTACTTTTTATTACAATAAAGCCACTGAGATGTCACTGAATGTGAAGATAAATATCGTGAGTTTTTGCTGCGGAAAACGGGAGATTTTATTTTCTCGGAAATAAAGAAATGATTGGTAGTTTGCGGGGCCCATTTGTATGAGTTGTTTCCCGCGCCTAGGTGGATATCTTGTCTGGATTTGAGTTTTTTTCACTGTGCTCGTGCATGTATATTCTCCACCAATCATGCCTTTGTTGAATGGTTCACGTGGCTTTTAATTTCGAGTGGAGAGAAAAATAGGAAAATCATTTCTCAGTCACCAAATTTCATTAAACCAATAATACTCAATATATAGCCTTCGTGATGGCATAAGTAAATGACAATTATACCCATTATCACAAAGATGTCCTTTCTATTTATCTGAATAGAAATAGAGATAAAAAAAAAAGATATTCTTTAATTCAATGGATATGATTTATTTTTTAAATAACTTCACACCTGTTATTAACTCTCAATTTTATTTAAATATAATGAATGATACTTTTTAATATTATAAACCTTATCTTATCTTTTTATTATCATCTATGATCTCTTATCTCCACATATTATCTTGTTATTTATTCTATTGGCATTGGTGTCTTAATGATTTTCTCTGGCTTTAAAAAGAATGAGAAGTAAATCCTAATATTTCTAAATGGAAATCTACACTTGAAATAGAAAAAAATATTATTATTATTATTTTCTTTCTTTATTATTGTTTTTCTTTCTGTTTTGTACTAAACAAGGCTACTATAGAAAAAATAAATATTATGATAGGAAAATTAAAGCTAACAATAAAGAGGAGATAATTATTAAAAAAATAGAAAATAGAAATAGAAATATAATGAATAGTGAGATATCAACAAAAAGGAAATCCACACTTGACAAAATATTTACACGATTCTAGATGATCCCTTTTGCATAATAAAGAATATTAATATTTAAAAAAAAAACATATTCTTGGTGGCTAGTTATTCACTTGCTCTTTGTTTTTGCAATTTATTTTTTAAAATGTTTTTTATATGAAAAAAATATTAAATTGATAATTTTTTATTTTTTTTATGATTTTGATGTATTAATATCAAAAATTAAAAATATTATTTTAATATATTTTTAATTAAAAAATATTATACAACAGCTTACCAAACACAAACAAATACTTTTTTTGTGCTAGATCACAACCTTTGCCGCTTTCTTGTTAACCAACCAAACTCGTGACTTGTATTATTAAAGACTAGGATAACCTCATAGAAAGTAAAAGTAAATTGAAACAAATTATGAAGTATAATTCTAATTAACCCAATGATCTGAGTTAATCAAGTTAACCAACCAAATTTGTAATTCTATTCATGAGATCGAAATAACCTCATAGAAAATAAACTAAAACAAATCATGAAATCTAATTTTTAATTGACCAAATGTTGAAGGATGAAACTGGAAAAAAAATTAATTAAAAAATATTTAAAAAAACTAAAGTTAATCGTGTTAACCCATCAAATTCATAACGAAGGTCATAATATTGAGATAACTTAATAGAAATTAAATTAAAATAAATTATCAAGTATAAATATTTAAATTTAATGTTAAAAAGATAAGATTGATAATTGAAAAAAAATCTAAAAAAAAAAGAAAAGAAATCACATATCACCACGCGAGGAGGGGAACAGTGAATTCCTCTCCTCAATTAATATTTGTTATAATATTTCTTTTTCTTATTTGATAATTTATCTGTGTTTCAGCTAAAAACCTATCTTTCATATGTTGGAGAATAGTGCGATCATGAGCAAACTTTATCATCCTAATTCTATATAATGAAATTAAACTATTTTATCTAACAAAACTAAGTATAAGATGTCAGTAGACATGTGCAGCTCTTTTTTAAAAAAGTTTTCTAGCAGAGATTGTTGCTTGACACCATGTGCAATCTCCATGAGAAGAAAACGTTGAACAAATTAGCAAAAAGCAAAACAGGCTACAAAGAAAGACGATGCCATATTTGATTATTGAACAAATATTGGAACTAGTTTACAAGCTGTTTGTTTAATGAAAGAATTAATGTTGTTAAAACCAGAATAACAGCATTAATAAACAAAAGAAGAAAATGTCTGCAAATCTCTTCTAAGCCACTCTCTTGATATGAACAGTCTTCTTTGATATCGCTTCTCTGAGGTGATCATAGCGGCTGCGATGGTAATCGACCAAGATACAAAGCTGCCTTATGGCCTCCCTCTTCTCCTCACTAACACCCAGAAAAATATCTTCCTTGTGTTTTACCTGCTGCTCTAAATATACTACCTTTCTCTCAAGCTGACTAACAGAATTCAGCTTTTCTCCTCCTTCCTTGCTCAGCTTTGCTTCCAGTTTCCACACCTTTTCTCTTAACAAGAGCTCCTTCTCTTCCTTGCCATTCAGTTGCAATGTCAAACTATCCACGTTATGTTTCAGCCTTTTTATCTCATCCTTTGTTTCTGTGATCCATCTCTTCGCAAACTGAAGCTCGTTTGAGATTCGGCAAATGGGGTCCGAGAGAATTTCATTGTCCTCGTAGAATTTCTTGAGCATTGTTTCCGCTCCTGAAAATACCTCTCCTGCATCCAATAACATCTCCCTTATCTTCCTCAATTCAGCTTCAAATGCTGTTGTTTTTTCATTAAGCTCTATGTTTTCTTGATCAAGTCTGTCTTTCATCTTCTTGTAGCCATCTTTGGTTTCAGCATGAATGTGTTCGGCAACTAAAATCCTCTGATACAAGATTCGAATATGATTTTCCATTTTCATGTGGAAGCTCCCTGCTAGTTCTTCTATCTTCCTTTCTAAAGATTGAGGATTTGTCCTTGGGGAATCCAGCGACCGATATTTTGGAGAATCCAATGACCGATATTTTGGAGAATCCAGCAAATGATGTCTGACTACTTTAGTCTCCTCAGTTAGCTTTTTTATAGTATCCTCCTTGTCTTTCAGGATTTTCTGCTGCTCTTCAATCTTGCTCGTTAAATTGTGAACTTCATTTTCCATCTGAAACTGGATTTGCATAACATCTCGCCTTAGTCTCTCGTTTTGTGTCTCCAATAAACTCTTCTCACTCAGCAAGGAATCCAAATCCTGTTGTACGCTAAAAACCTGTGATTTCAAGGCCATAATCTGAGTAGAAGCTTCATTCTCTCTGCTCTCATATTCTTTCTGACAAGGAGAAAAGGAATCCCCTCTATCTAATAAGATCCCCTCCAGTTCTAATATTCTAGCGTGCATCCTCTCCCCTTCTTCTCGCAACTGATCTGTCTCTTGGTTCTTACCTCTTATCAGCTCTTCCAGCCTGTTCTTTTGGTTTCGGATAGAGTTCGCTTCTAGTTCCAGGTCCTCTCTTTGCACAAGAAAGGTTTCTTTCTCTTTTAGCAGTTCCTGTTCAGTTATAGCCTTCTTTGCTATTTCACCTTCCAAAGTCTCTGTCCGGAGCAGGTTTTCCGCAACTTCTTTGGTTTTCATGTTCAGTTGAGCTTCCAGTTGAGATTTCTCACCTCGAAAGGAGTCCAATTCCTTCTGCAAAATATTAATTCGGTTCTTTAAGCCCTTGGCTTGAGCTGATACTTCCTTCCGCTTACTTGCTTCCAGTTTAGCATTCTGAGAACGTAAAGAAACCGTCTCCAATTGCAGATTGTTGACCTGTGCCATTAGATCTTCAATTCTAGATGTGAAATTCTTCTCACCATCCTTCAGTTGCTTCTGGATTGTAGATATCTCATCCCCTTTTTCTTTTGACATCAGTTCAAGTTCCGAAACACGTGAAAGCAGCTGTGAGTTTTTCTCTTGAAGATGTTTAGCTTCAGCTGCTTTGTTTTCAATCTGTGCCTCGAAATCTTTCTTCAGGGTGTACACGGAATCCATCTCAGTTTTCAGTGTGGCTAACTGTCCCTCCAGCTCCTTTATCTGAGCTGATGCTTGACTGTCATGAAGCTCATGTACCTTCACAAGAGCTGAAAGTTCCCTATTTTGCTTGTTGACGGTGTCTGCTTCTTGTAATTCTGCGCTGTATTTGGTGCGTAAAGCTTCGTTTTCAGCAGTAGCAGAGGTCAACCTATGCTTCAGCCCAGTTACTTCTAAGCTTGCAGCATCAAGTTCTCCAGCAGTGCCGTCTGATGCTTCAAGATGCATATCTATGATGAGGCTACTGCCTATGTCTGGAGAATAAAACTCTGAATCGGAGAAGGATGAAGAGGAAGAACTTTCCTTCTCTTTCCTGCCTGGAGCCTTTTTCCCCACCTCTGCTCTGAGATAATCATATTGTGCGTAGAGAGACTGGTACTGTTTGTGAAAATCCTCGACAAGTTCAATAAGTTCTGATCTTTTCTTTGAATCTTCCGGGATCTTACCCTTCTTGGCTGGGCCATTATTCTGTATAAGCTTCAAGATCTTTCCCACTTTATGTTCAATGTCTGCAAATTAAATAAGACGAAAATATGGAATTCAATATCTAAACCTTCAACAACTGGCTATAACTAGTATATCTGCACTCTATTCTTTAAAGCAAGAAACTAAACATCTTTGGGAATGAAAACACAAAGCTCAAGATTCTATGAAGAACAGATAACTGGTGAGAAGTATAGGGAAAGGCCTGTTAAGAAATGTACTCAAACTTCAGCAATTCTTGTGAGATTCAAATTGTAATATTTTTGCATAATTGCCTTCAGTCTAAACTCTAAATAGAGAGCCAAATGCTGACATAACTGGTAAAACGAGGATATTCAGTTTTAGCAGAAAATTTCTCTCTTGAACTTGGACGCTTATAGATACTGAAAATTCGTTCTTTTGGCCTCAGTTCTTGAATATCATAACCTGCAGTAGTGCAGATTTTAGGAAATTTGAGTTTGTACATAAGAGATACTGCACCTCTTTTAGTCTCTTTCATTTGTTCGATGTTTTCAGGATCTTCATGGCTGCCTACGAACTCCATCACCTTCGGAACGCCGCTTGATTTATAATCGGGAATTTACAGCCAACTCAAACAAATTAATGAAATGCACTCTTCATCTGAAGCATATCAGCTGAAGATCCTATACGATAAAAGGCATAACCACCACCATCATCCATTGAAATAAAAGAAGCAGTGCTGGTTGCATTATGAAATTCAATATCCATGTGTTGAAGAATGAAACGTGCACACAACTTATTATACCCTCATTAATTTCTGAAAAGATCATTCACAGTTCAGTATATGTGCATGGAATTGCGGTAGAATGTATTGATTTCATTGCCTTGAGTCAGGGTTCCTTGATATTAATTTAAAAGAAAAGAGGGTGTTGAATCTAAAACCTGGAGAAGCTTAGTCAGGAATTGCAGCAGACCAATTGACATTAGCCATAGATAAATTAATGTTATCAGATAATTTTAATTTCTCTAACCCTCTACATCAAGCATGGAGGGCTTCGATCCACACTTGACTATGACAAACATGGTCCACCGAGAAAACAGTACTTCCAGTCGACATAAAAAAGAGTGAATTACATCTCTAGACGTGGAATGTTGGTCAGCAAAATATTATACTGTCAATTTCATAGGGCCACCAGTCCCCTGACATTTTGAAACTCGTTACTCAAATTACTATTTTATGCTTTCACACACAGACACACACACCTGGGATCCACCACAAAATAAACCATTTTATTACATTGTTTATATGTAATAGAATTTAGGCAATGTGAGCTTAAACAAGATGAAAGTGACAAACAGTTTAGATGCGAAGATTTTTTAATATTGAAAATAAGAATTTTGCAGAACGTTTCATTGGGTAAAGTAGTGTTCGTAGTAATTATTTTTTTTAATTTTTTTATTTAAAAATATATTAAAATAATATTTTTTAAAATTTATTTTTAATATAAATATATTAAAACAATCTAAAAATATAAAAAAAATAAATCTAAAATGAATTTCAAAATTTTTAAAAGCATGATTTGATCACGAAAACATACACTATCTAAATGGGTTTGCGTAGATCGTTAGCACCTCAGCTTGTATCTTTGGCTACATGAGTTTGAACTCTCCTTGTACCCTCGAGGGCTACGCCCTCTCTTTTATCAAAGGAGAAGGAGAATGAGAAGAAAGAGGCATTGTTCCATTAAAACCAATCAAGAAGAGAAGCAAATTATTAGATAAATGGATCTAATGATCTAGCAATCAATAAAACCCAAAGATTGATGCAATAAAGACAAAAAAAAACACACCCAGATGGGAAGATTTGAGACTTTTAGGTGTTATTATTCTTTTCATGTTCCTGTCCCTTTTTTGTGGATTAAAAAAATGGCATCCTTTCTTTTTCAATCATTCTGTATTTCCCTGGAAACCAATGGAACTGTAAGAAGAAAAAAGAAGATACCTGTGATGGGAAGGGGGTTTTTTGACTGCAGATCTGAATCCAACAAGAGTCAAAAAGTTAAATGTCATTGAGCAAGAGATTAAGCCAAAAAATAAAAGGTAAATAAAGAAGAAAATTTGTACATGACTTCTTTTTAATTCCCCTTTTTTGTCCTTGCCACTTGCCAGGAGAAGGAAATTTTGGCGCTTCTTTTGAAACTAATACCCTTCGATTCTTATTTTATTACAATTCAAACCAACGAAAGCACCGCGAATTCTCGCCGTGTCATCAAAACAAGCTATCGCGATATTTGTTTCTTCTGCGGTGCAAATTATTTGGCACCAAGAATCTACCGATAAGTGTGCCACTTCCCACCCTTGGAAAATTTACTCTTTTCATAAAATTATTAAAGAAATGTTTTCACTGTTTAAAATTAAAAATAACATATATATATATATATATTTCTAACTTATAACCTAGCTAATAAGATACTGTTTTTTCTTGTGATTTTTTAAGTTGTAACATGGCCTGGAGCATGTTAAAGTTCAAAGAATCACAAGTGCGTAAAAATAACAATTTAAAGCAAAATTTAGTTAATTTTGCATATAACTTATACACAAACTGCTTCTGTTTTTATAAAAAAAAATAATCAAACTGAAATTTTTTTTAAAAAAACCGAAACCAGTTCAAACTGACCGGTTTCGGTTCGGTTTGGTTTTTAAGACAAACACCGGTTCAAACCGGTTTGGCTCAGTTTTTCTGGTTTAACTCAGTTTTTTCGGTCTGGCTCGGTTTTTTTTTGGGTTTTTTCTGTTTGAGTTCGGTTCGGTTTGGTTTTTTCTGTTTCAGGCTTATAAAACCGAAACCGAACCGGTCGGTTTTTTCAAAATTTTAATCGGTTTAAGCGGTTTTTTTTCACAATTCGGTTTTTTCGGTTATTTTTTTCTGTTTTTCTTGGTTTAGTCGGTTTTTCAGTTTTTCTACTCATCCCTGACACAAACATCGAAAAATGAAAAATGTATATCAAAACCAAAAAAAGCCACACATTGTTGTTTCTATGAGTTATTTAAAAGTCATGGAGCATGCCAAAAACAGTTGGAGCGTAGCAAGTAGTAACAGAAGGTGGAGCATAGCTAATATCTATGGTTTAGAAACTGTTTGGGAACTAGGTGCAAACTGTGTTTCTAAAAAAATTTAATTTTTTTTTTTGCTAAAATTTAATATGTTTTGGATTGTTTTGATGTGCTGATGTCAAAAATGATTTTTAAAAAATTAAAAAAATATCATTAGCATGCATTTCAACATGAAAAATTATTTGAAAAACAACTGCTATCACACTACCAAACATATTTATGTAACTCATACAAAAGAAATAAACATGCAAGATCGAGGTTCTTGAATGCGGAAGATGCTGGAAAGCAAATGAGCCTACAAGAAGGTATTGCCAGCGAAAGAAGCCTTATAAGAAGGCATGTGAACAATTGTGAAGATTGAAGGGCAAATCAGTTTTTTTATAAAAGGTTAAGTCATAAGCTCTTAATGTCTAGAAAAGTAAGCAAAGTGAGAGAAGACTATGGTTAGCAACAATTTGTCTGCAAATTAAAAGAGAAGATTTGCGGGAGCATCATAAAAAGCACAAATTATGAATCAATTAAAAAATTCAAATGAAAGAGTACTTCTTTACAGGAATAAACAATAGCAGAAATAATATAATGAAGCTGAAAAAGAGATGAACCTAAGTGGCGGTGAGTCTCGTTGCCTTTTTGCATGAAGAGATTGTTATTTTTTTTAATTTTATTTTTAAATATTGGATTAATTAGAAATTAGATTTCAGAGTTTATTTTGGTTTGCTTTCTATGAAATTATCTTGGTATTATAACTCGCACGTGTTTTGCGGTTTAACTTAAATAGAGTTAGGTCGTTTCATCATTTCTTATTTTTAGATTGATTTTTTTTTTCAATTTCAACTTTCAACAATGAGTTTATTGAAAATTGAGCTTCATAATTTATTTTGATTTACTTTATACAAGGCTATCATATTCATAACTTTGGTCACGGGTTTGAAAAAGTAAACTGGGTTGATTCATGTAATTTTTTTGTTTACTTTCTATGAGGTTATCCTAGTCTCATAACTCACGTCACGAGTTTAATAAGTTAACTCAGGTCAAATATTTTTGTTATTTTTGAATTAATTTTTTTCGATTTCATTCTTCAACTTTAGGTTGATTGAGAATTGAACTTCATAATTTATTTTGATTTACTTTATATGAGGTTATCATGGTCTCATGTTACATGTCATGGATTTAGCAAGCCAACCTGTATTTGCCCAAATTAATTCGACATGTTGTTATTTCAATATTATTTTAAAAATAATAATTCAGGATTAAAGAATTGATATGTGGTATGGCACTTATCATGGAAATTAGTGCCATAATACATCAATTAAGAATTAGTTGTTGTTGTTTCATAAATAAAATGACCGAGATAAAATGAAATTTTATTAATTTAAAATAATTAAAATTTTAGGGACTAAATTTGAATATAAGGTAAATGTTTAGCCCTTTTTTTTATATAGATCAAGGATTGAATTGAACGAGGAGCCTCGGGGAAATGTTCACCCCTTTTTTTGTCATTTGAATTTTTTTTATTGCTCCACTTTTTTTTAAAAAAAAACAATTGATCATTTTACATTGAGTTTTTTTTTCTTTCTATATATTAGATTTGATGATTTGTTCAGTTTGTTAGATATGAGGATCTTACAATGTCAAGAAAACATTTTAGGACTTTGTTAATGATTAATCTGACAAAATAAAACTTGGTTTCGTTGTTTTAAAACAATTAAGTCTCCGAAGACCAAATTTGAAACTAAAACAAATGTTCAACCCTATTTTTTAAAAGGTCAAGGACTAAATTATATGAACAAAGTGAAAGTTGCTAGTACTTGTAAAATATACGCCAACATGTGAGGTAGGTCACCGCACTCTGGCATCGCGTGCAACGGCCACTGATTTTCAAATGTTGTCTTCTTTGGTGGTGCTATAATCATCTCGACGAGGCCTTCATGTTTAGACAGGATGTGCATGTTGAGGAACTGCGGTGTCACTCCGCCAGACATTTTGATTTACTTTCTTCTCCTTTCTTTTTTCTCTCTCCTCTCATTGATTTCCGCTCCTTGCTTTGTCAAAAATATCAAAGTGAACCGTCAATTGTTTCTTAGTTAAGATTTGATCCTTATTTTTTTAATTTTTATTTTTTAGTCTTTTTTTTCAATTTCAAGATTAAAAATTGTTTTGGGATCAAGATTCATGATTTTTTTATTTGTTTTCTATGAGATAATCACAGTCTCATGATTTCAATCGCGGGTATGAAAGATGAGCATAGGTTAACTCATGTCATTTTGTTTGGGACCTTTTCAAAAATATTTTTTTTTTCAATTTTATCGTTAAATATTTAGTTTGTTGGAAATTAGACTTCATAACATTTTTTTTATTTACTTTCTATTTAGTTATCATGGTCTCATAACTCAGGATGCAAGTTTGGATGGTTTGCTTGAGTTGACTCGAGTCTTTATTTTAATTTTTAAAATTGATTTTTTTTAGTTTCCTCCTTTGACATTTAGGTTGGTTAATGATTAGGATTTATAACTTTTTTCAATTTACTTTCCATGGTGTAATCTCGTTCTCATGAACCAAGTCGTGGATTTGACGGGTTTACTCAGATTAACTCAAGTTGCATTTTTTTTTGTCTTTCTTTTAAAATTGAATATTTGATTTTCATTTTTGTCATTCAACATTTTGTTGGTTGAGATTTAGGTTTCATAATTTATTTTGATTTGCTTTCTATAAAGTTATCATGGTCTCATAACCAGGATCACGAGTTTTGCAAACTAACCAAGGTTAGCTAAAGTCAATCCAATATATCATTGTCTCAATATTAAATAAAATATTGTTTAATATATTATCGTATCAATATTTATGAAAGATCTCATCTCATATGTATTATATTTTAAGTTGTTTCAGCAATTCTTTTATAGTTTTTTATGTTTTAAAAAAACTGATTTGACCAGTGCGGTCAAATAATCTAATCAAATTGCTAAAATTGGAAGCTGCAAGATAATAGGGAAACAATCTATCTTTTGACCAGTACAGTGAAACTCAAGGTGGATTAGGAGGAGCAATTGCTTGTTTTCTAAACTCAAGATAATGGGATTGCCGACTATTTTCTAAAAACTTGTCTTCCTACCATTCTTACTATTACATTTTCTTTTTTCTTTGTTTTACAAGGAAAGGCCCATCAAGCCTGACTCGCAGCAAGCTACAAAGTCCACCAATCCCATCTACTGCCTACAGAAGCAAACGGTTCTAACATAACGGAGAGGAAAATGAAGAAAAAAAGAGTGATTTCCTTATCATGGCCGGAGATGGCGGCGGAGCAACGATTTTTTTTTATTAAAAAAAGGGTCAAGATTAAAAACAATTCTCTGGGAAGGGTTAAAATTTAAATATTATTAATTTTACCCTTAAAATCTTGAATCATTCAAGGGAAAGTCAGAAATTATTATTTTCCTTTCCAGCCTCTGCCACTGGCCGGAGGTTTAAGAAATAATCTTGGTAGCCCGAAAACAAGATTGTTATTATTTTACGTCTTACCCTTAACCTTTGGGGCATACCAACTCGATGGTTTTGATTTACTACATTTTCCCTATTATATTCAATTATTCCATGTTTTTTAAATGATATATGAATTTTTTAATTGTAATATTTGTTTTTTTTTATATAATTATATAGGAAAATAATGTGCATAAGTTTAAAGAATTGGCATAAGTATTTAATGAGAATAATATATATTTTATTATTATCATTTTTTATATTATTTTCACCAATTCTTTATTCTTTTAGTTTTTTATATAGTTGCATGAAAATAATAAAAATATTATCTTTTATTCTTCGTTTTAGAACATGACAGATTGTCTATCACAATAAATAACATTGTTTTTTTTGTAAAAAAAAACTAGAGCACGTTATCCAATCTTTTTAAAAAAGCAATAAATCAAGCATGCCTAAGCTTTTTTATTCTTGACCAAGCACACCAGACTAGCTTGATAAGCCCAATAGAGCCTGACCTTATTTATTTCTTGCTCTTCATTAATACATTCTATTTTATTTTTAAAATCATTTAGTTTAGTTTATTTTTAAATAGTGATTAATCTTTTTAATTTCATAAAACTTCAAAGAAATTATTATAATTTATCTTTAATTTTTTCTCTTATATTTTATATAAATAAATTATAGCACAATGCATTAATAGAAACAAAAACCACTTATTTGTTCATAATTTATCAATTCACACAACCCACGCACACAATAAATATATATATACACATACACAGATTTTATTTTTATATTTCAATTAACGATGATGCATTCATAACACTGGCATTTTCTTTTCTTGTATTAGAAATCAACTTGAAATCCAACTCGGAATCCTACTAGCAAACTAGTGCGGGTAATTTTACTAGTTGATGCTTAAAAGATTGTGACATTGATCAGAAAAACAATGAACATTATCGACCATCCAATTTTTCCCCATTTTACTGTTCCAAAAATCAAAGAACAAAGGCTACAAATAGCAGTTTGCTTCAAAACTGTATTACAAGGATTTGCCAACTTCATGCCTAGATAAACTGATCTGCCAACACAAACGATGTATTTAGCAAGTCTCCGTGCCTTGAAATATACTCTTCCTGTCTTAACCCTTGAGAGCATTCTCCTCTTCCCTTTCCCTCTTTCATCAAATGTGTAGCCGACGCATTGTTTTTACCAACGTGCCACAAGCAGTTTGGATATGTACAGATTAGGAAAAACAAAATGGTACAAAATCGAAAGATCCACTAATCGTCAGCACCAGAAGCAAGCCTTTGCCTCTTCCATTCGCGTGCTTTTTCCAAGATTTTGAGATTATGGGCATGAGCTTCTTCTGGAAATACATAATCTATGTATTCCTCGTACCTGCAAGAAAATGGTTAGCGGAACTGATAAGGACAGGGTGGAACATAGAAAACTGAATCTGTAAAATCAGTAGCATCGAAACAACGGAGTGTCAGTTCATTGACATGTCTAAGGACCAAGCTAAGCGGGCATGTTAACACTCAGTTCTTTAGTACAGATGTATGCATGTGGCACCCAATTTAAGAAGTGAGTTTTATCGATAGCACTTCTCCCAAAATTTAAGTGACTATTGGAAAATTTCAGAATCCAAACCAAACCCATTAAAACTTTATTAAGAGAGAAACATGGCCATTTCAGTTTAACTTGCTTGTGCAATGTGCTTTCAGGCTATAAAACACCAAGTTGATGCCTTTTGGAGATTTTTTTTTAAATGCTTTTGGCATCATCAATGGTGTCAACAGATGGAAGATAAAAGCACAAGTAGATTACATACCCAGCCAGGCCGTCTTCAGAAGCAATCTGCTTTCTCTTTTTCAGTTTCTTAGGCAGCTTAGGCTCGACAAGGCTAACATCACCAAGCTGGCCAAAACTTTTCTCCATGTCCAACCATTCATCTAAGAGCATAGCTCTTTCTTCTTTCAGTTCAGGGGCGGACATTCTGAAGTAGTTTAAAGCTTTCTCAAAAACCCCTAATGAAAAATTTAACAGTAAGAATCTAACTGAGTATGTAATAATTAAGGAATGCACTGGTTAAAAAGATCAGGATTCCTTACTTCTTGCATTTTGAATGCACAAGTTCTGTTCTTCCATGGCAGATGCCTCAAATTTTGCACAGCTGATCCAAACTTTTAGATGCTTTGTGCGATCCAGGAGCCTCTCATAAAGTTCCCGAGTTCTATCATATTCACCCTCAGAGATTTCAAAATCAATATATGCCTGCAGGCAGAGGAAAATCTCATCACCAGCAGTACATTTCATACCCTCCGACCCTCTAACCAAAAAACAATAATACTTACTTTAAACAAGAAAAGTTATCAAATCAGGCAGCTTAGAGTTTTAGAATGACAACAATGATTCTCCTTTACCACAGTTTCCAAAAATAATGTCCTATATGCACACGTCCAGATTCCTTCCATTAAACAATATACTACAAGAGGAAACCTAACTGACACAGTGTAATGAGAAAAGAGAGCAGATGAACAGCATAACAGAGAAAAAAAACTAAATAGGATTCAAAAGAAATAAATTGATTGGAAAAAGGTATGGCATTGAACCAAAGGTAAGTTCCTTGGCAAATAACAAAGTCCATGACCTACAGAGACAACAGCTCCATGCAAGGAAAGCCAGCGATAAGAATTCAAAGAAGTTAAAGTAGTATGAGAATGAGGAGATCAAGAATGTTCAGAGAGCCAGGGACATATAGTTAATTCCTATAATTGATGAAGGGTATATGGAATTGCACCCAGGCTAAGTTTGTGGGCAAATAACAAATTCCCAGCTCTACAAACACCACAGCTTCTTATGTAAAAAACTGGTGATGAGACTTCAAAGAAATCAATGCGTACGTGCAGAAGGGGTCTGA
>Ga0307510_10004050_pt1 | contig 17191 bp, 17 predicted proteins | sample 12_EM_MG_FD_207224 | JGI IMG/M metagenome (GOLD analysis project Ga0307510, IMG submission 207224) | Populus trichocarpa ectomycorrhiza microbial communities from riparian zone in the Pacific Northwest, United States - 12_EM | ecosystem: Host-associated > Plants > Roots > Unclassified | place...
ATCAACGCCATCGGCGCATTGTTGTCCTATAAACGGCATTCGTCATTCCGGTCAACATGAAAACCTGTGGCGACATACCTCCAAGACATCCAGGGCAAAAGAGACCCAAGTTTTTATCTTGCCACCAGCGGTGATACGAACATACCTCTCGCGCTTTGATTCGGATGCAGACATTGGAGGATGAGGTTTGTTTGTCATTCTTTACCATGGCTATTATATCCTGGACTACCGCTTGGCGTCCTCCGATATTGTCGCTTAGGTGCTGGGTGAAAATTCTGCATAACACACCGTGAGTGTGACCAAAAGCACACCGGGAATTTCAACAAAAGCACACCGGGAATGTCAAACACAAATAAAAAGAAACAGACGAGCCTGTGATTTGTAAGGAAATATCTACATAATCGACTAAGTACCAGTGACGAGGAAATATCCTGATGGTGACGCAAGTGAAACCTGTAAAGAAATATACTTGCAACCAAGTTGCTGTGTAGGAATGAAATTTCGCCGTGAAAATGTATCATGTAAGTTGCGAGGAAATCTCCTCGCAATCATGGGGGCCCAGAGTTGCAAGGAAATTTCCTCATCCACTGCCTGACAGTGATCGGAGGAAATTACTTCGCAGTCAAGCTGGGGAATGATTGAATGGAAATCACCTTGCAATCAAGGTTGTGAGGAAATCTCCTTGAAATCACAACCAATGAGATTAACGAGGAAGTCTCCTCGCAAACACGCCAGACAGTGAATGCAGGGAAATTACCTTGCAAACGTGTAGGTTCAAAGGTGTGAGGAAATATCCTCACAATCCTGAACCATGATGTTTGCAAGGAAATTTCCTTGCAAACGTGCCAGACTGCGATTGCGGGGAAATTACCTTGTAATCCTGAACTATGACGTTTGCAAGGAAATTACCTTGCAACCGTGTAGGTTCAATTTGTTCAAAGTTGTGAGGAAATATCTTCACAATCATTACCCATGACGTTTGCAAGGAAACCTCCCTCGCAAACGTGCGAGACCGTGATTCAAGTTGCAGGGAAATTACCTTGCAAACGTGTAGGTTCAAAGGTGTGTGGAAATATCCTCACAATCCTGAACCCTGACGTTTGCAACGAAATCTCCTCGTAAACGCGCCAGACGGTGATTGCAGGGAAATTACCTTGCAATCGTGAACCATGACGTTTGCAAGGAAATCTCCCTGCAAACACGCCAGACCGTGATGCAGGGAAATTACCTTGCAAACATGTAGGTTCAAAGGTATGAGATATCCTCACAATCCTGAACCGTGACGTTTGCAAGGAAATCTCCTCGCAAACGCGCCAGACTGTGATTGCAGGGAATATCCTTATCACCAGGCTCGGTTTTGTTATAGGAAACATTCCTCACTACTTTAATGATGATCTTGATATCAAATGTATACGCATATTCCCACTAATTTGAATACAAAAAAAGGAGATAAGTATTATATTGCTGCCTCTAGCTTCTGGATGCGTTGGCGGTTCCAAAGTGAGATAAACACCCTCGTATAAAGAATAGCGCGGTCTTGGGACATGTAGCTCACCGACTTGCGAATACGCAAGATTCCACTATTGCCACATTCAGCTGCACTTGAGTTAACCGTCATAAGCGCCGGATCGGTGTCGCAATAATTCGTTAGAAATGCTGCCCGTCCACATCGGGTGTGACCCTTTGCATGGAAAGCATCAACCACGAAAAGAGTTTTGGAAAAAAACTCGGGTTCGCGGAGCATGCAGTACGGTTGCAGCGCACATGCAAAATCGTAAACAACAACCTCGGGAGCATTTTCCCATCTGGTGTATATTGCAGAAAACACATCGTTTCGGCCCTCTGCATATGGAATGCAATGGAAACCATAACAAATGCTGTGCGGACACCATACGCACATCAAGCCTCCTGTCAGCCGACGCACGCCGTAGGTCGAATAAAATTTTTGACAGGCCTCTCCGCGAAGGTCTGTGCCGCCTGTATCGTTACCATTGTCCAGAGGAAGGTTAGGGTAAACCGGGCGCACTCGGATCTGAGGCATCCCATAGCATGCACCAGACTGTAAAAATGCTCCATAAGTTTCCAGTTATACAACACTATTATACATACGCTCACCTTCTGCCAGTCATCTACCTCTGCAGAATCTAACTTTTCCAATGGAACTTCCATCTTCTTGAGTTGATTTAGAACGACATATACACGAATATAAATCCACCGAAATACGGCAAGAGTCATCGAATCCAGCGCTGAATTCATCTGAAACTCACGCTCGGCGACCCTGTACAACACTGGGATACGAGTCAGCAGTTCGAGACGTTGGCTTGACATAAAGGACTGTAAATTCTCGAGTGCCCTTTCATTGATCAATTGAACTGCATTTTCTTCAGCAGCCATCTGAAAGAGCGATGAGAGACAATATATTGCCAAAACAAGTTGGCGTACCTGCAGAAAAAGCTCCTTGTATTCCGCTGGAGGTTTCTGCTTGCTCAGGAGATATCCCAAACCAAACCATTGCTGGAATAGCACCCCGAGGCAAGGCGATAATGCCGACAGTCGTTCCACTGCGTTTGGCACCATTCCAATTCTGTCCATCATTTCCTTCATGGCGGCAGTTGGGTCAGGAGATTGGGTTGCACTATCATGATGATCCGCTGGCAGCTCTGGTAGGCACAGAGGCAAACCAGTCAAAATCGATTGGATCACCCGTCGCAGCCCCTTCTCCTTGAACACTTGTAGCCCCTGCTCTGGCCGGACGTGGGGTTTGACCTTTGAATATGCGCTCGTGAAAGTTGGAGGCCTCAAGGTAGGGAGTAGATTTTTTCGATTAAACGCCAAGGTCACACCGTCCCAAATGGTTACCTTTGGAAATGGTCCACATCGTAAGCACTCCATGTCTCTTTCTAGCCGAATGAGCCGACTATATGAGAACCAAGCAGTTCGGAACGCTTTTTCCTTGATAAAGTTGATCGGTGATCGATGGTTCTGATAGCGACAAGCAGTGGAAGAGACCCAAGAGACAAAGGGCGTCTCAGACCTTGTAAAATTGCAAGTATAATCATCCAGTAGCATCAATGTAAAGAGGCTCCGGTTGTTCAAATTGAAAATTCCGATCTCGGTGCAATCTGGTCCAATGTACCCATGACGACATGAAAGACATTTCTGTACCTCAATAGACACAGAGCAAGCATCGAGGAGACCATAAATGAAGCATCTTCTGAGCTCAATCGGCCTTTCAGGGTTAAATGTCCCCCTCTCGTTGCGACAAGAGCAGCGCGAGAACGCCTCCAGTTTGATAAGGGCAGGTGGAACGGTCAATATGGGAGGTGGTGCAGTAGGACCATCGATTTTGATACGCGCCCAGAAAGGGGGAGGAAGAGGACGATAGCTAATTGAGTCGTTCACTTGTGCAGCATGCTTCGTCGGTGGGAGTCCATCTGTGTGGCAACCATATAGGATTGTAAGTCGCTTAACCTTGAATTATAAACGACTCATACCTTCTATCCCCTCTCTCGGTGTAACATTCCCATCTATCGCGGTTATATCTCCATGTAAGTACTTTTGCAGGGCATGTCGTGCGCTGTTGATATGCAAGCAACTGGCGGTTCTTGAGTCCTTGTGGCACAACCAGCTCCCATTCCCACTATCATCCCCAGTATGCTCAACAACAACTCGATTGGAGACATTAGGATAGGAAGACGGTGAAGGGACTGAAAACAAATTAATGAACGTATTTTCGACGTGATGCTCGGTTCTTGAGAACAGAAATGTCTGGCTTTCACTGGCTATAGAAACCAGATTTGATTCAGTGTCAGGAAACAGAGGAATCGATACTTACCAGACATGCTGTCATCGTTGGGGAATCGCTCGTTGCCATATTCCTTGAGGAACTGACTATGAAAGCAGGCAGAACTAGCTCTTCCCTGTGGACATAGACACAAAATGTTGGGGTCTTCCACGCTTGTTGTCCGTAGAAGATGAAAAAAAGCCGCCTAGGTATTACAGTAATTAGTGCTCGCTGACGGGCAGAAGGCAGTCAAAATGTACACTCGGCTCATTTTTCACAAAATTCCAACCACTAACCACAAAAATCCTCTGGCTTAACTGGAAAAAAGAACAGTCGTCCGAGAGTACAGCCTCCAAAAACCGTGCATATGGATTCTGGGCCTCTGCAGGTCCGATCTGCAGCGATGGTTCCTCCATATCCCAAGTTTCCCAACCCGCTCCATGCGAGTCTGGAGGATGAGGCTCACATTGATCTGGGTCTTGCAAACAGTTACTTCCAGATAGAGACTCAGTCTCAGACGCTGCAACATATGATGACGCTGGCACCACAGCTTGGTGGATACGGCGACGTCGTCTCACAGGCGCCTGTCTGGGCGCTACAGTGCGAGTTTTCCGTCTTGGAGTCACAGGGTTGTCGTCGAGTGTCACCTTCTCATAAGCCACCCCCTCGACAGGCGAATCTGGGATATCATAGGATACATTTTGAGGAGGGGAGTCCATAAACCGAAGTTAAGAGGCCGCGATTTTCCGTCACAACATGTCCAAGTCCTACCCCAAGTTCTGTAGTACCGATATTTCCTCACATCTTAATTTACACAGATATTTCTTTCCACCACTGAACACCAACTTCTGTACAGAAATCTCCGTACAATGACCAAAATATAAAAAACAACACGACGTAAATTTATCCTTGTCTTTTCTCCCCCCTCAACCTTAGCTGGATGACCAGGCAGTCGCCACGAAAGAAGATCACAACCTCTGGGCAGGCAAATGAGGTAGGCACGACTTCTACATATTCCGGACACCAACTATAAGTAAATTTGTCCAGAGTTTGCGAAATCCAAGGAAGGCACCCCACTGTCAAAAATGTCCAGGGCAACCTCCACGAAGCCAGTGCTGTCATACTCGCATAGGCAAGCAGTTTCTCCTTGAGCAATCAGCCCAAGCCGTAGGTTTGTCCTATATTCAGCCTATTCAATCCTAACACCTGTTGTCTCACGAATTCAGCAACTGCCTGACCCATTGTCACCACTGGCCAGTCGTGTCCCATCTCAGGCAATGTCATCAGCCAGATCTTCACCAGCCAAGACGTTGACCTTCAAGCTTCCTGCACTTACTCGGTCACCCGCCAAGCCCGGATCGCTAATACCCAGCGTTACATCCTCATCCGCACGTGCTCAGATGGATGTACAGCATGAAATAGGCATGTTATATGGCTAATTGCTCAGAGAATATGCCCTAAGTCTATCAGCTCTGGATCCGCAGCTTGCAACCGTCTCTCAACAACCGTCTCTCACGGCCATCATCGGTCGAGAGACCCCTCAGTCGAACACGATTTCTCTAACGGACAATCAATGTGGTATTAGCTCCCAAACCTCTACGCAATGCAGTGGGGTGACATCTATGGTAGTTGAAACGCCGGCCCATGCCAGTGGTCCAGCGCCTCACGCCCACATAACGGGAGCATATTCTACGACCCAAGCCGGCACGTCATGGTCGGCTCACAATGTCAGCACCAATTTTTCCATCTGTCACAGCGAGGGCTTATCTTCTGACTTTAGTCCGTGTTCTTCACACCCCCAGGGACTGCGCCATCCATCTCTGCAGAACCGTACACTCTAAACGTCGTGCCTACGCCGAATAGGGATATCCCAGTCATCGATGACTCTCCATTGCAAGAGATGGGACTCTGCAGCGACCCGCTGGAGCCAGACAGTGCTGTCGACGATAACAATGACGACGCGTCGACAACATCTAGTCCTGACCGAGCCTCAGGCAACACGAGAAGCAAAAAACCACGTCCTAACCGTGCAACGGCCAAGAAGCCAATCTATGGACACGTCAATGGAGTCCTTCGAGGACCAAATAGTGAGCACCGTGAGTATGATTGCAGGCTTGCCACTCGTGTCTTATATGTGACGTAGGAGTCTTCCGGACTCATGGCGTTCCCTCTCCTATTGATTCTAGGCATAACTCCTCGAAGGCTTTTCTTGAAGGGATGAATTCCATATTCCTCAAGGTCAGTATATTAAAACCCCCGACTAATTCATCTCATCGTTGAGCATTTAGTGTGAAGCCTTATCACTCAAGACAGGGTGCTGGTTATTCGTGGGAGGACAGCATTCAAATGCTACTGGAGCACCCCTTCATTATGCCTCACCCCGCCTTAGAAAGGATGGCCTACACGAAGCCAACGCATTGGCGACCCAGTTTCTTCAACTTATGAAGCAGGTCTCAGATGGAAGGAAGGTCGACATCCTCGACCTTCAAAAGCAACTATTAGACTCGGAGCGTGAAAAGGGGGAGCTTCAGAAGACCCAAGGTGATATGGAGAGCAGGCTTCAAGCGGCTGTAGAGGAACTGAAGAATGTGAAGGAGAGGGAACAACGAGCAATAGAAGAATATCGACAACAACTTGGGCTCCCCCCTATGCCATGAGACGATTTATCTGACTGCCCCGTAGCATTTCATAGCATCAATATATTCAGTCATTACACAGTTGCATCCACGGTTACAATGAAGCTTGGACTACTGAGTTGAGAGGCAAAATTACGTGTATGATACATCGAACCGTGCTAGATACTATCAAACGCATTACTAACACTGCTGACACAATGGATAGCCCGAAACTGCCAGTCCTCCTGACGGTAGACCTGAGGAATGGGCAGAGACCCAGGTACTCTTATGTGCAACTCTCTAACAAAGTACTGAATCCCAAGGCAGTACGCCTCTGGCAGCCCTCTCTGCTTAAGAAGGATTGGCACATTTTCCGGCCAGTTCACTCGGGAATTCGGTTCGAATCTTCTCCAATGGGGTATAGTGCGAGGATCGTAGATGTCTAGTGTGATCGTTGGCACGTTGGTCAAATGACACAAATGGTCATCATCGAGGAAACGAAAACTGCCGCCCCTAGCTCGGCCAAGCCAATGGAGAGGAACATCTGGATGGAGCGACTTTTGGACAATGAGATCCAATTTCTGCAAAAGAAAACTTGTGGATACATACACTATGAAAGATACGTAACGGGTAGTGGGGCCGTTCAACGCATTGAGGGTTACGGCAGTTTGGATCGCCACAAACGGGTGTTGGCATCAGAGTTGCTAAAATGGGCTGATTGGAATTGGTGCGAGACCGCAAGGTGTCCTTCTACTGCGTGACAACCAACCCCTGCCCCTTTTATGCAGATATGGGTTGAGGGTTTCCGAGTATACGGTGAGAAATCTGATTGGAAGCTTCAGATGCCCATCTGACCACCTAAGCTTACCAGTTGGACATAATACCTCCGACGAATGTGAGCCCATGTGAATGGCTCTATACGAAGCCCCAATATATTTAACACCCTTGTTTTGTCGTCAGGAATCAGAAGCTTTCGTTTCTATATCTCCCATGTCTTCAGAATTGTCTGGGTTACCTGGAACTGGACGTGATAACTCAGACACTATCCACCCTCCACGTCCAGACGCAGAAAATCGTTTCTACGCTGTCACTGTCGGCCGTGAACCAGGTGTATATGGGGGAAAGTAAGATTGTATCATATTATTCTCACATCTGGTTGCTAACGAATTTTACCCCAAAGAGACGATTGGGACTCCCAGGTAAATGGAATATCCGGGTCCGCCGTTCGCTCATTCGACACAAAGGAGGCTGCAGAACAGGCCTATCAAGAGGCCTTGGCCACTGGCCTCGTTGAGCGCGTTCAAGTTCTGGGAACTCGCCAAACTCTCACTGAGGTTGAAATGGACGGTATTCCCGGCTTACAGGGTTGGCTTTCCATTATTGCTGTTGTCGTCTGACCCTTCAGCTGATTAACCCAGTCGATCCAGGGCCTCTGGCTGATAAGAAGTGGCACAGTGTCACAGTCGGCACACAACCCGGACTTTATCCAGGATCGTAGGTTAACTCTCAGGAATAAAATAAATTTTCAACTAATATTTTACGCAGTCAATGTTTGCATCCTCTCCTTTCGAACGTCCGACGCAACCGAACTCACAAGTGGGGTTCATATGAACAAGCACGTCAGGCATTCCTTGCCGAACTCCATGGTGGTCGGGTTGTGAAGGATACTACGCGAATAATTCGTACCAAAGTCAACTCTGTTGTACCATTGTAGTATATACCGTGCTCTGCATATCGACAACTTGAATGTCATTTCAGATTCTCGCTGATGGGATCACCAGATAGAAAACAGAAAAGCTGGAACGAATGTGTCCAGGCTTCTATCAACGCCGTCATTGTGAATAGCGGCCATACTATCAGTGCTATGGATATGCCACCGATACCTGTCAAAGACCTTACTCCAAGAAATCGAAAGATTGGTCCAGATGGTCTGACGAAAGACCAGAGGTACTACCGACGGTTGGCACTCCTTACCTCTGTTTGTCACATCTCCCTTATTTTTGTTCAGAAACACTGAAAAAGTGAAGAAAAGGGTCATGGACCGCCATCGCAGGTTGAAGGAGTCAAAGTACGTACTTCAGTTGTAGGCTAAACCCCCCCAAATACTCAATGATGTACAGACACCCTGAAGTTGTTAATGAGTACGTATGGCTGCTCTGAACCGCAGGGGAAGTGTCAAATACCTTTATGCAGATCGCTCGAACAGTCTGGGACCATTGATGTTGCTTCTACCGAGTCGATTGCCATTCCCCAGCCATCCGAGGATGCACCCATACAATTTCTACAGGACGAGATGAAGCACTATTCCGAGGGAAGCCAACCCAGTTTCTCGTCCGACTCACACCTGGACAGGTTGTACGGACTAGATCAAGAGGCAAGACAACAGCTACTCGACTTGCGACGGCGGGTTCAGCACTGGGCTGAGGAGGAACCTGGGCTAGACCTCCTTGATAGAAAGCCCTGGTTTAAGGATTGGGGTTGGGTTTCTGGACAAGAAGTTTGTTACAAAGCAATGGACGAGTATATCGAGAAGTTGTTTACGAGGGCCGCAGTCGAAGGGAGGTCAAGGGAAGACGCCATAAGCCAAAAAATGCGGACATTGAGATGGCTAAGAGCAGAGGGAGACTCCCTGTGGTTCCTGCTGAAGGAGTGGAAATTCGATGGTAACCTTCAAGTGAATGTCCAGGCCATCCAAGCAGCTTTCGAGGCGCGTACTGACCTCATAACTTTTATTTCCGAGCGTCTGGCAATTATACACGGTTGGCTGTTTATCCTAGGAAAGATGCAGCATGACATAGAAATGGCTGGGTCGGATAGGTTGAGTGACATTATGTATGATAGCCAGGAAGAGGAGGAAAGCCAGGTGATGTATGAGATCATGCCTCTAACTCCCTTATCCAGGAGGAGCAAAAAGAATGGGAGGAAGGTTGGATAAACGAGCCATAACCCTGTATTTAAATGTATTCAAAAATTGCTTACCCGTTGTATTGTTCGAATTCAAAGACCATTTGGAGCAGAATGCTAGTGTGATAGTATTTCAGTCATTTGAAGGACGAGAAACCAAGGTTCCTTACACGCATGAATTTCGCATCTTAACTCGGAGGTCTGTATAATGAATGCGCAGGCATACCTGAATCAAAATACCCAAGCTGCGTAATCTGCCATATTACCTGAGAAAACATATTCCGTGACATAGGGCTCGAGGATACAACGTACTAACCATAGACATGAAGAAACGCATTCGGTCTCAGACTTTCATCAGCTCAAACTCAGATATGTCGCCGTGTTGCGTTATCCATGGTACCAGAAGAAAAATGTAATGGAGTGACATAGGACTCGGACATACAACATAGGCGTATAGAAGGATTGACATAGAACTTGTAATATATAGAGTTGAACAACCTTTGCGCGTCGAATCTTTTCCGGTCAAATTCCAACCTTGTTATGCTATCTGCTGTACCTGTTTATGAGAAATATGGTGCTTTCGTGCCGAAAAGCTGAATAGAACCTCCATACCTTGTCTTTCATGGGGTTTCTGACAGTTTTCCACCTTGTGTGACATGAAGTCACCCCTGGTTCAACATTTTACGACCTATTCCGACACTTTTCCGACTGTCGCACTGAATTGTTTTATTTAAAAATAATCTTTGCGACCTTATGTGACTTTTTCCGACCACCTTTTACGATACGTTTTCGCCTAATCTGGCGATCCGCTGACTATAAGTCCATGTCTTTGATCTGACATGGAACTTCCTTATCACCACTTCCTCCTGGTTTGCTTCGATTTTCCCCCAAGTCAGGTTTCCTCCTGCATTTACGACCTCGTCTTCCTCTTTCTCCCTTCTTGGAGGCGAAGCCCCGGAAGCTGATCAGGTCTGGATGCCGCCCACGCCCTGTTCCAGATACGGACTTGGAGCATCAGGGTCAAAGGAGTAATCCCAAACACCCTCGAAAGCGCAGTCTACTTACACAGGGCCTTGAAAAGAAGGAGGCACGACTTCGACTTCGACGGGTGAAACGAGCCCTGGCCTCTTGTTCTGCTCACCTGCCTTCGCTTGATCATCCTCGTTTGACAACACTCAGGCTGCGTATCACCCAGATCACTTTCTACTCACAAACGTCACTTAACGCCAACGATCTCCCTGTGATGCTGAATTGGGAAGCTGTGGCAACTTCGTGGACAATTCAGGAATTGAAGGCTCGAGCGTCCAAGTTCGTCGAATGGGATGGCAAGTGAGCATAGCTTTTTCATGGGTTTTTGGCCCTTACTAAGTGTGACGACAGAACACCCCATGCCTTTTTGGTTCCATGGATCGTGAGGGCCGAGTTATCATTATATTAGCTGGCTATCCAACAGGTCGAGGATGGCCGACAGTTGTCGCTGGTGCAAACCAGGCATTGTCAGACGCCCCGGTATCAGGTGAAGCTGAAGGCGCGCTGAAGGCAGCAAGTGGAAGTCACCGACGGGGAATTGGTGGATGGGGTATCATTTGGTGGTGAGGTTGAAAAGCAACGCAAGCATCCGCCGTTTCGTAGGATTTCAAGATGGTGAGCCCCTAGCCGTCCTCATGAACTAGAATTCGACTATGGGCAAATATAGCCTGCTTTGCACTCTATGCACCCTAAATTTACGTGTACTACCAAACGATGCTCAAGGCCCTATACGCTAATCAACCGGGATTGAAGCCGAACCTCCCAGATCTTAGCATATACCTCGCAATGACGTTCAACCTCGGCCCCAAGACTGTTACCCTGGACCCCAACGACAAGGGCAACACCGCCTATGGTCTGTGCGCAATCACTGCCCTTGGTCAGGAGGGTCGTCTCACATCTTATTCGACTGAAATATTTTCCTCCGGGGTCGACCTTCTTAATTCCCTCTGGGGTTTTTGCCCTTGGTCAGTACGATTTACACCAATCGAAGGGCAGAACGCCTGTAGCATGTCGCTGACGCGGTATTGTGCAGGTGGCTTGTTTAGATGGGTTTGATACGGATTCCACACTGCTAAGGGTTTAATTAAGTCAAAGGCTCGAATTGATGGGAATCCCATCGAGCGAGCTAAGGAGGCACTGGAGTTCTTTTCAAAGTTGGATGAGCTCGCAGCAGATGGGGTAGATGTAGATATTCTCCGTAGATCTTAAGGGAAACAAATTGAGCAATAAATCATGAGGGTTTTAGTCCGTCTGATAGAAATGTTGATTTCCAACCGATCGTTTCCATAGCCCCATTAACTTAAATATTTGATGTTGCGAAGTCACTCGACTTCATGACTACGGTCGGTCTTTTCTTACGATGCATGCGGATTGTCGGGATGCTGTTTCCGAATCTTAAGGTAATTGTTCGGTATATTTGGTGTTGCGAAGTCCGATGATCTTCTCTTACGATGCATGCGGATGGTCAGGTGTTCTGCTGTTTTCGAACTTTAACGTCGATGAGATAACGGATATTGGTGTGAGGTTAGGTGTTATTTGAGAGGCTGCATGGGGAATATTTTGATCATCGACAATATCGTTACGAATCTCATGTCCCTGTGTATCAGATATCTGTATGGGGCAATTCCCATGATCACTGACCCTCTTGGAGAGGTCGACACTGAGTTGACCCCCCCTCTGTGCCCCTTCAGCTTACCGAACAATGGCCAAAAGGAATCCAACGTCACTAGACCAAAAAAAAAACCGTACGTGTCTGCTAAGTGCTAGCCTTTCTGCTATTATGCCTCTTTCTAATTTACTTATTTAATACTATAAAGAAATTGAGCGTGAAAACCAAGAGTTATTGGTGTATGAAAAAGCGCTGAATAGGATCAGGGACGGGTCGCGTCCTTTACGTCACAAGGATAAAAGGGCGGAAGACCTGGTGGATAAAATCGCGTTTATTAAGAGGAAAATCCAGGAACTGGAAACAGGACTACCCTCAACAGCCGCCACAATTATCCAGACCACAGTGGGTCAACTACCCCTGAATGAAGCTGAATCCTCGAACTTTCAGGCCGTGGATGTCAAGCGAGAACATATCGAAATGGCCATTTCATTAGGCGGAGAAGGCAGTACCCAGAACCCAATATCTATTCTGGATGACGCGATGCCTGGGTCAGTAGCGGATCGTATATTAAGGATTCCTTGCGACAGTCTCTGATTTTCTTTTTTGGTTTCATAGGCAGTTAACAAGTATACTAGTAAATCCTGGGACAGCCAACAATGCATCCAGCACCAGTACTCTACGGTAGTTCACAACCATAATCTTTGACACGTTACTCCAACTGACGCAAGTATTTCAGTCACCCAACGCCGGCTGCTGCCATCCACAGGTCCCCTAGCGAAAGCACATCCGTACGCCTTGATCTGGATAACATGGGCAACATTGATGTCCAAGCCAACACAGACAAAGACGGCGAGGACACCCAGGATTCCCGTCATGGAATAGCCAATTTACACACCCTGACCCGTATTATGGAAACGGAGGATGACCGAGACCTTCATCCTGATGCCGAGGATGGGGGTGATGGACCCCACGGACGCGTTGCAGAATGGGACAGGCTAGCTTTAACTCGGAACTCAGAATTTCCTCCTCCTGAAAAAGTTAATAAACGCTTCAGATGTGATATGGATGACGATGCACCTCTCCCTGGACAAGCTGTGAAACGCGTCCATACTGTTATGGATGACGATGACGAGCCTCCCGCCCCCGAACAGACAGTCAAATCCTTCGATTTTCATGTGGAAGACGACGACCAGCCGCCCGCCCCCGAACAGGGCGTCAAATCCTTCGATTTTCATATGGATGACGATGCCGATGCCGATGACGAGCCGCCTGCCCCCGAACAGGGCGTCAAATTTCATATGGATGACGATGCCGATGCCGATGACGAGCCGCCCGCCCCCGAACAGGGCGTCAAATCCTTCGATTTTCATATGGATGACGATGCCGATGCCGATGACGAGCTGCCCGCCCCCGAACAGGCTGTCAAATCCTTCAATGTTCATATGAGTAACGACGACGATATGTTTACTGAGGGCGAGGATAATGACAATGGTCACGAGATGGGAGAGAATAATGAACGTACCCGCTGGAACAATCAGCACCTTGAGGGCAGTGACCAGGATATGCAAGATGCAGGAGGGAAGAGATCTATGAACAATGACTGGGAATCTGATGGATAGTGAGTTAACTGGAGCACTCACTTGTTGATCCTGATTATGATTTTTGTAATAGCATGAGTGAGATGTGGGACGATCTGACCCAACTGGATGAAATCTATTCCTTCGAAATTTGCCCATACGGTCCAACCCCTAGCCAGGACAATGCCTCGGTCGAGCTAGAAGATGGAGAATCGGTGAAGACAAGTGAATATCGCCATGTATGGGAAGCGAAGATGAAAATTCATGACCACTACGTTTCGCAATACAAGGAGCTGAAGAAGGAACGACATGTTATGGTCGACCGTGTGTCAAAGGGCCTGGGTGGTGACATTCCGACAACCATGAAGTACCTAGCAGCCATCAGAAAGGCGGAAGAGGATCTCCAGATTCTGAAGAAATCTTTCATCGAAAGTAGAGATCAGATGGAAAAAACGCGATGGCTGTACCTGTCTGCTCGCAACAATGATGACAGACGAGCGATGCAAGAGGCGTCAAGGTTTGGGAAGGCAGCCTCAAAACGCCTGGCGAACACCGACCCCGATAACGTCGACGGCATCCGGGCAGAGCAGGCGTTGATCCGCGATTCAAAGGCGAAGTCCGATGCCTATCGAAACGCGTTAATCACTCGGGGTACGGAAATGGCATCTCTTGGAGACGTTGCAAGGGTTCCTATTGACGTCGAGGAGGTGTCAACAGAGGACTCGGAGAGTGACGAAGACGCACCTACAACTCAGAGCACCACCAACGCGGGTACGACCGGACTGAAGGCTAAGGGTCAAGCCTCCCAACGACAACAGGGACGTGAAAGGGGGTCGGGGAAAAACGGAAAAACAGCAGGCCAGAGGAAGGAGCGGTCGAAGCAAGGGACCAACCGTGATCGGGACAATGAAGGCGATGTGAATGGTAGGTTGAGTCGGTCTTGTTTCTTCCTAACCTACAGTATTACTGACACCATTAGTTGCTGAAGCGATTAAGGCTTGGAAGAAATACCTTAAGACCAAAGATGCAAGCAAATTTCAATACACATATCGCCGACAGGTTCGAGAGAATGTCGATTTTTTGCCGGAGGCCAGCTTCACATCAGTCGACTTGTCTAAAACAATTTTCGAGTCCAAAGGGAGCAAGCTGTTTTTATGCGAGTATCATCGTAAGGGCAAAGACACGACGTACAAGAATGACACTATCGTCGAGTTCTTCGGCACGGGTTTCAAGGGGATCGACTCGGATTCGGACAAGACTCCACCCAGGGTAGGGCACCTTCACTGTGGCTGTGCGATAGACGAGGTAATCTTAGAGTTCTTCTTGTGGAAGACGTCCCGTGCACGGTCAAGTAACCTGGCCATTGATAAGGACTTCGCTATGGCGGGACTGGAGAAGCTCAAGCCGAGCACACGCAGCTTTTGGAACAAGTCCATCCGAGATTATACTGGACTCAGGACCGAGGATTTCATTTCTCCCGACTACGGTTCGCCTATATACGCCTCACGTCTTGCCATGATTCAGCTACATACCCAAATCGAGCGCTTGAAGGCACTCCGTGCACCTTTAATGGTTCAGCTTGCTTTCCCCACACCCGAAGCTGACAAGGATATCCCGGAAGATTTGAGGATGTACGGTCAGGAGACGGGGGTCTACGTCACAGGGGAGGACATGGCCGCTGAATGGGCAAAAATTCATGGAAGTCATCCTGTAGCTCCTCTTCCGTTCATATCATGTGCTACTGATTACTAGTAATAGCTACAATTGCCTTTTGTGTACATACTAGACATCCAAATGATGCGTGAGGTTGAAATTTTGGGCGTATAGTATAGACTCCTCAAGATGTGGGTGGCTAATGCTACGGAAAATTATGCTCGCTGCTCCAGCTCTGAAGAAAATTCCTCACAATGTGGCTACTCCATGCTAGAGCTACACAGCTTAGTGGCGAGGAAACTCCCTCGCAATACTGTATGTAGCGAGGAAATTCCTTCACAATACCGGACCGGCTTGGTCGCAAGGGAATTTCCTTGCAATCCTGTACCAGCGTAGTGGCGAGGAAATGTCATCGCGAAGCTGGACCAGCATGGTGACGAGGAAATTTCCTTGCAGAGCTGGACCAGCTTTATACTAGCGAGGAAATTTCCTCGCAATACTGGACCAGCTTGGTCGCAAGGAAATTTCCTTGCAATACAGTGCCAGCGTAGTGGCGAGGAAATGTCATCGCGAATCTGGACCAGCATGGTGGCGAGGAAATTTCCTTGTAGAGCAGGACCAGCTTTGTAGCAAGGAAAATTCCTCGCAATACTGGACAAGCTTGGTCGCAAGGAAATTTCCTTGCAATACTGGACCAGCTTTGTAGCGAGGAAAATTCCTTGCAAAACTGGACCAGCTTGGTCGCAAGGAAATTTCCTTGCAATACTGTACCAGCATAGTGGCGAGGAAAATTGCTTACAGAGCTGCACCAGCTTGGTGGCGAGGAAACTCCCTCAGGCTTGCAGAGCTGCACCAGCTTTAGCAAGGAAATTTCCTTGCAATACTGCACGCTTTAGCAAGGAAATTCCCTCGCAAATCTTGCCCTGCATGGTTGCGAGGAAATTTCTGAATAGGTAGTGTTTGTTTGAAGGATTCGAGCCCAAATGGCCCGGGAGATGGATTTGACGATCGCAATTCTACAATATCTAAGAATGCATAAAGTCGAACAAAAACCCGAACGTGTCCTCATGAGTTTCCATCTGCTTTTGCAAGGAAATTCCCTCGAAAATCCTGCCCTGCATGGTTGCGAGGAAATTTCCTCGCAATACTGGACCAGCTTTAGCAAGGAAATTTCCTCAAAATCCTCGCCGCTCCACCTCTGTGAAGAAAATTCCTTGCAATGTGGCTACTCTATGCTGTGAGGAAATTCCCTTGCAGAGCTGGACCAGCTTTGTAGCAAGGAAATTTCCTCGCAATACTGGACCGGCTTGGTCGCAAGGAAATTCCCTCACGGAGCTGTGGCGAGGGAATGTCATCGCAAAGCTGGACCAGCATGGTGGTGAGGAAATTTCCTCGCAATACTGGACCAGCTTGGTCGCAAGGAAATTCCCTCACGGAGCTGTGGCGAGGAAATGTCATCGCAAAGCTGGACCAGCATGGTGGCGAGGAAATTTCCTCGCAATACTGGACCAGCTTGGTCGCAAGGAAATTTCCTTGCAATACTGTGCCAGCGTAGTGGCGAGGAAATTTCCTCGTAGAGCTGGACCAGCTTTGTAGTGAGGAAATTTCCTCGCAATACTGGACAGCTTGGTAGCAAGGAAATTTCCTCATAGAGCTGGACGAGCATGATGGCGAGGAAATTTCCTCGTAGAGCTGGACCAGCTTTGTAGCGAGGAAATTTCCTCGCAATACTGGACAGCTTGGTAGCAAGGAATTTTCCTCACAAATTTTGCCCTGCATGGTTGCGAGGAAATGTTCTCGCAATGTTTCCTTACCTGTACGTTATACATTATGAAGACATTTCCTAACAATCGCAGTTTTATTTGTTATGAAGACATTTCCCTACATTCTCATTTTTATTTGTTCCTTCTATTGGGTGTTCGACATTCCCGGTGCGGTTTTGTTGAAATTCCCGGTGTGCTTTTGGTCACACTCACGGTGTGTTATGTTGTTTTCCCGCCCCGCCCCAGCCCCCGGGTTT
>Ga0307510_10004051_pt1 | contig 17190 bp, 20 predicted proteins | sample 12_EM_MG_FD_207224 | JGI IMG/M metagenome (GOLD analysis project Ga0307510, IMG submission 207224) | Populus trichocarpa ectomycorrhiza microbial communities from riparian zone in the Pacific Northwest, United States - 12_EM | ecosystem: Host-associated > Plants > Roots > Unclassified | place...
CGAAGCCACCTGAGGCATAGGGATGCTGGGGGCTCGGGTTGTGACTGTTGCGATGCATCGCCGAAACGGGGACGTTGATATGTGCTGCGGCCGAAAGAGGTGTAGATTGCCCTGGAGTATTGCTGCTAACGGGGGCGAGCATTTGCGGTGCCTTCTAAAGGTTAAGTAACACTTGTCTAATGCTCGGTCTCAGAGGTGAATCACCTTGGATGCCCTGCGACGTTCGGATTCCCGACGCTGGAGATCTCTTCGACGATCCGGCTGAGGTGATTGAGGAGGCGCAGCGTTTGGAACCTGGGAAAGCATCTGACTTTTGCTTTGCTAAGAGGCCATGAGCAGACGATTCGTGTTAGCTTGAACGGCCAGAGGAACTTACTGCCGAGACTTCCCAACCACGACCACCTGATAGTCGAGGTCAGTAAATGATTAAAGATTTTTTTTTAAATTGATTAAAATTTTAAACAAACCGTTTAATATATTCCAATCATAAACGCCATCGTCGACATCGTTATTATTCTTCATCACTTTGGCGAAAAGTTCCCGCAAGAATTCATAATCCGGCGTTTCCTCAAAACCAAGTTTCCGGACATAATTGAGGTAAATTCCGAACTCCTCTGCACGTCACAAGAGACACGTCAGAAGTCGCCAAACAAGGTCATAAGGTTGCTTTAATTTACCAGGATAGCCTTCGCAAAGTTCCTTTATGGGGCTTGTCTGCTTCTTCTCACCGATCTTTTCGTACTTCTGCTTGTTCGTCGCCGCTTTGAGTCCTTGCCAAGGCAAGCTTCCGCGTAGGAAATACATAAAAACGTGTCCGAGCGACTCGAGATCATCACGTCGAGATTGTTCTGTGAATGGAATCAGCGTGGCTGAATCGCGCCCAAACGGGGTAATCGTCGCACCTCTTCCCAAGTGAGTGTTGATGCTCATGTATCGCGCCGTTCCACTCAGACTCTTGCGTTCGCGGTAAGGTATGTGCTGCTTCGTCTTGGGGTCGCGATATTGCTTGGCCATTCCGAAATCCACGACGTGGACCACTGGTAACAAAGTTAACAGTTGACCTATCAGAGTGAGAGGGGAAGGAGGCGCGAACGATTTGCAGCCTTTGTCCCTGGACGACCAACGAGGAAGTTATCAGGCTTGATATCACGATAAATCAAATTCTTCTCGTGTATCGTTTGAACACGAGTGATCTATAATATAAAAGCCCATCAGAAGGCGAGGCGAAACACGCGCAGATGAACAAACGCACCATTTGCCGCGCAGCCATGCACACCGTCTTGATCGTGAATTTGCGCCCACACATATCGAACAAGTCCTCGAGGCTGGGCCCCAGCAAGTCAATCACCAGAATGTTGTGCAGACCCTCTTGTCCAAAATGGTATATCTGAGGAATACCGGCTGGTATTTGTGTACAAAGGATAGGTTATAAGGATAATGCCACATTGTGCCACCGGGGCGAAAACGACAAAAGCTAGACGCACCACAACCAGCCAATATGCGATACGACCGACACTCGTCGCGAAGTTGAGGCGCTTCTGCCTTTCTGGGCTCCTGTAGGGTTGTCGAATTGTCAGAGTGGAGTGAATGGGCTGTGCAGCAGCAAGAAAGGAACGTCGCTCACAAACTTGATGGCGACGCTTTGAGAGTTGAGCAGGTTGACGCCTAGGATAAGGAGCCAGGTCAGGTAGGACCCTGGGCATTGATGTAGGAGAAAGAGGAGACGGACCCTCGAAGATGACACCGAAGGAGCCTTCACCAATTTTCTTGCCCACCCTGTAGTGGACACCGACGATGTTTTGAGTCGAACTGGAGCTGCCATGGGTGTGTGCGGACATCTTGAGGCAGACGGAGAGAGAATGGAAAGGAAGGGAAGGGAAAGGGAGAGGAGAAAAGAGAAAAGGATGGCGAAGGAAAAGGAATATTAATACCCGCTGCAGCAGGGGTTGGATAATATTCGAGCGCAAGACGGGCCAAGTGAACTCTTCTTGTCTCTAACTCTCGGCGTTATCCGCGCTTACCCGCGCTTAGCGACACTCCCACCCGCTTCGAATATATTTACAGCAACTGCATCACCCCTTCCAAGAAATGATGCAACCGCCCCCTGCACAATGTACCCACGACGACCGTCAAGGCCATGAGCCGCAACATGACTTGAAGAACCCCCTTCAACCTCCGCACGGCTGTCACCGCACCCCCCCCCCAACAATGATGTAGCCCTAACACCGAGGGCCCGGCCACCGTTTTGCCGTTGGTGGGTGCAGCTTTCGCGACGATGGTACGAGTCTGCAAAAGTTCCACACCGTCTCTGCATTCACAAGTTGTACTTTGTGCTCGCCACTCTTCCTGAATAACCAGAACCGCCGCCTACTGTTGAGCAGGTATATTTCTGCGCGTAACTGACCTAGCATAGAGGCAAAACACGGAAACATCAATCCCTTAAATGCGAAAGACCTACGAAACAATCATTCCTCCACTACCTTGTGCCACTAGCTAGTACTAATCCTCCAGAAAACATAGGAAGTCAGCCCGGCCAGAAAGAAGGATGTTCTCCGCTTCGTTCGTACATCGTACATTATGTGTAGCAAGGTTAGAGTTAGCGTGAGAATGAACGAGTAGCATGTGGCAGGTGGAACAACGCGCCATGAGTCAGCAGGAAGCGTCCTAATGGCATATGAGAGGTCAATATACGGTCAATACTTACTCGAGGTACGAACGATTAGAGGGTAGCGGAGTGGTGAAATGATTGCGTGTTTGGCACAAAATTGATCTTCGGGAGAGATTGCCGCAGGGCTTGACTTACTGGATGTCGTCTGCAGCCGATGACTACGGGCATGGGAAGGGGAAGAGACAACACACTGTACACGTGTGACTCTTGCATATGCCGCTGCATTGCCGCAGCGGCTACTAGTAGGTTCTTCGGATTCCAAGGATGAACATCGTTCTAACAACAAACTCGTGCGATGATGCCACCGTCCCCACCTATAGCTCAAGGAAAGACCCAAGGGGTATTCTTGTCCACTTGTTCTATGGGTAGAGTAGCACTCTACTGCTACGCAAGTGAATGCACAACAATCCTTGCTGATCCAGCCGGAGGCTCGGAGCATACATCGACAATGGCCGCCTCCTTACAATGGGTCTTCGAGCTTCAATTCCTGATTAGGCCTGATTTGTGGTGGTTGTGAGTGAAATCGAGCACGTGTGGTAACGTCAGACTGTTTGGTCCTAAGGTGTACTAGTCGTCACTGTCACCGAGCGAGGGCTGGACAGCCCCTTCCATTCAATTTTCCACTTCTTAAAAATCTGCTTTATTTTAGCAAAAAAAAAAAAAAGTAAAAAAAAAAAAAAAACACAGGGTTTTCCAGTTGGTGAGAAGTGGCCGCTTCTTGGAGTTACGCCACTGTTACGCCACTATAGTAGCCTGTATGCTCACAGCGCATGAACGTATGAACAGTGAACAAGTGGTGAACGTGTGAACACTGGCCCGACGTGGTATTAACGCGTCAACGCGTCAACGTTCAGCGCTACGTTCAGCGCTCGGTGAAGTCCAAAGCAAATGCCGTAATGAAATACTGTACACTCCCAGTAGTCGTGCCATCCTCTAGGGTGTCCCAAGTATTGCAGTGTCTGGGACTCGGAGTCCCCTCCTCTCCTGAAATTTGCCGCGTTCCTGGTATAAACCGAAGACTTTTTTCTGAGGACCCATGAAGTGGGATCAGGAGGTTCAAATTGTGAGTCCGGACGTTCGTCGTAAGTCATGGATCCTCCGTTTCGAAATTCGAATATTCGCAACTGCGGCTAATTGTCGGCATTGACAGCCGTTATGCCCGGGCCAATCTCTGATATCGATGACAAAATCTCTCATTGTCAATGTATTCTATCATCATTACCCCGGTCTAACCCTTTAATCCTTTCACTTGTCGACGAGTTGGCTCGCTTATACAACAACCGCTATGTGCAATCGGGTCGGAGGGAGGACTTGGACAAGGCAATCTTCCACTTGACACAAGCGATATTCGTCTCACGTCCCTCCTGGGATGTAGATGACCAAAATATCGTTCAGATTTTCTTTCTCCTTGCATTCGAGCTTCATCGACGCGCCTGTCACTTCGACCAGCCCGGTGATGACTATTACTGTGCAGATTACTTTCGCTATCTGCAATCACAACCACTCGAAGCGTTCGATGTGACAATCATGTAGTCCGAACACCGAGGGCCGCGCATGAGCCGCCTTTTTGCCAGTGGTGCTTTCGCGACGATAGTACAAGTTTGGAAATGTTCCACACCGTCTCTGTACTTCGCGCCCGTCCCCGCTCGAATAACCAGAACCGCCACCTACTGGAGGAGATCGTAACCGTGACGGCACAAGGAAAGACTTGAGGCAACCAAGAGGGTGAAACTGACGGGGACACACAAACAAAGAAAATGAGAAGACAGCCGTGGGCTTCGATTGCCTCCTTGGCCGAGTCCAGGCGACGGGGATCATAATCATCATGCTTCGGCACGAGGGTCAAAGATACGGCACTCAAATATGGTAAATCCTGTTGCCTCACTGCGCGCCTGGCGTGATTTTGGGGTGACAACAATTCTTTGGTCATCTCACTCATTTCTGATCCATTTCAGCTCATTCCAGTTCGTAGTAGTTCTAAATACACTCTAGATGTCATGTATGTGTGTAGACAGTGAGGGAATGCAGTATTTTTATGAAGCTGACTACTCGGAAATGGCCTGACCGACGAATCAGTTGTCATTGACAGAATCTTATCGCCTGCTGTCCTAGTGGGCCTGTGGGACGCCGCGGAGTCGCGCGCCACAGTCACGGTAGTTGCCAGTGGTCCTCGCCTGATTCACCCCCCACCCCATAACAACGTCTCAGAACGCCCCCACAAAGCGAATGATACTGTAGCCTAGATCCGTCTGACAAAAACGAACCTGAGTACCTGCCAAGCCTTATTAACCCCCAGCTCCTGTGCTGTACTGTGGCTAAGCTGAATTTGTTCTGTTCCTGTGCAAAGTAGTATATAAGACGTCCTGACGGCACTCGAACAACCAAGGACCCTTGCTCCTCTATGATGGAGGCTCCATTCTCACTGCAGGCGATCTTCACGATGTTTCGTTCCCGCGCAACGAAGACTGCCCAACGTAAGTATATCGACCTGATTTGGGAGGCAGGTACGAGGTGGCCCAACTGGGACCCATCCACAGGCATTCATGTCAGCATCGCCGTCAACTCTTGGTCCGTCAGCGCATTTTGACCGATCCCTTACCAAACAGGCTGGCGATTTTGGCACCATCATCGAAGACACGGGAGAGTTGGAGGTTGAGGGGAACATTTACACCCATACTGACACCAAACAAATTGCCAGTCAGTATCCTGCCGTTGATGGGGACGAGGTGGATCATATCGAGATCGTGTCGGAGCGAGTGCAGAAAATAAATATTGGCCCCTCTATTGGATTGTAAGCCTCAAATTCTCTTCGAGTTTTCATGCATTTCCACGCCAACATTCATGGGGCCGCAGGAACGTCCCCACCGCCCAGAGCCTCAGCCTCAAGTTTCAGTGGCAATTTAACTCAAGACGTGGTGCCATCTTGGTGGTGTACAAACCGAAGCCGACGCGCGTTCCTGACCAATTCTTCAATCCCGAGACCCGCAGCCTTCCCATTCTCCAGGGCAAGATGGTGGTAAATCAAGCCTGGACTTGCCCCGGGTTCTACATGTACCTTTCTAGCAAATGTACGTTCTCGCATCCACTCCTCTTTCCTGATGAGTAAATCAATGCTCTTCCAACCAGCGAGCGAGAGTGTGGTGGTCGGCTTGCAGACAAATGTAGACAACCCTGCGGCTCCAGCCACCAATGTCATTGCCGACATGAACGTCGGCTGGGCTGAGGAGGGCTGCTCTGGCACCCGTCAGTACTCTTACCGAAAGAACGCCACTTATACTCCATTATTCTGCCTGAAGGAGATACGAAACCCTTTGTCGAGGAGGAGTAAGAGTGACTCGGAAAGGGACGGGGATGGGGAGTACCCCGGTGCACCGCTCGATCAAATGCGTACCCAAGGCGGGAACTCTGGATGGTATGAAGCGGATGTGCCGTGGAACGATCTCGATGATGAAGGCGTGCCGGAGGCGGAGGTTGCTCAGGATAACGACCCCGACGACAATGACGATGATGACTAGATATGTTACCCGTCCTTTTCAGTGTAGCTCTTATGGAACAATCTCAATTTAACTACCTTGTACTACAAGATAGTAGCATGGAAAACCCAGGAAAGGAAGTGTCCATTTGGGGGGCTGTAAGTTGTAAGGCCTGTGAGGACTGACCGGTACTGACCCAACAAACATGTGCAGGCAAAAAGCTTCTCCAATCCAGCCCCTCTTCGATTGGCTTAGCTGCCCCAGCAACAAGTAACGTAACAGGGACAGTTATGGCCTACTGTAGGACTCTTAACTGACCTAGTGCGGTAAACACGCGGACTTGGTTCGAAATTACAAAAGATACGCAAAAGGAGGAAGTACAAAACATCCGTAGACAGCTCCAGCTTATCCGATATCGATGTTAACTATCGTGATATCCTCGTATGGTTTATCCGCCTTGTTCGTCTTCACATTCTCAATCACACGCACAGTTTCCAACCCCGAAAGAAGGAAAGAAGGCGGCCGAAGATAGTGCGTTTGTTGTCGCGTCACAGCGTGGTATTGGTGATGAAGAATTGGGACCCGTTCGTGTTCGGACCTGCGTTTGCCATGCTCACGGAACACGGCCTGCAAAAAGGAAAAAAAGGACGGAGTGTGATCAGTTCGAAAAGTCCTGGACCCCTTCACATACCCATCATGCTTCAAATCGTCCGAAAACTCGTCAACAAACTCGAGGTCCCGGATGCTCGTCCCATCCGTGCCAGGGCCTTGGGGACCACGTGGTGGAAGATGACCCTGTCATAGTACCCGCTCCGTGCGTGGCCGATGAAGTTCTCCACAGCCTTGGGAGCTTGCTGCGGGAACAACCGCAGGTGCATGTCGCCCAGCGTCGTGTAGATCGTCGCGGACAGTGCGAGCTCTGCCGTGCGTGACGATGCTGCGGCAGGTGCGGCAGCGACGATCGATTGCTCTTCGCGCTTCGGGTGCTCGTTGAAGACTCGGAGGGAATACCGCATATTTACAGTACCTGCGCCACCCTCTCCAGGAACTGATACAAGTACTTCCCGCCACACAATGTGCCCACGACGACCGTCAAGACCGCGAGCTGCAACGTGACTAGAAAAATCCCCTCACCACCACAATTCCCCGCCAACGATCACGTAGTCTGAATACCAAGGGCGGCGCACGACCCACCAGAAGGGGGTCACATGCCCCGGCAACGTCTCGGAAATTTTGCCCGTTGTGCCGTCGTGGCGATAGTCTGACTGGTAATGGTTCCACACCGTCCGAGCGAGCCGTCTCTGCATCCACGAATTGTACTTTGCGATCGCTTCTTCGCGGATCGCGAATGACCGTACCTCGCCTTCGAGGATAGGTTTGACCAATCGCATCGTGTGTTGGATCTGAACGCGAGCGCGATCTCTCAGGAACAGCCCCACCGACGAAAAAACCGAGGGTTTTGAAACCCCAAGTTACACCACGCACCTGCACTTCCTTGTTGAAAACGTCCGACGCATGTCCACCTGCGCTGTTTGGCCCTGTGCCCCACAAAAGTTCGTGTCTCATGGGTACCGTGAGACCGGTACTTTTTTTTTTTTTTTTGAATTCTATTTTGATGTCCTTAGCCTAGGCCATCGGACGAACTACGAGAGAAATAGATACATGCACGTGATGGTATTCATCGCAGATTTGCAGGTGAAAAAAGAAGATAATGCGTAAGAGAGAGATTCGAATGGAGACTGGTACTGCGGACGTACAAAGGAACACAAAGTAGTTGGGAAAGTTCGGCACCAAGCCCATAATGGGTTTCAGGTCCACCCTTCGATTTACAATAGTCGCCAAGCCGAAGACCACCAACGCCAAAAATCTCAGGGCGAGGGGGCAGTTGTCACATACCCACGGAAGGTGCTGTCAGCATGGCGGTTCAAACGCAACGCACGACAACCAACGACGCACCATTGAGAATCCGGTTCCGAATATCAGCACATCAAGTGGGACGAGTTCGCCAGTCTTGAGCTGCACTCCTTCCGGCACGACTCGTTCAATTTCATCATAGGTCGAGGTCACGTTCGAGCAGTGTAGGCTTCCCAGGTAACCGGGATCGGCGATGATGCGTTCACATAGTTGAGCACGTTGATGCCTGGGATAAGGAGCCAGGTCAGGTAGGACTCTGGGAGTTGATGTAGGGACGGAGGAGACGGACCCCCGAAGAAGACACCGAAGGTGCCTTTACTGATTTTCTTGCCCACCCTGTAGTGGACGCCGACGATGTTTTGGGTCGAACTGGAGCTGCCGTGGGTGTGTGCGGACATCTTGAGGCAGAAGGAGAGGGAAGGGAAAGGATAAAAGGGAAAAGGACGGCGAAGGAAAAGGAATATTAAAACCCGCTACAGCAGGGGTTGGATAATATTCGAGCGCAAGACGGGCCAAGTGAACTCTTCTTGTCTCTAACTCTCGGCGTTATCTGCGCTTACCCGCGCTTAACGACACTCCCACCCGCTTCGAATATATTTCAGTTACAGTAACTGCATCACCCCTTCCAAGAAATGATGCAACCGCCCTCTGCACAATGTATCCACGACGACTGTCAAGACCATAACTTGAAGCTTGCAACGTGACTTGAGGGATCCCTCCGCACGCACGCGCTTTCACCGCTCGGTCCGCTTCGCCCCGCAACAATGATGTAGTCCGAACACCGAGGCCATACTGTATGGGCCACCTTTTTGCCGGTGGTGCTCTCACGATGATAATACGAGTTTGCAAATTTCTACACCCCTCTGCACCCACGAGTTATACTTTGTGCCCGTCACTCTGCCCGAATAACCAGAACTGTCTATTGAGTGAGTGGCTTTATATATCTGCGCGTAACTGACACAGAAACAAAACACGGAAACATCGACCCCATAAATGCGGAAGACCTACGAAATAATCATTCCCTCGCTACCTTGTGCCACTAGCTAGTACTACTGTAGTACCTGAAAAAATACAGAAAATCAGCTCAGCCCACCCCTGCTCCAGAAAGAATAGAGTCCTCCGCACATTATGGGTGGCATGGTTACTAGTAGGGTTGTCGGCATGAGAATAAACACTCGAGAGCACATAGTCGTAGCAGATGGAACAAGGCGCCTTGAGGCAGCTGTTTGAGGAACGAAGCGTCCTGATGGCATATGAGAGGTCGATAGTCAAGGATGAGCGATGAGCGTTGAGATGATGCGGTCTGACACGAAATTGGTCTCCGGGAGGCATTGCCGCAGTGCTCGACTTACTCTATTTTGCCTGAAGCTGCTGGCCATAGGCATGGGAAGAAACGACACATCACCCATAGAACAAGTAGACAAGAACGCCCCTTGGGCCTTTCCCTTGAGCTATAGGTGGGGGCGGTGGCATGATCATCGTACGAGTCTACTGGTGAAACGAACATTCATCCTGGGAATCCGGAGCACCTACTGTGGCGGCTGCGGCATATGCGAGGGTTATACGTATATCGCTACGCAAGTCAACATTCAGTCGCAACAATCCTTGCTGATTCCGCCGGAGCATACATGGATCGACCGGAGAGTGGCCGCGTCCTTGCCATGGGAGTTTCTGATAGCACGAGTGGTCGATGGTCGGTGGGTAAGGTCAGACTATTTCTTCCTGAGGTGTAGTCACTGTGCGAGAGCCATACAAGTCCCTCCATTCAAATTTCCGCTGAACAGTGAACACTGGCCTGCAGTGAGGTGGCAATGTCGCGGCAACATTCAGCGTTGCGTTCAGCGCTCGGCGAACTCCACAACTCATGCCGTAATGAAAGTGGGTGATTTCCCCAAGGATTTTTCCCTGTCCATATATTGAAGGCACTACCCTGCCAGTCGTCATCCCATCCTCCAGAGTGCCCCAAGTATTGTGGTATCCAGAAGAACTCGGACTCCCCTCCCCAAATTCTCCCCATTCCAGATTTATAGCCCAAAGCCGCTTTCTGAGGAAGGACTCATGAACTGGGATCAGGAGGTCCAATTTGTCAGTGCCGACGCTCGTCGTAAGTCATGGGTCCAATCGGCCTCCTTTTTGAATATTCGCAACTGCGGCTAATTGCCAGTATTGACAGCTGTTAGGCCAATCTCCGATATCGATGGCAAAATCTCTCATTATCAACGCATTCTATCATCATTACCCCGGTCTGATCCTTTAGTCTTTTCACTTGTCGAAGCGTTGGCTCGCTTATACAACAATCGCTATGCGAAATCGGATCAGAAAGAGGATTTGGACAAGGCAATCCTCCACTTTACACATGCCATATTCGCCTCACCTTCCTCCTGGGATGGAAAACGTCAAAATATCGTTCAGGTTTTGTTTCTCCTCGCGGAAGTGCTCCATGTCCGCATTCGACACTTCAAGCAACCCAGTGATGCCAAGTCCTGTGCTGAATACTTTCGCTATCTCCAATCCCAGCCACTCGAAATGTTCGATGTCCCATCCAACCAAGTCAAATCATCCCTTGTTGTGGCGCTGGGTTCCCAGGTGGAGCTGGGCATTGGCGATGTGGCACGGAACATTGACGAGATGAGGCTCCACTGCCGCGAGCTCCTTGCCTCCAAAATCCCACAATCACGCTTAATAAGGCCTATCAGAGCCCTCATTTCCGCCAGCCATACCAAATGCGAAGAGTCTTTAGCACAAGAAGTTTTAGAGGACGTCATCGAGTGCCTCCGGGAGGCGAATAGTCGTCTCGACTCTCAAGAATTGGCCTACCTCCTTGCTGATATCTTGTCCGATCGCTACTCAGCGTCTTCTTCAATCAATGATTACGAGGAGGCGATGGCCCTGTTGGACAAGATTATCCCTTCCGAGTCCGATGGAGATAGTCAAGGACCGTATGTGAAACAGGCTATCCGTACCGCGGCGTCACTCGCATGGGACCGAGTGCGCATATACGATGACCCAGAATGTCTAGAAGAGGCAATCTACCGCTTTCGTGCATGTCTCAGAATATCGTCCACCGAGGACCATAATCACCATACGATCGAAGAGATGTTGGCACTGCTTTTGGAGCGGCGATCAAGTAGAATTGGTATCACCGATGGCCTTCAAGAAGCACGTCTTCGTAAAGCAGAGGTCACCTATGTTCCGTCATTCCCCCACCTTGCTGCATCTCTTCTCGCCAGGTCTACCGCGGACAAGAGCTACTGGTGGACTGCACCAAGAGAGCGGCACGAACATATTCGGGCACTCAGATACGTGTGTCACTCAACAGATATAACGGAGATCGGAGAGGTCATCAAGTATTGCCAGCTTCTCCTTGACTCAACTCGTCCAAGTGATCATTTCATTTATTACCCTGCTCAAGGCTTGGGTGAAGTCCTCTTCCATGCATTCAAATGCACCAATGAAATTGAGTATCTCAATAAATCGGTCGACGTATTCCGTGATATCCTCGAAATGCCAACTACCAAGTGGGCACGCTATCAAGTCGTTAAACAGCTTCGTCAGGTTCTCGCAGTCCGCTTTTCGCTTTCCGGAGATCGAAAGGACTTCGATGAAGTCATGCAACTGTATTCTCTGACATCCCAGGATACATACATGCTCATGACTGTAAAGGACCGATTTGAATTTTCATGCGAATGGGCAAGTAATGCACGGCGCCACGGGCACCACACCGCCTCAACCGCGTACGAGATAGCCATCTCATCGATGCAGGACACTCTGCTCTTGGCTCCAACCCTTGAAACACAACACTTTCATCTTGTTGCGTTGCGCGACGAGTTCGGGGAACTTCCACTGAACATCGCATCGTATGAAATTGACAGAGGTCGACTAAAGGAGGCAATTCAGGCTCTAGAACAGGGCAGAGCCCTAATCTGGTCCGAGTTGCGTGGCCTGCGTACCTCAATTGAACAACTTGCAGTCGACCCGGGCTTAGCGAAGGAATTCACCGCGGTTAATAGGGAACTTGAAACGTTGACAATGTCGGTCTCTCCAAGTACAGTAATGAATGACGACGACGGAGTCGAGGATGGCAAGGGGATGGACAAGTTCGGTCGCATCGTAGTGCAACACAGGAAACTTTTGGCAAGGCGGAACGAGCTTGTTTCACAGATACAGGCGTTGCCAGGATTCGAGAACTTTTTGCGGACACCATCCTTCGACACTCTCCGTTCTGCCGCTGAGCATGGGCCGGTTATCATCGTTAACCATTCCAAGTGGCGCTCTGACATCCTTATCATTCTCCACGACGCTGACCCTTTACTCATCACCACTCCTGACAATTTCTACGACGATGCAATCAAACTGAGGAATCGGCTGGTGCGCACCCGAAAAGATGCCCCTCTCGAATCGAAGCAATACCAGCGTGCTTTACAGTCCGTACTCGGGAGGCTTTATGAACTCGTTGGCCAACGAGTGATCGAGGAACTCCGGAGGCTGAATATACCAGAACAATCCCGGATATGGTGGTGCCCGACATCTGTCTTTTGTTCACTTCCCCTTCATGCAATGGGCCCCATTCCATCAGATGATGGTATCCCGAAAAATAGCCAGCGCTATTTTTCGGATTTGTACATTCCTTCATATACCCCAACACTGTCTGCTCTTATTGAATCTCGCAAATCCGATAAATTGTCCTTGGAGAAACCTCCAGTGCTACTTGTAGCGCATCCCGATGAGGCCATGAAACAAGCGTGGCCTGAGATCCAGACCATACAAAGCCTTGACACAAATGTGACAACTCTTTTGGGGGAAGAGGCAGAGCCTTCTGCCGTACTCAAGGGCATTCAGGATCACCGGTTTGCCCATTTTGTGTGCCACGGAAACCTTGTGTCTGAGAGGCCCTTCGACGCTTACTTCGGACTGTATGAAAGCAGCCGCCTTACTCTCCTTCATATCATACGCTCTCGACTCCCAGCTGCGGAGTTCGCGTTCCTTTCAGCTTGCCACACAGCAGAATTGACAGAGGGAAGCCTCTCTGACGAGGGTCTTCACCTCACGGCAGCGGTTCAATATTGTGGGTTCCGGAGCGTAGTTGGGACAATGTGGGCAATGGCGGACCAAGATGGAAGCGATCTGGCAGAACGTTTCTACAAGTCGATATTCTCGAGCGATAAAGCAGGCATTCCCTATTACGAGAGATCTGCAAAGGCGCTTCGGAATGCTGTCCGTGCTGTGAGGAAAAAGAAGAAACTCCCCTTGGAACAATGGGTGAACTTTGTTCACTATGGCGCATGACCAGGGCCATGGCGGTTATGAGTAGCCGGGTAGGATTTGAACGAACATCGGTTGGTTTTACGCTGACTACTTTGCAACAGGGAGCACAGAAGAATATCAGAACGAGCAAACGATGATTTGGTTCGAAATGAGGGATCAGTCATACATTGTGTTAGACTAGATGTAGTTGGGTGCATCATCGCCCCACCACGATGTGACGTACACATTTTGACTTGCGCACATGTACTCAACCAAAGCGCTGTCTGCTGTCATTTCCTGTGAATCTGTTGCAGAGCCAATAATACGTCATGTTTGGGTTGCTGATGCTGATGACGCTCCGTCTTCTGGCTATTGCTAGACTCGAGAAGATACTGGGAAGAAAGAACAGAGAGGAGGCTATGGTTGGGTCAAGATACGCCTATCTTTATCTTGCCACTCGCATCCCTGTTGGAACTGGTTCAGAGAAGATGGGGGCCGATGTTGAGACGCTGAGACTCAGTTGAGTTCAAATGCTGGCAGAAATGAGATAGGGTGCTATTTACATTCTGGCAGAGGTGACCCACGCAGACTAGTTACTACATCGCTTCCCGCCGCACAATGTGCCCACGACGACCGTCAGGACCGCGAGCTGCAACGTGACTCGAAGAATACCCTTCAACCTCAGCACGCGCCGCCACCCTTCCCCGCCAATGACCATCTAATCCGAATACCGAGGGCGGCGCACGAGCCACCAGAAGAGGGCCACATGCCCCGGAAACGTCTCAGAAATTTTTGCCCGTTGTGTCGTCGTGGCAATAGTACGACTGGTAATGGTTCCACACCGTCGAGCGAGCCGTCTCCGCATCCACGAACTGTACTTTGCGCTCGCTTCTTCGCGGACCGCGAATGACCGTACCTTGCCCTTGAGGATAGGTTTGGCCAATCGTATCGTGTGTTTAATCTGAACGCGAGCGTGCTCTCTCAAGAACAGCCCCACCGACGAAAAAACCGAGGGTTTTGAAACCCCAAGTTACACCACGCACCTGCACTTCCTCGTTGAAGATGACCGATGCATGTCTACCCGCGCTGTTTGGCCCTGTGCCCCACAAAAGTTCACGTCTCATGGGTACCGCGAGACTGGTACTATGGATGTACCAAGGAACATAAAGTAGTTGAAAAAGTTCGGCCCCGAGACCATAATAGGCTTCAGGTCCACCCTTCGACTTCCAATATTCGCCAAGCCGAAGACCTCGAGCGCCAAAGATCTTCAGGCGAGGGGGCAGCTGTCACAATCCCCACGGAAGCCGCTGTCAGCGTGGCGGTTCAAACGCAACGCCCGACAATCAACGACGCACCACTGAGAATCCGGTTCCGAATATCAGTACGTCGAGTGGGACGAGTTCGCCAGTCTTGAGCTGAACTCCCTCCGGCACGACACGTTTAATTTCATCATAGGTCGAGGTCACGTTTGGGCAGTGTAGGCTTCCTAGGTAGCCAGGATCGACGATGATGCGTTCACATAGTTGGGCGGGCTGATGCCTAGGATAAGACGCCAGGTCACGTAGACTCTGGGAGTTGATGTAGGGAGGGAGGAGACGGACCCTCGAAGAAAACACCGAAGGAGCCTTTGTCGATTTTCTTGCCCACCCTGTAGTGGACGCCGACGATGTTTTGAGTCGAATTGGAGCTGCCGTGAGTGTGTGCGGACATCTTGAGGCAGACGGAGAGGGAAAGGGAAGAGGACGGCGAAGGAAAAGTAATATCAATACCCGCTGCGACGGGCCAACTCTTTCTCCAACTCTCCAACTCTCGGCTTTATCCGCGCTTACTCGCGCTTAACGACCACTTTGAATATATTTACAGCAACTGCATCAGCCTTTCCAAGAAATGATGCAACCGCATCCTGCACACGACGACCGTCAAGACCACAAGCCCGCAACATGACTTGAAGAATCCCCTTCAACCTCCGCACCGCACGCACTGTCACCGCTTCCCCCAACAATCATGTAGTCTGAACACCGAGGGCCGCGCACGGCCGCCTTTTTGCCAGTGGTGCTTTGCGACGATAGTACGAGTTTGAAAAAGTTCCACACCGTCTCTATATTTCGTGCTCGTCACTCTGCCCGAATAAGCAGAACTGCCGCTTACTGTCGAACAGCTATATTTCCGTGCGTAACTGACAGAGAAGCAAAATACGGAGACATCAATCCCTTCAATGCGCAAGACCTAGGAAATGATCCTTCCCTCACTATCCTGTACCACTAGCTAGTACTAATCCCTGATAAAAACATAAAAAGTCAGCCCAGCACATCCCTGCTCCAGAAGAATAGGGCTCTCGGCACATTATGTGTGGCGAGGTTAGGGTTGCCATCGTAAGAATGAACACGAGGGTAGTAGTCGTGAGTTAGCAGATGAAACTAAGCGCCTTGAGGCAGAGGTTTGCGTCCCGATGGCATATGAGAAGTCGATACTCAAGATGCGAACGATTAGAGGGTTACGGAGTGGTGAGACAATGCGTTCTTAGCACAAAATTGGTTTCCGGGAGAGATTGCTGTAGTGCTTGACTTACTGTATGTCGCCTGCAGCCGCCAACTACGGGTGTGGGAAGAGACAACCTACCACCCATAGAACAAGTGGACGAGAATGCCCCATGGGTCTTTCCCCGAGCTATACGTGGGGGCGGTGGCATCGTCGCACGACTCTGCTGTTGAATCGAGGCATCATCCTGGGACTCCGAAGCACTTGGTGCTGCGGTATATGCGAGGGTCATATGTGTATTACAACGCAAGTGAACACCTAGTTGCAACAATCCTTGCGGATTCGGCCGGAGTATGGCCGCCTCCTTGCAATTGGGACTTTCTGATTTGTGTCTGTTGTGACCGAAGATCGTCGATCCAGCACAGGTGGCCGATGGTCGGTGAGTAACATCAGACTGTTTGGCCCCAAGGTGTAGTCACTGAGTGTAAGGTATGCACGCCCTGTAAACGTGGAAATCGGAAATGTTATCTCTCGGCTAAGTTACTTGTCGCGTATTTCTTTTTTTAGCCAAATAAAAAACACAAAACGTACAACAAATTAAACACAGGGATTGTCTGATATTGAGAAGAAACGCGCGTGGTCAAACGACTTCCTAGACCACCTGTGGAAAGCCTCAGCTTGGCGTCACGGCCGCCGAGCCAATCGCATCCCATCACTCTTAAAAATCGACGGCTCCCTTGCCACCTCGACGACCGATATCAGACAAGTCCTGTCGGACAGGTTTTTCCCCACGTCCTGAAAACTATCCCTCCTTCCCACCCCGACGACCCCCTTCCGGTACACCGCAGGAGCTTCTCCCCCATCACCGCCGAAGAAGTCTCGGTGAACCTTGCCAAAACCTTGAATTAATCGGCACCGGGTCCGACGGGAATCGGATACAAGCTGTTGAAATGGTGCCACGGCTCCAACCCGTCCCGCCTCCCGGACCTCTTCAATGCCGCGATCACACTTGGTCATCACCTGTGGCGTGCCGCGACCGTAGTAACACCTCGCCAAGGCATACCGCCGATCGCCCTCCTGGAGTGTTGCGGTAAACTCCTGGAGAAGATTGTGGCGAAGCGGATCCTCTTGGATTTGGGGCGTTACCACCTCCTACCCCCCACATAATTTGGCTCCAGAGACTACCATAGCGCGACAGATGCGGCCCTCGCCCTAGTCCACTCGGCTCAGTCTTGCACGAAGTCGGGTCACGTTGCCGCTCTTATCCTCTTCGACATAAGGGGCTCTTTGACAACCTCCATGTCGATCGCCTCGTCCACATCTTCTCCTTCCTGGGCTTTGCGGAGTCCCTGTGCGACTGGGTCCGTTCGTTCCTCACAGATCGACGGATCACCATGTCCTTCAACGGAGAAT
>Ga0307510_10004052_pt1 | contig 17189 bp, 24 predicted proteins | sample 12_EM_MG_FD_207224 | JGI IMG/M metagenome (GOLD analysis project Ga0307510, IMG submission 207224) | Populus trichocarpa ectomycorrhiza microbial communities from riparian zone in the Pacific Northwest, United States - 12_EM | ecosystem: Host-associated > Plants > Roots > Unclassified | place...
ATACCTCACCGAAAATCATAATGAAGCAGATCGGGAAACAGTGAGATAAGTTGTATGCAAGAATAAAATCATCCCGGAGAACATGGGCAAGGTGTGGAAGTTGAGAAGCGTGACGAAATGCAGGGCTAATCGTTCAATCATCATACTGTGCGTCGAAGTCGCGTCCACACGTATCCTACTATAGCAGGAACGAAAAAGGCGAATGCATTGAGAATTTCGTGCATGTGATTTAGCTGGAGCGGTACGATGGTCTCAGGATGTTTGTCAAGAGAAGATGAGAAGGTGCCGGTGTCATGGAATCGTTGCATGAGTTGGTCTTTCTCGGCCCACCTGTTTCGCAACCAGAGGTCAAATGTCTGCCGCTCCTCCTCTAGCACGTCAGCTCCGACTCCGAGTTTTTGCCCGTCAAAAGAGCCATTAAGTGGGTTTTCGGAGATACTACCAGAGATGTTGCCAATAGGCACATCTTTAGACACATCAAATCGGCGGATGTGCATGTGGACAGCGGGAGGAGGAATCCCATCGGAGAAAATTGATCGTAGAGTGTAGTATGATTGACCATATCCCATAGGTGGAATCCCTGATGATGCCAGGTCAGCCCGCCAAGTCAATTACTGTTGGACGTGACGTACCAGGATACGCAACGGTGATATCGAGGAGTTGCAGAGTGGGGACACGGTGTGACAAAGCACGTAGGCTGTAGTGTAGCCCTGTTGACCTTGGAAGGAGTGTGTGTGTCAGATCGGACTGTGGAGCAGTAGTCAGTGTGAAATAGCAGGAGATAAAGGGAGAGAACTCACGATCCCCAGTTTGTCGGCAAACTTTTTGCTGATGGGCCGCGTATCTCGACTGACAAGAGTACCCTCCGGGTAGAGGATAAAAGTCAGTGGGGTGTCATGGTCTTGAGCTCCCTGACCTAGGAGAGCTAGCTCCTTTACGAGATAGAGACGGTCTGAAGCCCAAGAGCGGGCAAGGAAGATGAAGTTGAAGAATTGCATGCCCTATAATGGGGATGCCGTAAGTCGGAGAGCACGTGAGGAGGAGCGGAGCACCGACCCATCCGATGACAGGTATCCATTTCAGACTTTTCTTCAAGACGATGTACACGTCTCGGTGCGTGTCCATGAAATACGTCAGACACCACGCATACCACCAGTCTGCATAGACCTAGAAGTGGTAAGGGTGATGTCACCACTGAGAATTTCATTGGGGCAGGTACCGACTTGGTGGTTGGCGATCAGGACCGATTTCTTGGGTAGATGGAGACCCAAGACCCGCCCATCCCCACCTCGTGTGGCCATGTCACGGATCTCGTCGATTGAAAAGGCGCCAGGGCCGTCGTGCTCGAAGGTTATGACAAGACGCGAAGGTGCGAACCATTGACTCATTAGGACTAAACATTGTGCCAGGTTAGAGATAAGCCAATGAAGGAGGACGTAGTGACTTACTGCAAAGAGTGCTAAAGGCGCCCTTGCTAAGGCGGATTCCTGTTCCATAGAGTGGCCTTGCCGAGGCAAATGGTAGGAAGCAAAGGGGCAGGAGGAAGGCAAACTGGGAAGCATTGATCATGAGGCAACCAAAGATGAATACGACGAAGAATGTGGTAGAACGGATTACTTGGGCCCATGTCCTTGGAGGACGATTGGGAATGTCAATAGTATGAACGCCTTTGTGGGCCACCGTCATCACGGTCTACTTTGTAGGGTCTGCAAGAAGAGTCGGGCTCGTCGCCCCGAGCCCTGCGCGAGTCACGGCGATTCAAGGGCAAGTGAACCCGGCGGCCGGCAGGGGACGCGTTTGAGTTTGCCGAAAGCGCAGTTGGTTGATCCGGGACCTCGGCGCGTTGAAAATGGGGATGCATGGTTACCACAAAGCTGAGTCAGAGACCCAGGAAGAGAGAGAGAAGAGAAGAAGAGAAGAAAGAGGGTGTGAAAAGTGGCTCAGAACTGAGAGTGTCAATTTCCCGAGAGCGCTTCTGCTTTAACGCGATCCCCAGTTGGTCAAGTGCTCATTTCATTTCGACTTTACTCTTCACCTTTCTCACTCTGGACGTCACTTGTCCGTATCGCTGGTCCCCGGCCAGTCTGTCCCCGCGAATCGCTTGCTACCACTCTCTCTTTTTCCCTTCGTCCCATCCTTCCCTTCATGTCCCATTCATCTACCGCCACTAGCATCATGACCACTACAACCACAACCACAACCACAACCACCGCCGCTGCCGGAGCCGGAGCCGGTACCGTCGACCCTAATTCCACTTCCACCACTACCGCCACCATCCCCGCTGCCTCCTCTTCGCGTCTACCGCTGACTGCTGCGGGTGGTTCATCCGTCTCGTGTAAAGGAAAGGAAAAGTTATCAACGTCGGATCAACCGTCAGCCACAGAAATCCCTTTCCCCGTTGGTCGTCCTTCCTACTTTGATCGCTATCCCCGTCACCAAATGTCACACCCTGCACCCCCGAGACACAACCCACATGGTCGAGCCACGCGCGCATTTGGGGCTTCCACGAGTGCCCTTCACTCGGATCTTTCATCAAATTCCCATTTTGCCAACGAAACAATCTCTGGTTCAAGCGGCCGTTCCGATCTTCATTCATCTTCCTCCCGTTACACCCACAACAACGATGACCTCGTTCTAAAACCCCCACCGCCCAGACGCCGTTCCCGTCGAGTCTCAAACCGAAGATCCTCGGGTGAACACCGCTCTGACCATTCCTACCTCCGAATATCCGATTCCTCTTCTCTCACCCAGCTTGAGACACCTCCCCAAACCCCAATTGACTTGTCTGCTCCTAGGCCCCCCTTCGACCCCTTTTCCGTCGTTGTCTCCGCTCCCGTGTCGGGCGTAGAGACCATGGATGCCTTGGTCGATGGGATGAACAATTTTGGAAAAGACGACTTCTTTATGGGCTCGGGCGGTATTTCCCGTCCCACCCGTGGCAAGGAGATCTTTCACCCACTTTACCAACCTCCGCTCCCTCCCCCTCCCCCCGGCATCACTCTCGGTGGTGGGTTATCTCGCAAAGTGTCGTCCAAGTCACGGGTTTCTCGTCATGATGATGGCGCTGATGCTGACAACGACGCCGATGAGGATGATGAGGCACGTTCAAGCATAGCTAAAACGCTGTCGGCTCGTCAGTCTTCTCGCTCCAAAGTCACAAGACCAACTTCTCCTGCAGTGACTATTGCCACCTCTCTTCCTCGTTCCACCGACATTACCCCTCCTCCATCGCCTCACCCCTCTCGTTCTGATACCAAGTCTATCGCGCCTTCCATCTCTGATATTATTCGTGCCTACGCCCCTCCGGAACAACGAGCACGATCTCGTCTATCTACGGCGCGAGATTCCATCAAAGTGAGCAGCCATGGTCATGAAACCGTGTACGAAGAACAGGAATCGGAGCCTGAACCTGTGTCCGCTGCGGAGGAAGCTGAACTTGTCTCGCGTACATCAGTGGATAGTATCGCCGAAGAAGTTAGGACGACCCTGCGCAACCAGACAACGTCCCCAGTCGTTCAGGCCCCTGTCCTGAGTTCGCAATCATCACGTTCCCGGCATTCTTTTGTGTCCGATCACTCAATCCCAGGGTCTTCATGGTCAGAAAGTCGCCGTACAACTCCGCCTCACATCGTTGCAGACACGGCTGAGGAAATAACACCGGTCGACGTGGCGCCTCCACGGACGCTGTCGCAGGCCATCGCGGAATATCTTCGCTCTGTCAGATTAACAACCCTGCTCAAGCTCACTCGGTCCCCACATGCTTCCGTAGATAATCCTCTGATCGTGAGCTTGTCGGATCTCGGAAGCTCGACGGGCTATCCTCTCGTCGTATTCCTAGGCCTTGGTGGCGTACGATATGTTTCCGGTCTCTATGATGAGATGGCAGAATGCCTGGGCATCCGTCTCATCACGATCGATAGGTGAGCCCATTTAGTTAAGCTTCGTGTATGCATTTCTTACAGAGGTTGCAGATGGGGCATTGGCCGAACCGAAGTTCCTAAGTCCAAAACAGCGCGGGGCATCCCAGAATGGGCTTCGGCTGTTGAAGAGATTCTCGATCTGCTACACATCAATCAGTGTAGTGTAATGGCTCATTCGGCTGGTGCTCCCTATGCACTGTCATTTGCAAATAAAGTCCCCGAGCGTATTCGTGGTGATATCTTTCTTCTCGCACCATGGGTTGGTGGTGTGGAGGGAGGTTTGTGTTGTCTCCTTGTATCGCGTCTTACTTCGTCTCACTCTATCTGACCAGCCGGTTACAAATGGCTCAAGTATGTGCCGACTGGAATATTAAAGACCGCTCAGGCTGCAGAATGGAAAATGCAGGCTTGGATGCTTGGCAAACCTCCAACAATCGCCTACAGGGGTATCGGTTACGATGCCAAATCTGCGAACTCAACACCTACGCGTCGATCACCGGATAAGAGCACCAGTCCGACCCCACCTTTTCCACGCCAAATTGCGGGGCGGCGTCCCAGCTTTGCGTCGAGCGTCTTTAGCGACTACGACGACTTGCGAGACTTTGAAGGTCGTTTCGACAGTCGAAGTACTCTTGGTGCTAGGAGCTCTGGCTCGCAACGTAGTCGTACTCTAAGCGAAAGCAAGTCGCGGTCCGCCCCTACACGCAAGACATCAAGAGGGTTTTTAACAAGGCTCAAAGGCGGCTCTCATCAACCGCAACCACAGCCCTCTCTCGAGAAACCGAGCCCTTCTGCTGGGGGGCGGAAGTTGAAAGCGCTACGCTCCATGGGCTCTCTCCGGCGAACATATGCAATACAGTCAAATAGAGCGGTCACAATCGCAGCGCCCCCTCAAGTCCCCCCGCCGCTCGCCCTTGATGTCGGTCTTGGTCTCGACGCATTTAACTGGCCAAAGACTGGTGGTGCAGGTGGCGGCCCTGACGATCGTCCTGCACCTCCCTTAGAACTTTCTAACCGTCGCGCAGCTGGTCGTCGGTCCTTGTCTCATAGTGCTACCTCACGGTCGTCCCCACCCTCTATTAGGTCTTCTCCACGTACCAACGTTCCGCCGTCTCCCACAACCGAAGCAAGGGCAAGCATCACTGCGACAAGTGCTTATCAGGCTGCACTGGGCAATGCGCTGATCTCCGCTTCTCATGCTGAATCTTCGCGAGGGATCCACGGCGATTTGCTACAAATCCTAAACCATGATCAACAGCCATGGGGATTCTCATATGCGGCATACCCGCACGCCGTGCACGTGTGGTACGGCGATCGTGACGAGAAGATTGCAGAGAACGCGGTGCGTTGGATGGAACGCACTATGGGTCCGCGGCGTTGCGGCGTCCAGGTTGTGCGCGGGGCTGACCACGGCCTGATGTATCGCAGTAGCGTCGTGGTAGACGTGCTAGAGCGTGTGCGGGATATCTGGGAGAGCGTCGCATGATGTCATTCGAGAGTGGGCGAACCGTTCTTCCCGTACCAACTAGATGAGTTGTGAATTATTATTTTTTATATACTTTGCCCCACGTTCATTATTTTCATGGCCCGTTGGCAATCTCATCATACCTATCTTCTTGCCATGTATACTTATTTGATTAGATACCGTTCATTGAGGGCCATTTCTTTCTCGCTGTACCTTTTTTCAGCGCAGCCTGCCCTGAAGCATCTTACTGCACTCCTACTTTCACCACTTTACCACTTTACCTCTTTTACTTGCTACCCGCATCTTCTAGCGTCGAAGAATAATACCAACCTCTGGAGAATTGAAACGATATCATACCCGGTGCCTCACTGATTCCCTTCGGATCCCCCTTGCGGCTTCTTATTACCTGGCTTAATTGTCCATCGCCGTTAGGTACCGGGTAGTGAGTTTCAGAAATCAAGCTTGAGAATAATGGATACGCGAGGGATTCGCGCGGGTTCTGTGCCGATACGCAACCGCAGATCGCCGACACCATCCATCCTACGAGACGTGGGGAGAAACGTTATGAGATGAGCTTAGACATTCCTGGGCTACTACAGAGCGTAGAGACGAAGAAAACATATGTATGACGACTTGAGCAACTAATCGTGGCGCTGTCGTTTTGTCGCGAAGGCCAACAGGTAGGAAGGTTGAACGACAACCCCAACAACGGAAAACAAGGTCTCGAACGTCGTCGGCAAGCGAGTTAGATGGGCGTTAGCTCGTGATACTACAATCAATGTAAGCGTCCCATCCACGGCTCCGCTCTTAGGGGGGGGGGGGGGTTTATGATGGTGGCATAAGGATTGCGAGATCATCGGAAGTTCCTACTCGTAAGGGGGGATCCAAAGGTATTTCAAGGTCATACGGGCCAGGATAGACTTGAAATTTCTGTACGGCCAATGCCCGGACATAATACATGAATGGTGGGGAAGATGGTAAGATGCCGGATAATGGCTTGTATTCGAAGGTGAACCTCGGTAATGTCTGACGCACGGGAGAGGTGAGGGCGTGGGGAGGCGCGGTGTACTGAAAAGAGACGAATGACTATATTGACTGCTTGAAGAGGTGGCACGCTGTGACAGCCTCATTCCTGGAAAAGGTTGAGCCCTGGGGAAAGGCCAAACAAACCCTAAAACCACGATGAATGTTGTCCCAGAATGTGATGAACACTCGCCAAGACCCGGACCCGACGAGAACCAAAGGAGCAGGCACCGGGATAATGGTGGAGGTACCGAGGCAGGTGGGGAAGCATCCGAAATTGTACCATAGGAGACCGGGTCTTGCGCTCGGTTGCCAGAACGTTCGCAAATCGAGAGTGCCGAAGGTAGTTTCCCAGGGCGCTGAATGGACAGTTGGGCTGGGAACTTCGATGCGAACCGGAAGGTTGAGTAAGAAGGGGATGCGCACAAGGATCGAGGATATAGGGGTCCCGGAGCAAACTTTCGGAGACTACTAACTGTATGCCCGCAACGAACGAGAAAAGTGTCGAGTAGGCTAGCTGCTGGGCAGGTGTTCGGCCGGATGTGTTGCTGCAACTACGAGCATAGCATCAAAGGGTGAGTTCCAAGCCAAGGATTCAGGGCGTTGGTGACAATGGAAGACAGAGGGCGACATTCGGGTAGAGGTGAACAGTCTACAAGGCATGAGGGACAAGGGCTGAGGTGTGTGATCTTGGAACCGCAATCACAGTAGACCATATGTCAAGCGGGCTCGGGCATTTGATAACCGGCCTCGTGCAGGGCGCACCGTTGTGAAAATGAAAAGGGAGATTAGACGGCGCTGAATAGGAAACTATGACGACCGACGCGGGAGGCAGACATTAAACAAGCGCCGTGTTAGGTTGTCTGGGCAAATGATCGACCGAGGGTGAACGGAACGTTCATTTTGGTTTCATCAATGAAACTGAGGGCTGGGCTGCACCTGCCGCAGACTGAAGGGGCGGGAAAGTGTAGAGGGAGATCATACAAGACGTGAAGTGTCACTACAGCACATAGATAGACGAATAGTGTGTGCGTTCAGGACATATAATACGGCACAGGGAAAGGTTGGTGGGATGACCGCGGGTGTCCGGAAACACCGTACATTGTTGTCACCGGTATTAGACAGCACACCTTATTCCTCTTCTCCTCTCTGTCCACCCACTCCACAATATCATGGCCGCTCAAAAGGCCAACAAGTATGTCCCTATGCGCCGTCCGCCTCCCCATATGCTCTAACGACCGTACCTTTCTCCTCTCAAGCTCGTCGTTCGCCCGCCGAAAAGCTTTCGCAATAAAGCACCAAGAGGCCGAGCCACTTACCCGACGGGACCTCCAATACGATCTCCTCCACCACGTCTTTGCGGACCAAGAACGCGTCTTTACCGACTCGTCGTCATCGTCGCCCTCGTCCTCGTCGTCAACAAAGGAGGACGGGCGTGGGACGGCGGTGACGTTCCGGGACCTGTACGTGCACGCGCTCATGGATTCGCCGCGATGCTCGAAAGCGCTGCGGGAGAAGATGCAAGAAACGCCAGACTTTGCGACGGACTTTGCCAAGATGTCGCTTTTGGCGAACGTCGGGCGAGTTAACACAACTATGACGTGTCTGTTATTTTTTTCATTTCATGTTTTTTCTTTTTCGTCCTCCGTTCCTCCGTCGTGTTGACCCCCGGACGTCCAATCACACACAGTTCTTCCGGAAATGCGTACGGCATTACGTACATATCATCCCGTCCCCTCGTTGCAGAAAGCCGATGCGAACCTTCAAGATGCACCGAGGATAAAGAATATCCTCAAAGCTTGCAGCCTCAAAAATGAGGCCTCGACGAACATGCCCGTCACGCCTTCGGAACTTCGCACCAGGGCGGTGAGCACTCAATCATATGTCCACATCCCCCCCACTTCTCATTGACTACCTACCTACAGGCATCTGGCGTCGTCCCCTCTACCAGCATCGTCAACCTTCTTTTCGTCCTCTCCAATCACTTCACCGTTCGTTGATCGATTCTCTATTATCTTTTCTTCGCTCACTCGCTCACTCGCCGGGTGTCTCAGACCGTGGCACACGACCACTTTGGTCGCCCAGACATCGATTTCCTCGATCTCTTCTTACCCATCAAGCTTTCCTCACCTTCTCGCGCTCAGGCTTTCCTTTGGCTCGCCTTTCACTATCACGAGGCTCCTTCTCCCAATCCGTTCGATGACGAACACGCAAGGAACCATCTCGGTCTCATCCCGGAACTCACTCCTCTCTCGGAGGAAGAATTCGAGAAGGAGAACGTTGACCCAGAAGACGAGAGGAACTACGCAACAAAGATGACCAAACTGCGAATGGAATTCCTCGCGAAGAACGCCCAAGGCAATGAAGCCAACAACGCGAAAGACAAGAAGGGTGTGCCCAAGTCCAAAGTCAGGCCACCGTCTCCCGGGAAATCAATCCCTACGAAGAGAGAACGATCTGATCCTGATTCTGCCACGGAGGAAGGTAATGCGGAGGAGACTGATCACATCGGCACGTTGCTTTTTCCGTATCATCCTTTTCATCAATCCACTCATTGCTGATCTATTTTTTCCTTAGCCGGCCCACCTTCACACAGGAAACGGCACAACCTCACAAAATCACTCGGACTATCCCGCACGCTTTCAGACTCCTCGACGTCCCGCGCGTCCAATCGACACTCGAGCGGTTCCCATCGATCGATCCTCCAACGTACGTTTCCGTCTGCAGACCATTCCGCGCTCTTTTTTTCTTCACTCTCACATCTGATCGTTTCGCCCCTCACAGAGGCGTGGCACGTCGTCACCACAGTCGATGCCTTTTATGATTCTGATGAGGAAGATATTGACGAGTCTGCGCGACACGCCTACGGTACGTCGTCCCCCCCCCCTCACCTCCCACAGACGCGCTCTTACCCTTACCTGGCTTGCGTCTCTTTTTTAGCCATGCGTCTCCAGGTACTCGCTGATTTTCATCAGAACACCGCAGCCCCCCACTTGCCCTCATCAGTGACATCAAACGAGCGCCACTTGATATCATCCTCTCACGCTTAGCATTATTGCCCTTACCCTCCTTTTGATTTGCACACACACGTATCCTTCCTAACTAAGCTCCCCCTGTCTGTATTCACCCTGTCCATGTCACTTCCATCACACTTGCATAAGTTATTTCCTGTTTATAAGTTGACTTGCCTCAAAGCCCGCTTTCTACGGCTACGGTACAAATAGCTTCACGGCTCCCACGGATGACGTGTCTAATTTTGCAAAAATTCGAACATGGTCGTGCGCCTGAACTACTCTTTATATATCAGATCAGATCATGACTATATATATATTGCGCATCCTTGAGTTCTACTTTATGAGTTTTTACATTGCAATCGGAGCTACTTGCCAGGAAAGGGGGGTGCGCGATTTGTGGGTTGGATGTTCGCGCAAGAAGGAAGGGGCTGCTGATACAATGGCCGGACTGATAGACTATGGTATGCGTGCGGGAGGGATCGCAGAGCGTAAAAGGGAGGGGGGGAGGTTGCCGGACAGAAAAGTGAACAAACGGTGTATGTATGGAGAGGGTAACGAATGGGGCCAAGTCGGTATTCACACACTCTCGACTCGAGCCACCAAAAAAAAAAAGAGAAAATATAAAAGAGAAAAAAAGTAAAGACAGATAAAAGGCGACGATGTGATGATGATGATATAGAAAAGGGTTGGACCGAAGAAGCACCAGGAGATGTAAAAGATAGATATCCGCCAAGGCAATGTCGTAGTAGTCCCCGGAAAGCAGATGAAAAGAAAAGAAAAAAAAATACAGCGACAAGACCGGGGGACTTCCTCCCCGGTTTTTCCTTCCAGAGAGATATCGGACAATAAGTGATGTGTGTTGTGGTGGTGGTTGGGGCATAGGAATGATGTGCAAGCGAGTGTGGGGGGGAGGGATGAATGGATGGATGGATGGATGGTGGGTGGGGTGGGCGCGTCGCGGTTTGTCTCTTCTTCTGTCCTTTACTCTGCGAGCCACTTTTCGCACTTCTTGACGTACTTGTCAAGTAATTGGGCCATGTCCCGGACGACGAACGTGAGCACGACCGTGGCAAAGAATTCGGACGATCGTCGGAGCTTGCCCTCGATGGCGGATCGCAGCTCCGGCGTTAGACTGGCGTACGCGGGCGCGACGGGTTGCATCGAGATGGCGCGCGAGTGTTCATCGAGGAGCTGCGCTTGGGCGAAGAGCCGGCTGAGCCCTTGAACGTACGACGCGGGAGAATCAAGGCTATTGAAAAATGAAATGTCAGATTAAAAACGACAGTTGGAGCTATAAGGAACGCGGAAGAAAAAGACCGACTTCTTCTGATTGGTGAGCTTGTCCAGTTGGCGGGTCAACTTGCCGCCCCAGGAAGTAACCTCCATTGTTTCAAGCGAGTCAGTAAACTATAAAGAAACGGGACGCGACAAAACTCACCCCGCTATTCTTCTTGATCATGAAGCCTTCCCCGACGCCCAGCTTCTTCCCAAAGTTCGCGACGACACCGTCGCACACGTTCGAAAACTCCTCCAGCTTAAGCGACCACAGTTCGCCATCCTTCTTGCCGATGCCCGCTATCAAGCTGGCGCTCACGTTCCCCGCACCAAAGATCCCTCCGCTCGTATGTTGCACTTCCTCGAGCGACGAACACAGCACCTCGACGACGCGCACTTTCTCGGGCAAGTTCAGTAACCTTGCACCGCCTTGTGACCAAACCTCTTGTGGGACATGTAATCGTGGCGTGACATAGCCGCCTGTCTTTGACGTCATCGTGTGTCGTAGCAGATTCATCATATGGTAGGGTTTGCGGAGGGGATCCGAGGGTGCGGTAGGTGGAAGAGGGGAAACCGGCGTTGTCGGCAGGTTGCTGTGGGGTATGGGTGGTGGTGGTACGAGTTGATTCGCTGGTGTATCCAACGGCGGAGAGAGATATCCTGTGACCACGGAGATTTGGGGGAGAGGTGCTTTGCTCTTAGAGGAGGACACCGACGATTTCCGTGGAAGTAGAACTGACGTTGAATGTGGCACCGCGGTAGACGGGGGCTGTACAGAAGCGTCGTATGAGGCAGGGAGTAACGCAGCCAGGTTCGGTCGTTGTTGCCCTGGTTGCGAAGTAGCGCGACTGCGCGTGTAGTTGGGATGCGGCGCAATAGTTGCGGAGGCGCTAGATGCTTTCGGCCTCAGGGCTAGAGGTGGCACAGCTTCGGGGAGTTGAGTTGGGATGACAGCAGGACTTGTGGCCGGCGCGAATGCCTTTGACCGCCTTTGCGAGATCGTACCCAAGGTAGTGGAGTCGCTGATCAAAGGAGGGGGGCTAATCATTTCTGAGCGTGTTGAAAGGGTCGATGCTCCCCGAGGCCGCGGTCCGAACTTGGCAGATATGGGCGAAGGGTCTTGGCTTGGCTCGAGATCGCGCGGAGCGGCCAATGAATCTGCTGTCACGGGGAGCGGGGGCAAGTGATGCGATCGATTTGCATCGCGTTGAGCCTGTGAAGGTGTACGTTGGAGACGCGATTCTTCCTCCACTCCATGGTGTTGCCGTTGGTGTGATTCCTGGAACGTTTGTGGCTCTGTCTGCTTGTCTCCTTCCTCTTGCAGGGGCTCTAGTCGGCTGTTGGAACCCGTCCGGTTGTGACCTATGGACTGTCCTCGTGGTCGACCGTGGGTTGCGCTCAGGTGCTTGCTAGGGGATGATTGAGGAGGTGCGGGGGGTAAGGCACTTTGAGGGGGAGGAGCAGGTGGTGGGAGCTCAGAAGTGGCGCGTGGTCGCAGTCCGCCAGAAGGACCGGGAGGTGGTGGGCTTGAAGGTCGAGGGCGTGCAGGAGCCGTCGACCGCTTCCCGTTCAGGGTAGATGGCCTTGGTACAGGGGTTTCCGGGTCGTCATCTGATAATTGGGACATCCTCGCAGCAGCTGCCGAGTATGGATGATGGTATTCGGATGGTTCAACTGCGCCAATGTTATATATATTAGAGAAATATGAGGGGAAGCGAGATGACCGCGTACTTTCGGACGAGTCCCTTCGTTCAAAGAGTTCCCCACGATACCTCGCAGTCTCTTGCGAGAACCTGCGACTGTCAACGTCATCGTATAACGTGGCAGAAGACTCGCGACGAAGATGATCGGAAGTCTCGGAAGACGGGGAACCTGGTGACGATGGTCGAGTAGAGTCTGTGGAGGTAGACACTGATGGTGGGTACGCGGCTGAAGGGGAGTGTGGGGGAGGGGGGATGCTGTATATTAAGCTGAGGATATTCATCCGCTCGGCATACGTGTCATGCTAGATCGAAAATCCAGTCGATCAATAAAGGGAAAAATGTGGGGGGAGAGTTGAGACGCACGATTGCTTTGAGTCGGCGGACCTCCTCTTCCTGAGCTACCACGCTTCTCCGTCGGCCACCTCTCCGACGGACGGAGTCATTGGAGTCTTCGCCATTGATGACACGTTCCATGACTTTGCTGAGGAGAGCGACGCTTTTTCCATAGGCAACGACGGCGCCATATGGGTCGTCGTTAGTCGAGTCGAGCTTGACAGCCTCACGAGCGAGTTCGAGAGCCTTTGTCAGGGCACGCCTAGAGGATGGGCGCGAGCGCTCAGGAGTTGTTTGAGAGCTGCGAGGAGAAAGCGTCAGACGATCTGAAACAGATTCCTGATGCTGAGACGGAGGGGATTGCGTGCGTTGCCGCGGGGGTGAACGGGTCCCGTTTGTTGATAAAGACGCCGGGACGGTGGGCAGTGTGTGGCGAGCCTGTGCTTGAGGAAAGGTAGCAACAGCGACCAGGCGGGAAGAAGCAGCTGGTCGAGCAAGATTTTGCATGGTTCCAGTTGGAGAGATGAGGGTGTCATGATCTAAGACAGATAAACCGTCTGGTGTGGTGGAGATGACCGTGGTATCAAGCATTGGAACGCTGGGTATCGGCTGACTGGGTGGGGGCGCTTGTGGGGGAGGGTGAAGGGCAGAAGAACGTCTCCGCTGGGTCAAGGAGGCGGAAACGTAAGTGGAAGGCGAGAGAGGATGGGATGGACCAGCATCTTGTTGCGGGTAAAGAGGATCCCAATCGTTGGATTGAGTGATGACCGTGGGTTGACGGACAAATTGCATGGACTCGGGTTGTAGAACCGGGTCAAAGGGGGAAAGAGAAGGGGAGAAGAGCGGAATTGAGTTGTCAGTTATTGTTGTGAGAGAGAGAGAGCTGAGCGTGAGCGTGTGCGAGTCTGTGTGTGTGCGAGCGTGTGTGGGTTGCAGTGCCGCCGAGTGTTGTGTCAACAACCGACCGAGTTGGGTAACCACTTTACTCCACAACTCTCCCTCTTTCCCTTTCTTGGTTAAGTGCAAAAATTATTTTTATTTTTTTAGTAAAAACGCAAAAAAAAAAAAGAAACAATCAAAACTCGGAACGAGAAATTTTTTCAACGAGTGTATAGGCGTCGGAAGCTATCAGAATGGGTATACAAACTCGCATTAAGTCCTCGTGCAAATCAACATGTCTCAATCTAGTCGCGGAATTCGCCCTGGGAACCCTGAGCCGCAAGTCGACTCTCCAGGTTCCTGGTGAGAAAAAAAAAACAATTAGTTGTATCACTCGGGTGCCATCACGTTTATAACGTACCTGAGAGACTCTTCCTTGGCGAGCAGCTCTTGCCTCTTCTCGTTGATTTCACGCTGTACCTTGAGCTCAATTTCACGGAGCTGGATGACAGAGTGGTCAGTTTTAACTAAGCGTTACACAACACACACACGAACCTTCTCTTCCTCTCGGCGAAGCTGCTCTTCCTTCAGGCGTACGCTCTGAGTGGCAAGCTCCTCAGGGAGAATAGACGAGTCGCTGAAAATATGGCACATTAACGATGGCGTGACATTGAAGTCATTTTAGTCACGTACTGCGTATCTGAGTGAACCGTACGCGACAGCTTCTCAGTACGGTACGTCTCGTACAGCACATCGTGCGTCAGAGACTTGAGATCCGCTAGATGTGAACTATTTCCCATTTGAGAAATGCCTTTAAGGTAGAACAATGGCACACTTACTTCAAAAGAGCGCTCCGCAACCTGCTGAAATCAGAGTGCTTAGGATTATCGACCTCGACGACGCCCCACGGATAGATTCTGGCGCGAACAGGCTGGCCATCAAGCTCAATTTCCTGCTCAGAGCCTACAATAGCCATGGGCAGTAGAGCGCGAAGCTCGCTGTTGTCTTGAATCGTCTCTTCATCATCTTCCTCAACATCATATGGGAAGTTGTACACGGGAATGTCATAGTGCTCGATGTCCTCCATGATCTGCATCCAAATCTTAATACAAACAAATGACAGGCAACTAGTTGATATGGCTCACCCGCTTCTTGAAACCACGCAGCTCGCTTGGAGTCAAGGAATCAGCCTTGCCAATGACGGGGATAACATTCACGCGGGGTGAGAGACGGCGCATCAGTTCAATGTCCATTTCACGTAGGCTATATATGATATCACGATATCAGCGTCAAATACCCTCGAGATATTTTGGATAAATCTTACGCGTGGCCGGTTGGGGGAATAAAGTAGAGAAGTGCATGGACACGGTTATCCCTGAAGCGAGGGTTACGCTTAATGCGTGATTCCTCCGCGAGAATATCATCGTATTGACGCTCCAGGTAGCCAACAATCTCCTGGAAACTGACGTAGGTGCTTGAGTGAGTCACTCAGGTATCAAAATAACCAAACGTACGCGAACTCGTTGTCAATGTTGTCGCCAAAACCGGGGGTATCCACAATTGTCAGAGCGATGCGCACGCCATCCTCCTCCAGCTCTAAAATGGTAACAGGTGAGCCTAAAAAAACCGTGTTTGCAGAGGAGCTGTAACGCACCGACGTTAACAGGCTTGATCCTGATGCCTTCCTCCACGTGCGCTGTCTCGGGGCTGTCGGAAATCTTGTGGGATAGAACCTCTGACTCGCAGAGGGTGTTCACGAAAGTGGTACGTCCGGTGCCAGAGGCGCCTAAAAGTGCACAAGTTAAAGACGTCGAAGAGCCAAAACGAAATGTGTACAAGGGAAGACTGACCGACGACCATGACCGTGAATTGGACACCCTTTTTGACCTTGTTGCCTCTGCGTCTTCCGGCGAACGACATTATGGTACGAGTGTGGTCTAGTGGAAGAGGAATTGACCGTTCACGGGCTGTTGAAACCGATTCAGGCTCCGACTGAATGATTTTAGCGACGGATCCGGGGTCTGCCGAGACGCCCAATGGCCCAACTCGGACGGTGTTGGCGCTGCCTCGGCACATTTCGCTTGTAAACATTGTCTCTTCGCATGCTCGGTTTGGTTTCAACAAACCGCCATCGCTTGAAATATCTTGTTGCTCGTTCGCTGCTTGATCAGTTATTACCTCAGAGCTCGTGCAAATCACTTCATGCTAAATCCGCGACGACAAGTACCGTCCCAAAACCAACCACTACGAAAAAGAAGTACTCGGAACTGCCTGCTCTTAATGCACCATGTGGACACTCAACTCATGCGGTCCCTGGCTCTCAAGGCATATCACATACACACCTTGCCCCTCACACACCTGAATGTGCGCCTTTCGCTACAACGAACGTCTGTGGCCGTCTGTTAACATGGTTATCACCCCTTCATGCTTCATAGCGGCCATTTCGAACTCACCTTTGACTGCATCTCAGCAGTTGTCACTGTCTGAGGTCAAACCAATACCTGTAGAATCACCAACGCAGGTCACCCGCAGAAGACGCGTCCGACGCGTGAAAGCCGCCGAGGACCCGGGTGTACCTGAACCAGTGGAGCAATCGAAGTCAACTGGAGAAGCTGAGAATGCTGCGCCCAGGAAAAAGAGAGGTAGGAAGGCATTACCACCAACTCCAACGAGTGAGTCGTGTGAATACCAATGTACCTCAGCTCCTCAATGCCTTAATTTCTAGATAGTCTGACTGGACATCAACCTCGAACTCAGCTTGCAATAGAGATACTGAAGAACCTATCCAAATTTCCCCATTGCATCCTACTCACGCGTGTTGGGCAATTTTACGAGGTCGGTCTCCCACATCATTTCTGTGACCTTGCTAATAATTTACGCAGTCATATTTTGACCAAGCGACTGAAGTGGCGAGCCTCCTAAATATCAAACTGACATCTCGGAAATGGGACAAGCAGACTGTCCTTATGTGTGGATTCCCAGTCATGCAGCTGCAGAAGCATTTGAAAACACTTGTTCAACAAAACAACCGTTTCGTTGCGCTGTGTGAAGAATTTGCGGTGCCTGCGTCACCTAGAATCAAGCTCGCATACGACCGACGAGTGGTTCGCGTCGTGACACCGGGAACTTTGATTGATGAACCATTCCTAAATTGTTGTGAAAACAACTACCTCATGGCAATCACTCCCGTTACATCCCCCCCATCGAAAGAGGACAATGATTTGGGCTTGGCATGGATTGATGTATCAACGGGCGAGTTCTTCACGAAATCCACCACCATCGAAAGCCTGTTCGACGATATCGTCCGAATTCATCCACGCGAAGTCGTCTTGCCAAGAAAGATGGAATCGGTCGACGAGTGCCCTATCCGCGCAATCGTACGGGGCGAGAGTATCGTCGTCTCATATTTGGACATAGCCAGCCCCGCACACTTGCAATCTCCGTCCCGGCCTCTACCCGTACCTGACGTCCCAGTAAACGCGAGAGGTCTCGCAACATCTGCCCTTTCTCCTCAAGAGGATTCAGCTGTCAGCCTTTTAACACGTTACCTTCGGTCAAACCTTCTGGACTACATGCC
>Ga0307510_10004053_pt1 | contig 17185 bp, 25 predicted proteins | sample 12_EM_MG_FD_207224 | JGI IMG/M metagenome (GOLD analysis project Ga0307510, IMG submission 207224) | Populus trichocarpa ectomycorrhiza microbial communities from riparian zone in the Pacific Northwest, United States - 12_EM | ecosystem: Host-associated > Plants > Roots > Unclassified | place...
GTCCGCGAAAACCTTGGCGTACTACGACGTCCCACGACTCCCACCAATCAAATGGATCTGGTGTTTCTCCTTGTACTGTAACCACTGCGGCATCCCATCATGAAAAGGCAACTCCGCCATACGGTCGTACTCTTCGAGTGGAAAATGTGTTATCGAATTGAGGTATATGTGACTTTTCTCTCGTACAGTACAGGATATGCAACCGAGGAATAATGCCCAATAAGGAACTGTACATCGTGCCCCCTCCCCGTAAACTTCTATGTCACCCATATCCCCCGCGCGCCTCCATCTCCGTCTGCGGCACCTCACTAATTTGCTACTGTACAAAATGTCTGCCCAGCAGTGCGTCGCTCACGACGGGTCGAATTCGTACGTTCCCTGTGGTGCACCCCACGCACCGACATTTCGAAGAAGAGGATCGAGAGAGGCGAGCTCATCCTTGATGCTGTTCCGCGCGAACACGTCAAGGTCCTTCAGAAGCACAGAGATAATTTTCTGCGCGCAAAACAAACCAAAAAAAGAAACAGCAAGTCGCACAGCAACCCGTGCGGTTGATTGCATCAGATGTCAACATTAATACCACATAGAGAGACAAGAGAGGATAAAGAAAATGAAAGGGTGAATGGGGGGGAAGAGAAGAGGGTTTTCTTTAATGCGCACCTTGAACTTGCTGTCTACCTTGAGCACAAGCTCGCCCAGCGCAGGTGTCCAGCTCGGCGGAGGGCTGTTGAGAGCGCCGCCGCCTATGGGACCGCCGAGCGCGGTCGAGCCAAGCGCGACACTCCAGAGGGCCTCGTCCGCGGCACTCGTCGGCGTCTGGTTCTGGAAGAGGTATGACACACCCGGGTGGGGCGAGAGCCCAAGCATGTGCTGCGAGGCGTGCGGGAAGGGTGAGGGACCGAGGAGCTTCGCGAGCTTGGCGTAGAACGCGGAGAGGATGTCGAGGAGAGAGAGGAGAGTCTGGGTATAATCCAACGAGAAGGGCTGCGATGTTCCATCAGCACCTACTATGTAGGCAGGTAAAAAGGGACAGATGTATTTACCATGTGCGGGATGGTGAGGTAGGTGTCGGATGTATCGGGCATACCCAGAGGATAGTCCCCGACACCCGTATGCCGTTTTGGCGGTCGTTTCCAGAGACGCTAATGGTAGCAGAGGCGTAAGGTCAACAAGAAAGACAGGGGTGACGTTGAAGCTACCATTTTGGGGCGGTCGCTGTCCTCCTTTGCCTGCTCGTACTCTGTGAGCATGTTGAGGGCCGAGCGCAAAAAGTCGGTCGGCTGTGTTATATCAAAGAGCGACGAGAGGGACATCGCGAGGATCGCAAAGCGATGCGTTCTAGATAAATCAGCATATATCACAGCTATCCTGACGGGAAAAGAGAAAGGCTGACGCACCTCTTCTTCATCGCCGTATTGTTGAACACGCGATCGAGCTCCGCACGCGACATCATGATTGTGTGAAACCAATGACTTCGTCTAGCAGAGCCATAGCGAAAGTGGGGATACGGTGCAGGAGAGAATCGTATCAGGATCAAAAAGAGAAGAAGAGGGTGGTCGGGGTGAAGGATGTGAGTGGGCAAAGTATACACAACCACGTGTCCACACGTACCCGTCGTGTACGTTCCTCATATAAGTGAGCGTGATGATACGTTTTTGCACTAAATCCCGCAAATACTCCACCGTCGCACCGGGGCTACTGCTGTTGCCCGTGCCGGCACCAACAGGCGGGAAAAAAGGACTGGCCGAGTCAGCGTGCAAACTCTGAGCGTCCCACTCGCGCGCCATGGGCGTCGCTACCCCCGCTGCCGCTGCCGCAACCGCGGTGGGGACCGCTGTAGCCACGACTGGGGCCGTGCCTGACGGTTGTTGTTGCTGTGGCTGTTGTGCGTGGTGGATGCCAAAGGGGAGAAGAGCTGGTGTAGACGTGCCTGATGTGCTGGGCGTTGGGAGGATGCTGGAGGACGCCGAGGTGAGCGGTGGGGGAAGCGGCGAGGGGGCCAATACAGAGGGTCCTGACGGCGAGAGCGGTGAAGTAACGTGGGGGTGGGCGCCGTTCATGTTGCTGCCGGCAGCAGCGGCAGCGACGACGGCGGACACGCCGCCGTTGCCATTGCCTGCGGCGGCGCTGCCGTTACCGCTATTGACGGTGACGTGGTTGTTGGCGTTGGTATTGGCATTGTTAGCGCTGGCGTTGCTGCTGCTGGATGAGGATTTGAAGGAGGAGAGGAGGTTTTGGGCGGAAGATTTGCGGCGCATCGAAGGGCGGAGGGTAGGTGGTTGCGAATCTGAATTCGGGGGGGTCATGTAAGCTCGGTTCGGCGCGGGGGAGCGTTCGGTTCGGGAAAGGCAGAATACAAGGGTGATAGAAACTATCGATCAATTCGGCGGTATCATAGCGAGGAAGCGAAGCGGTCAGGAGAGCTGATTGAATTTGATTGTCAGTCTCAGTCACAACAACAATCACTCGCCCGCTGCGATCCGAAATCTTATCAGACCCGACCTTCCAGCCAGCCTACATCTCTTTTACCTTTTATTTTTCGCTCCAACACCTCCAATCAATCATGGCAGATATCAACTCCATCGCGAAGCAGTTTACTGAGTTCTACTACCAAGCCTTTGATTCGAACCGTGCTACTCTCCAGCCCCTCTATGTCCGTCGTTTTTGCCGGCATCTCGGTCGGCCGACATCTGGCTCTGATCTATTTTCTAGCGCGATACATCTATGCTCACTTGGGAGGGGGCCCCGATCCAAGGTGCTAACGCCATAGCAGAAAAACTGACGGTGAGCTCACGTCCCCGATTCAACTGGTGCTCAACAGACTGATCTTACCGCTTTTGCAGACGTTGCCCTTCTCGAAGGTGCAGCACAAGGTGACGACACTCGATGCGCAGCCCTCTTCCCCGAACGTTGCGTCGCTCATCGTGAGCGTGACTGGCCTACTCGTGGTGAGTGGTGACGAACGTTATCACCGGAGCCGCGCACGCTCATCATCATCATCTAGGTCGACGACAGTCCTAATCCACTGCAGTTCTCTCAGGTCTTCCATCTTATCCCCGAGGGCGGGAGCTACTACGTGTACGCACACCCCCATTCCATCATTACAGGGAACTTGACAACATTTTCTTTGCCACACTGGGATGATCTAGGTTTAACGACATTTTCCGTCTCAACTATGGTGCTTGATCGCGTGGGGAAGGAAATTGAGGGTTCGAATGTAGATATGTATCGTTGAGCATAATGTTCCTTTTTGGTGCCGAGTGTGAGAAGTATACCTAGCAAATGAAGGTCATGAAGCAGATGACATGCTCTATCGATTTGGATCGATATAATTAACTCGCGATAAACCGTATGATCTGATCAGGGCGGTCAATGGGTTGCGTCGCTCGTGAGGTGTTCAGCGCCCACCAGATACGTCTAGCATAGAGGGACAATGCTAACAAGAGTGGGAGAACAACAGCTAGACGAGGTGTGATTACATGATAATGGTATGTACAAGTAAGGGCGCCCGCCAAATCAGGTAGAGACGTCTAGCAACAGCCACCGCCAGCCTTTGCGCTCGCATCGACGCTCGGCGATACGGTAAGGGTGTCGCCCGAAGAGGGCTTAATCGGGTCCGCGCTCTGTTCAAGCTGCTTGCTTGACACGATGCGGTAGATGTCAGTGAGGATAGTTTGAAACGCTGATTCGACGTTTGACGCATCCAGCGCGGACGTCTCAATAAATGACAATCCATTTTCCGCTGTTTTCGGTCAACCGGTGCGTCAGCTGACAGACCCGAAGAAGGAAAGCCTAAACGCACCTGCAAAGGTCTTCGCTTCCTCAGTCGGTACAGCACGGAGGTGCTTAAGATCGCTCTTGTTGCCGACTAGCATAATGACAATGTTCGAGTCTGCGTGATCACGCAGCTCCTTGAGCCAGCGCGTCACGTTGACGTACGTGGCGTGCTTCGCAATGTCGTAAACGAGCAGTGCACCAACTGCACCACGGTAATAACTAAAAAGGAATAAATTATAGCCACCGAGAAAGAGTAGGAGGGACGCACGCAGCGGTGATGGCACGGTATCTCTCTTGGCCAGCTGGTCGGATAAGGGTGTGGGGATTCAAGATGGAAGGAAAGAAAGGACGATTGAGCGCACCGGTATCCCAAATCTGTGCTTTAAGAGTCTTTCCATCAACGGATATTGAGCGGGTTGCAAACTCGACGCCAATGGTTGACTTTGTCTCGAGATTGAATTCATTGCGTGTGAATCGTGAGAGCACTTGGGAAGAGGGGTGAATATAGAGTGGCTTAAACAAGAAGGCGTTCCAAACATACGATTTCTATCCATATAATACGGGGTGTGAGCCAAAGTGAGGACAAAAGATGACGAGTTACTGACGATTTTCCGACGCCTGAGTCACCAATCAGGACAACCTGCGGAATAGTGCACTCGTGAGCCCGGAGCCCGGATGACAAAGAGTGACGACATACTTTAAAAAGGTAGTCGAAATTGCTTCCTTCGGCCATGGGAGTTGAAGAGATAAAGAGAAGTTCGGGTAGATGACGGAATGGGAACGAGAGTGGGTGGTGAATCGGTAGCAGAGCAAGAGAACCCAACGCTTGCCCTTTTCCTTATGTAAACCCACCCACAACGGTACTGGATTTCTCCGAGCGGAGATTCAATATGTGACGTGATCATCAAGTCAGCCCGGCCCGGTCTCACCACCACCAAGAACTGTGAACCCATCCATGCGCATCACATTCCGTAGACGCTTCCGGCCTCTACGACGCCTTTCTTGCCTTTTCTTTATCACTAGTCTCGCTCTCTTTGTCGCACCGACCACCGCGCTATGGCCTTTTCCACCAAAGCGCTTCTCGGGCAACGCCCTTGTCTCTGCCGGGACACTTGGCCTCGACGATGGAGATGGCAGAGTAATAGCATTTGGTGATTTCAATGGCGACCATTTGTGCGTATTTTTCGAGTACTAGCAGGTACAGAATAGTCGGCTAACTCGTTGTTAGTATGGACGTCATGACGCTGGCCTCGGACCAGCACACCATCTCCGTCTATCTCTGGAGTCACGGCGAGTACACAACAGAATTCGACCCAATCGTTTATTCACGGCCCATGTAGATGATTTCTCTTTCCGTCGTTCAGCATCTTTTCGTCATCCGCAACGTGTTTACAATGTTGTCCCCGGTGACTATACTCATGATGGCAGACTCGATGTACTGGTCATGGCCCAAGGTACCTCAAATGAACAATTATCGCTTTCCATCTACACTTCCATGCAAAGTGGCGGCTTCTGTGCGTTGTCCCACACCCTCAGCGTACTTCTTTTCTCAAAAAATGGATAGACATGAATCCAATTGAACTCCCACCATCTACCCTAGCCCAACCCATTCCATTTGACAGCGATGGTCTGATGCGGATCGACCTTCTTGGCCTCCAGTCAGGAAGCCCTCAACTCAAGATGTGGAAGAACGTGTGGAACGTCACAGATCCTTCTGGCCCGCTTTACGAGGTGTAAGAGTCCTTGTATGCTACTCTGTTTGAGCCACATCAACGTCCTTACCAGTGAAGATGCTCCATTTTCTGGACATCAGTGTCGCATTGCGAATCCGCATAGCAATGCTGCTGTGGACCTCAATGGAGACTGCGTAGCCGGTCCGCATTTCTGGCCTTTGAATTCGTGACCTGGTGTCTGATCGGATCGCGTAGATATATTCCTCGTCTGTGATGACGGCTCTGGGCAGAAGTCTTTTCAGATCTGGGTCAGTAACCCCAATGCAGGGTTCACTCTTGCTCAGAGTGGGCCGCTTCCCACCGGTACTCAATCCGTCGTGTTCGCTGACATGGGTACCGTTATCTGCTGTAACATTGTTGTCGCCGAACTGAGTGCCCTATCCAGACCGGGATGGGACCATCGACCTCCTGATTACCACTTGCGCCTCAGTTTCCGGGTCCACGGGACTCGGGTCGAATTGTGCGCTGAACATTGCTTATAATACGCAGCTCCCATTGTGTGCCCCATCCTCCTCTTTCCCCTTTCTAAGCGATCCCGCCACCGCGACGCCATGTCGCAGCCCCGCTATGTTATGCGTCGCAGACCCGAACTTTTCCTTCTCTTTTTCAGGCCCGGTACGTTCTGTATTTCCTCTTAAAAGAACCTTTTAACTTATGGCTGGTTGGAATATAAGAACTATGTGAGCGTTTCGATATACGATCTTCTGCAGGGCGACGCAAGGCTCCACGTCCTTGACATGTCGTTCTCGCCTCCACAGCCTATCCTTCCGCGCACGGGAGACGCCAACCTCGACGGTTTTCCAGACCTCCTTCTGATCACAGAGGGCCGAGTGCGTCTCCTTCTCTCCACCCCGTGCGCGCATGGTGTCACGGGATGCGCAACACCAGGTGCACGACGCGGATGGCGTGAGTTGCGCAAAGGCGTCGACGCGCTCGCGGGAATTACGGACGCTCGGCTGGCCGTTTTTGTCGACTTGGACGAAGACGGAACGCTCGATGTGATGGTGCAGCGAACGGGCGAACAGGGTGCGGGCCAGATACTGTTTGTACAGAACAACTTTTATTACGACGCTTTCTTCATGAAAGCTATTCGTACGGCCACTCTTCTATCTGACTCTGCGTCGCATCTGACTCCTTTGATTTCCGCACCTCGGATGGATACAGTTCTGAACGGGGCGTGTAGCTCGGGTTGGTGCCAACCTGAGAATAGCAGTCTTCCGCGGTACCCTGTAAGTTCCCTTCCTACCTCCTTCTGTTAAACGATTAACAGAAACGATCATCACGTGAACTTCGTATGCAGCCCTCTGGCGCCAGCACGTTAGGCGCCAGCTACAAATACACTATCCTGGACACCTCAGGCGGACGTTCGGCCGCGCAAGTCCCGCAGCTCCCGCAGACGTCGTACCAAGCTCTGAACACACCATACGCGTTCTTCGGTCTCGGCCGGACGAACAATTACATCGAGAACCTGTTCGCGGGTGCAACGCGCAGACGTGTCGCTGCGCTTGAGATGGTCATTCCGAACTCGAAGCTCGTAATCAACCCCGGCGCGGAGCCAGACGAGTGGCACAAGGAGCTGTATCTGCGTCCTGGACAGTGGATCCCTTGGGTCGGCGTGACCGTCTTGGGTACCATGGTGGCGCTTTCTGGTGTCGTGCTTGTGCTGCATCTGAATGAGAAGGTACGTCTTCCGCGCTCTCTGGGTTCGCGCCCATTGTGGATGATTTCGTATGTCGCTCATTCGCGTCTCTTTTTTTGTGCTCTTGGGATCTAGCGGGAGGACGAGCTGGAGCGGCGGCGCGCATCGCATCATATCAACTTCGATGCATTGTAATGACATATTTATTTTCTTTTATCTCGTGTATCTTTGGCGTGCTATTGTATGTTGGGTCAACTGACTGTGGTCACTCGTGGAAGCACAACGCTCATTCATGTTCGACACGCAAGGCCATACATACTGCGAACTGTGTTCCCCAGTAACAACGTTTTCATCCGCGAGGACCCCAGGTCATTCCTATGTTCATTTAACATGCCTTTGGCTGAATCTTGGAGATTACCCAGCCCGACGCATCTGGTCTACACAACCACTGTCGTGGTTACCAGAAGACCCTACGATAGTAGCGTTCAGCCATCTGCCAAATACAGTAGATGTAGATTCCGAAGCTCAGACCCGTCTGCACACTCGTTATTCTTACGCGACTCGGAGCGCTTGGCATCTTTCGGCTGGATCAAACACATTCCCATCATGAGCTCGAGGAAGCGGTCATCGCGAAGAGCAGATTTTGTCCGAATGTGATCCAGCACGACGGCGATTGAAAGATTGGGACACTGACAGATATTCATTGCCGTTCAGGGATCTCATAGAGGAGGCGAAATGGTGTAGCACGTCGCAGCGGGGAGGATCAACTTGAAAGCGCTTCACAGCCTCGATCTTGGGGATGCCGGGCCATTGGGTTGCCGAGTGGTTCTTCGTTGGGCTCAAGTGAGGTCATATGGTATTTTCTTCGTCCTTGGGCGGTAGTGATGGGTTTGGCTGCTCCTGTCGATTGATGTTAGAAAGTCTAGCATGGAAAGGGCTGAAAGGAGGGGAGGCCGCTGCCGCGCAATCCTGTCTGTCAGAGGCGACGCAGATTTTACCATAACGTCCTACTCGGATGATCGACCAGCAAACATTGGCAACTGACATGCCTGGCCATATTCGCAAACCAGATACAAGTGAGAGGGTAAAAAAAAAGGCAAGACACATGACATCACGGAAAGATATCGAGTTTCAAAGCCGCATCCTATATATCGAACAAGTGTCTGTCGACCATCTTCAGAGGTCGTCCCGACGAGTTGGACCTTGACTCTGTGTGCTTGCTCGTCTCCATGTTGTATATCTCCGTGAGGAGTGTCTCGAACGCAGACTCGACGTTGGACGCGTCATACGCAGACGTTTCCATGTACATCATTCCATTTTCCGCTGAACACAAAAAAAAGGGCAGCCGGCGCACGTTCTCAGCGGCGCCGTTTCGGATTCATAGAGATAGAGAAAAGTCGGAGAAAGGGTTTAAAACGCACCGGCAAATGCTTCGGCCACTTCTGCGGGGACGACCCGGAGCCTGGTGAGGTCCGACTTGTTTCCGATGAGTATGGCGACGATGTGTGGGTCCGCGTGCGCGCGCAGCTCTTCGATCCATCTTTTGATGTTGCTGAAGGATGACAGTTTCGTGACGTCGAACATTAACAACGCGCCCACACCTCCGCGATAGTACCTGGAAAGTACGGTTTAACAGCCCGCCTGAGCTATCCGCGCTTGTAACACCCCCACGGCATAGGAGGAAAGGAAGAAGAGTAACGCACGCTGCGGTGATAGCACGATATCGTTCCTGTCCCGCTGAGAACCAACGGGTGAGAAACGGAAGGGGGGGGAACAAAGCGATGCACACCTGTATCCCATATCTGCGCTTTTACCCTCTTGTTGTCGACGGTGATTGTGCGGGTGGCGAACTCGACACCAATCGTCGACCTACTTTCGAAGTTGAACTCATCGCGCACGAAGCGGGAAAGCACTGTGGCGAGGAAGATGAACGCTGTTGGACTATAATCGCATCGTATGAATGCGTACAGTTTCTATGCCATCAGGAAGGAGAGTATGAAAAAAGGCTTTTAGTGGTCATCTGAGGAATCAACAAAGGAGGAATACTGACGACTTTCCGACTCCCGAGTCGCCAGCCAGGAGAATCTGACGTAACGGGCAAGGACGTGTTATCAGTCACAGTACTAGTGGCGTCGCGAGTACGAGGGAAATTTTAATGAAAATAAGAGATAAAAGGGGTTGAAAGTGGGGGAACGGAAGTATCACCTTGAAGAGGTAGTCGAAGTGATTTCCTTCAGCCATTGCGAACAAGGAAGAAGCAAGCGAGCTCGATTGCGATGTCCAGCACCGCCTTACGTAGGCGCCCATCGCTGGCAAGGGTCACGGTGGCCATGTCAGCCGCTGTGTGGTACGTCCGCTCTCCCAGACCTAGCAAGGTCATTGCCCGTGCGTCCACCTATTCTATGCGGAGACCGGGCGAGTAAACGATCGGGTCACAAAATAATTGAATTGGCTCCAGCACGCCCTGCGCGAAGGACGCTACTCGCAAGCGATCAACGTTCAACTCGCGGCGGGTTCCGGAGACCTAGGCTCCGTTGTGTCCGTGTCAGGCCCAGCGTTCCCGCCCAAACAGTACGGTACTGTACTAGTACTGTACTGAATCCCCCGGGCCATTCTTATCGTGCACTGATCTTCGTCACAAGCGCTCTACCCTGCGGCTAGACTTTCTACGAGATAAACTTGCGGCTCCGTATTTGTCGTGGGATGTGTCTGGACATGAACTGAACGAGGGCTTACTCAGTCTCAATGGTAGCCTAAGACCTTATTCCTTCGACCTTTCTCGACTCGAACGACAGAGTATCAGAGACCCCAGACCCCTTATGGAAGTTCACGTTCGATACCATCCAGTGCTGCACATCTGCTCCGATCTTTTCCCCGGCATCAACCCGTGCCAGTGCTTTGCGATGTCTGATGTCGGTACTGCACCGCAAGGTTTCATAATCAGCGACGTGGGCCCTTCTGGAAGCACCTCGAGGGGATAAAAATAATGTCCCCACCCCCGGGCCACCCCAGCGCCCGCGTCTTGGCTTTTTTGGCTTCACATTCAACCCCACCTCACACCCCCAACCCCCACCGTGACGGGGATGCCAAAACAAGAACAAGATTGCGCCGCGGGAGTCTGGAAACTTTGCTGTTGGAGTTACTTTCGAGAAGGGGCCATCGTCATAGTGATTGTGATCCGGAGGGATCGTTGGCAAATTTGTCACCTTCCGAAGTACTATTGGGAGGTTTCCTTCTGCCCCTCCATCGAGCCTCGAACCGCCCGGGCTTTACGGTCGTCGTGGTATGTCGGGCGTCTGGGGGACCTGTGGAATAACTTGAACATGCTCGGGAGCGTCCACGATGTCACCCCGAATATCGTCGCAGGCTCGCAGCATCCATACTGGATCCCGCTTATCGTTTCTGCGTTTACTTCTTGCTGCTCTTTCGGCCTAACAACCACTCCACCCCCCTGACTGAGCTACTGTAATATTGGTACATGTCCTTGTATATCTGCTGCAAACCAGGTAATTGAAGTCAGAACGGTTCCTCCTTTCATTGTCAAGTCCACAGGTCCTTCTGAAAGACTGCCGACACACTCTCATATCCATATCCTCTCCTTTGATACAGTATCTCTCCCACTGGACACACTTTCATAGTCCCTGTCGCGCTACAAGATCGCAATCACCGACATGGAGAGCTGATCCGGGCGTTCTATCGTGTGGCCCACGACATGGCCCAGTGGAGGGTAGGTACTGACATCAATCGCTCCCTGCGCGCTGCATGATGTTCTCACGTCGAGATTGCCCCCTTGGCGGGATACCATCCTGCGCTAGCTAGCAGTCATTAACCACACGAGTTTATTTGCGGTGCATGGAGAGCACGCTCTCTGCATTATACAGTGTCGATTAACAAGTTAAAGGGACTCATTGGTACAATAAAATACATAATAGTAGTACCTCTTAAGGGCACAAAACTAAAGCAGCTCATATGTGACTCACAATATTTGGGCAGGTTCAGTTGTGTGGAGGCCTTAAGAAGTTCTAATGCATTTTTCTTATACCAACAAGTCCCCCAGATAAAAGTTAGACTCGTTACAGTCAACTGCAAGTACATTCTGCCAAGCTGTCGAAAGTGCTACGTTGTTAGGTCGCCGCTTTGACTGACCGATACGGTATTTCTCATTTGTGGTAACAGGCCATGGGACCGCACAAACGATGCGGGAGGACGACGTCCTTCCTCATACGTCCCCCAAATGACGAGAAATTCCTATTCAAGCATCAACTTGAACCAGAGCAGACTCACGAGTTTGCATTGAGAAATGCGAGGGATATCATCGCCGTCGGGTTCAGGCTCGAAAAGACGTTCACTTTCAAGAGATAACGACCTCATCGGCGGCGAGTTTAACGTCGGAAATCTCACGCCAGATCACCCTCAGCCAGGCGAAGGAGACGTTTGGTTGCCAGTGTACTCCTCTCCCCCGGGCCCACCGCTTGCCTTCGCTGTCTTTTTTTTTCCCTTTTGTCGTGACTCATCCTCGCGAGGACGACCTTTGTTTTCCCAGTGTGAGGTACTATTGCGGAGGTGAAATAATGGGTCCGAGAACTCTGGATGACAGAGGCAAAAGAAAGAAGTGTTGGCGAGCAAAGAATATTATGGCATGGACGAGAAGAATATGATATTAATGCAGAGTACCACGTGCCACGGAGCCCCTGTGCCTTACTAGTAGCCAGGGCTGGGAAAGCGGCAGTCCCACCCATCAACGGCCATACAATCGACATGTTCCGCCCCTTCGCTACTGCAGTTTGCGCTATACGTAAGGCGTCTTGGCGTGCTCAGAGAACTGCACCGTTACAACCCGAACGCCGCCGTCGTCCTGTCGCGCTTCTTCCTTGTTCACAATGGCTGACGGAGATGACTTCGACTTCATCTTCAAGGTGATTACTCCGTATTTCCGTTTATTTCCCGCTTCATACTCGAGACGCCACTCTCTAATTCGCATTTTGCCCGCTATGTTAGATTGCACTAGCTGGCGACTCGGGCGTCGGAAAGTCGTCAGTCTCCTCCGTTATTGGTTCGCTTCCAGATGACCGCTGAAGCTGAAGTCTTGTTCATCCGCTCCTTTCTGACCATATAGAAACTGTGCGTATGCAATGCTGGGAGGCAGTAGTACGCACTCATCTCTTTCTCCACAGTGCTCTCCCGCTTCATGCGCAATGGGTTCAGTATCGATAGCAGGTCGACGATTGGTGTCGAGTTCGGCACCCGCACAATCATAGTCGACGATAGGAGGATAAAAGTGCAGATCTGGGATACCTGTACGCACGACCTTGCTTCTCCTTCCCCACTCCCGTTTCTGATTCGCTCGTTCTCAGCGGGACAAGAGCGATACCGTGCCATCACCTCTGCGTGCGTCCATTTTCTGTACGCCTTCGTTGTGGGGACCTCGCAAGCGAAGAAAGCACATGTCAGGGACTAAACCATACTTCCCAGGTACTATCGCGGAGCTGTTGGCGTTTTTTTGGTATTCGACGTCACGAGGCTGTCAACCTTCAGCAACATCAAGACATGGATTGAAAAGCTGCGCGATTACGCGGACCCAAACATCGTCACCATGCTCGTCGGAAACAAGACGGATCTTGACCGGGTCCGTGTCGTCCCTACTGAAGTGGCCGAATCCTTTGCTAGTGCGTTTCCACCCCTGCTCCGACTTTTTCGCGAAACGGCGCCACTGAGAATGTGCACATGCGGCTTTATCTTGTTCAGCGGAAAATGGGATGATGTATATGGAGACGTCCGCATCCAGCACGTCCAATGTCGAGGCTGCATTCGAGAAGGTTCTCACGGAGGTATATCACATAGTGACGAACAAGCGTACCGAACCGAGCCACAGTTCTTCGAGACAACCTCGGCAGATGATCGACAGACACTTCTTCGATATCTAATGTTAAACTTTGAAGCTTTTCATCTCCCTAGTGGGATACGGTGGGATGTGTCTTACGTTTTTCTCCCCTCCTTTTTTAATATCTGGTTGTAAATGTGGCCAGGCATGGCCAATTTCCAATATTTACTTGTCGATAACTCGAACGTGGCACACGAAACCCACTCCCAGGCACTTGGAGTGGTCGCTCGACAACATCTGCATTCCGTGCGCACTGTGATCCGGCGTAAAAAAGCACTGTGTACTACCACGTGCGGCTGGCTAGATGGTAGGGTAGGCCAGCAGCATGTTTTGCCGACATGATAGTGGCATGTCCACATCACATCATCCTTTTTCACCTACCAATGGCCGCGCTACGTCTTTCTTAGGGATGGTGGGTTCAAATTGTGACCGATCTCTCCGAGCTTGCATACATCAACTCCTTGAGCTGCAGTGTGACAACTGGACCTTCCATTCCGTCGGAAAGATTAGATCTTCCCTACGGCGTCATGATTTAAGTAAGTTACATCAGGTGGGTAATTGGCAGGTTGCGCCCAATATAAAGTGTCGGGGTTTCTGGTGGGACCACGTGATGTATACTACACAGATAAGATAAGATAAGAAATACGTCAATTGATCTCGCGAAAAACCGAGTCAGATACATCGCCATCGACAACGAGCCATATACGCACCTCTGTGCCACTCCGTCCCTGAGTTTGATAGAAATGGCGTTGGAAGAAACAACGGGTCATGATATCCTTGCGGAAAAGTTGACGGATTCCCTCACACTCGGGTGAGTCAAGTCTCCATCGCCAGTCGTCGCCCTCCCATCACCCGCAACATTTTCACCCCAGGAATCCCGCTGCGGCGCCCTCAATCAAGCCTGCAGACCCATCGGGTGCCCACGAACAGATCGTGACGCCGTGGGACGTTCAAGGCTCCGTCTCGAGCGACGGACAACAGCTGGCTATCGACTATGACAAGCTCATAGATCAATTCGGTACGCGGCGGGTCGACGCTGCGCTACTGGAACGCTTCGAACGCCTCACGGGGCATAGACCACACGTCCTCCTGCGTCGAGGGACGTTTTTCTCCCACAGGTGCGTGTTTCTATTGGATGTCGGCAATTCGGCTTCCTGATATCTTGTTGCTTCTGACGCGCAGAGACTTCGATTCAATATTGGATCGCTATGAACAGGGGAAACCGTTCTTTCTGTATACGGGTAGAGGACCCAGCAGCGATAGCATGCATCTAGGACATATGATACCCTTTGTCTTCACCAAGTGAGCCGTGCATCTTCGCCAATTCCCACGAACGGAGACATTCATTGTGGCTCTGAAAGGTGGTTACAGGACGTGTTTGATGTTCCCTTGGTCATCCAGCTCACAGGTAGCAAGAATCCCTCTTTCGCCGATATCCTTCCTCATACGTCCGCTCAGATGACGAAAAATTCCTGTTCAAGCATCAACTTAAACCGGAGCAGACTCACGAGTTTGCATTGAGAAACGCGAGGGACATCATCTCCGTCGGGTTCAAGCTCGAAAAGACGTTCATTTTCAGCGATTATGACTTCATCGGCGGCGAGTTTTACAAGAACGTGTCGAAAGTCTCTCGCCAGATCACCCTCAGTCAGGCAAAGGCGACGTTCGGTTTCAATGACTCGTACGTTCCTCTCTCCTACCCCATACCTTTTCTGTCTTCCCCCCCTTTTTTTTTTGGTCGTGACTCATCCTCGCGAGGACGTTCTTTGTTTTTATAGTGACAACATCGGCAAGATACACTTTGCCGCCATCCAGTCTGCGCCGTCCTTTTCCAACTCCTTCCCACAGATCTTTGGGACCAAGTCCGACATTCCCTGCCTCATCCCATGTGCGATCGACCAGGATCCCTACTTCCGCCTGACGCGTGACGTGGCACACAAGTTGCGATACCCGAAGCCGGCCCTGCTGCACGCCAAGTTCTTCCCCGCGTTGCAGGGTCCGCAGACAAAGATGAGCGCATCGGACGTCAACTCGAGCATATACATGAGCGATACCCCGAATCAGATTAAGAATAAGATCAACCGCCATGGGTTCAGCGGTGGTCGCGAGACGGAGGAAGAGCACCGACGGCTTGGCGGGAATACGGACGTTGACGTTAGCTACCAATACTTGAGCTTCTTCCTTGAGGACGATGGCGAGTTGGCACAAATTGGGGAGGTAAGTTTTCGGAATGGGTGATAGACAAGGGGTTAGACTGAGGCAATTGTATTAGGACTACCGCGCAGGCCGTCTACTTACTGGACAACTCAAAGCACGTTGCATTAAGGTGCTACAAGAGTTCACGGGAACATTCCAGGAGGTATACCACAGCTCTGCTATCTGTGTACAAGTGGCACGTTCTGATGATATATAATTTGGTGTTACAGCGTAGGAAAACGATCACCGACGAAGATATCAGGGCATTTATGGATGCGGATAGAAAAATAGTGCCAGCATTAGAAAAGAAAGTGAATCCTGCTTAACCATGATATCGAGAATGCATCTACTGCAGTTTTACGATGTTGAGTGGGAGAACACGGATCACTTTTAGCCCGTACCAAGCAGAACGTATGCACTAGGGACTCGAGCAGAATACACCTTGTTCACGGCATTGAGGAATAGACTATGGTGCTACTCCCCAAGCAAAGTATCCTGGGCCAGGGAGACGCCAGCCATCCATGGCAGAGAGTGCGGCCTCGCCCCAGTCGAAGGATGTGGGGTCGATGCCGGGCGGGCAGTCGACAAAACTGATGAGGTCTTCGTTTTGTTCCTTGATGAAGCCAGTTGCGATCGAATTCTTGATCAACACGCGGAGCGGATCGAAGAACCCGAGCACGTTGACGAGGACGACGGCTGGTTATGGTATGTCGAAGCGAGGAGAGGAGAGATGAAGGGACCATCAGTCAGGTGATGGGTGTCAAAGAGTTAGGTAAAAATCATTACGTTTTTGGTGGATCCCAAGTTGTGTCCAGGTTGTCACTTCCATGATCTATAGGACTTTGTTTTTAGAAGCGCTTGACCAACGCCTTGTTTTCTCACCTCTTCAAATGTGCCATATCCACCCGGAAGGCCGATGAACCCACGAACTCGACGCGCCATCTCTACTTTGCGCTCGTGCATAGAACCCACGATGATCTGCGCCAACAAGCCAAAATAAGAGAAATTTTTTATCAGTCGGATCAAAAGATGTGAAGGGAGGAAGAGCAGACTCAACAGATTCAACCTTGATTGATAAGATGACGCCAGTTCGTGAAGTGAAGAAGCCGTCATTCACTCGTCTATATACCCTAATCGGTCGCGGGGAATGACTTTACCTTTTCACGACCCTCTTCGTTGAGTTGGATTGGGCTCATAGAACTGCCTGCGCACTCTCCCTCGCCGCCCGCGCGAAGCATCGCGGCAGGAACGACGGCGGTGACAGATCCACCGTGTTGCAGGACCGAGCCCGAAATGATGCCCATCATGCCCCTCGAGCCACCGCCATATACGAGCGGGCGGCAATCAGAGGCGAGGGCGCGACCTAAAGCTGTGGAAACCGGAAGGATAAAAATGGAGGAAGAGAAGAGTCAGTTGAGATAGCTGGGTCGTAGAGAAGAACGGCATCTAACAGGTCGCTGCGTGCTGGAACGCGGGCACGGTGCCGGGGTTGGCCCCGCAGTAGACGGCTACCGCGCGGGGGAGGTCATCGAGGGTAGGGATAGTAGTGGGAGCAGTACTGGTGTTGGAGAGAGGGAGAGACATGGTGCTGGCCTGGAGTTGGGCGATACGAAGGCGGAGGAGTTTGTGGGGAATCGACCTCAGAAAAGTCAGAAACATTCCAATTACTGGGAGGCTTGCATGACAAGTGCTGGATCGACTTATATACGAGTGGTCGCTCTAGTGTAAAGGCAAAAACGCCTACTACGTGGCGTCGCCGCGGTTGACTACTGGCAGTCATGTCCCTGCTCACTGGCAGGTGGCAGGTGATTTCAACTGCCGATCGGGGGCACACTGGGCACACTTAGTGCTGTTCTGTGCATGCAGGTCTTCACCGTGACATTTGCCCGGCCATCGTGAAACCCAAGGTGAAACCCGTGAGTGCATAAAGCCGGCGTTCGCCAGACGCTGGCTTGCAGC
>Ga0307510_10004055_pt1 | contig 17183 bp, 21 predicted proteins | sample 12_EM_MG_FD_207224 | JGI IMG/M metagenome (GOLD analysis project Ga0307510, IMG submission 207224) | Populus trichocarpa ectomycorrhiza microbial communities from riparian zone in the Pacific Northwest, United States - 12_EM | ecosystem: Host-associated > Plants > Roots > Unclassified | place...
AGAGATCTCAAGGCCCCAAAAGTTTCAGAAATCTTGGCAGCTTAGATGTTGATATGCAAGACTCTAAATCTTTTGTAACATTGGCCACTTTTTCTCTAATGGATGCTGCATCAAAAATTATATGTCTCACCTGTGTTACATTCTATGCTATTTATAATAGCTGGTCTCCATCCAATCTTTACCTGCAATCTTTGCCCATTCATGCACATTGTTCCTCATAAAGTACACATAGCATACTCTATCTCCTTTAAAACTGGGTACCGCATGCTCTAGCACTTTCCCTGATATACCCACCACTGTGCCAGGGCCATACTCCAGAGATATCCCAAGACCTGGTAGTTTCAAATCGCAGTTTTTGTAAGGTCCCAATGTGACCAATATGTCATACCAATTGGCTCTTGAATTTACGTCTTGATGCAGCGTTGTGATGCGGTTAGATATAACGGAAACACTGCTGAAAATGGACACCCATCCATCAAGGAGTTCCTTTGCACCAGTCTTGGGAGTATTCCCCAGGTATTCGGTAGCTTTCCATCCTGCATCATAAAGCTTAGGGTGGATTACCGCAAGGATTGCACTCAAAATTCCATTGGATTCTGAGATGGCATGTAGCCAGTCCAATGCGGCAGGCTCCCTGAAGTTGGCAGATGGCTGCGGGTATCGTTGCGACATTCTCTGATCTAGAATGAGTTGCTGAGGAATAAACTCTATATTGAAGCGCTCACATTGTGGCCTTGTTGAAACCACGTGGGTGATAAATTTGCCAAACCCTGATGGCCCTTTCCGGGCTGAAATTGACTCCGGGAAGTCCGCCAAGAGTTGCTGCTTTGAGGCACTTTCAGCAATGGGCACAGCTTTGTTTGCGCTTCCCACATTGCATTCTGAGATGTGTCAGGTTTTCTATATGATTGGACATGGAGAATGAGCACACCCTTCTAGAATTTGACAAGATTCCTGGAAGGTACCAAGCCACTATAACACTGTGCATGTCGACAATAATGCTTGGCTTTGAGGCTGTAACTCCTTCCAGTGGTGGATATCGCTTTTTTAGCGACTCTTCCTTTTCATCTGATGCCCTTGTTCCTGGCCTTGACAGCGTTTTCGGCAGGTTGTCCGCATAATGCGTAACATCCCATCCCACCAATACTGCGGATGAATGTTTAGCGGGTTAAGACATACACTTTATTCTACTAACTGCGGTTGAAAAACGCATCCATGAGGGTGGCTGCAATTATGTCCAGCTCTGATGCTAGAGCTACCGAAAGCATCAGGGGCTGAGGGGGCCACATCGCAGGGGCAGACAAGCGCGGATTTAGTGTTAAGGTCCAAGGGCCTTAAAGATGCAACGTGCGTGGGTTGGTTTGGCGACGACTGGAATTGCTTAGTGGGTTGTCCTCCTAAGGCAATGATCACATGAGTAGCGCAGTACCGGTTGGCTACACAGTATAACAAATAAGTCCCCGATGATAAGGGCAACTTCTGAGTGTTCTGATAGAAGTAGAGGGGAGAGCTTCAAAGGAGTGCTTTGAAGTGACTGAGGGTTCGGGCTGTTTTGACTCTGAGAGTCCTGAGTGGAAGCTACAAGTCTTGGATTGAAAACCAAGTTAGGCTTAGGGCCTAACTGCTAAAAAGTATGAGCGCTTATATACAAACAAGAAGTAACGGGTCACAGGAGTCACAGAATAATGCTGTCACGTATAGTAAGGTTCATCATGAGCTGGCAGTTCTAAGTATAGCTCCATCATGAGCTGGCGGTCCATCATGACGTGGCAATGAGCTGGCAATCCATAATGGGTTAAATGGTGATGCTGCGGAGTGCTGCGGACTGCGGAGTGATGGCATGTGATATCTGACTGCGGAATGGTCAGGTGATCCATCAGGTGACTTGTCAGGTAATTCGGTGGTGGTCTGAGCGGCACGTAAGGGAACAAGTGGGGAACAAGTGACTGAGAGTGCAGAATAAAATGGTAGAAAATAGTGGAAAATTGGTGGTGGGGCCCAGGATTGTAACATGATGCCCTTCCTAGAGTGGTTGTTACCACACAACCTAGGGTGAAGATGGTTGCAACCAGTTGGAGGGTACACGAGGTATTCCAATATCCATGCTATTGGGGGTAGACTGTCTTGTATCGGTGATTTGTCCTTCCTCCATTGACAAATCTGAGTTGGATGTTTTGCCTTCCTCCATGAGTTCGTTTTCGTCTTCAACGATTGTTTGGACTGGGCTTCTAAAAAGATCGACAAGTCCAAAACTGGAGGGTATTGACAGAGCTGTGCTCTTGGGTGAATCGGGAGGGGTAGGCTGCTCTTCAGGGCTCATTGACCTTTCTACTTCTGGGTCGCTTCATTCATGTTTGAGTGGTATTGTAACGTGTCATGGTGATTCCTGTCGCTTCCCTGTAATGGGTGAGGGTTGTCTGCTTGACCAACTGGGTGGTCCTTGTCTATTGACCAATGGTTCGTCCTCTGTAAGGGGGTTTTTGGGTAACGGGGTGGTTCGAATGGGTGGAATCCATGGTAACCGGGATGATGAGGGTACTGGTGGTGAAGATTCCACTTCGGGTGACAATTCTTTTCGCTTTCCTGTAACTGGTAGCAATTGAATTCATTTCCACTCCGGAGGTGTTGGTCTGTTGGTTGATGGTTCATTTTCTGTGAGGGGGTTCTGTGGTAGTAAAGGGGTGGTGCAACTAGGAGTCATCAAAACGATAAGGGGAAATTCTGGTGAGGGTGCAATTGGGGGTGATGTTTGTGACTCAGGAAGAAGTTGCGATGATGATGCAACTGGTGGTGACAGCTTCGGGGTGATCCTTGGGAAAGGAGGGATGTCCCATGGTAGGGGAATAAGATCCAGTGAAGACAGGGCGGTTCGTCTGATTGGGGGTAGTGGAATGTCTTCTGGTGTTGGTGATCTATTCCATGGTGCTGGAACGATAGGTGTTGCCTCTCTTGTTGGTGGTGACAGGGTGAATGACTGGGGTAAGAGTACATTGACTGGGTTAGGTGTCTTGTTCATTGGTGCTGGTGATTCATATTGTTCCATTGATGAGTATTGTCATCGATGTGATCCCCAGGGAACTAGGGGAAGTGGTGGTGATGTGACTTGGGGTGATTCCATGATTGGTGGGCTAGGGTAGGTAGGTGTTTGGACGAATGGTGATAGGTTCACAAGAGGTGGTGATGGTACTCTGAGTGCAACTGGTGGTAATGGTATGACCTCCTTGGGTAGGGATGATGATGGATGGGTGTATTGTCAGATAACTGGTATTGGTCCAATGTGAGGTGGTGGTGCGGTAATTGGAGCTGATGGCGGTGGTTCTGGAATAATGGTGGTAGATGGTCCTCCTGTTCCTCCTGAGGGACCTGGATTGGGTATGAACACAAGTGATGGTAACTTGCTCCTCATAGTTCTTTTTCATCCTTTAAGGAGGGTTCGTAATCCTTCAAGGAATGTTTGATCTTTCAGGGTTCGATAGTGAGAGGATAATGTGCTGAAGGGGAGGCTGGTTCTTTTTTGAAGGTTCCTTTCTTTCGCAATGGCTAAGAGGATTTCCTTTGTTACCATGTCATAGAGTTGTTGGTGGAAGTGGTAAAGGTAGAGGGTGGTGTTGCTGTCCTTCTTTCTGAACATTCTGGCGACTGAAGTATTCTTGAACCGGTTGTTAAGGAGAGTCCACTTGTCACTAAGTCGGACCATGTCCTTAATACATTCCTCATGCTTCTTCTTGAGCAAGGTGGAGAAGGTGGTCTGAGGGGAGGAGTCTGGTGTCGGTGTACTGCTTGGACTGATTGTCATCTTCTGTTTCTTCAATGGGAGTAGCAGGGTCAGGGTTGGTGATGTGAAGTGGAATGTTTTCTGCTTCTTCGGGGGTAATGGCTGTTTCATTGCTGCTGCTTTCGCTAGTAGTACTAGCGGGGATAACGATGTTGAAGGGGGTTGCAGGTTGGGGTTGATATCGAGGGGGATGGGGAGCAAGTGGAAATCTTTCAAAATTGACGTGGGTCCTAAGGACAGGGTCTTCGTTATTAACTGGGACCACGATTGCTTCATGGTTGATGTTGATGGCGTCGAAGTTTTCTCTAGGTCGCCAAGTGGTCCAGTGGTAGCCGATGTCGAAGTGTCCTTGTTGAATAAAGGTTCCAAAGAAGTGGAGTTGATTGTTGTCGGTATGCATATGGATGAGGATGATTCCATCATCGGTACCCAAGGTGAAGATGGTAGAGGTGGCAAATCCTGAGCTGGGGAGTTCGTGGTGGACGGAAGACATGGGAGTTGGGAATAGAGAGTGTCGTCTGAGATTCCAAGGGTTCTTATACTGCTTGGTTGACTTTCAAAGTCTGCTAATAGATCTGGAGTGTGGAGATCCTCAGAGTTAACCCAGGAATCATGAGCTGGTGAGTATCCTTTCCAGCGTACAAGGTATTTGTCACGGACTGCCCTGCTTACTTCATTCTCACCTTCCTATTCTGTCTTCTCGTTCCGCTTCCGTCTGTGACTCTGGGCCGCTTTGCCCATCGTTTACGTAACTTATCTATGGACTGATCTTGCATTTTCCAGAGACTTCCATATGCACCGATATGCTTCCTTTTCGATTCCCTTCTCTTCCGTGACCTTCTGTCAGCCTCTAGTAGCTTCTCCCGTCTGTGTATATAAACTGTAGTTCGTAGCATAGAACGGCTTCCCTAAGCTCGTTCTATTCGTGCAATCAGACTTTGACAGTCTCTTCTCACTATTGAACGCATGTGGCTTCCATCGAACAAACCCCCTTTGCATTAGTCAGCTTGGCTGCTAATTGTCTTTGACTCTATACGTCTTGAGATCACGTGCTAGTGTCTCGCTCGATTCCAAGTCACATCTGACTTGTGTAATCTTCGCTCGTCATCCACAGTGTCACGTGACGTCTCACATGACCGATTTCCCTTTCGAGAACGACCCCTCCTCAAATTCCATCTTCGTAAACTCGTCCGAGATCCCCGAACCCCGAGATCCCCAAACTCGATCTGACACAGTGGTCTGACCGTGACATTAGAACGAGCTTACCACAATGACTTCGACTCCCTCTGGATCGAAAGGAAAACAGAAAACCCCCGAAGGACTAGGCATTCCCACAGACTGGCGCGTACGCGCAATTGATCAACCAACAGAAGAATCTTTGGCAGTGTTAGACCTCCCCTTTGAAACACAACCCGAAACCAAAGATACAGTTCCATCCGAGTTTTCCGAACAAGTCCGCCATTTAGTTGGAGGACAAGATATTGTCGTTCGTATCGATGGGAAAGAAGTGTCGAAGAAAGCCCCCTTTACAGCTTATTACGCTTGCTTCAAAGGAGCTCTCCTCGCCCTGTCAAACGTCTATGGAGTTTGGTTTGAAATCCGACTTCGGGCAGGAAATATGTACAAGTGCTTTCGTCTGGCCCGACCAAGCCTCCAATTAAAAGACTGCCCCATGAAGGGAATAAATTACACTCGATTGAAGCTCACTGGTATCCCCATCACTTGACCCCCTTCTCGAGCCACTTCCCTAATTCGCTTGGCTCCACTTGACATGACTGCAGTCACGCCACACGACGGAGATGTCTTTCACGAAACTAACCCAGACGATAGAGATGCACCAGCAAGCAACACAAGTCGGTCCTCTTCACCCGAACCCGAAGAACAACCTGAGCGAAAGTCTTTTGCTGGGTTTGGATCCTGGAGAATGCGTTCTTCTCGAACAGCTAGACAACCATCTCGACCTCCCCCACGTCGCCCCAGAGGAACTGGGGACGACCCGTTTGGTCTCGATGACCTAATGGACGAACCTGAGCAAACAAACAACAAAGGACATCGTCTGGAAGGGATTCACCCAGACAAATTCGAAGGAGATCGATCCAAAACCCGACAATTCCTGAATCAATTCAATAGGTTCATGCTAATGAATCGCAAGGCAGACATCACAAAAGACCCCATCTCCAAGTGCATTTACTTCATGTCGCTCCTTGACGGAGAAAAAGTCAATGGATGGGTGGATATGGCCTTTAACTGGCTCGAAGAAATCGAGGCCGACCCTAGTCTGATCGACCGATTCTCCAATCCTTGGAAAATGATGGAAGAGAAATTCAAGGTGTCGTTCACCGACTACACAGAAAGGGAACGGGCCCAAGATCAACTCGGAAAATTAAGAATGACCGGCGACAATCTTGACGAATACTTAGCAGCATTCGAAACTCTTGGAAGTCGAGCAGAGTTGAACCCCAATGACCCGTCCAACTTACGTACGTTTGCCCAAGGACTCCCTTGTCAATTAGCGGACGCTTGTCTCGCTATGGAAAACCTGGACACCTACGGGCAATGGCGAGCAGCAGCTCAACGACAACAGGTGATCTACCTGAAGAAAAAGGCGTTACACTCTGAGTATGGGACTCGTAATCCCACTCGAAACACTGGTCAAAATCCCCAACAAAAGCAAAACACAGGTTGGGTCTGGCATCGTCCTGGGGGAAACTCTAACCCCAATAACCAAAACTGGCACGGACAGGGAAACCGAGCTCAGCCTCCTCGTCCCCGTCTACCCCCTAGAAATGACGACGCTATGGACCTCTCGGTTATCCACAAAGCCACCACCGATAAAGAAAAGGAAGAATATCGACGTACAGGAAGATGCTTTCAATGCGGAAAACAGGGCCATCTCGCACGCGACTGTCCCAGCAAGCCCGCTCGCGCTTGCACTGTTCAAATAGAAGACAGTCAATCAGTTGCATCGAGCGACAATTCCTCTTTCGCCCCAACTCCTTCCCTCGCTGCGCGAGTGGCACGTCTAACTGAAGAAGACCGTGGAGCGTTCATGGATGAAATGCACTCCCTCAGAGAGGATATGGATTTTCTTGGCGCCTGAGTACTACGGCTCTTACTCGGGCAGTTCTGAATAGTTCTGGTTCTATGTATATAGCTCGAAATCATGCAATTCAAGTCCCCTTTCAGCTACGAACCAAAACGAAACGAGTCGATCAAAAGGCACTACTAGACTGTGGTGCCACTGAATGCTTCATTCACCCACAAGCAGTGGAACGTCTCAAGTTAGTAACTAGGAAACTAGTCAAACCTCGAAAGGTGCAGAACGTTGACAGTACTCCTAATAAATCCGGCGAAATCCTCGAAGCTGTCGACCTCTCAGTTAACAACAATGGTCAAGAAGCCTCTCACGCCTTCTTTGTCACCAATATAGGACATGACGACTTTATTCTAGGATACCCATTTTTCGAGGCATCCAACCCCAACGTTGACTGGAGTGGGGGTCGCATTGAAGGATTCACCACGATATCGTCATCTAATGCTGGAATCTGGCGGCCTCCCCAAAGAGGGACAAAACGAAGAGAGTCAACCCCAGCTTGGGTATGGTGTATTCCCGGGTGGGAAGAAGGCGACGAAGTCTGGTTACAAACCAAAATCGCCAAAACTACAGTGGCTCAACAACTCGCAGAAGCAGCTACAGACAAAAAGAAATGTACCTGGCAGGAATTGGTTCCAGAGCGGTATCACCGTCATGGCAAGGTCTTCTCTGAAAAGGCTTCTGAACGCTTTCCTGATTGTCGCCCTTGGGATCACGCTATCAAACTGAAGGACGACGCACCAGCTTCTATAAACTGCTGGGTCTACCCGTTATCACCTAAAGAAAAGGAGGAACAACGGGAGTTTCTCTCGCAAAATCTTCGCCTCCAACGAATTCGTCGATCGAAGTCTCCTTACGCCAGTGGTTTCTTTCTAATTTGCAAGAAAGATGGCAAGTTTTGCCCAGTACAAGACTATCAAAATCTGAACAAGTGGACTATTCCCAATAAATATCCACTCCCGTTAATCTCAGATCTGATCTACGACCTCGCAGAGAAACACCTCTTTTCGAAATTCGACATTCGCTGGGGATACAACAATATTCGTATCAAAGAAGGCGATGAATACAAAGCCGCGTTTAAAACCAGTGAAGGCCTCTTTGAACCGACGGTGATGTTCTTTGGCTTGACCAACTCTCCCACCACTTTTCAAACAATGATGGACGACATCTTCCAAGAAGAAGTCGCACAAGGTTGGCTTCGCATCTATATGGATGACATGATCATCGCCACAGAAGATGACGAAGTCCTCCACGAACTCCGCGTTAATCACATCCTCGATAAGCTTGAGAAGTTCGACCTATTCCTCAAGCCCAAGAAATGCAAATTTCATCAACACGAGGTCGAATACCTCGGAGTGCTCATTGGCAATGGCTCTGTCAAGATGGACCCTGTCAAAGTCCAAGGGATCTCTGAATGGCCCACTCCACAAACAGTGAAGGATGTGCGAAGTTTCTTGGGGTTCTGTAACTTTTACAGAGCGTTTATTAAAAACTTCTCCAACATTGCATGTCCTCTCAACGATCTCACTCGCAAGGACGAACAGTTCATCTGGACACCTGAGCGAAACGACGCCTTCCTCCGTCTTAAGGAAGTCTGCAGCAACTACCCAGTCCTTCGCACACCAGACTGGTCTAAATAGTTCGTGATGGAAACAGATGCATCTGGCTATGCTCTTGGCGTCGTTATCGCTCAGGAGTTCGAAGACAGCATTCATCCCATTGCTTTCCACTCCAGAAGTCTCTTACCGGCAGAACGGAACTACGATGCTCATGACAAAGAACTCGCTGCCGTCATTTTTGGCTTCAAATGTGGCTGTCCTCTCTTCCTCGGAGCCACGCATGCGATTCGCGTCCGCACAGATCACAAAAATCTTCAGTATTTCCGTGACCCTTGCAAAATTATGGGTCGTCAAGCCCGGTGGATTGAGTTTTTACAAGACTTCGACTACACTCTCAAACACATTCCTGGGTCAACAAACACCGTGGCTGATTTGTTGTCGCGAAGAAAGGACCTTAACAAGGGGGTGGATTCCAACGAACCTTGCATCCTACTTCCCGACCACCTCTTTGCTCCAACAAATCCGATCGAGGTACACAAAATCTTTCTCGAAGACGACCTCGACCTATGACGCGACATTTTACAAACCCTCCACGATTCTCCTGCAGCTGGACATCCAGGCATCTCGAACACTTGGGAACTCGTCCGCGAACAATATGAAGGCCCTAGACTTCGAGAATTTGTCGAACAATACGTAAAAGGGTGTGCACAATGCCAAGAGTCCAAAACTAACGTACATCGATCAAAAGCACCCCTACAACGTTTTGATACACCTGTAGAAGAAGGCCCCTTTCAATATGTTTCGATGGATCTCATTACGGACCTCCCCAAATCACAAGGCTTCGATTCCATTCTCACGATTGTCGATCAAGGATGCTCCAAAGCAGCTAAGTTCATTCCATGCACCAAAACGATTGACGGAACAGGAGTTGCCCTTGAATATCTGAAACACCTAGTACTGTGGTTCAGACTTCCCAAACGAATCATCTCGGACCGCGACCCCCGGTTTACCTCCGCATTCGCAAAAGAAATGTGTAAAGCCCTAGGGATTCAGCAGAATCTATCCACAGCCTTTCACCCTCACACCGACGGACAGACAGAACACATGAACACTTGGATCGAACAGTACTTGCGACCCTGGACCTCAGGAAAACCTTCAGCCTGGAGCCAACTCCTCCCTATCGCAGAATTCGCACATAACTCCTGGAAACACGACGTGGCGCGCAAATCTCCTCACGAACTTCTGATCGGAATCAAACCACAGGTGATTCTGAAACACTTAGAAGGACCGGTGCCTGCTGCGGAGACACGTCTACGCCTCTTGGACGAATCTAGACAGTCAGCCCAGAAACTTCTGCAAAACGTACAAAGTCGCAAGGACAACAAGAAGCTGACGGAGATTAAAGAAGGCGACCAGGTCTGGTTAGAGGGTCGTAATCTCTCCATCACCGGCAATCGCAAACTTTCCCCAAAACGATATGGTCCCTTCAAAGTTTCCCAAAAGATAAGTCCAGTCGCTATGCGCCTCGACCTTCCGGCATCGATGAAAATTCACAACGTGTTTTACACGGACCTCCTCCTTCCATATAAGGAGATGGAGCAATATGGCACGCCCTATACACGCCCCCCTCCGATCATCGATAGTGAAGAAGAATACAAGATTGAGAACATTCTAGATGCACGACGTTTCGGCAAGAAACGTAAACTCCAATACCTCGTGCACTGGAAAGGGTACCCTCATGCTGATGATCAATGGGTCGATCACAACGACCTCAACGCCCCAGATGCACTAGCTGACTTTTATCTAACCAACTCCGCTACGGCTGGACAACCAACCGTATAAAGACACCCATCGAAACCCCCAACTCATCTCTATCCCCCATCGCTTCTACACACTGGCTTCCCCCTTTACAATCTTCTACGGCTACGACGAACGTTTCCAGCAAAACTTATTCAGCATTCGCCAAACAAACTCTACCTTCGCCGACAATCTCACTCAGATTTTCAGCCAACAATTCGAAGACATGACTGACAACGGTTCCGCCATCTTTGTACCCTCTCACTCCCTGTCACTGGTTCAAGAATCGGCAGGCGGCACTCCCTACGTCGTTACTTCTCCTCCTCCCAACAGTCCTACCAACTCTGAAGCAGCTTGGCCCCATCAAATGATGCTAGAGCACGTCTCAAACATACTTGGGGTCAATATTGAAGAAGTTCGCCACCAATTCCCCGACAACCGCTCCCTCTTACCCATCGATGTCTCTCCTCCACGTCCGTTATCCCCCGTCTTCATCCCACCTGCTCCTTCGCCACCATTCCTTCCAGGATCCCCAGCTGGACTGTATCCAGGGTCCGAACTAGCTGAGTACGTTGACCCTCAATTTCCCTCCGAACCACCGTCCGCCTCTCTGTCCCCGTCTGCTAACTCGTCCATGATTGTTGTCATGGCAGACAGGGTACAATACGAAGACAAGGAGAACGACATCGAACGTGGTCCTCAACTTCGCCGATCGTCGCCCAGGGTCCCTCTTGCGGATATAACGCCCATCCGACAAGTGTCCCATCCTCTAGGGGATACGACGGATTACGAAGAACTGGCAATGGTCTTGTACCGACAAGTTTCGGACCAAGATGCAACAATCAAAGAGCTGATGGAAAACAAAGAGAACATAGCGCCATCCCCAACTGACCCACAGCCCAGCACGCATCCTGGTCCCGGATGGCAAGATAACTTTGATGCCACGGGAACTCGACATCTCTTCGTTATCCCACTCGGTGACAAAGATGTCATCACTCCATTCATTCATTATGATCTTCGCAACCCCTTCCCCGAACTCCTGGCCACCAACGGACACCACTGCACCGTCCACTCACGCCCCCTCCACGCTGTTCCCCAAACGTCTCGTACCGCCCCTTTGTCACCATGAAACGAGCTATTTTTCCATCCTGACCTGGAACTAACCCGAGGCGTCGACTGGGCCGTCCTTTACAAGGATGACCCCACACTGGCCGGTGAGATTCAACATTTCCGGTCGCACAGACAGGCCTGCGACTGTCTCGCCCAGCGTATGGGCCAACTCTGCAAGTCTCTGGAGGTCGAGAGACAAGCCCTCTACCGGAGCTTGGGCCGACTAACTGCAGCGAACGCCATAGGGCGTCTTCAGTGTCACATTGACGCCTCCCTTCACATAGCCCCCTCCTTCTCCATGGCACGCATCAAGAAGATCCGCGCCTCTCTCCGCAATTGAGTCACCAAGGAACGCGCTCGGCACCCCAAGGAATGTATGTGGTGCGGTAAGGTGGGTCACACCATCAACACCTGTTACTGCATCGGCCTTTGTCGCCACTGTTCGCGCCGAGGACACTCTGGAGTCGATTGCAAGGATCCCCATGCTATGTGCTTGGAATACAGGGACTGTAAGGTTTACAGTACTCATCCTAACTTCGAGTGTGGGTACTGTGCCGCGGTAGACGACTGCGTTGACATCTAAAGGACGTTAACAAGGGGGTAATGTCACGGACTGCCCTGCTTACTTCATTCTCACCTTCCTATTCTGTCTTCTCGTTCCGCTTCCGTCCGTGACTCTGGGCTGCTTTGCCCATCGTTTACGTAACTTATCTATGGACTGATCTTGCATTTTCCAGAGACTTCCATATGCACCGATATGCTTCCTTTTCGATTCCCTTCTCTTCCGTGACCTTCTGTCAGCCTCTAGTAGCTTCTCCCGTCCGTGTATATAAACTGTAGTTCGTAGCATAGAACAGCTTCCCTAAGCTCGTTCTATTCGTGCAATCAGACTTTGACAGTCTCTTCTCACTATTGAACGCGTGCGGCTTCCATCGAACGAACCCCCTTTGCATTAGTCAGCTCGGCTGCTAATTGTCTTTGACTCTATACGTCTTGAGATCACGTGCTAGTGTCTCGCTCGATTCCAAGTCACGTCTGACTTGTGTAATCTTCGCTCGTCATCCACAGTGTCACGTGACATCTCACATGACCGATTTCCCTTTCGAGAACGACCCCTCCTCAAATTCCATCTTCGTAAACTCGTCCGAGATCCCTGAACCCCAAGATCCCCAAACTCGATCTGACATGGTGGTCTGACCGTGACAGTATTGCTTCTTCTTCCATCGACCGAATAGTTGTTCTTTGAGTATCTGCTCAACTTCCCATTCCAGTTCACCTTCTAGGATGTCAGGTGGTGGTTCTAGGAAATTGGGTCCGTGTTGATCGGTTTCTTTGTATGGTGTGAATAGGGATGCATGGAAGATGTCATGGACCTTCCAGGTAGGGGGTAATTTGATTTTATATGCGACTTTGGATATTTGGGAGACTACCTCGAAAGGTCCGTATCTCCTTGGTGATAACTTGGGTGTGATGTTACTTGGGAGTCGTAGGTTTGTTCCTTCTAACCAGACTTTGGATTTGACGGGGAATGGTGAATGTTGTGGTCGTTCTTTGATCCAGGATTCTTGTGCTTTACATTGTGCCTCTTGGGCGGCTTTCCTGGCTTCGTCAATAGCTGAGAGTCATTGTTCAAGGGATGGGATGTCTGTCTTTCTGGTGGGTTGATGTACTTGTGGGGTGTAGCCGATGAGTAGGTCGAATGGTGTTTTCTTGGTCATAGCAGAGGGCCAGGAGTTCTTGGTATACTAAGCAAGGGGTAACCAAGCGTGCCAGTTGTTCTGCTGAGTGCCACAGAATACGCGAAGGTACTGTTTGAGGGTTTGGTTAGTTCGTTTGCTGGCTCCGTCTGTCTGAGGGTGGTAGGCTGTGCTGATGTTTTGGCGAATATTCAGGATACGGCATAGTTCCGTTGAGAATTTGGATACAAAGTGGACGTCACGGTCTGAGATTATCTTGTGAGGTATGCCGTAGTGTGGAATGACGTTGTTCAGGTAGAGTAGAGCGACTCCTTCAGAGTTGATAGCTTCATTACAGGGGATAAAGACAGATGCTTTTGAGCAATCTGTGTCAGTGATTGTGAGGATGGTATCATATCCTCCTGATAAGGGTAGCTTGGTGATAAAGTCCATGGCAACAGTTTCGAAAGGACAAGCGTTTTCAGTTGGGGTGATAGGGAACATAGGGGGATGAGCGGGATGAGTGTTGACTTTAGTCATTTGGCAGGTAGCGCAGCCTTTGATATACTCAGTTACGAAGATTTTCATTCCAGGCCACCAGTAGTAAGGTGCAATAAGTTGAAGGGTTTTGGTAATTCCGGCATGTCCAGCGGTTTCATGGTCATGAAAAAGGGATGTTACTCCCCTCCTAAGGTCATTGTCTGCCACGACAACAAGTGCCATTCCATGGTACCAGTGAGTGCCGTCGAGTAAGGATAGGTTGTGAGTTGGTGCCCATTGTTTGAGTGTCTTCTGGTGTTGATATTGCGCTAGCTTGATTCTTGAGTCCAAATTGTCTCCTATGCTGTCCATGTCGAATATGTGGATTGAAGTATGCTGGTCACAGAAATATTGGTCCGGCCATACAGTGACGTCTTTGTTGATTTCATTTGGTCCTTCATAGTCAGGTCGCCTAGATAGTGTGTCTGCTCGGTTAGTAGCCCCAGGTTTGTACTCCAGTAGGATGTTATATTGCTTGCGTTCTGGTAAGTAACCAGCAACGCGTGGTCCAATTTTGCGGGGTTCTCTGTAATACCTAAGGTTTGCGTGGTCAGTATACACCAGGACAGGGATGGTCATTCCTTTGAGCAAGTGGGACCAGCAGAAAAGTCCTCTCATAACTCCAAGGAATTTGTGGTCGTAAATGGGGTAATTTTGCTCGGTTTGCGTGAATTTCTGGGAATGGAATCCCACCAGTCATCGTGGTCCTGGTTTCTGAGTGCTGTCTGGTTTAGTGATAGGGGGGTCCCATTGGTAGAGTATTGCTCCTGTACCGACTTGTGAAGCATCGGTTTCGAGTTCAAACTGTTTGTCTGGGTCAGGTCTGGCTAGGATGGGTGCACTGGTGATTAGGGTGATAAGTTTGTCTTGGGCCTCGATTTGTTTGGGCCCCCATTCAAATGGTACGTCCTTTCCAGTAAGTGCTGTGAGAGGTGCGGTGATGATACTGAAGTTGGGGCAGAACATGTGGTGGTATCCAGCGACTCCTAGGAATCCGCAAACTTGTCGTTTGTCTTTGAGTATGCGTGGGTAGTCCCTAAGTCCAGCAACTTTAGCTGGGTCGACAGTTGCTCCTTCTTTTGAGATCCGGACACCTAGGAAGTCCATTTGTGGCTGCATGAAGACGGATTTTGACAGTTTGAGGTGTAGGCCATGATGTGCAAGTAAGTCGAATAGGAAGTGAATGATTTCAACATGTAATTTGAAGTCCTTGAGGAGGGTGCCTATACCACAGTCGTCCATGTAGTTCTGGAGGATGCGCCGTATGTCATATATGCCTTTCTTCTCGAAGTGTTCATATAGTTCCTCAAGAATACCATTCATGAATCGCTGGAAGCTGGCTGGTGAGTTACTTATCCCAAAGAACATAACTTTGGGTTCGAATAGTCCCCAACATGTTTTGAATGTGGCCTTCCATTGATCACCTTCCCATATGCGGATATTGTTGTAACCCCAGCAGATGTTGAACTTGCTGAATAGTTCCATTCCTTGCAAGTTTTCGATACACTGTTTGAGATTTGGGAGTGGGGTAACGTCCTTCCAAGTGACTGTGTTGAGGGGGCGATAGTTGATGATATATCTCTTTTCCTTCGAGTCTTTCTTAGGGACCATGAAGGTGGAGAAGCTGTAGGGTGAGTCCAAGGGTGCGATGTAGCCTTTTTCCAGATTTTCATCAATGAATTTGTTCTCTGCTTCCTGCTCATCTCTTGAGAGCGGGTAGACTTTGCAGTTGAAGCGAGTAGGGGCGGTGTCCATGAGTACGATTTTGTGGTCTCTGTCTCTGCGAGCTGGTGGGAATTTGTTTGCCTCTTCATCCGAAAATAGTGCCATGTGATGTTTGAATTCTTCCGGGAGGGTGACTTCCTCCTTCCCATGTTCCGATGTGTACTTATGGGCCATTTTGACTGCTGTATGTGTGCAGTTGACTTCTACTGGGCCTTCCCTTATTTCTAAGGGAGTTACTCCCGACCATAGAGCACATGTCTGTGCCTCCAGGATGAGGTCTTCGTTTTCTTGGTTCTTCTGTTTGAGCCATGTCTTTGCACGTTGAAGGGTGCTGTGGAGTAGGGTTTCAATTTGGATTTTTGGTCCTCTGAGTTTGTCTGTTTCCCAGTTAATGTCTGGTTTGAACTTTTTGAACCAGGGGTAACCAAAGAGCATCCGGTTGCAACCTAGATTCGTGACATAGAACCTTGTTCGTTCTTTCTTGTTTCCTTGAGTAACAAGTAAGTCGCAAGCTCTAGTGATAGTCCCAGATCGGTTCATAGTTCCGTCAATGTTGTATACTGGTTGTGGGAGAAGGAGTCTCTTAGTTCCTAAGCAAAGTTTGTTGATAGTTGTCTGATCAATAAAGTTTTCTGTTGCTCCAGTGTCAAGCAAGATTCTTTCTTCTGCCGTTCCTCGATAGTGTGAAATTGGAACTTTCAATTGTATTGAATTTGTTTTGTTTACAAACACACTATCAAGTCAGAAGGCCCTAACTAAGGCAGCTAGTTTTGGGCCTTGGGAAAATCCTTTGGCATGAGTTTCCCAATGAAGTCCAGTTTAGTTTCTTCATCAAAGGAGTCCATGTTTTCCTTCAGGTAGTCAGCGAGACTGTCAAGATTTTGAATGTCTGGCATAATGGATGTATCGCCTGTTCGAACAGTTTCTTTATTGGAGCAACTGCTGAAGTTACCATGGTCTGCTAGTTTCTTGCAACAATCCTTGGCTTGGTGTCCTTTGATTTCACAGTAGAAGCACAAGTTGCTTCACATGAGTTCCGCTTTCTTGGCTTCGGAGTGCTGTTGTCCTCTGCCAGCGGTGGTATTGATGTCTGAGGTGACTGTAGCGTCAACGTCCATGTGATATTCTCCTTGAGAGGTGGTGCGTTGGTCATTCTTGTTTTTCCAGTTATTGTTTCTTCCGTAACCGCCTCTTCCTGGGTTATTGACCTGCCTAGGGGCCAATTTGAATGCTTGGAAGAGTCCCTGACATCTCTGGGTGAACTTGGCTGCCGCCTTCCATTTGAGATGGGATTTGCGGGCCTGTTCTTCCCATTGTTTGAAAGTCCAGGGGTCTTTAGCGGTGGGGTCAAAGGTGGGGGAATTAATGATGGTGCTAGTGAGTCCTTGAGTCATAGCGTGCTTGAGGGTTTCTATGGTTCCCTTGTCGTCTAGGGGAACACCTGCTTCAAAGGCGAGTTGTTTGAACTTGGCGAAGAAGTCATCAAGACTGTCTCCTTGCTTAAGTTTGCATAGCTCCTGATAAGCTTCGGATCGACGGTTCTGGTTGGTGAAGGCGTTCTTGAATCTTTCCATGTAGTCGGTCCAAAGATCTTCATCTGTTTCTTGGACTCCGTTGTCTGCTGCTTCTTGGAGTTTCAGGAGTTGTTCTCCTTTCCAGGCATCTATGCAAGTGCCGTCCATATAACTGAGCATAGTGACAATCCTAGAGAAGGGTTTCTTCATGGTGTCATTGGCTCAGTTTACTGCATGCCATAGGTCCCAATTGAGTAGGAACTTGGTTGTCGCGAGCGGTACTCGCGCCCCCCAGTCTCAGCTACAAACCCGTAACTCCAAGACCACGTGACCGTGGGAACATATCACATGACCCTACACGTGACTCATCACGTGACCCCTTCGCCACTCGTA
>Ga0307510_10004056_pt1 | contig 17182 bp, 17 predicted proteins | sample 12_EM_MG_FD_207224 | JGI IMG/M metagenome (GOLD analysis project Ga0307510, IMG submission 207224) | Populus trichocarpa ectomycorrhiza microbial communities from riparian zone in the Pacific Northwest, United States - 12_EM | ecosystem: Host-associated > Plants > Roots > Unclassified | place...
ATGACCAGGGACTAGCAAGTTATCGTTATGTTATGATTTGTTGATTGTTGTATGACTCATGATTGTGACATCAGATGATGTAATGAGTTTGGCACATGACTCATAGTATGAGTCATGTTACTCACACTAGTGACCTGTTTTTGGGCACATCATTGGTTTTATGAGTTTTGATTGGTTAATGGATATTGTGCAGATGACTCAGGAGAGTCAGCTGATAGATTTCACACTATAACTCGCTATGAGTTATAGAGATTGTGTGATGTAAGGTCATGAGTCACCAGGGCAAGAGTTAGGGAAGATTCCTATTTAAGAGCTTGATTTCAACCAAGAGAATAGAATCTTCACACAACCATCTAAGTACTTTTCTATACTAGAAGTTGTAATCTGAATACTCTTTCTCTCTTTATATACACTCTTTCTCTACAAGAACCTACAAGCCAAACCCGGCAACTATTGTGATTGTGTCAGAGTAAGGATGACAATATAGAACTATTGGGATAGTTTCATATGCACAACAATTTACCCTTCTTACTATTTGACAAGATAGTATCTTTCATTAAAAGCAAGCAAGTCTCATACTATCTAAACAGATAGTACTTCACATTCTGTTGGTCCAAAAACATAAGACTCACCTCCCCAGGAGACAACTGTCATTGCCTGTTCCATACATGCTAAACAATAGGATTCTTACAGGAATCTGACATTCCTTCAAGTAAAACTTCTTGAAATCCGCTATCTCCCTAAACCATCCATCCTCCTACCATGTCTAGAATTGCACAATCTTCCAATGCCTTCAATCAACACCCCTGGTCAACCTGATCAAACACTCTCATTGGATTAGCTTATATCAGTCATGCCCGAGTCACTCCTCCCCCTTATTTTCAATCCAACCACAGACTCCAGTTGAAAGTATACACCCACTGGCATGCATACATTCACCCAGAGCCCTAGTTAGGCCCCTAACCTAATGATTCAAGATGATGCACCAACTGGGAATATAGGGATACTCTACAGAGCCCACCTCTTGGTACTATACCCAAGGCCATTTTGAAGATATCAATATTAGCAATCCCCCTTTCCAACTATAGTACCGTCCATCTTGTTTCTCTCTACTACCCTTAGCTCAAGATGTCATGTTTTACAGTCGCCATTCCATATGAGTGGAGAAAATACAAGATAACCATATAGCAGGAATGTGTGCTTGTTATGCAGAATCATTACAGATTAGCTATGAGCAAAGACAAAGATTTCAGGAGCAATACAGGACTATTGCCAATCTAAAAGCGAGATCCCAACTCCCATTTTGATATTATTCCTAACTGGTATATAGACTAAGCTTGCGAATGAAAAGACAAAGAGGAGGAGATTACAAGAAGTGTTTAATATCAGGAGTAGAATAGGTAAATGATATATTTATGACTAGGAGTGATTAGTTATATTTTGCTAATATTGAGATACGGAAACCATCGCCCCTGTCTGGAAACCAAAAGGGACACCCCTTACCAACTGTGCACCTGGAATATTGGGGGCATTAAATGCTCTAGCAAGCACACTTGCCTTTAAGCGAAATCTCACCAAGGAAGTCACAAGTTCCAAGCTGAGAGACATCGATGTTTGTTGTTGCATTGAAGCTGTTTATCACCAGCTCTTCAAGTACAAACATGGACACACCGGTCACATTACCATAGGCGGCAGGCAGCACAACCACTGAACTTGATTCACTAAACTTGAATACTATTATGAAAATTCAGTCTGTTATGAGTTTGGGGCCAAAGATCATCTGGGAGGAGATCAGAGTTAACAGCCAGCCTTGAGCTGGTGAGACTATTTCTGCCTACTTGCTTACAGCTGATGGATTTACGGTTAGTGTAACACGAGTAGGGGAGATTCGCAAGAAAATATGATCAACATTGTCCTGGCAAGAGCAGAAAAAGCTCCTTATTAGATACAAACTGCAACTCAGTGGTATGGTAAAGATGTTACAACTAATCAGGTCCTTACAAATTTCATTTATAATTATGGCTGCCATGGATTGGTTTATGACTTTGCAGCTATTTAGGCTTTTTTATTGATTGAAAGAAACTATTACAAAGTCCCCTGGCATACAAAACTTGCTGACCGGAAGGCCCCATACTTGAGCCTAGATTTAAACATGCATTGCTGGATAACAGGTATATCTATCAGCCCTACAAGAGACAATATGGCCTGGTTTTCCCCTGTGAAATAAGCAAAGACAGAGCAATTGACTTGGACGCCTTAGATGGGAGCGGATTCCAGAGAAGATTCCCGAAATTATGTTAGAAATGTGGTAAGTTAGTGCCCATCATGCCAAGAGTCCTATCCCACACTATCAGCTAATACCTCATTATCTGGCAATCCCTTTGTATATTTTCAAGCACCACGCCAAGTGCCCAGCCTGTAGAGCTTGCAGTAGAATTAATCTGTGGTAAAGTAACTAAAGAGAGCAAAGTTAGAAATAATTGCTATAAGTATAATGTAAGTATCATATGATCAATATGAAGGGTCGTACTAGCATGATAGGTAATTGGATAGCCTGAGAGGCACAATATTTTCAAACCTGCTCCCGTATTGCTGTACACTTTCTTGCTTTTTCAAGCTCTGTCTTCGTACTTTGTTTTTCTATAAGGCATGGTTGAATGACTTTGAACTGAAACATAATATAATACAAACAGATTTTTTATTATGGCAAAGGTCTTCCATACTATAGTGCTGGGCATCTAAAACTGACACTCCTGTTCACTTTTTGTAGATTTGAACAGGGTTGTTTCTGCAATAAAAAGCGAATTCCTTAGCATTCCTTGGCATCCCAGATATGGAATATCACTCATATTGCCTATCTAGGTAATTTCTTAGCTGTTCACTTTTTTTCCCTCTCATACAAAAATCATCACTACTGTTTATCTACTGTCTGCCCTCATCTTGCTCTTAATTAATAAAACAAATCTATAGCTCTATTCTCACCCTTTTTCTCCTCATTTCGATGCTTTTATTTTCTTTATTACATCAATCCTGTGTTATTGTCGTTCAAGTCTTGTTCTCTTCCTTTGTCGTTGCCTTGAGGGTCGGTTTCATGCGTCCAGCACCATACCCATTTTCATGTTTTATCCCTCCTGTACCACCCATCCCTCCCATAACACTTTTTTTGTTAGATAATCAAGGTGATTGGATAGCTGGGAAAATAAATTAAGAGGAATTTTTTTTCCAAACAAGATTAGTGAATAACAACTCTCTCCTAACCTTACCTTTTGTAAGGAACGCATTCATGTGGGTGAGGTTATGCACTGTTAAATACTTGCCAATTGTGCTTGGTCCCCAGCTGATGAACCTGCACATCCTTGTTGTCCATGCTGCATCTACCCAGGAACAGGGTCACAATTGCACAACCTGCCATCAACCACATTCCTACGATACACTAATAGCCAGTCACCCTCCTATTTCGCTCTCGCTCATAGTCGGGAGAAGCAAATGTGACGCGGAAGCAAGTGTGACGCGCCGGATTTTTTATTTTTTATGCTTAGATAATACTAGTTTACAACCACATATCCCGATTTCAGATAGGTTACAAACTATTAATATAACAGCATTTCTTGTGATAGAGTTACATTATATGCATGAAGAATCAGAGTCTGATTCACTAGCCAAATCCTCATAATTATGGCCTGTATGACAGGCTATCCCCACCTCTTGCATATCCATCCTGAGCCCCCCAGGCTGCCCCGTTCAAGTTGTATAAACGAACTACACAAGAATCTGAGGTGCCAGAGTAGCAGAGTTGCGGAGAGACCAAAGAATCAGAAGTGCTAGTGGGGCCTCTAGAGCACTGTTGATTGGGAGCCTGTCAATTGGGGAGGTGATTGGTATTGCTGGCTGGGACGCAATCACTTGGGGGGTGATAGTTGTGCTCAGGTCAGCATATGAGTTAGGGGACTTCTTCTGGAAGAAAAATAATAATCTGGGGCATCACACTTGCTTCCGCGTCACACTGGCTTCTCCCGACTATGAGCGACAGCGAAATAGGAGGTGAACCGGCTATTACTTTCTTAGCTTGAATTTCACTATGTACTTTGGTTTTGGGATGTCCGACTACTATGGTAGCTTGTTTCTCTGCTGATAACTTTATCATATATTAGTCTGACTAATTATATAACTATTGAGAGTTACAAGATTAACCCAGTATTTAACCATGTTACAAATGTTAAATTACAACTTGCTAATCTAATTGCCTTATGATATTCTAACAAAATGGTGTTATGGGAGAGATACGTGGTATGGGAGAGATAAAACATGAAAATGGGTGATACAGGAGGCTATTACAATTTTTATTATTATCATAGCAACGAAAAAATAGGGTTGAAAATTTAGAAGATTGGGCTACAGTTTTTTGAGGTATTACACTTGGCGTTACTACAGGCAAAATTGTCATACTTTTTGTAGGAAAACTAGTAGAGAGTCTAGTCTTCTGAAACCATATCATGGTTTCTTCTCACTTCCTCAAATACTAAATCCATCTTATTCAAGTTGGCGATGAGAACTGCTAAGAAAAATGACAGACGGGTTTGGGGTGGCGGATGTCTATGGTACTATACTAGATTGGATTAAGGGTTGCATGGATAACTTTGTCCTCGTCGCTCTTTGCCTGAGGAGAGTGAGGGTATAGGGCTATGTGTGTGTGACAGCGTTTTCCCATTAAATCTCACCAAACTGTTGCCTCTAGCTGAATAAATCAAGAATCTTATGAACCATGACAGGATTTCCAGACTTTTATTCTCTAATTTTTCAGCTAACAAATGAGTGTATAATATAGGTAAGGTATAGTGCAAATAGTCTCAAACCAGGTCCTCTGAACAGGCTGAACGCGATTCTGAACTAGTCAATCAAAATAAGGAATGCTTCCAAAAAGAAATCGCTGAGCTGAAAATAATCAAAAGGAAAAGAGGCTAGCGCCTTCTTTTTCTGGATTGAAGGGTGTAAGAAAAAGTATTTCAAGATTAAAAAGTGAAAGCTTTGGTGAGAGCTGAACAACTGACAGAATATATATAGAACCAGGACAAAAAATACTGTAGAGTTTGAATAACTAAGATACTATAGTACTTAATAATATTAAAATTATAAGTGTAATACACAACTATAGCTTTTAACTATTGTGAATTTAAATCAAGTTATTACGAAAATGCCATAAGTCAACAATAAACACAAGTACATGCAAGCGATAGTATTAGAAAAGGGTCAGTTGAAGAAGCCCTGTGATAATTCAGAATCCAAGAATCCGGCAAATGACTATAGACATGAAACAAGCTCCTCCCATCAGCTCACAGCCCCAGATACTCCACCTGAAGATGATCTGGCAGGATCTGATCTCATATATCTCTCATTGAATAACTATTCAAATACAGATTCTAGCAGTCCCAGTGCAATAAAACATCCATTCAGAAGTGCCCTATCGCGACTGACACAGATAGCAAGGAAGCAAGAGGAACAAAGAGATAGGCAGTAGAAACAGAGTCAAGCTGAGAAAGAGGAGAATTAGGAGAATATACAGGCACTTGTAGAGAAGAAATAGCCAATGATGACAAGGGAGATTGGGGCAACCATTCTAAAAGCAGGTAAAGTTTTTCACAATCTAATAGGTTGAGGTGTGTTTTACATTAATATAGTAATAAATGATAGCCTACTAGAAGTTGCTGATATACGGAAAGTGCTAAGACAAAAGAAGAGAATTTCTAAAAGCACCCAAGATATTGAAAGATACCAGCAGGTTTTGTATTTTATGAACTGGCAATTAAAGTATCCTGATCTTCAATAGAAGACCGCATCACTGAATACAGCTATTGGTTGGGGTAAAGGTAAGCATATAGTGGAGAGTATGATTTGCTATGAAAAGAGTTAGATCAAAACTCAATCCATAACCTTATGTCAAACAGGCAGGAATGGGAGGTCTCAAAGCATGCTTAATAATAAGGGTACACTTATTGCGGTACGTAACTCAGAGTACTATGAAGCAGCAGGCAAAAGTAAGTTTTCCCATAAGGCTAGAGTTTGGTTCAGAAATTGACAACTAATATAAATATTAATCCATTACTCGTTAATTTATAAAGTATCTGAATATAGAGAACAGTCCAAGCTTCCAAGCCCTCATAAAAGTTTGTAAATATGTATGAGGGGTTGGCAGCTTGGCGTGTTCTCTATATCCGGATACTTTATAAATTGACGACTAGATATCTCTGGGGCAAGACATGCCAAGGCAGTAATAGAATATTGAACAAGACATACCAGCAGGCAAGATGGAGAAGCTCATGTCAACTGTGTTTATCATGCCTTGATTGACAAGTATACAAAGGAAAGGATGAGTCTAACGCCTTCCGCAGCAGTTGAATAGTTAAAAAAGTTAGGCTTTGAATAGAAGGAGGTGGGTAAGGGAGTTTATATTAATGGGCAGGAAAAGCCTGATGTTGTTTTCTATCGTCAGCAATCCTTTCTTCCTTGCTGGAAAGAGCTCAAAAAGCAAATGTCCAAGTGGTTGAATACTGAACAATTAGACAATACATCTTTACCACCTGGCGAGCATCCCCTAATGCATTGTGCATATAATCAATATATATTTTATTCAAATGATAGGATTCATTACTGTTGGGTTTATAAAGATAAACACCATATTCATATGAAGTGATGCGGACAAGGACTGATTGAATCAGGTATTATCCTTCCCTGCAATAGACTAGAAATATGATCCTCGATTACATTACTCATAGCTTTACAAAGTCATGAAATAGAGCCTATACAGGGTCTTAAAATTAACCCTTAACAAGCTACAGAATACATAAAAGTTGGTAAAGGAGCTTGGTGGAACAGTGAAAATATAATTGACCATATCCTTAATATTGCAATACCAATTTTTGAGACAACATTTCCCAACACGGAGGTACTTTTCTTCTTTGATCATGCAACTTTACACACAGCGGATGCACTGAATGCACTTTGAGCATCCTATATGAATATGGATCCTGGTGGTAAACAACTTCACATTAGAGATAGCTGGTACTATGAGCTGAGAGGAGCAACCTTATATACGCAGAAGAGGTGCTTTGATGAGAATGATTTTTTTGTGCGAGAAGGATGGAGAGGTAAGCCAAAAGAAGGCAGGAGAGTTCTGCAGGAATGAGGTTTATGGCCTATAGGTAGATTGAGGCATGATTGTAAGAGCAAGAAGACTAAAAAGAACCGAGCACATTCAAGAAATTCTTACTGTACTTGACAGCTACTCTCTTTGCAGCCAGACTTTGTAGAGCAAAAGTCCCAGCTGCAGGAACAGATTGAAAAGTGGGGTCATCAATCTTTGTTTTCTCCCAAGTTCCATGGTGAACTGGATTGGATAGAATACAGGTGGAGGGGAGCAAAGAGCTATACAAGGAAACATTGCCAATATAATTGGCCTTCACTTGTTAAGACAGTTCCAAAGGCTTTGGATGAGATACCTTCACTTCACTTCTAAAATACTAGTGGAAAAACACCTATATTCTTGATGGCTACTATGCAAGCTTACAGTATAGGACAACTCAATTTACTCATATTGTATATGAAAGTCATCATCGTGTTTTACTAGCTCAAGGCTCTTGTTAGCCAGTCTTTAACTATTTCTTACTTATATTATTTTATTCTATCAAGTACATAATTCAATTTCTATCTGATTTATACTCTGGTTATAAATGTTATCAGAGCATGTATTATTTCACCTTACTCATCATGTCTTGGCAATTGTTGGCTCAATTCAGATCAGTTACAATGGAATTTCTCTTTCACCAGAGGACCCACCTTTAGGCACTTTGCACTGTAACAATAATGTACAGTATCACAGATCCCGATCACTACTAACCAACAGCTACCCGGGTTGACTGAGCTCAAGCACAACATTGGCTGCACACTCAAGCTGGTCAAAAAACGTATCAATCTGCCTCAGGGTAAACTTTATTTGCAATGTGCTTCTCAGCCTGACCCCATTGTAGTGCCCTAGGATGAAGATATACTCGTCATAAATGATACTCAATCATGCTAATAGATAAACCTTCACAGTAACCCATGTGAATTCGACATTATTGGGGATGTTTAAAGGATGAGAATAGCTGGGAAGGGTGAGTGCATAGTTCTGAAGAAGTCAATATTGTTAAATTGACTGCAGTGTTGTGTGCTGATGCCTAGCAATGTTAGAGGCTGAGCAAATAAATCAAGAACTGCTAATAACTTACTCATGATAGTATTTGATCCTGCTCGACTGGCAATCTCTCCATCTCCGGTATTGACACCTCTGTCATTAGCTTTTCTACAAGCACCTCCAGATTTAGGCTCACTACTCTTAAACCAGTCACCATGCTCACCATCCTCTCCTCTATCCTCAGAAACCAGATATCAAAACCCCCCTTCTATCTTCCCTCTATCTTACCTAGAATCAGGCATTTCCAGCATCTGAGACAAGTCTATAAGTCCTTCCCCATCTTCGCTACCTCCATCATTACCGCCATGATGATCATGGCCCTCATCATTGCAGTCCTCATCATTGCCATCCTCATCATTGCTGTCCTCATCATTGCCGCCCTCATCATTGCCGTTTTCATCATTGCCATCCTCATCATTGCCCTCCTCATCGTTGCCATCCTTATCATTATTATCATTCTTGTCACCACCATGACCATGGCTGTCGTCACAGTCCTCCTGACTGCCATCTTTAACATTGGACTTCAGGTAGCCCTGGGGGGTGCCCATGATAGTCCTTTTAGGCTCCTCAGGCTCCAGGCACTCCCTGAAGCATATGTTATATATTCCTTCCTAGTGCAAGCTCACGTTCCTAGCAAGCAACGCTTGGTACCTTTGTTGGAGCTAGTAGTCTACATGTTGGAAAATAGGTTCTCTGGTATTTCTGGGGTGTTTGACTTGCTGGTACCTAACTATTAGTGCTTTCTTACTAGCTTGATAATCACAACCCTCAAAGGGGCAAGAAAGAACAGGGAAGTCCACACAGTAGAGATGCTGCCTGGTTTGAGGTGTTAATTATTGTATGCTTGTGGCTAATTGGTATAGGAAACATACCTCAGGCACAGAATAGTGGTTCTTTTAGTCTTGCATGACTTCATCATATCTTTACTACAGCTTGTCAAATAATAGGAGTAAAAGAAACAGTTGACGTCATCCTGGGCAAGGGGGAGAGGGGCTGGCAGGTTATTGTCTTCGAGTGAGTGCTTCCTTCTCTTTTTTTGGCCCTTACAGCTCTTCCCATTCCTGTTTGCATGCCTTTTACAGAGTTCTGATTCCTGCTTTATTGAAATGTAGAGGGCCAATTTCATCTAGGCAATCCTTGGGTAGTGGAGAGAGAAAGAATAAGAAAGCGGGGGTGGCTTTAATTGGAAGTTTTGTGGGGAGTATATACCCTTCCTTGGAGGGATATTCGTTGCTAATTTGGTTCCCTTTTACTAGTATTGTATACTAGGCAGGCTGCACAATACATAAAACTACATATATGAAGCGTATTATCAAGGATTTCACTCTCCTAGAGTTCCTGACACTTCTATAACTTACTATTATCCCCTTGTTACTAACTCTTGACAGATTACTAGGAATTGGTGGTGCCTGATGAAGGAGCCATAGTCAAGAAATATTCTCTAGAAACAGGAAATATTTCAGCCATGCCAACTGCAGTCCTCCCACCAATCCCACAATTTTGTACCTAGGATAAGAATAAGAAATCTCAATTAACAATGTCAATATTAGTTATCTAGATTACATAGTACAATAGAATTAATCATTCCTGAGTAGTCTCACCATCTTCCCTTCCTCCCAACACCCTTTATGCTAGTCTGATTAACATTCTCCAACTCCCTCCTTATAACTATTATGGTAAACACTACGAGCTAAAATAGTAGGTTGCATTGTACTAAACAGTTGTTTTATGATAATATTCCGATGCCTTAGCACTAAGACACATACAAATCCGTACCAAGGCATCTGAATACTTATTGAAATCTGCTACTACTAGTAGTACACTAAGTCAGGTGTGTCAAGATCTTTCTTACATTTGTTACACTAGTGCATAGTACGACAATTATCCTATGGATGAGCAATTGGGGGAATTTTAGTTACAGGCGACAGTATCTTACTGACTTGTGAGATCTGATATGGTAGTGCCCACTAGTTGCTATTGAGGCTTATTCCGACGACAAGTTCCGTTCCCCATTCACAGAATTTTAATGTGAGTGATAATGTTTTCAGGTATGGGTTTTATGATTTCACTTCAAAAAGGATAAGGTGTTTCAAACACAGATATCATAGTTCTAGAACTGACTTGACTTTTTCCTATGAGACAAGTTATATAATAATATTATTATACAGTATTTATGAGTAAATGAGGTTTTGTCATAGTAGGTATTATCATCTAGCAGCGATCCCCAATCCTCACAGTAAAATGCTGGTATAGTGCAATCTAACACAAACTGGGTTCTCAAACCAGGCCACACGCGATCTTGAACTAGTCAATCAAAAGTAGCGATATTTTCAAATAAAACTACTGAGATGAAGACATTTGCAAGAAGAAGAGGGTAGTGCTTTTTTTAAAAAAATTAAGCAACACATGCAAAAGTAGTTCAAGTTTAAAAGGCAAAATTTTTGGGGGAGTGAAACTAGTGATAGAATCTACCCAGTTACAGACTGAAATATACTGTGAAGTAGAAATGACTAAGAGATGGTGATAATGGAAAAACAGAAAGACCATGAGCACAAGACTTAAGGACTTTATCACAGCACATAAAGAAGATAATCGTAATGATTTCTGCCTCAACTGCGATACTGTTTGGTGTCTGGAGGTGTCCACTTTGCTCAGGGTGTCTTGGCAATCATTAGCTCAACTCGGATCGGTTGCCACGGGATTCCCGTTTCACCGGAGGACCCGCCTTTAGACACTTTCCACCCTATGATGCGCGAGCATCAGGACAGTGCATGGTGTTCCCGTGCTCCACTACTCAACCCCGATCCGAACGGGAGTGGCTTGATGTTTCCTGGCCCTTCCACCGTTCCTGCTAGCTATGACAAATCAATCCCATGCCGTAGCAACGAACATGACCTAAACCTCTACCGCTCTAGCTAACTAACCTATCATTTATGCTATGCATCATAAAAAATAATAGCCCAACCGCTAGTGACAAAACTCATAGTCCTCTAAACCTCACAATACCTATGAAACTTATTCCAATATATGTTTACATACTCTCCGGAGTGGCTAACTCTCGTCTTCTGCCATATCAGAGAAGGCATTTTGGCGAAAGCAGGGGTATTACTGCCGTACATTTCGCTAAGTGCCACGCCGTAAGCGTGAACTCCACATTTTCCCACGACTGCTGCTATGGTGGACTTCTCGGCGCGCATAGTTTCTCGAATCTTCTTTTCTGGATTAGGGAATCCACGCAAAATAGGATCTTTCAGGTTGCGCGAAAGTCATTTGATAACTGCAATAACGGCATATTCACCAAAACCCCCTTGAAAGCACAGACACCAAGCGTCTATCATATTTATTTCTGTAAGTATTCAAGTCTACACCACGGACCCATCCTTTTGATCAGTGGGGTTGTAGCGCATTTGGTAGAGGAAAAAGGTTGCGGCATCGACCAAAATCGCAGCATAGGTGATACATCTCTCGCATGGGCTGCTAGGAATGGGCACGAGATAGTTGTGAAAACATTGCTCGGCCGGGCCGACATCAACCCCGATAAGCTAGGTGAAGACGGCCAAACACCACTGTTTCAGGCTGCCCGCAATGAGCATGAGGGAATCGCGAAAATGCTACTCGGACGAGACGACGTCAACCCCGACGGGTTAGATAACTGGGGTCAAACACCACTCGGCCGTGCTGCTGAATATGGGCACGTGGGGGTGGTGGAAACATTACTCAGACGAGACGACGTCAATCCTGACTAGCTGGATGAGGGCGACAGAACCCCACTTTGGTGGGCTACCTGCAACGGGCACGAGGAAGTGGTGAAGATCCTACTTGCACGGGACGACGTCAGCCCCAACGAACGAGATGAGTACGGCCAAACACCACTCTGGCGGGCTGCTCGATGTGGGGGGTATGAGGGAGTGGCCGAAATACTACTTGGACGGGACGACATCAACCCCAACAGACCAGATGGGTGCAGCCGAACACCACTCAAGCAGGCTGTCTTCTATGGACACGGGGGAGTGGTTGAAACACCACTCGGACGGGATGACGTCGAACTCGGCTTCCCAGATGAGGACGACCAAACACCACTCCATCATGCTGGTTCGTGTGGGTGCGAGGAAATGGTGGAAATGTTGCTCGGACGGGACGATATCGACCCCGACTGTCAAGATAACCGCGGCCAAACACCACTCTTATTGACCGCCAGCAATGGGCACGAGAGAGTGGTGAAATTACTACTCAAACGGTCCGACGTCAACTCCGATAGGCCAACTAACGATGGCCAAACACCACTCTTGGCGGCTGGTCTGCTTCGCCAGGCGGGAGTGGTAGCTCTCCTACAGCCTCCAACATCTCCCACCCAGTGTCAGGCCTAGACCGCAGAGAGCATCGTCCTCCTTACTACCTCCGAACACCATACCGGTAATCCACATGCCGCCCCCGCCGGGGCCGCGTCAGCTCCATGAATGCGTTTGTGGTTGCCATGCCCTCCCCCTCTCACCTCCCCCAACTTCACTCTACAGCCTACAATACTACCTCGTGGGGATTGCTCTTACCTTTCCTTCCCGCGTAAGCCTACCACTGAAGCATAGCTTAAGTCATTTTCCTGGTGGGAGGAAATCATCCACAATGGGAGTGCAGATATCCATCCCATCCCGTCCCACCTTCTATCTGGGGGTTTTTTTTATGGAGTCAAGTTAGGATTTGTGAGCTCCTGTTTGAAATCTAGAGTTTAGCGTTAGCGGAGGGTTATTTCCACTGTATTGAGATAAATTAGTTTGGTTTGAAATTTGCATCATCCCATTTAATTCTCACGTTTTTTTCTTTTGGTTGGTCATTTATTTTTTCTACAACATGCGGTTTCCCCCTCTCCTCCCTGAAGCGTAGATGCGGCGCTTGTTTAGGTGTAGTGGGAAAAATATGCTGTGCAACTATATCTGACACTTCTCCAAAGAGGTATAAAAGCTAGTTGTTAACTAAGCTATGATGGGGACTGGTCTCCATTATAGCCATGGCTTAATAAAATGCCTGTCTGTCTACAGTAGTATGTCCTCTATCCGTGAGCCTAAGGTAAGGTTGGAAGGCTCTCTTCACTATTTAGTCTTATTCATTAGAAGTAATTAATCTAGTAAGAAATCTCTTGATTCACCCCAATTCTACAAGCGCCGTATAAATTCCAGAGGCTTTCTGGGTAGCCGAATCCTTCTGCATGGTTTCGGACCTGTTTGATGTGCGATTTCCGAGAGCAGTATAGTACCCATCATACACCGGTATACCTTCTCCAATATGCCCGCACTCAAGTTGGTCTCCCGAGCGCGTTACCAGGGCTGGTTTTCTGAACAGGGCTCAACAACTGGTGTCGTAATCTCTGTATCTTTTAGTCAAAACCGCGGCGCTACCTAATGTTAAGTTAGGTGCATATTATTATCAGGATATTCCATCCACCCCGAATCGCCTTTTACCTACTGCAATTTTTTTTTCCCTCTCCTTCCCACGGATTTCTGCCTATCCTTAGGTTGGGCATCACGAACCTATATGGTCTCCTAGGCCGGATGGAAAATCTTTACCATAACCTGGGACAGCAGTGCTCGGATAACCCGGCCCATGACAGTATTCCAAATAATTCATAAAGTACCGTGAGTTACAGCTGTGAGGCAAGATACCGGAAAACGATGCCACGAGCCGAAGAATCGGGCGCCGGGTAATAGTATCTTTCACCGGAAGTGTTCGTTTTACAGCAAGTGCTGATAAATCGAGTTTCCTCACAAGAACTGGATTTTAGATTGTAGACCTACAGAGGTTCGATGATGGTTAGGTAAAAGACAAATATGAGGTTCTAGTATGATATGATAGCGTATGAGGGGAACTTCGCTCAGGGGGGCACCACTGCGGAGCGAGGCTTGGTCTGCGAAGGTCTTATCCACATTTCCGGAGGCTAATGGCGTATTTAAAAGCTTAAATTGGGCTTTATTTTCCACTTCTATGAGTTGAGCAGCGCTCATCCCCCTCTTCACATGTTTCCGCTCAAAGATGTTTTTTTGTGATGGCCTAAGCCAATAGCTCCTAGCGGGTTTGCTAAGTTACCATACTGTATCTTATTCAGTCGTATGGTGCTATGGCCATTAGAAATGTAACACTAAGTTTGGCCGAGTGACGGTTGGTGACGTCGTAATATAAAGCTAGAGGAATATGCATGATAATTGGGTTACCTACTTGGGGATGATAATCGCGCTCAATTACAGCAGATTCTGTTTAGATTCACGCAGAGTTAAAGTTTTTCCTTACGAACAGTAGAATAAAGATTTATCTTATTAGAAACACAATAAGAAAACACAAAACATCCTAGTTTGCAACACACTGATTCAAAAACTGGAATTTGCGGAAAAATATGCGACAAAAGTTCCCTGGCCAACCGAGTCCTAATTTTATATCTCTGTTTTACTTTAACACCTTTAGGATTGCCTGATGTGAGGGGAGGTCTCATAAATTGCGAGGGGCCCATGAGTCCTGAGAATTTTGCGTGACATGAATGAAGAGCTGAATCGACTGGCGAAGGCGGGGGGGCGTATTAAGGCCTAGCTATGAGACCTTGCATAAGGCCCCAGCCCATAGGGCATATCCGAGGAGCGGGATGTGAGGAGAGGTGTGATAAGATGTTATAGAGTAGGAGGTTTTGTAATTCCCGGTATGATTCCCCACGTATGGAACACTTTCGCTAACCAGGGTCACGAGACGTCACTCAGTACTGTGAATTACTTCATGGAGAAATGCGCGACCGTTTGGATAGAGAAGTGGTAGTAGTTAACGACCAGGATTGCTGATTGGAAAACGATATCCTCCTAAATAGCAAGAAGATGTAGTTCGGCTGTGTAGTGAGGTGGCTCAGTCCTGCCATCACCACCGGGATCCCTCAATTCCCACAACATGGAATCGAGAAAACAAATACCTTCAAGAAACCACTTGGGAAGAACAAAAGAATAATAAAAGAGAACACCGATCAGTCCTAACTAGCACCTGGCTCGAAAAGACGTAGAGGACTGAGGGAAGCATTTGAGAGCAGAAAGAAAGCGCATCGGAACACTTCACAAACCGCGGAGCTCAGCAACACAAAGTGAGAATAAATGCTCGGAACCAGCAACCGACAGCGGGGCCGGTAATAGCAGTCCAACCACAGGAATAAAAACTGTAAAAACTTTTTCTGCTGAGTGTTGTTTACACCTTTACTCCCAGGAACCGCTATATCATTATGTTTTTAGTATCTTCAGATGGTGGAAACCGTGACATGCTGCTCGGCATGCTCTCATGATACTTCCTTTGCTGTTCGGAGAGCTTCCGGGAACGCGCTTGTTTGTGGCCTCGGGTGTGTGTTTGGACTTATGGGAAAGCATTTCGAATGTAGGAATGCACAAGAGTTTTTGGAACAGTGCAGCCAGAGGGAAGAGCGGAGAAAAAAGAGGAGACGCTGTAAGGCCAGCGTGAAAGAGTGGGAGAGCCCGGAGGCTATGGGCTGTGGGAGTTAGTTTTCCTTAGTTAGCCCGGGAGTATGCGCGAGGAGAAGGGGAGAGTTACATGGAATAGCATGGGCATGTCTGGTGGCTCATGGGGGGATAGGGTATCTTGTAACCTAGTTGATATATACTCCTGCCTTTGCCGTTAGTTAGTGAGAGAGTTGTAGTTGGGTAAAATGAACTTCCCCGCTGCTGATGGCACCGTTGCCTTCCTTCACCGTCGATCCATGTCTAAAATCTGTAATTTTTTGTGCGGTTGAGTTTGTAGCTCGCGGTTGCTGCTTCCGCACATTTAATCGCCCCGCAAGTGCGGTACCGTGAAAGCTCAGTAAATCCACCATCGCCGGTCGGGCCCATAGCCCCCGGAATTTAAGATGAAACACTCCGAGAGGGAATCTAATTTTCCAGGCGGGGTATAGCCTACTCAAGTTGAGCCCGCTGGATCTCATTAACTGGTATTCGCAATTTTGCTAACCTGGTTAGTTGAGCCCATTCCGTTTTAGTACAAGTGATTGCCGGATGGTGGATTTACTAACCTTTTACGGTAGGCAAACAAGGATTTGCCTGGCCTCGTCTCGTTGTTGCTGCCAGCGCTTGGAGCTGCTCTCGAAAACCTATTTTACTGGTAACCCTTTTACTCGTAGCGAGGCGCCTTCTTTTTTCATGTCGCCTACTTTGTAAGCTCTCCTTTAATTAAGCTGATAAAGTCCGCTCTACCTAAACTCAGCAGGGCGCTAACGAATACTCAAAAACTCAAGGTGAAGTAGATACTGTGTACGCGCGAGTGATCCTATGCGTTCTGTCGGCCCAATAATAGGTGCGAGTAGCTCATATCAATGTGGAGAGAAAGTAATCAAGTCTCTTGCAGAAGCTAGTTCATTAAGACGGTATTCTGGGGATATTAAATATGATGTGGTGAAGCTGTTGTAAAATGGTGATAGTCGATAAAAACATGCCCTATCGGGAGTCGGCTCCTGGAGATAAGGTGAGCTCGCTGGTAACCTTGGCGTGGAATGATTCGCTAGTACTCCCATCTGAAACAATTAGCTTGTCCCAATCTAAGAAACCATTCCCCGCCTTTGTTACCTCGGGGAGAGGCGAAGTCCACCAGCCTCCACGACACACCCCCATACTAGCACGATACGCTACCGTATCATCACACTTATCACCGAACCTTATCCAATATGAATACACTACCTAGCGGGAATGGAGGACCAAGTCTCACTCGTGATCCCTGCCAGTATGGCATATCCAACACCCATACCGACAATAACACCAGCAATAGTATTCACGGTCACTCGAATCAGAACATCGGAAACGTGTTAAACAGCTATAATCACACCATCAACGTGGGAGCAAGTGAAGAGTCTTTAAGGATTCAAACGTGGTTGTCGCCACTCGAACCCCATGCAAGGCACGAAAATGTGAGGAACGGGCGGCTGGATGGTGTTGGGGA
>Ga0307510_10004057_pt1 | contig 17176 bp, 12 predicted proteins | sample 12_EM_MG_FD_207224 | JGI IMG/M metagenome (GOLD analysis project Ga0307510, IMG submission 207224) | Populus trichocarpa ectomycorrhiza microbial communities from riparian zone in the Pacific Northwest, United States - 12_EM | ecosystem: Host-associated > Plants > Roots > Unclassified | place...
AAAATCATTTTCCACCCGAGAGTTTGACACGGGCGCTGGCGAAAGGCAGGGCCTTTACATCCGTTCACACGCCTTAGCACCGCTGAACTCGCCTCGACCGGGGCGTCGCAGGACACTAATGCGACCTGACAACACAGCCGCAACGGAAATGGAGTACGCGAGATGTACCAGCAAGATCCCACTGTCACCGGGGCCGATGATGCGCACACCGCTGCCGCTGTCGAGCTCGTTTCCCTCAGTCGACTGCACTGCGCTGTCGAAGAAATCTTCAAGGCACTCAGTGAGACCCTGCCCGACTCGGAACGCCTGCGACGCGCGGGAGCCATGCTCGAAACAGTTGAACGACAGGCGACGCCGGCTCCCATCAAGGCGCGAGGGGCTCTCGCGCCGTGGCAGGTCCGGCGGGTTATGACCTACATCGACGCCAACCTGGAGAGGTCAATCAGAAACAGGGACCTCGCAGCCCTCGTGCGCCTGAGCGAATTCCACTTCAATGTGGCCTTCCGCAACAGTGTTGGTGAATCCCCGCACGAGTATCTCGTCCGGCGCCGCATGGAGCGGGCTCAGGGTCTCATGCTGTCGACGCAGGCGCCCCTCAGTCAGATCGCGGTTGAATGCGGTCTCGCCGATCAAGCCCATTTCACGCGATTGTTTCGGAAACTCATCGGCGAGACCCCCGCGGCGTGGCGCCGAGCCCGTGCAAACCCGGAACCCTGAGCGTTGGCTGTCACATTCCAACAGGTAAGCTCGTGTCATCTCGGGAACCCGGTAACGTATCGAGCCATCGTTGGCTGTCAGAACGGATAACAGCGACTTTGCAACCAGCGTATCGATCACATGCGCGGTAGCGAGCTCGGCCGAGACATCGACAGTGGCGGCGCCGCTGAATACCGACAGCCTGTGCAGTGCGAGCTGCTGTGCTTCGGTAAGCAGTTTGTAACTCCAATCGAGCAACGTCCAGAGTGTCTGATGACGGGGTGTCGCCGTGCGCCGCCCCCGCCAGTGCAACGCCAGGCGGCGTTCCAGCAGGCAACGCGTTCCGACGATGCCGTATGTTCCAACCTGGCTGGCCGCAAGCTCGATCGCCAACGGTATTCCGTCCAGCTTGCGACAGATGCCGGCAACAATCTCGGCTTCCGCATCGGTCAAATTCGCTCGCCGTCCACCGGCTGCCGCGCGCTCCATGAAGAGTTGTACCGCCGGATAGCGAAGCGCGACCTCCGCTGTTAGATCGGGGCCCGGCGATGGACTATGTAAAGGCGGCAGCAGATAGGCTACCTCCCCCTCGACTCTCAGCGCCTCGCGACTCGTCGCGAGGATATGTACGCACGGCGCTTCCCTGAATATGCGCTCGGCAAGTGACGCCACAGCCTCAATCATGTGCTCGCAGTTGTCGAGAACGAGCAATAGCCGCGTGCACCGCAGGTGCTCCATCAGAAGGACGCTTTCCGTCCCGATGGTGAGCCCGAGTGCACAGGCGACAGTGGAAAAAACACACTTCGGGTCAGTCATTGCGCCGAGATCGACGAAGCATGACTTGCCCGCGAACTCCGCATGCAGCGAGCGTGCAGCCGCCGCGGCCACAGTTGTCTTGCCGATCCCTCCGGGGCCGACGACGGTCACAAAGCGCCCCCTTAGAACGTCTGATGCAACGGCGCGGACATCGTTATCGCGACCGACCATGCGCTCGAGCACAGGGGGCAACTCACCCTTGCCACCAGGCAAACCCATTGAGAGAGGCTCTGTGGGTGGCCGCACCGATTCATCTCGCCAGTTGATCGGCGCCACGAAACAATAGCCCTGACCTGTTACATTGGCGATGTACTGAGTCTCGTCAGCGCAATCGGTGAGCGCCTTGCGCAACGTGGTTATATGAACGCGCAGACTGCTCGGACCTACGACCAATCCACGCCATACGCGTGACAGCAGTTCTTTATTACTGACAACCTCGCCGGCGTGCTCCACGAGCACAATCAGAATATCCAGGGCGCGATTGCCGAGCGCGAGCGGCCGCCCGTTCTTTTCGAGCACTCGCGCTTTCGGAAACAAACGGAATGGCCCGAACGAAATGCTGTCGTGCATGCGCGCATTCCCAGGTTGCAGCGTAGGACCGTGATATGACACATCAACAATGTGTACTTATGGGAGCCTAAGCGACTGGGGTGCGTTCGTCCTCAATCCTTCGTATATCCTTTGGTATAGCGGACGCCCCCCGCTTCAGTGCCGCGCAATCGGTCCGCGATGCGAACCAGCTCAGGGAGCGAACGGGCCTGCATCTTCGCCATGACACGGCCGCGGTTGACCTTGACAGCTATTTCACTCTTCTTCAGCTCAGCCGCTATCTGTTTGTTGAGCAAGCCCTCCGTTACACGGCTCATCACTTCACGCTCCTGGGGAGTCAATGTGGCATAACGGCCACGCCACTCGGCAAATTCGGCGTGTTCGCGCATTCCGCTGCGACATTGTTCGAGCGCCTGACCGACCTTCTGGAGCAAATCATCCGGCTGGAACGGCTTCGTGAGGAATTCAACCGCACCCTCCTTCATGGCACGCACGGTTGTGGGCACGTCAGCGTGTCCGGTAAGAAAGATAATAGGTATCGCCATCCCCTGCCGCGCGAGCTCCTTTTGGAGATCGAGACCTCCCATACCCGGCATGCGGATGTCCAGGATGAGACAACAGGGAGCGTCCGGAATGGAAGTGGCGAGAAACTCCGCAGGGGATGCAAAAGTGGCGACGGCAACGCCTGCCGATTGCAGAAGTGTGCGCAAACTTTCGCGGACGGCTTCATTGTCATCCACGACCAGCACAATGCCGCCTAGCTCGTGCACCTCGACACCCTGTCAGTACCGGGAGTCGAAGTATACGCGCCGCGGACCCGCATTTCGCGGGCCACAGCCGTCAAAGGGCCGCAAAGCGACTAATAGAAATACATGATGGCGCTCAGTTGCCCAGTCCTTGATACTTCAAACGCTCCGGGGGTGCCCTCACGCGTTCGAGCCTGGTGTAGAGCGGCATGAGCCAGAAGAATGCGAAATAGAATAAAGCAAAGAATCGGGCGAGCAGCACATACCTTCCTGCTGCGGGCTGCAGTCCCAGGTACCCGAGCGCGACAAAGGAAATGGCGAACATGCCGAGAAAGAATCGGGATAACGACCCCTTGTAGCGAATCGAGCGCACCGGGGAACGATCGAGCCAGGGGAGAAACACCAACGAAACGACAGCCAACAGCATGAGCAGTGCACCGAGGCGTTGATCGGGAACTGCGCGAAGAATGGCGTAGAAGGGGGTGAAGTACCACACCGGAGCGATATGCTCCGGAGTCGACGCAGGGTTGGCGGGGTCGAAGTTCTCCGCCTCCAGGAAGATGCCGCCGAGAGTCGGAAAGAAGAAAACAACCACCGCAAACACGGCCAGAAACACTGCCACACTGAGCAAATCCTCGACGACGTAGTAGGGATGAAAGGGTATGCAGTCGAGCGGTTTCCCGTCTGCGCCCAGCTTGTCCTTGATCTCAACACCGTCCGGATTGCCCGATCCCACCGTACGCAAAGCGATCAGGTGCAACACCACGAAGAGTGACAACACGAGCGGAACCGCAACGACATGCAGTGAAAAGAACCTTCCCAACGTAGGCTCCGAGATACCGTAGTCGCCGCGAATCCATTCGACGAGACCTGCGCCAATGGCCGGTATGGTGCCGAAGAGGCTCACAATGACCTGCGCGCCCCAGAACGACATGTTGCCCCACGGCAGAACGTAGCCCATGAAGGCCTCGGCCATCAGTGCGAAGTACACGAGCATCCCAAGAATCCACAATAGTTCCCGAGGCCGCTGATACGAGCCGTAGAGCAGCCCCCTGAAGATATGCAGGTAAACGACAATGAAGAAAGCTGACGCTCCCGTCGAATGCACGTACCGGATGAGCCACCCCCAAGGCACCTCGCGCATGATGTATTCAACCGAGTCAAATGCCGTCTCCACACCCGGCTTGTAGAACATCGCCAACACGATGCCGGTCGCGAACTGCGAGACCAGCACCACGAGGCCAAGCACACCGAAGTAGTACCAGGTGTTGAGATTCCTGGGGGCATAGTAGCCCGTCAATTGGCTTTCAATGAGAGCGCGAAGCGGCAAGCGCTTCTCGAGCCACGCCACGAATCCTCGCTGTTGACCGGTCAAGGGCGTTCTCCTTGTGATTGATCCGGATGGGAATGCCTCCGCCCGTCGTGTCGCCGCGTAGCTGGCCGGTTTCGCGGGGACGCCGCGCCGACGTGAGTAGGTCCCACGCACGAACGGGTGGAAAGTGCGCACCTCATTACAGCCGCCTCGACGATCTGACACCCGTCATCTTCGTTACGACGGGCGGAGCGCAAGCGCGTCATTCGGCGGGCAAGACCGCGTCCACTCCTTTCTTTTTCAGTAAGACCACCACGAACCTGGCTGACTTCGTCTTACTGGCGTTGCGCCCGACCGTGTGCACATCGTTGGGACCTTCGTAGAAGGTTTGACCTGGCACCAGAGTAACCTCCTTTCCACCTCTGACCCCCTCGATGATCGACCCTTCCAGCACATAGACGAAGGCATGCGCATCGTGTCGATGGATGTGTTCCACAGATCCGGGAGGATATTCAACGGCGAGCATCACCATCTCCTTGCCGGGCTGATCGGCGAGATCCTTTTGCATGAGCAGCTTTACAACGGCCTGCGGAGGCTCCGCGGCCCAGGCAGATTGTGCGAGCTGTGTACCGAAACAGAGAACCAGGGCCGTGCCCAGAAACCGCGAGATTGTCATGACTACACCCTCATTGATGAGGAAGCCCAGGAATCGAAGCGTGTCGTCCCCGTTCTTGCATTGGCACCGGGCACGAGTGAATCCTCCTGCAACTGCGTACCGTAGTAGCGGGCATGAAGGTCAGCGACGACTTTGCGTTGATCCTTTTTGGCTGCAATGGCACGAACCATGAACGCATCAAAGCGGAACTTTTCCGGACCCCCTACTTCGAGGGTCCCGTTGGTCGGCTCAGCCAACGCAACATCGGCAAGGACCGCTACCACATCGTCAGACACGATCGGCTGAATCAGCGCGTCCGGGACGCGAACCGTGTTCCCGTCGGTCGCGTCATCGGCGATCCGCCCACCAAACTCGAAGAACTGCGTCGAGCGCAGGATCGTGTAGGGTATTTTGGCCTCCTTGATGAGGTTCTCCTGCACAACCTTTGCCCGTAGATAGCCGCTATCAGGCAGCCGATCCGCCCCCACAACTGAGAGCGCAACATGGTGCCGCACACCCGCATTCGCTTCGGCAGCAAGCAGGTTTCGTCCAGCGGTCTGAAAGAACTTCATGACCGCTGCGTCTTCAAACGACGGCGAGTTCGCAACGTCGACGACTACCTGCGCGCCGGCGAGCGCCTGGGGTAAGCCTTCTCCTGTTATGGTGTTGACACCCGAATCGGGCGACGCTGCGAGCACCTCGTGACCCCGTTGACGAAGCAGCGCCACGAGCTTGGATCCGATGAGTCCCGTGCCACCAATCACTACGATTTTCATGTAATCGCTCCGCAAGTTTTGTCCAGCGATGTGCTGGCCCTGACGCGGAGTAATGTTGCGCACGGCGCCTGTTTCGTTCTTGACGGGACGGGCGGAACATTGAAGAAGACAGGTATCGCACTTGAATGAAGCGTCGCGCAGTTTCGCTGCGGCGCTTGCGCTATTCAGCCGCTGTGACCGCGGTGCCGCCCGCCGGCCGGCGCACCAGCCAGCACAGAGGGACCAGCAACATCACGAGCCACCCGGAGAAGTAGAAGATGTCCAGGCTGGACAGCAGGTAGCCCTGGTTGGTCACCTGGCGCAGCACCAGGGCCGCGGCGGAGTCCCCACCCAGGCCCAGGCTGTGAAGTTGTGTCAGCGCATTGGAATACCCGGGATCGTAGGCGGACAGCGACTCCACCAGTCGCGACTGATGAAGCGCCTCGCGCCGGTCCCAATAGGTGGTCGTGAGCGAAGTTGCAAAGCTGCCGGCAGTGATCCGCAGGAAGTTGTTGAGACCGGAGGCGGCCGGCACGCGCTCGGGTGGCAGGCGGTCGAGAGAGATCGTCAACAACGCCACGAAGAACATGCCCATGGCCACGCCCTGCACGAGCAGCGGCATGACGAACACCCAGACGCTCGCATCCGGAGGATAAGCCGCGCGCATGAAATAGGAGATGCCAAAGATGACGAAGGCAGTGGTGGCAAACCCGCGTGCGTCGTATTTTCCTATGTAGCGTCCCACGAAGGGCGCGACCAGCACGGCAGTCACGCCGCTGGGTGCGGCTACCAGCCCTGCCCAGGTGGCTGTATAGCCGAGTTGCGTCTGTTGCCACAGCGGCATCAGCACAACATTACCAAAGAACACTGCATACCCCAGGCACAGCGCGACCGTCCCGAGGGAAAAGCTGCGCGACTCGAATAGCGTCAGGTCGACGATGGGATGTTCCTCAGTCAGCTCCCAGAGGATCCAGGCGGCCAGGCCCAGCGCGGTCACAATTGCAAGCATGACAATCAGGCTGCTGGAGAACCAATCCAGGTCCTTGCCCTGATCCAACATGACCTGCAATGACCCCACCCACACGAACAGCAAGACCAGGCCCACCTTGTCAATCGACAGACGGCGGGTAGGCGTCTCGTGTGTGCGCAGGAAATGCCAGCAGATCGCGCTGCAGATCAGGCCAACAGGGACATTGATCAGAAAAATCCACTCCCAGGGATAGTTGTCGGAGATGTAGCCGCCCAGGATCGGGCCGCAGATCGGCGCAACCAGGGTGGTCATGGACCATATCGCCAGCGCAGTGCCCTTCTTCTCGGCCGGAAACAGTGACAGCAGCAAGGCCTGCGAGCCGGGGATCATCGGGCCCGACACAGCACCTTGCAGCACTCGAAAAAAAATCAAGGCTGGCAGACTCCAGGCGATACCGCACAGAAACGAGGCCAGCGTGAACAGCAGGATGGAGAGCACGAAGATGCGCACTACGCCGAAACGTTGCATCAGCCAGCCGGTCAATGGCACGGAGACGCCATTCGCGACCGCGAATGAAGTAATGACCCAGGTACCTTGATTGGCCGAGACGCCGAGGTTGCCGGCGATCGTGGGAATCGACACGTTGGAGATCGTTGTGTCGAGCACTTGCATGAAGGTGGCGGTGGCAAGCGCCAACAGGGTAATTGTCCGAGCGCCGCCCGTGATCGGCGCTGGCGAGCCCTGACTAATTGAGTCGCTCACGACTGCTCGCTCTGGCAATGACAGCCCCGTGACCGCTACCAACGCCGCCGTTGTCAGCAAGGATCCGAGCGATGCGTCCCTCTACCTCCGGGTCATCGCCCAAGCTGTTTCGTACTGGAATGGGCGCACTGCGTACCTGCGAGGCGACCATCGCGCCGGAGGTGTCGCGCACGTCGACTCTCACTGTTGTCGACAGGCCCACGCGCAGCGGATATGCCTTTAGCTGCTGCGCGTCGAGTGCGATCCGCACTGGTACGCGCTGCACAATCTTGATCCAGTTGCCGGAGGCGTTCTGCGCCGGCAGCAGCGCAAAGGCGCTGCCGCTACCGGCAGACAGGCCCACCAGCTTGCCGTGATATTTGACACTGCGGCCATAGACATCTGCGCGAACTTCAACCGGTTGGCCGATGCGCATATCTTCGAGTTGGACTTCCTTGAAGTTCGCATCGACCCAGACATCGTCGAGAGGTACAACAGCCATCAGCGGTGTACCGGGCGCGACACGCTGTCCAACCTGTACAGATCGGCGCGCTACTACCCCAGCCACAGGCGCAAAGATATGCGTACGCCGCAGCGCCAGCGCCGCATCTCGGACAGCAGCCTCGGCGACGAGCACCTGCGGATGAGTCTGTACGGTGGTGCCGTCGATCTGTACGACGGTCGCCTGGAGGTGCTCTCGGGCTTCGGTCAGGTTTGCCCGTACTTGGGCGATGTTGTCTTGCGTATGAGCCAGTTCTTCCGACGAGACGGCTCCATCTTGCAGCAGGTTGGAGCGGCGTCGGTAGTCTTCTTGCGCGCGCTTCAGCTCGATTTGACGGTCAGCGATCTGGGCGCGTAGCTGCTCGGCGGTAGCAAACAGAGCGCGCACTTCACGGACCGCACGCGCCAGCCTCGCCTCCGCGTTGCTCATGGCAACTTGCGCGTCCGCGGGATCGAGCTCCAACAGAGTCTGGTCACGGCGTACGCCCTGCGTGTCATCGGCAGCGAGCGCCACCACTGTGCCTGGCACTTCACTGGTGATCTGAACGAGGTCACCATTGACGTAGGCATCGTCAGTGCTCTGGTAATGACGTGAGAAGAAGAACCAGTAGCTGCCATACGCCACGGCGCCGACTATTGCTGCGAGGCCGAGAGCCATCAGGCCGCGGCGACGTTTGCTCGTCGTGTGACCGGGCGCTGGTGCCTGCGTAGTTGCTCCCGGGGTTGCGGTGTCGCTCACAATGTTCTCCTGGGATCGAAGTTGCCCCCCACGGCCAACAAGAGATTGATGCGCGCAATAGCCTGGTCGCAGACCAGCGAAACGCGTGCACGGCGGGCACTCAGAACAGCCGTTTCGGTATTGAGTACGGTGAGGTAGCTGGACAAACCGGCTCCATACCGTTCCTCGGCCAGCCTGTAGGCGGCTTCGGCATCGTCCAGTGATCGCCGCTGTTGCGCTATCTGTGCATCCAGTGCCTCGATCAGACTGAGTTGGTCCGAAGTTTCACGCACCGCGTGAAGCACAGACTGGTTATAGGCCGCCACAGCGTCGTCAATCTCGGCAGCAGCCCCGCGATACTCCGCTCGCAACCGGCCCGCGTCGAACACAGGCAGGTGAATCGCAGGTCCGACGCCATACGTGCCCGAAGTGCCCTGGAACAAATTGGTGAGTCCAATAGCGCTCGTGCCTGCGAACGCTGCGAGGTTGATGTCGGGGTAAAACGCTGCCTTCGCAGCGGCCTTGCCGGCGCGAGCGGCATCGATTCGATCGAGCGCCGCGAGCACGTCGGGACGATGGCCGAGCAAATCTGCCGGCAGTGCGGCGGGCAGCGGCAGGATAGCGGCGGGATCGAGCGTCGGGCTCCGGACCTGCCCGTAGGCCCCTGCGCCCTGCCCTGACAAGGCAGCAAGCTCGTGCGTATCCAATGCAGCGGCGGCCTGCGCATGGAACAGCTCAACATGTGCCTCAGGCACAGCACCGGAAGCCTCGTGCAACTCGACGTTGGTATCGAGACCGGCCTGTACTCGCCTGCGAGTGATCTCGAGAATGCGCTCGCGTTGCGCCTCGGTACGTTGTGCCACATCGGCCAAGGCGTTGTTGCGATACAGGTCGATGTAAGCTGCTGCTACCGCGCCGCTCAATGCCAGCCGTGCGCTAGCCACGTCCAGAGCGGCAGCAGCGGTTTGCGACCGAGCTCGTTTGAGCAACGAAGTCTGGCGACCCCAGAAGTCGATCTCCCAGGACAGATCCAGACCCTCGTGTCCCTGCCATTGCCAGGTTCCCGCATACGGCGGCGGGATAACGTCATGGCCGCTGAAACGCTGCCGGGTTTCCCGGATACCGAAGGACAGCGAAGGCGCCAGGCCCGCTCGAGTCACGTCGGTGAGTGACTGAGCTTCGCGGACTCGCGCCAGCGCTCGTGCCAGGGTCGGATTGTCAGCCAGGGCCTGCCGCATCAGGCCATCGAGTTGCGGATCGTTGAATGCGCTCCACCAAGGCTGGGCTGGGACCGGCGCGGACGGCTTCGGCCCGAGACCGAGGCGATCGTTTGTTATGGTTGGCTGCTGCGGGTCGAGCTTCGGTGGCGTAATGCAGCCCGAGAGAACCAGGGGCAGCACAATGATCGCCAGGCGCAGGATACGCATGCCTTTCTCCAACAGCGGCCGCAAACCTACTGATAACCAACGCCCAATACGTAATTGCGCAGCAATATCTCTTCCTCGTTGACCTCATCGAGAAGAGCGCGCGCCAGATCGCGTGCGTGGAGGACACCTTGGGGTCGCCCGGAAGTATCGAGGATAGGAACAGCACGTAGGGACCGCGCGTTCATGCCTTCCCAGACGCGCTGAGCTGCCTCATTGACATGGCAGGAAAAAACCGGATTCGCCATGACGGCGCCCGCGTTCATTTTATGTGCATCGCCTCGCGCGTTGGCGAGCACTTTGACGATGTCGGTCCTCGATATCACACCAACAGCAACACCCTCACTATCGCACACAATAACCAGGGGTGTGTCCGGATCGGCCAGAAGCACCGCGGCTTCGGTTATCAGTGCCTCGCGACTCAACACCGCCAGGCGTTTGCGCGCGTCATTCAGAATCTGGTGGACGAGGATCATGGGTGAGATCCTGCTGTATGTCAGCAAGAGTCTCTTGACGGGACCAGCGGTGACTTGCTGGAACGAGCGCCGATGTCAGCTCAGGCCGTACCCTGCAACGCCGCTCGTACGGCCTCGATCAACTCTGCTGCATCGACGGGCTTGCGAAAGACGCCTCGATTGTTCGGTTGCGGGATCCCGGCCGGATCGATGTCACTGCGGGCTGTGATGAGGATAACCGGCAGCTCCGGGCGCACGATGCCTACGCGCTGCTGCAGCTCGACTCCATTCAAGCCAGGCATTCGGATATCAGAAATGAGGGCATCGATCTGCCTGAGCACATCCGCTTGCAGGAAAGCTTCCGCGGAGTCGAACAGACGCACGGCGTAGTTGGCAGACTCCAACAGCTCACCCAGTGACTCGAGGACTCTGCGGTCATCGTCCACTATCGCGACAACATACGAGCGCTCTTCGCTGTTCATCGACTCGAGTATACGCGCCACAAAGGGGCGTTTCGCCAGACCCTGGCGGCCAGGTGTCCCAAAATGACCTAATAGAAACCTATGATGGAATGGCGCTGGGAACCATAGTAATAATGCCTCTCATTGAGTCCCGAAACTGCGCTGCAACTCGAGTGCGACAGTGCGCGGTTGCGCGACGACGAGCCGGGTCTGCCCAGGAACGACCCCCGCGGCACTCACAATATCGCCGTAGTTGGCCGCTCTGTTGAGAACGTTCTTTACTAAGAGCGTCGTCGTCCAATCGCCGAAGTGCAGCCCGCCACGGAGGTCGACCAGGCTGTATTGGGCTCTGTACAGCCCCGCTCCGCCATTGGCAAGACTGAGACTCGAGCCGACAAAGCTGTATTGACCGCGAAGAAAAGCAGCACCGATCGGTGTAACAACGGAGTACGAGGCGCGCAACGATGCGGTCCATTTCGGTACGCCGGAGAGAGGCGTATCGACAGGAAAACCGAGAGCCTGCCCGTTCGAGAGCGTCTTGGCCTCCGTGATCTTGCCGTCCTCGTACCCAACTCCTGCATCCACCTCGAGCTGCGGCGCGACATGCGCCGAGACTTCCCACTCTGCGCCGAGGATACGCGCTGCTCCCGCGTTCAGCAGCGCAGGTATGCCACAGACCGGGAGTAGCACGGTCTGCTGCATGTTTTTCCAGTCGATAACATAGCCCGCCGCGCGGCTCGCTATTTTCTGCCCGTCCCAGAGATTCTTGAGGCCGAGCTCGTAGCTCCAAAGTGAATCGCTGTCATACGGTATGGAAACCCCGGCTGGCAACCCCAGCATGCGCGCACCATCCGCGCACGGTCCTGTCTCAGGAGCATTCTCTCCGCCGTTGCGAAAGCCCTTGGCGGCGCTCATGTACATCATGTTGTTGGAATCGAAGCTGTACTTGGCGGCGAATCGCGGTGTGAAGGGGTGCTGTTTGCGCTGGAAGGAGTAAGCGGCGTTTGCGTTGAGTGATGGCGGCTGCACGAGCGACTGATAGCCGGAGTCGACCAGCCAGGTTTTGCGAATACCTGCTGACAACTCCCACTTCCCGCGCAGCGGATAGGTGATATCCACAAATCCCGCAGTCTGCTTCGAGAGAGACTCCTGGGTGATGGAGGACAGGTTGTCGGTCCCCAGCGTATAGCCGCTCGCTGCGTTGAGGCCGGGTATGGGATACGAAAACGGCGAGCTGGTGGGAGCTCGTTGGTAGAAAAAACCGGCAACGAATTGAACCGGTGCCCGACGATGAGATTGGAATCTCAGCTCCTGCGTGACCTGGCGACTGTCATAGCTCTGCAGGACCGTCGCCGCAAGATAAGGCAGTGGCGAGTAATAGTACCCTTGGAAAGCGGCAAACCACATCGTGCCATCTTCAACATCCTGTGAATAGCGATGAAAATAGCTCGTTGATGAGATCAGGTCACCGAGGCCCGCCGCATACTTTGCCGTCAGGGCGTAAAACTGCCACTGCGAGAAAGAGCGTTCCGCGACATCGAGGGGGCGGATCTGCGTAAGGCTGCTCGCATTGTCCTGCGCCAATGGATAACCATTGACATCGGACCGTTGCACCATGACCAGCGGCGCGATTGAAAGGCCGGGCATTGTCTCGGGTGTGATCAGGAGGGACGCGGAGCCCCCGTACTCGTGCGTGTTGCCAACTCTCGTTGAACCCAGTACCTGTGTGCCCGGAGCAAAGTCCACGCCGGGAATATTTGCTACGCCGAATATTCTGGTGAAATAGCCGGGATCGAAGCGGTCAAACACGCCCAGGCGCAGTCCTGCATCGTGCGCAACGAGAGCCGTGTTCAAGGACCCGCTGATGTCATAGCCGCCGCCTGCGGCGTTGATATCAAATGCCTGCAGGTCCACGTTGCCGCCGGTGGTGTCAGCACCGGTGGCGTCGGGGTCAGCCGTCCTGGTGATCAGTCGCACGGTACCGCCCATCGACGAAGCACCAAACAGTGTCCCTTGGGGACCCCGAAGGACCTCGATACGTTCGAGATCGAAGACACGCGGATCGACAACGTTCGGGATGGGTGTATCGTCAATATACAGGCTCGTCGTGTTTGCTCCGGCCACACCTCGGATCACGATCTGGCGTGTGGACGAGTACCCATAGGCCGGGCCGCCGAATGGGCTGCCGCCCATGCCGAACGACAGGTCCGGCACCGACCGGGCGTAGTCCAGGAAATCTCTTACTCCAAAGTCGCTCAGTTGCTGGCGGGTAAGCGCTGTAACGCTGATCGGTGTCTCCTGCAGACTCTCCTGGCGTCGCTGGGCAGTCACAACGATCTCACCCGGGTACGTGATCGATTGTGCCAACGCCGGGGCAGCGATCTCACCGGCGAGGGCGAGGACCGCCACCAGGGACTTGGGGTTGGACATGCTTGCGAGATTCCGAACGCCGTGGATGAGTGACAGGGATCTGCAGCTTCCCGGCAATTCGTACCAGGTCTGGCAGTGAGGCTGCCTGCATCTTGCGCATGATCTTGCTGCGGTGAATTTGCAGCGTGATTTCACTGATGCCGAGCTCTGCTGCCGACTGTTTGTTCAGGAAACCGCTGACTACGAGCTGCAGCACCTCACGCTCCCGCGGCGTCAGAGTCGCCAGGCGGCGACTGAGCTCGGCAAGCTCCGCCCGCGTCGACCGTTGGATGCGGTCCCGCTCGATCGCCGCTCGAACGGCCGCTACCAGGTCCTGCTCCCCGACGGGCTTGGTCAGGAAGTCGACAGCGCCGCCTTGAATTGCGCGCACCGACGATGGGATGTCGCCATGCCCCGTGATGAAGACGATCGGAGGATGGACGTCGCCGGAAAGTTGCTTCTGCAGCTCGAGACCGTTGATGTCAGGCAGCTCGATGTCGAGGATCAGGCACCCCGGAAGGTCAGGCTTCGGGCAAGTGACATAGTCCGAGGCCGCCGCGAACGTCTGTACCTGCCATCCCAAGGACTTCAACAGCTCGCCAAGCGCCTCGCGCACCCGGGCGTCATCGTCTACGACGAAGACGATCTCTTCGCTCCGGTTCATGGCGTTTCGTTCACTGCCAACGGAAGCGTGAAGGCGACGGTTGCCCCCTGCGCGCCGTTGTTGGTGGCCCACAGACGGCCCCCATGCGATTCAACAATCGAGCGGCAAATGGCGAGTCCCATCCCCATTCCCTTTTGCTTGGTGGTGAAAAACGGCTCGAAGGCGCGCTCCGGGTCGTTGAAACCCGTGCCGGCATCGCGGACCTCGATGCGGATCGCGCCGCGGCCGTCACGGCATGAGTGTATCTCGAGTGCACGAGCGGCGCCGACCACGACGTCCATTGCCTCGATTCCGTTCCTGATGAGGTTAACAAACACCTGTTGCACCTGGACGCGATCCAACGTAACCAATGGCAGCTCCGGCTCGAGATTCGTGTTGATCCGGACGTCCTGCTGCGCGATTTCCTCCGCCATCAGTCCGCAGACACCCCTGATCAGTCCGTTAATATCTTCAAACGACCTGGGGTTCAGCGCGCGACGGAAGAGAGCCCGGATGCGGCTGATGACGTCCGCGGCGGAGTTGGCGTCGCGCGTAATCCGCTCGGCTGTGATCTTCGCGCGCTCAATGTTTGGAGGGGCAGCGGACAGCCAACGGTGACAGGCGTGGGAATTGGCGACGATCGCTGCCAGCGGTTGATTGATTTCGTGCGCGATCGAGGCGGAAAGCTCGGACAGGCTGGCAGCCTGTGTCGCCTGCGCAAGTTTATCGGACGCGCGCCGCAACTCCGACTGCGCAACCGCGACATCGCGGTACAGGCCCGCGTTCTCGAGTGCAATCGCGGCCTGCGAGGCGAGCAGCTTCAGGACGGCGGCGCGGGCTGGCACGAAAACGCCCGGCGCCAGGTTGTTTTCCAGATAAAGCAGGCCGCCGAACTTGGCCTGGGCGAGCAGTGGCAGGCACAGAACTGACCTGGCTTGCCGCTGGCGGATATAGGGGTCCGTAGAAAAAGGGTGCTCAGCAGCGGCATCGTCGAGAATAACCGGGTCTCGCGTGCGCAGGACATACTGTACGATCGACTGGGACAACACCGTCTGCGCAATGGGCTCATCCCGCAGCTCTACGGTGATTGTATCGTTCCGGGTGCTGGCTTCCGACACGCACCGCAACTCGCCGCCGCGCCAGGTGATCAAGATACCTCGTTGAGCGCCCGCCTGCTCGATTGCCGTGCGCATCATCGTATCGATCAGCTTCTCCAGCACGATCTCACTGGATACGGTTTGCGACACCTTGATCACGGTTGCGAGATCGAGTTGGTCCACAGGTACTCCGATGGTGCCCCTCGACACCAGCGGCGACACGCTTCTCAGGCGGGAATACGCCGCCTCGAGTTGCCGCACCTTGCCGTCCGCTCCCCAGCTCAGATAGCCGTTACGGGCCTTGATGAGGTGCATCTCAGCAATCTCATCGAGGGCGCGCGCCGCATAGAAGCGGGATGCAAGCTCATATGCCAGGGCTTCGTTGTGGACAAAGCCGTTGGCGCGGGCCGAGCGGATGGAGTGCGCGTACAGCCGCTCAGCCTCGAGCTCGCTGCCTGCAAGCCTCGCGACTTCCGCGCCGACCAGGGCCGCGCGGTCCTCGAAGTTTTCCGGACAGGTCGCAGCCCAGCTACTGAGTAGTTGGTGGTGGGAGGCCAATGCCTCCAGATGAGGCATGCGCTCACAGACCGGTAACGAATCGCCGAATGCCGCATGGGACAAGGCGCTGTAGAAGTGATAGTCGGCCGTTTCCATGATGGCGAGGGATCTGCTCAACAGCGGCTGCGCTCGTGCTGCCGCGTCAAGTGCCGTCACGTAATCACCACCTATAAAGCGCGCGCGTAGCTTACTGATCCAATACCAACACCGGGCCCCCGTCAACTCGGACGCGTTGTCGAAGTCGCGCTCAATTCGTTTCTCGTCAACCAACCCATCATTCAACGAGCCGAAATCTGGCGTCGCGCCGCGCAGCATTCGCACTGTGGCGAGCACCACGCTGAGAACTTCGAGTCCGGGAACCAACTGCAGCTTCTGCATGAAGGCAAAAGCGCTCTCAGTTTCGCGTTGGATGTCTGCAAGCACATCACCGACCGTAATGAGGTTGACGATCCTCGTGCTGGAACAGATCCCCGCATACATGAGGTCACCGTTTTTCTGCGCGGCTTCGAACGCACGATCGATGACCTCGCAGCAGGTCCTGATATGACTCGTCCACGGCATGACCATATTTCCGAAGTTCAGGTACACCCCTGCCTGGAAACGCCGCAGTCCCCGCCGCTCAACGAGCTCATATGCAAGTTGCCCGACCTGGCACGCGGCCTCGTACTCGCCCAACCACAGGCCAGCTACCATGCCAAGCCGGGCATAGGCGACGGCAGAGGCGTCGCTGTTGCCATGCTCCAGGGTCAGACTGAGCATTTGGCAGGCGGCGAGCGTGTAGACGTTGAGGTCGGTGTATTGTGCGGGTGAAGAGAGCCTGTTCAGTACATCCATGGCCGCGAGCGGTGCCGGGTCTGTCATCAGCGGAAGGGCGATCAGCTCATCTGTGGTGTGTCGGCGTAGCTCTGACCAGATGTGCCGATAGGCACGGCGCGCTTCTTCAGCCGTCGGTTGTGGCGACAATCTGATGCCGACATGCATCAGGTAGTCGAGGCCGACACCGACGGCGCGCCTGTGCTGATTCAGCATGCTGTAAAGGTCGATCCCCAGCCGCGCCACGGATGCTCGTTCGCCCATCTGCGTGGCGCGAGCAGATAGCGCCGTGAAGTGGTTTTCCGCATCCGGGAGTGCGCCGGTCAAGACCTCGCACTCAGCGCGATGCAGCTCGAGCGCAAAAATGAGCTCCCGCCGGGATTCCCAACACTCCGGCGTCAGCAGGTCGCGACCGGTCGCGAAATAATTGAGCGCGGACGCGTAGGCGGTCGATGCATTGGCGCGCCGACCTGCTGTCAGGTTGAATTCCGCGAGCTGCAGGCGTTCATCAACCGACTCGATCAAACCGAGACAGCGGTTGAGCTGACTGACGATTTCAAAGATCGACTCGTCCCACTTCTCGGTGCTCGTGCACGCCGCTATCAACCGCCCGATCCGTAGATGAGCTTGGGCCCGCTGGCCAGTGGGTATGGACGAATAGGTCGCTTCCTGAACCCGGTCATGAACGAACCTGTAGGAGCCGTCGAGGCGCTCAACCAGGTCGTGCCGGACCGCCTCCCAAAGAGCCTCGTGGACGTGCTCCTCCGAGGTTCCGAGAACGGTCGCGAGCATCACGGTCGTGGCAGCACTGCCGAGACAGGCGAGTTGCTTCAGTGCGGCCCGGGTGTCCAGCGGCA